>Ga0065712_10068380_pt1 | contig 11097 bp, 12 predicted proteins | sample MisRhiReplicate1_FD_59099 | JGI IMG/M metagenome (GOLD analysis project Ga0065712, IMG submission 59099) | Miscanthus rhizosphere microbial communities from Kellogg Biological Station, MSU, sample Rhizosphere Soil Replicate 1: eDNA_1 v3... | ecosystem: Host-associated > Plants > Roots >...
CAGGGTGTTGGCCGCGACATTACGGATCGCAAGCGAGCGGAGGAGGAGTTACGGGGAGCGATGGCGGAGATTCGCCAGCTCAAGGATCGGTTGGAAGCGGAGAACGTGTATTTGCGTTCGGAGGTATCGGAGGCGCACCGGTATGGGGAGATGGCGCGAGAGAGTGAAGGGATCAAGAAGGTATTCGAGCAGGTGGAGCGGGTGGCGCCGACGGACATGACGGTGCTGGTATTGGGAGAGACGGGGGTGGGGAAAGAGCTGGTGGCGCGCATGGTTCACGAGAAGAGCGGGCGGCGGGAGCGGCCATTGGTGAAGGTGAACTGTTCGACGTTGCCGGCGGAGTTGATCGAGAGCGAATTATTCGGGCACGAGCGGGGAGCGTTTACGGGAGCGGTGTCGAAGCAGGTGGGGCGATTTGAGCTGGCCGACGGGGGGACGATTTTTCTGGACGAGGTGGGGGAGTTGCCGTTGGGGTTACAGGCGAAGTTGTTACGGGTGTTACAGGAGGGAGAGTTTGAGCGGTTGGGGAGCGGCAAGACGATGAAGGTGGATGTGCGTGTGATTGCGGCGACCAACCGCAATTTGAGTGAAGCGGCGCAGCTGGGGCGGTTTCGCACCGATTTGTATTATCGGCTTAACGTGTATCCGATCGAAGTTCCGCCGTTGCGGGAGCGGCGCGAAGATATTGGGCGATTGGCAGAGGTGTTTTTGCAGGAATCGGCGCACCGGCTGGGGAAGAGGTTTGGCAAGCTCACCCAAGAAACCATCGAAGCTTTACGTCAATACGGATGGCCGGGTAATGTGCGCGAACTGGAGAATGTGATTGCCCGCGCTGCGATCATCTCCAACTCTCCGACCCTACAACTCTCCGAAGGATGGAACAGGGAAACCCATCCTTTTCACGATAGTGCCGTACCAAGGTCCAATGATTCTGTTCATTGGAATAGCGAGACGGCAAATCGGCAACAAGAGCCACTTGCAGCTCTGGAGAGGGCTCACATTGTCGAGATCCTGCAGCAGACAAACTGGCGGATCGAAGGGCCCAAGGGAGCGGCGCTGATCCTTGGGCTGCATCCGAACACGCTTCGGTCGCGAATGCATAAGCTCGGTGTTCAAAGACCTGGCCGAAGTACGAACGGCGATGCCGATCCGAAGCTGTCAAACCGAAGCGTCGAGTCACAGTCCTAAAACTTCCGAATCATTTTCTCATCCCTTCCGAGGGTTCCTCTCAGGTTTTCGGAACCAAAAAATCAGGCATTGACCGATAGTCAGTTCGGCTCGGCGCTCGTACACTCACGGTATAGCGGCAGTTGAAATCGGTTCCTCGGTCGTGAAGCGGCCTGGCCGAAAGTGCCTTTCCTTCGATACAACGATCTGATGTGTGACTGTCTGTGCGCTCGGTAACCACATGAAATATCTTATGTGTGTTGGTGAAAAGAAGATCGAGAATTCTGAAAAAGCTCTCGCAGTGCGGAGTTTACCATGAGCAGACTGGTTGTCGCTGTGTTTAATAATCGCGATGAAGCGTTTTTGGCTGCCGGTGCAATCAAAGAATTGTGCCAAAGCGGAGAACTGTTGATCTATGCGCTAACAGTAATTGTCAACGAGATGGAAAAAATATTGGTTGACGAGTCTATGACTGAACACCCGAATAAAACTGTCTTAGGAAACACCACGCGAGCAATGATAGAATTACTCGCAGAGCCTTATTGGCATCGTATAGACAAACAATCGATCGATGAACCTAGCACGCCGATCGCCGCGATGGGTGTCGAGCCAACGTTTATCGCCGAGGTGACGCGCCAACTCTCGCCGGGCAGAGCCGCCATTATCACCGAAATAGAAGAAGATATCCCTCTAATGGCCAACCTCGTTGAATCGAGTGGCGGGATTGTCTTCCACTCCACCAGAAGTGAGTTGATCGATCTACACATTGCCCAGCAGTTGGAAACGATGCGTCGTCAAATACAAGACCTGGAGGGGCGGTTAGCACATGCATCGGAGGACTCGAAAGCCGACTTAAAGCGCGAGCTCGATGTAAGCCGATCAAAGTTCAACACGATTAAAAATCAAGCGAAATGCCATGCGACAACCATCCGACGAGAGACTGAAGCCAAGATTGTGTGCTTGCAGGAACAGGCGGCTAAAGCAAAAGCCGAAAGACGAGCAAAACTCGAACAACTCGCCGAGGAACTTCGTGTTGATTACGTGAACCGTGCCACGAAGCTGAGCCTAGCCTGGCGCATTGCTGGCGAGGTGCTTGCCGCAGCGTGCTTGCTGTTGCCGCTGTTGGAGATCGCTGTTTTATGAGTCGCGCCTGATCTTTAGATGGTGCGAAGGGCCGGTATGACAAAACGAAAATATCTCTTTGTTGATTACCCTATCCAAGCCTTGTTTCTCATCCTTTAATCGGCCGATTGGCGTCTATTCCCGCCGGATAATGCAAAGAATGCTGCGACAGTCTCCCCAGCCATTGATCACCGACAGAAGCCCTTCGGCGATCCACGGATCTCAGGGATTTCGCCCTGAATAAGGAAAGTCGCAGGTGAAAATCAGAGAAAACCTTGATTGCAGTTTTTCTCGTCAACTCTTTAAGTAGCCGTTAAGAAGCGAAAAAGGCCAACAGCTCAATCCAAGCGGAGAGAGGAGAAATCAATGGAAAAAAAAGATCCCTGGGCAATACCTGATAGCGGATCCGATACCAATGAAAATAAAAGCGACAGCGGTGCCGATGCCTTCGATGCTACGCAGTGGCACGTGGTGACGAAGGGCGAGACGCTGTGGAAAATCGCTGAGCAATATTATGGCGATGGCAATCTGTACTCGAAGATCTTTGAAGCCAATCGCGACATCCTCAAAGATCCGAACCGGATTAATATCGGCCAGAAGCTCCGAATTCCATAAAATTTCACAGCAGTGAAAGAAAGGAGAGTTTATGCGTCGCGTTATCTATAGTTTTGTCATGATGATTTTTGCCGGTGCGTTACTGAGTGGCTGTGGCGCGGGCGATAAGGGCCCGGCCGAAACAGCGCTCAAAGGAGTGGAAGAGGCCGTCACAGCAGCAAAGGCCGACGCGAGCAAATACCTGCCCGAGCAGGTTGGAGCACTGGACGCTCAAGTGGCGGCGTTGCGGGACAAATTCAGCAAGGGTGACTACAAGGCCGTCTTGTCGGACGCTCCGGCGCTTACGGCGAAGGCGCAGGAATTGGCCAGCGCTGCGGCGGCAAAGAAGGCAGAGTTAACCAAGAGCTGGGAAGGACTGAGCTCGGGGATGCCCAGAGTGGTGGAAGCGATCAGAAACCGAGTGGATATTCTGTCACAGAGTAAAAAGCTTCCGGCCGGCATGTCGTCAGAGACCTTCGCCCAGGCAAAAGCCGGTCTGAATCAGATCACGGAACAGTGGAACGCAGCCACTGAGGCTTCCAAAGGCGGCAACTTGGCGGACGCAGTTGCGAAGGCCAGCTCGGTGAAAGTGAAAGCTGCTGAAGTCTTGACGCTGCTCAAAATGCCAGTTCCGGAAGCGCTGAAGGCATAGCGTTTCGTGTGGCAGGACGAAAAACCGCAGGTTGTAATTGGTGGTACAGAGAGGCTAGCACAAGCGGATGGCGGCACGAGCGGAGTAATAAATCCGGCGGTTCGAGAAAGTAAATATGGAGAAGACCATGAACAGATATATAGCTGAATTTCTCGGCACGTTCGTGCTGGTTTTCGCCAGCTGTGTGGGACAGCCGTTTTGGCGGGAGACAAGGTTGGTTTTCTCGGCGTATCTCTGGCCTTCGGGCTGTCGCTGCTCGCCATGGTTTATGCGATCGGTCCGATTTCCGGATGCCATATCAATCCGGCGGTCACGATCGGAGTACTGCTGAGCAAAAAGATGGACGCAAAGTATGCAGGCGGTTATATCGTAGCCCAGATTGTCGGCGCGATCGTCGCTGCCGACCTACTGTTGGTCATCGTGAAAGGGGTGCCAGGAGGCTATGATCCGTCCGTGGCAGGTTTCGCCGCAAATGGTTACGGCGATCACTCTCCAGGTCATTACAATCTCCTGTCTGCTTTCCTGGTTGAAATCGTGCTTACCTTCCTTCTGGTTTTTACCGTGCTCGGCGCTACCGACATCAGAGCACCCGTTGGTTTTGCCGGTATTCCTATCGGGCTTGCGCTGACGCTCATACATCTTGTCGGTATTCCTGTGACGAACACTTCGGTCAATCCGGCGCGCAGCATCGGGCCGGCTATTTTTGCGGTGGGTGGGCATTGAGCCAACTATGGCTATTCATTGTTGCGCCTGTGATCGGCGCGGCGATTGCTGCGGCCCTATACACAGTGACGCACGCACCGGCTGAGAAGCTCAGCGTTAAAGAAGCGGAACGTGCGCTAAAAACCGAGCAGGCGCAAAGGCGCTCAGCGTAGATACCTGGAGGCGGTCATGATCCAGGAGCGGTCAAAGAAGGAGTCAAAAAATGTCGAAGGAGCAGAGCGGTTTATTGAACACAACCGGCAACGATGGAGAACAGTCTAGAGACTTTGAGATCGAAGCGTCACGGTTTAGGTCTGCCGCTTCTCGAGCTGTCCGAAATGGCAAGGCTGTCGCGCAACGTTGGGGCAGACAAAGCCGAATTGCCGCTGAAGAATTAGTCGGTAATGCGACAGATCGAATCAAAGATGATCCGGTACGTTCCGTAGCTATCAGCTTCGTGATCGGTCTAAGCCTCGGCGCATTGGTCGGGCGTTGGGCAGTGCGACAGAATCTCACTGAAGGGTCAAACGTCAATCCGGGAGAGTTGCGTGAAGAGCACCTGCTTAGGCTCGCTGTCTTTGGCGGCGGTCTTGCTCGTTGTCGCCTGTAGTGCGCGCGAGCAGGCCGCTGCGCCGAATCCAGCCGCTCTCGGCGGCACGTCCTGGCAACTCGTGAAATTCCAGAGCAGCGACGAGAAGACGCTGACACCCGATGACAAGGCGAAGTACACAATTTCCTTTGGCACCGATGGTCGCGTGAGCGCGCGAATCGACTGCAACAGCGGCGCGGGAACGTGGAAGTCTTCGGGACCGAATCAACTCCAGTTCGGTCCCCTCGCGCTCACGCGCGCGGCGTGTCCGCCGGGCTCGCTCCACGATCGTATCGCCAGGGACTGGGAGTTCGTGCGCTCGTACGTGATCAAGAACGGTCATCTTTTTCTGTCGTTGATGGCTGACAGCGGCATCTACGACTTCGAACCCATAGCCGGCGGAAAATTGTCCTAGAGCCCTGCGACAGCACCGAGCATGACCTTTACAACCCGGACGGGAGTGAGGATGAGGACGCCCATTAGGCCGATGATCTCCGTGGCGGCAACCAGTGGCCTAGTCGAGGCCATTAGGGCCGCTGGAGCCAACCCTGATCAGGTTTTGCGCATGTTCCAGTTGGATCCTTCGGTGCTGTCCAATACGGAAAAGTTTATTCCGTGTCCCGTGTTCGCGAGAATTTTAGAAGAAGCTGCCGGGGTTACCGGAGATGATTGCTTTGGATCACACTTGGGCGAGCGTTTCAATCCCAAGAATATCGGTCCTTTGACCTATGTGGTTTTGAACTCGCCAACGGTCGCGGTGGCTGATGACCAGGTCGCAAGATATCTCAAGCTATACAATCAAGCAGCCACAGTGTCGCGCAGGGTCGAAGGAGAGCGCGCGTATCTTCAATATGTTTTGTGCGATCTGGGAATCGAGTCACCACGCCAACAAAACGAGTACAGCTTGGCAATAAGGCTGAACACCATCCGCATGATGATCGGCAGCCAATGGAAGCCGCTCGAAGTGCAGTTTGCGCATCAGGCTCCGGCAGACATTTCAGAGCACCAACGAGTCTTTGGCGCGCCCGTTTGGTTTGGTTATCAAACCAATAATCTTGTTGTCGAAAGTGAATTCCTCAAATGCCAGGTGCCCGCTGCGGACCAACGGCTTTACGAGATCATGCAGCGATATTTCCAGCGGATCATCGACGAGATGCCGGAGGACCCCTGCGTGCTTCCCTCGGTACGAAAAGCCGTTGCGGAGTCCATGAGAGATGGCGACCCCAATCTCGCGCGTGTCGCAAAGAAAATGGCCATGAGCCGGCGCACCCTGCAAAGGCAAATGAAGGAACACGCAACTAACTTCAGAAAGGTCATGGATGACACGCGCCGGCGTTTCGCGCTGAGCTACCTTAAAGACCGTCGGAACAGCCTGGCTGAAATAGCGTTCCTTCTGGGGTACTCGGAGGCGGCCGCTTTTATCCGCGCGTTCAAACGTTGGACCGGCTTGACCCCTGTAGCTTACCGCCGTCAAGCTGCGCAGGCAGCCCACCCACGAGAAATCGGTTTCGGCCAATTCATAGTCGCATTTCGGCGGCAGAATCATCCGTTTGCGGACTGACGCTGATCGAGAGGGCATGCTTTGTCCGGACACGATAACTGTCCGGCGAACAAAGACTCGAGTCGCGGTTGGGCTTCGTAAGAATCCGTAGCATACGACAACAAGGCAAAATTTTTAGGCCGGGTAATAGGTGTCGCTAGGCGTTTATGCGCGATCTAACGATACACTCACTGCAAACGACACTCGAGAGGATACCGGATTCCACGAAATCCCTGCTGGGCCACTGCGAGCATTCTTTCACAAAGTGCCAAGTTTCATCCTCGACACTCCGTCGAAAGAGCAGGATGCTGACGTTAGATTTCGAGCGGTAGGTTCTATGGCCAAGTGGGCATTCAAAGACACGCAAACCAATCAATGACCCATCTGTTTCTTCGGTCAGTTCGAGACAGCACTCCATGCCGTCAACGATGAAGGTTCATAATTTTGCGCTTAATCCCATAAGATCCTTTTTTAATCGTACAACGATAGTTGATTTAACGGGTTTGGAATAAATATCCACGCGGTGCAATTTCACTCACGCCGTGATCGCTTCAGAGGATACAACTCGTAGTGTGCTGTGTGGGGACGTGAGTACCATTGTGATGACCAATCTGTGAGACATCGCCCCTCCCGCTTGGGATTATTGGAGCATTGACGAACTTTCATTACTGCGGTCATTCAACGAGGCTGTCAAATAGCCGGCAACTATGTAGATGATCTAAAAAATCTATTATCCGACAGAGCCCGTCTCTCTTCTTGATTGTGAGTGCTGCGGCTACGATCAGGCAAGCGCCTTCAGGTGTCCGCCTAATGTATTTAGCAGTCAAAATCAGGATTAATCCGATGCAAATCTTTGGGCGCCCGCGCTATAAACGCAATAAAAGCGCAACAGGTTACTGCCTGCATCCAAAATTCAGAGGAGGCCTAGCTTGGACACTGTAAATCTCATCATCACCCTAATCAGCGGCGCAGTCGGCGGCAATGCGGCCGGTGCGGCGCTCAGCGAACAAAGCCTTGGAACCCTCGGCAATTCGATCGCGGGTATTCTGGGTGGCGGGATTGGCGCGGCGATTCTGCAAACCATGGGAATTGGGATGGGCGGCGGCGGAGCCGATCTCGGTGCTTTAGCGGCACAAGTCTTTAGTGGTGGACTTGGAGGAGGATTCTTGATGGTTCTCATTGCGCTCATCAGAGGGACGGTTGCGAAAACCTAATTGGTTTCGAGTAAGGATTAAAGATCAAAAAGCAGTAACTCCTCCTCTCTCGCTGCCCCGGCCGCCTACTTTAGACTCGTCGTACTCAACCGCATAAAAAGCAGCCCGAAAACTGGCTTGGCGAGATTGCCTTTGCGCTTCGGCTGCTCGGAATGAGCCGATAAGTTTTGGTCCTCATTCAAACAGAAACGGCAATTTCTCAGGAATGGCGGATGAAGAAATCAGGGAACCCCTGATGGTTAATGGCGTCGGTGAAAACTAGAAGTGATATGAAACAGAATCATAGGAGGTTTGCATGGCACAGCAAGGAGATAAAAACCCCAATATTCTTATCATTTGGGGCGATGACATCGGGCAGTCGAATCTGAGCTGCTTCACCAGAGGGATGATGGGATATAGGACGCCGAACATCGACCGGATCGCGAACGAAGGGATGACCTTCACCGATTACTATGCCGAGCAGAGCTGCACTGCGGGCCGCGCCGCGTTTATCATGGGCCAAAGCGTATTCCGTTCGGGTTTGAGCAAGGTCGGCTTGCCGGGCGCGGCGGCTGGCATGAAAGCCGAGGACCCGACGATCGCAGAGCTGTTGAAACCGCACGGCTACGTGACCGGTCAGTTCGGCAAAAACCACTTGGGAGACCGGGACGAGCATCTCCCGACCATGCATGGCTTCGACGAATTTTTCGGCAATCTTTATCACCTCAATGCCGAGGAAGAACCCGAGCTGCGCGACTATCCGCCGGAGAAAGACTTTCCCAACTTCAAAAAGAACTACGCGCCGCGCGGTGTGCTGCACTGCTGGGCGCGCCCCAACGGAAAACAGAAGATCGAAAACACGGGCCCGCTGACGAAAAAGCGGATGGAAACCGTGGACGAGGAATTCCTGGCGGCGGCGAAGGAATTCATCAGCAAAGCGAATAAGAGCAAGAAACCGTTTTTTGTGTGGTTCAACACATCGCACATGCACTTCCGCACCCACGCGAAACCCAGAAGCCGGGGCCAGTCAGGGCGCTGGCAATCTGAATACCACGACGTGATGATCGACCATGACAAACACGTCGGTGAGTTATTGAAGTTGCTCGATGACCTGAAAATTTCGGAGGACACCTTTGTCATGTATAGCACCGACAACGGGCCGCACATGAACTCCTGGCCGGACGCCGGCATGACACCGTTCCGAAATGAGAAAAACTCGAATTGGGAGGGCGCCTATCGTGTCCCGGCGATGGTGCGCTGGCCCAATAAAATCAAGCCGGGCTCAGTCTCTAACGAGATTGTCTCGCATATGGACTGGTTGCCGACGTTGCTCGCGATGGCTGGCGACCCCGATATTAAGGAAAAACTCAAACAAGGATACAAACTCGGCGAAAAGACCTTCAAGGTGCATCTGGACGGCTACAATCTGCTGCCCTATTTGACAGGCCTGGAAAAGAAAAGTCCGCGCACTGAGTACTTTTATTTCTCCGACGACGGTGATCTGACGGCCTTTCGCTACGACAACTGGAAGATCGTGTTTATGGAGCAGCGCGCGACCGGAACCCTGCGAATATGGGCTGAGCCTTTCGTACCGCTCCGCGTGCCAAAGATTTTCAACTTACGGACCGATCCTTACGAGCGTGCCGACATTACGTCGAATACTTATTATGACTGGTTGCTCGACCACGCGTACCTTCTAGTGCCGGCCCAGCAAATCGTCGGGCAGTTTCTGGCCACTTTCAAAGAATTCCCGCCGCGCCAGAAAGCGGCTAGCTTCTCGATTGATCAAGTGATGGAGAAGCTTACCGAGCCGGCCCACGGCGTGGGATGAGGAAATAAGCGGTATCAGAGAGAGAAAAGGCGAATTTCCCTGGGAAAATCTTGGATAAAACAGGCCGGGCGGAAGTTCCCGCCCGAGTTTCACGAAAATCTTGAAGTGCTACGAAATCATCACGCGAACGGAGAAAGCAAATGGCACAGCAGACAGAAAAAAAACCGAATATTCTGGTGATCTGGGGCGACGACATCGGTATTTTGAATTTGAGTTGTTATTCGCACGGCCTGATGGGCTACCAGACGTCGAATATTGACCGGCTGGCGAACGAAGGAATGATGTTCACCGACTCGTACGGCGAACCGAGTTGTACTGCGGGCCGATCATCATTCATTACCGGGCAGAGTGTTTATCGCACTGGCTTGTCGAAGGTCGGCATACCCGCGGCTCCGCAGGGACTGCAGCCGGAAACGATAACCATCGCCGATCTGCTCAAGGACCAGGGTTACGCCACCGGCCAGTTCGGCAAGAACCACCCCGGCGATCTCAACAAGTTCCTACCTACCGTTGCGGCTTCGATGAATTCTTCGGCAACCTGTATCACCTCAATGCCGAAGAAGAGCCGGAGATGGACAACTACCCGAAGGACCCAAGATTCCGCGAGAAGTTCGGTCCCCGCGGTGTGCTGCATTGCTGGGCGACCGATAAGGACGATGCCACGGAAGAGCCGCGTTGGGGACGCGTCGGCAAGCAGGGGATCGAAGACACCGGGCCGCTGACGAAAAAGCGCATGGAGACCTGCGACGACGAATTCGTCGCCGCGGCCACCGATTTGATCAAGCGCCAGCACAAAGACGGCAAGCCTTTCTTTGTCTGGCTGAATACGACTCACATGCACCTGTTCACTCACACCAAGCCGGAAAGCCGGGGACAGGCTGGCCGGTGGCAGTCGCCTTATCACGACACGATGATCGACCACGATAAGAACGTAGGACAGATGCTCGATCTGCTGGACGAACTCGGCATCGCCGACAACACCTTCGTGATGTATTCCTCGGACAACGGCCCGCACATGAACAGCTGGCCGGACGGCGCGATGACGCCTTTCCGAGCGAGAAAAACACCAACTGGGAGGGCGCGTTCCACGTACCTATGTTGGTGCGCTACCCGGGCAAGATTAAGGCTGGTTCCATTTCCAATGGAATCGTACAACACCACGATTGGTTGCCCACCCTCCTGGCGATCGCTGGTGATACCGATTGCATGGACAGGCTGAAGAAAGGCACCACGGTAAATGGCAAGAAGTTCACGAACCACATCGATGGTTACAACCTGTTGCCATATTTGACCGGTCAGCAGAAGGAAAGCCCGCGCAGCTTCTTCTTTTATTTTAGTGACGATGGCGATGTGCTCGGTATCAGATGACAACCGGAAACTTCTGTCATGGAGCAACGCTGTCATGGCACGCTGCAGGTGTGGGCGGAACCGTTTACGCGATTGCGTACCGCTTCGCTGCAGGGGATGACCTATGAACACAATAACTACACCTATTTTCTTTTTTGACATCGCGCGTCATACGGCGGCCATCCGTCGCGTGATTGCATGGATAGCGATACCGCTAGTCGCTGTGGCACTCGTGGTAAACGGTTGCGGCCCCGCGATGACGCGTCCGGAAGTTGACCGGCAGAAACTCCTGAAACTGCGGAACGCCAGCGACGCGGAGTTCGTGGCGTCTGGCGAGAGAATTGTCGTGCGGCTGCTGCA
>Ga0065712_10000530_pt1 | contig 11089 bp, 12 predicted proteins | sample MisRhiReplicate1_FD_59099 | JGI IMG/M metagenome (GOLD analysis project Ga0065712, IMG submission 59099) | Miscanthus rhizosphere microbial communities from Kellogg Biological Station, MSU, sample Rhizosphere Soil Replicate 1: eDNA_1 v3... | ecosystem: Host-associated > Plants > Roots >...
TCACGCAATCCGGCGGCGGCGCATCCTGGCGAGGCCCAGCAGCCCGAAGCAGGCCGCCACTAGACCCGGCAGGCCAGCGCCGACGACCGGCCCCGGCACTGCCTGCGGAACGAGAAAGAAGCTCTCGGCGCCGTCAGATGTGTTCGACCAACGGGCAAGAAAGGCGAGCTCCGCGCCAGGCAGGATGTCAGCCCGGTTCAGGTCAAAGCCGCTGATCGTGTAGTCCGGGAAGCCGGTGCCGTTGTTCAGCGTCGGCAGGCTCATGTGGATCTGGCCGGTGTCGGCCAGGATCAGGTGGTTCGCCAGGTCGACCACCACGAACCGCTCGAGGATTTCGGGGCCGGCGCCGGTCGCCGTGTTGACGTCGACGCCGACATTGAGGCTGAAGTTGTTGGTCGCGGCGAGGAACGCCAGCAGGAACAGCTTGGTATAGCCGTCGCCCAGCGTGTTGTTGTCGAGCTGCACGCCGCCGAGCTGCGACGTCGAGCTGGTCGCGAACGTCGTGATGTTGCCGCCCTGCTTGTAGTTGTTGTAGCCGAACGTGAGATCCTGCTGCGGCTGGTGCGTGCCGCAGATGATGCACTGGATGTTCTGCGGCTGGTTGCCGGCCGGCACCGGCCCCGACACGGTCAGCGTGGACGTGTTCGCATTGCTCTGGAACGCGGTGTCGAGCAGCGGGTTGGTCCCGCCGCCGAAGTCAAATTCGAGCGCCTGGGCCGACGCGACAGACGCCGCCAGGGCGGCGGCAACCAGCAAATTGCGCATAGGTGAAACCCTCCGGTGAGTGAGGGAAATCACTATGCGCTGATTTGTCCACGGGTCCAATGCACCAGTTGACACACGGTACCAGATGGAGCATAGAAGGAGGGCGCAACCCCCCTCCCCTAGGGGAGGGGTTCACACCCCAACCAGGAGCCGCGAAATGACCAAAGTCCGCATTCAGCTTTTCAACAGCACCGATGCCGAGATCGGCAGCGCGGTCATCCCGATCGCGGACGACGAGGAGATTGAGAACGCTATCTCTCGGGCGCTGATCAAACTGCTCACCCACTCCTGGTCGCCTATCGCTGGCGACACCATCAAGATCCTGGAGTTTTAAGCATGACCGCGAAGCAATTCTCGGCCGCGCTGCAGACGCTCGGACTGAGCCACCGCACCGCCGCCCGCGTTCTCGGCGTCGGCCGCAACACCGTCATACGCTACGCACACGATCACACGAAGGTTGCCGAGAGCGTCGCGCGTCTGGTCGAGATGTTCATTCTGTACGGCATTCCTGGGAGGTGGAAATGAACCCGCTCATCGTCGCCGCGGCGCTGCTCGCCGCGATCGGCAGTGCCGGGGCGCAGGACACCTTCAACTATAACTACCGCCCCGCCTCAGGTCAGTATGTGCGCCTGCGGCCAATTGCTCCGGTGGCGCCGTGGAGGCCGTCCGAATATCGCCCTATCAATGAAAAACATTGGTATCCACCCAAGGTGAACACCTATCCCAAGCCCGCCGTAAGTTGGGTTGATGTCGAAAACCTGAGACGCGAGGTTGACCGGCTCAACGCAGCCGCCCTATCCCCTGATCGGCGGCCCGAAGGCGTGCCAGCCGAGTAGTAGCAGCAAGATAAACAGCAGCAGACTGCCACCGAGAGGATGCCACTGGCCGGCCTGAACACCCGGCCAGTTTTGCCATAAGCCAAACACGAGCCACAACAGCATGAGTATCCAGAACACCAGGCCTATGCTCATCGTCGTACTCCGCAGCGTTGTGCCTGCAGCGTCGTCCGCGCCAGGCGGCGGCACTCCGCCTCCGCGTTGATTGCATCGATCTCCGCCCGATCGTAGTAGGGCGGCGGGCGCGTGATGACCTCGTCGCCGCGCCCCCACCATCCGCCGCCAATGGATGCGCAGCCCGACAGCAGCAGAGCCATCAGGGCTGCGCGGATCATCTCGCTGCCTTCTGCACCAACATCGTGCCCTCGAGCGCCTCGATGCGGCCCATTGCTTCCTGCAGCGCCTTGGTCAGCGCGGCGATCACGGTCATCGGATTGGGCGACTGCAACACGTTCTCTTCATCCTTGCGCCCGGTCGCTGCGCTTTCGATGAGCGTGTCCTGCAGTTCATGCGCAGTGAAGCCCCACCGCTCGATGCCATCATCGGCAATGAATGGTCGGCCCTCGTTACGCGCCGCTTTCTTCAGCTTGTCGGGTGTGTACTCTTTGTGTTTGTACCTGATCGGATTGAGCGCCTTCACCTTGTCCCACATTGGCGACAGCGGGTGCATGTCCTTCTTGGCGCGATAGTCGGACGTGATCGACACTCCCCCGACGAACACGCCCGAGACGTAGAGGGTCAGGGGCGGCCCCCACGTAAACGACCATGTATAGAAGCCGGGGTCGCCACCCGAGTGGCTGCGAAAACCGAGATTGGCATTTATCCAACCATCGGCGTTCACATTGCCGGTCGTATGGAAATCGGCACAATTGATGCTGGTACCGGCGGCGAGCGAGCTTGCCGAAGCCGCGTTGCCGCTGCAGGAGCCAGATGTTGTCGCGAAGTTCGCTGATGCGGCATTGCCGCTGCACGAACTGGACGAGGCCGCGTTGCCGCTGCACGACGCTGACACGTTGGCCGACGCCGCGTTGCCGCTGCATGCGTATGCGTTAGATGCGTTGGTCGCGGTGGTGGCGTTGCCATTGAGCGGGCCGTTGAAGGCCGGTGCAGTCAGGCCGCCGCCCGCAAGCTGGAAGGTCGTGCCATCGAAGTACAAATATTTGCCGAAGTTGCCGAAGAAGTATGCACCAGTCGTTCCCCCAGAGCGAACCGCTGTGACATCTCCGCCGACAGTCAGCGGGCCGGTCAGGGTGCCGCCCGCCAGAGGCAGCTTGTCGTTGGCATTGTGCAGCGCCCACGCGCTCCACACACCGCCGGTCTTGTGTCGCGTCCACAGCAAGCCGGTCGCGTTGTCGACCGCGTCGAGCGTGACGTAGTTCGGATCCGCGTTGAGAACGACTGCGGTGCCGCTCATGTTGGTTGCGAGTGGCGCAGCCGTCGCCGTGGACAGCGAGTAGAAACTGCCGGTTTCAAATACGTGGCTGTCATAGTTGGTGACCTGGGTCGCGCCTGACGTGACACCGAGAGCGGCACGCGCTGCCGCTGCGCTGCTCGCACCCGTGCCGCCGGCTATGATCGGACGGACGGCATTCGCATCGCTCGCCACGTCATCGGCAAACGCATTGTATTTCGAGCTCTCGATCGTCGTGTCGGGAACACCTTTGGTCCCCGGCGGCAGCGTGTAGATCCCAGATCCATCGCGCGGCATTTCATTCTCCCGGTCGGTAACGGTACGTGCCGGTCCAGGGGTTGACCCCGCGGCGGCGTTCTTCATGGATGGCGATGCGATCGGCCATCTGCTTGACCTTGTCGGGAAGGTTCTCAAGCAGGGACTTGGTGATCGCCACGCGCTGCGCTTCGCTCTCGCCGCTGCGAATGCGGTTGAAGGCATCGCGCGCGGCTTGAACGGCGCCAACCGGGTTGCCCATGACGATCGATGAAACGGCATTGAACGCATCGGCACCGCCAGGCGAGGCGGCGGCGTCTGCGATCTTCTCGGCGGTGTCGCTGCCGCCCAGGATCTTGTTGGTGCCGGCCTTCATCGTCTCCTCCCGATTAAGGAACTGGCGCGTCATGCTCGGTTCAGGCTGGCCGGTACGCGGGTTGATGTTGCGCGGTCCCTGCTCGAGCGACAGCGCCTCGAGCTCCTGCTGGCCCTTGGTGTTCCTGGCGCGCAGCAGTGGCGAGAGGATCCCGCCCTGGGTCTGCTCTGCCAGCTTGTCGGCATAGCCGATGCGGGCGCCCTGCTGCTCGGAGAACTGCGGTGCAACGCCGCCTGGCTCACCGCCACGCATGCCCTGAAACTCTTGGATCGTGTCCTGGTAGCGCCGGCCAGGCGCCGCCATCTCGCGGCCGGCCTGGACCGCATCGCGGATCTGCATCGGATCGGCATAGGCGCGGCGACCCTGCGCATAGGTTGGATTGATCGCGTCGAGCTCGGCCAGCATCGTGTTCTTGAACCGGGTCAGGCTGCGGGTGTCGACAGTCGCGCGGCCATCCTTCATGGACTGCTCGATCATGTGATCGAGGCCGCGCTTCGCCATGTCGAGCGTGCGCATGTTTGGCACGCCCGTAATGATCGGATCTCCCGCCGCGTTGAAGTCGGTAATCATCGCATCGTGCGGATTGAATGCGCGGCCCTCGGTGACCGCGTCGCGCCGCTCGAGCCGGTAGCCGTGGCGCAGTCCCTGCTGCATATCGGGGTGGTCGAGGAACTCCTGCAGGCGATTGCTCCAGGAGGGGTGCTGCTCGGCCTGGCGGTAGATCGGCGCGGCCTCGGCGGCAGCGCGCTGCGCCAGGGCCTCGGAAGCCTGCTCTGCGGTGCCATGGGCGCCCAGCGTCTGATCGGTCTTGCCGATCACCCGGTAGGGCATGTTCAAGTCGCGCGCAGTGAGCGTCTCGGTGATCGTCTCGCGGTGCGGACCTGGACCCTTGTAGACGCCGCCCAGCTTGCGGTGGCCCTCCTTGCCAATCGCATCGGCAACGGTGAACGGCTGGCCGGCCGCATTGGCATCACGCACCCGCTCAAAGATCTGCTGCGGTGTCACGCCACCGGCTCGAGCCGCGGCGGCCACCTGTTCGATCGCGATGTTCTCGGGATCGCGCAGCCGGGGCGCCTGCAGGATGCGCGCCCCATGTCCAACCCCCGCCGCGACAGCAGGCAGCACAGCCGCCCCTGCGCCGCCCAGGACGCCGCCAAGCATCAGACCCCTTGGGATGCCCTCATAGCTTTCCGCCTCACCAGCGCCCGCTACAGCGCCAAGGCCGGCCCCTTTGGCGGTGTTGAGGCCCCAGTTGACGGCGCCGGCCGGGATCGTCTTGGAACTCATGACGCCGGGGATAGCCGGGATGGTCTTCGCGGTCGCGCGCGTGCCGCCCAGGACGCCGCCGGCACCGATCAGGCCGCCGGCAAGCTCGGCAGCAGTGCCCCAGAACCCCTTGGTGTTTTCGCGGGTGGCGTTCTGCAGCAAATCGATGTCGGCCCTGCCGTAGCGATACGCCTCGGGAATATCGAGCGTACCGTGCTGGATCATTTTGAACGGCGTGCTGATGCCGGCCGCTACATCGTCGGTCCAGCCCAGGCCAGTACCCAGGCCAATACGCTGGGCGTAACCAGTCGGCGGCTCAAAGCCTGCGGCCTTCGCCTTGTCGTAATCGGCCAGCGCCTTGGCCTTGTACTTGTCATCCGGCGAGGCGCGGAGCTCGGGTGGTGGCGGGCGCGGTGTCGACAATCCTGGCGCGCGATAGACCGTCCACGGATCGGTCGCGGCCTCGCTGGCCGGTGCGACCGCCGCGCCGGTTCGGAATGCTGCCCAGGGATCCTCGTCGGCCATGGCTATCTCCGCGGCACGGTGCCGATGGTGCCGTCAGGCAGGATGATGCGGCGCCCTGGCGGCAGCGTAGCGGCCTCTGTTGGTGTAGCAGGGCGCACAGGTTCTTTCTTACCTTCCTCCCTGAACGCATAGTCGGCGTTGGTGCTTTCCAGTTCGGCCTTGATTGCCGCCTTGCCACGCGCGCCGCTCGCACGCTGCACCGCGTTGGTATAGTCGAGGCGCCGCTGTGCCTTGTCGGCCAGATCTTTGTCGCTGTCGCCTGGGCGCGGCATGAACGCCGGCAACTGGATCAGCGCCTCGCTCGGCGTCACGGTCGCGCCGCTGACGTAGTTGAGGAAGCCGGCGCCCCAGTTGCCGAACGCATCGCGCTGCCGGCGATAGTCGTCGGACAGCAGGCGGTTGGTGATCGCGCCAGGGACCATCGGTGCGTGCTGGATGGCATGCTCGGTCGCATTGGTCAGCGCCTTGCCGTTCATCGACGGACCCTCGAGGGCGGCGAGATCCTTGTGCGAGCGCAGCACGAACGTGACCGCCTTCGCCTCCGTTTCGGTCATCGATTTTTCTTCCGGCGCTGGAGCGCCAGGCGGCACGGCATAGGGGCCATAGGTGCCCTTGGCCGGATCGTACTCCGATTGGTAGCGCGTGCCGGCAACGTCGAGGTGTTCGGGCTTGCTGAGTGTGCGACGCGCCTGCTGGATCTCGAGGGCTGCCTTCTGCTCGGCCTGCTCGCGCGGAAGGCCGCGCTTGTAATACATCTCCTCCAGATCGGCCTGCGCCTTCTCGAATTGGCCGCGCTGGATCAGCATCTCGATGTTGCGCTTGGGTGCCTCAAGCACGAATTTTTTGTATTCGTCGTCATGCTTTTCCCAGCGTTGGCGCTGGTGGGTGTAGTCGGCCTCGCGCCGCGCCGTGAGTTCGCTGCGGATCTTCTCCTCGATCTCGAATTGCTGCTTGGCAAATTCCTTGAGTTGCGGACTGGCCGCGCGATTGTTCATCACCTCGAGCGCCTTCATCTGGCGCGGCGAGAAATCAACCCGCGGCGGCGGCGTCGGCTCTGGTCCTGGCGGGTCCATCGTCTGCTCGGTCTGCGGCGGCACCGCGGTCTGCGAGGGCAGCGTGCGATCCGTCTCGCGCGTCCCAGCACCGAACGAGGCGCGCGGCATCGGCCGCAGCGTCGTCGGTGTTGGCGGATTGGGGTCGGCTCCCTCGGGCGACAGTCCCGTCGCGCTGTCGATCGTCATCGTGCCGCCGCGATCGTCGCCCGCCTCGCCAGGATCTCCTGATGGCTGCGCGCCGCCGCGGTTGCGCAGATACTGCTGACCGTAGCCGCCGACTGTCAGCCGGCCGTGCTGGTCGGTGGCGTTGAGATTACGCATCCCGCGCTCGCCGCCGTACCAGGCGCGCGCCGCTCCCTCCTGGCCGTACTGGTTGACGTAGTTGCCGAAGCGGTGATCGAAGATCGCATCCTGGGCATTCTTGTCGGCAAGGAATTGCTGTGGCGTGAGCTCGCGTCCGAGAGCCGCCTGGCTCCACTCCGGGATGTTTGCACCCATCACCTGGTATTTGCCGTAGGCACGATCGCCCTTCGGCGTGATCGCACCCATCATCGTGTACGGATTGCGCCCGCCGCCCGTCTCGATGCCGGCAATGCCGCTGCGGTTGGCGAGGATCTCAGGCGAAAGGCCACCAACCGCCGTTACCGGGGGCATATCCACCCCCGGCACCGTAGGGTTTTCTTGCGCCACCCCCAGGGCGTCTGGGCCGAGTGCGGCAATCCTGTTGCGCGTGGCAATCGCTGCCGGGTTAACAAGCTCGGCGCTGTTCGGGCGCCCGCCAGGAGTTCGAGCCGGGCCGGTCGAGCCGACACCGGGCTGTCCGGTTATTTCCTTGGCGCGCTGCCCCTCGGTTGTTTCAAATGCGCGTTCCTGCGCTGTTAGTTGATTGCTCTCTATCCGGTCGCCGATCGCCTCACCGAGCGAGGTGATGCCCTGGCCCAGCGTTGTCGGAAAGCCGCGCTTTGCTGCAGCAGCACGCGCCAGCATGATCTGGCGGCGCCGCTCGAGCTCGGGATAGCTCGCCGGTCCTTGGGGGCCGCTGAAGAAATAGCCGACAGCCGGCGCGAGCGGATCGAGGATGCCGCTTGCGCCCGCAGCGGGCACCGGAATGCGATCGTCTGCCATGTCACGCCACCTTGTCTCGGAGGATCGAACCCATTCGCGTCATGTCGATGTATTTGGTCCCCGCTCGCGTTTTGACCGCTCTCTTGTCGATCTTCTCCACGTCTTGCGCCATCGGACCAATGTGGCGCGTTGCTGCCGGATCGTCTTTGTAGCTGTACTCGTAAACCGGCAACGGCTTCTCTCCGTCAGGGCCTGCAGCAAGCACGGTGCCGAGTTTACTGCCGACATTTTTCACGCGCCTGTCCGATCGCGTCATGCCCGCCATCGCGCCGAAAATTCCGCCCATCAACTGATTGAAGTTTTGCGACGACTGCTGGTAGTTCTGGAAATTCTGGTTGAAGTTCGTGTTCATTATTCCGGCGTAGTCGGTGTTCGCGATCGTGGACGTCGGCGTGTTTTTGAGAAAGCTCGGCTGTTGCACCTGTGAACCCGACATCAACGACGAGATCTCGTTGAGCGGCTGGTTGCGCTGCGCATACTGCTCGGTCAGCCATTGCTGGCGCGCGCTGTCTTTCGCGCCCTGCTGCTGCTGGGCATAACCCAGGCCCTGTTGCTGTGCTTGATTGAAAAACTGTCCGCGCAGTGCCTCCTGCTGGAAGTCCTGCTGCTGCGCCGAATTATAAAACTGCCCGGTCTGCAGCGCCTGGTTAAACCCAGCCTGCTGCTCGGCCAGGCCTTTCTCGGTGATGCCCAACCGCGCGTCGTTGAGTTGCCGGCCGTACTGATCCATTGCGGACTGATAGGCCGGCGAGCCGATCTTGATGCCCTGGTCGGCCAGGCGCGCTTCCAGTTGCGACTTGTCGCGCTGCAGCTGCGGGTCCATGCGCTGGTACATCGCGTCTTCGACGCGCTGCCGATCGGCGCTGAAATCCTGGTTGAGCGTGCGCTGCTGCGGGCCGACATCACCGAAGCTGGTCTGCGGATCGAAGCCGCCCAGTGCGTTGGGATCCCCGCCCTGCGGCGCACCGGAGATGTCCATCGGGTGGCCCAGCATGTCGGTCAGCATGCCGCTCTGCTGCTGGCCCAGCCTGGCGAGATTGGTCTGCGTCTCCATCCCCAGGTCGCTGATCGTCTGCTGCTTGGGCGAGAGCAATTGCGTCGCGGTCCAGCGCGGGATGTTGTAGCTCGCGCCGGTCGACGGATCGGCCCAGGTGTAGGTGTCGGTCGGATCGTAGCGCAGTTCGCCCTGCGGCGTGATCTGGTTGACGTTGTTCAAAAACGAATTGGCGACCGCCGTCGAGACGTTCGTGCCAGTCTGCGCTGCCGCCGTCTGCGCCGGGTTTGGCGGCTGTGGCGCGCTGCCTCCGCAACATGAGCCCATGGGTTGCTCCCCTACGCCGCTTCGTCGGCCTGGACGTGAACCTGGTGGTTATAGCGCCGGCAGAATTTTCCGTTCACCCAATCCTCGTAGGTGAGCAGACCAAGCACACCGTCCTCGGTGCGCCCGCCCGAACGCGGGATGGTGATCAAGGTGAAATTCATCGCCGCCAGCATGCGCAGGACGTGCGTGCTTTTGGCCGCGGTGCGCGTCATCAGCATCTGGCAATTGCAATGCAGGAACGGATAGCGAAACATCACGGCGAGCGTCTCGCGCGTCAGCCAGCGCGTGCGCGGCAGTGCCTCCACGCTCATCTCGATCGTGCCGGCCTCGGGATTGAAATTGAAATAGACAATGCCGGCGATGAGCTCGTTGTCCTCGTTGACGATGCCAATCGCGCGCAGGTTGGTGTCGGTGAAGCCGGCGCGACGCGAGTGCCCGGACGCAACCTTCATCCGCGCGACGAAGTTCGCGATGAGCTCGTCCTGGCCGAAGATATAGCGCAGCGGCATCGGTCATCCCTATCTCGGCATTGCGCCAGGCTGCGGTGCAAGCATGCCACCCGGTTGCATCCCTGGCGGCGTCGCGGCACCAAGTTGCGGCAACATCGGCGGCGCACCAGGCTGTGCCGGCGGCGCACCTGGCGCACCTGGCGCACCTTGCGGCGCACCTGGCGGCGCACCTGGCATCGGCATATCCGGCACGGGCGGCACGTCAGTCACCGGCTGCGGCATCTGCACTTCCATCAATGCGCGCGTAATCGCATCACGCGGGCCGCCCATCCCTGGCTGCTGTTGACCGTAGTCCATCACGCGGCCTCTCGTCGTTCGTGCGCCGGCAGTCGCTTGGCATATTCGTCATCGGCCAGCAGGCACATCACACCGTCGCTGTCGCGGCCGTAGAGGCGCGGCACCTTTACGAACGCACAGCCGAAGCGCGCGAGTTGAGCGAGCAAGCGTTCGTCTTCCTCGCGCACCCGCATGATCGCCATCTGGCAACCGCATGTCGTGAAGGCGTAGTCGGCCATCCGCCGCATCGTTTCGCGGGTGAACCAGATGCGGCCTGGCAACGCGCCGGCCGCCACCTCGATCGTGCCGTTGCGCTTGTTCCAGTAGTAGTAGACGACGCCCGCGACCAGGCGATCGTTGGCGTCGACAACGCCGATCGTCTCGCAGCGCGGGAAGCCGCGATCGACGTGCGGTATCTGCTGTGCGACGAACCGCGCGACAGTATCGTTCTGGCCGTAGACGTAGCGCAGGCTCATTTGGCGCCACCCGCACCGCCACCACCACCGTCTCCCGCGCCGACACCGACACCGCCTGATCCGGGGCCGCCCGCCGTGTCGCCTGAACTGCCGACGCTCGATCCGCCGACGCCGCCGGTCCCGGCATCCGCGCCGCCTGTGCCGATGTCGGCGCCCTGGCCGATGCCGCCAAGGCCGGTCGTGCCGCCCATGCCGGTCACGCCGCCGACGCCCTCGCCACCCATTGCGCCTGATGCGTTGCCAACGGCGCCAGCGCCGGAGCCACCACCTATGTCGTAGCCTATCTCGGGACCGCTGATGGGACTGCCGGTAACGGGAGCGCCGGGGCCCTTGAAGCCGGACGGTGCCGCGACTGATGGATTGCCGGGCACGGCGGATGGACCGTTCAAATCCGCGTCGGTGACGGGGCCGACTACGGGACCAGTCGACCAGCCGGGGGCAGGGCCATTGAACCCCATCGTTGACGACGCAGCCGCCAGACCCGCTGGCCCATTTGATCCTTGGAAGGCGCCACCACCGAAGATGCCCGACGCTGCGGGGCCGCCGAAGCCTAGCCCGGATGTGTCGTTTCCGCCCCAGCCCAGCGCACCACCGAAGCCACTCGGCGCCCCGGCATTGGCATTTCCTACAGCAGCGTCGTAGCCTGCCGCAGCACTTCCGGTCAGGCCACTGACGCCGGGCCCGGCATTGCCGCCCGCGATGCTACCGGCGCCCTGACCGAAGCCGCCGCCCGGACCACTCGGTCCTGCGCCGTAAAAATTCCACATCGCGAGCGGGTTGGCGCCTTCGGCTGCGCCGCCGCCGAAGCCGGTGGGACCGCCACCACCCTGCTGCATCATCGCTTGCGCGATCAGCATGCGCTGCATCTCGGGATCTACGCCGCCGCCACCGCC
>Ga0065712_10000918_pt1 | contig 11078 bp, 10 predicted proteins | sample MisRhiReplicate1_FD_59099 | JGI IMG/M metagenome (GOLD analysis project Ga0065712, IMG submission 59099) | Miscanthus rhizosphere microbial communities from Kellogg Biological Station, MSU, sample Rhizosphere Soil Replicate 1: eDNA_1 v3... | ecosystem: Host-associated > Plants > Roots >...
TGCCAACCATCCGCTTGCTCTTGTTGATCACTGGCAACCTACGAACCTTCAGTTGTTCCATGTGCCGCACCGCCTTGGCGAGGTCATCATCATCGCTGCAGCAATGGATGCCTGGAGTCATCACATCGCGTGCTGTCGCGCGGTTAGGATCAAAGCTTTCCTCCGCCAACCCCTTACATACGATATCGCGGTCGGTGACCATCCCAACCAGCTGATCGTTCTCTCCAATTGGAATGGCGCCCACATCATGCTTGCGCATCAATTTCGCGAGTTCGATAACCGGGGTGTCGGGACCAACCCATTCAACGCCCTTGTGCATCGCTTCTTTGACTTTCATGGCAGACCTCCGTTGTGGAAGATGCGCCCCCGAATTGCTGGAATTCTGCCGACAACGAGCGGCAAAGACGATTGGACTGAGGTCCAATCGTCTTTGACTCGCGCATGTCTGATTCATTCCGATCCAACCGACGACAGCACCAAGAGAAAGTCGGATGAATCACCTCGCACCGCACTCTTGTTCAACTGATGCCGGGACGGTAAACAGCCAAGGACCGACGCACCTGGATCTTGTGGAACCACCGGCGAAGCAATGACGGTTTTGCTTTATTTCGTATCGTTTGCTTCGTTGTTTGCGCTGTTTGCAAGCGTCATTGCAGGAACATTTTGGCTCCTGATCAGATGTCTTCGAGCGCTCATGGCCCCGCGCGCCACCCCAAAACCTCGCAGCGATGCCTTCGTCGGTCTCCACCCGCATCATCTGAAACGGGCCGGTCAATAAACGCATCTCGGTTGCGCCGACGCCCCCTATGGTAGCCTGCGCCCGATGAGACTGCTGAAGCGCTTCTTGCAGCGTTTGGTAATCCTCGGGCTGGGCATCTTTAGTGTCTGGCTTATTGTCTTTGTCGTCTTCGAATTTGCGGACCGCAGGCTGCCATGGTTTCTGGCTTTGGCTGTCACCTATGGAGTCGCAGCATACATTATCTTACCGCGTATCGTTCGCATGGGTCTCAAGATCCTCCAACGCAAGCGGGTGCCAAGCTATACAATTACCGGAGACGGGTTGCCCGGCGACCCCGTCAATCTCGTGCTCATCGGCACGCTTCAACAGCTGCACACTGCATTTGCAACCGCCGGCTGGTCAGAGGCCGACCGGTTGGGGCTGGCAAGCTCGTGGCGCATGGTCCGGGCATTCGTATTTAACTCGCCCTACCCGACCGCCCCGTTCAGCACGCTTTACCTTTTCGGACGCGGCCAGGATATCGGCTTCCAGAAGGCAATTGATGACAGCCCACGGAAACGTCATCACATTCGATTCTGGGCCCTGGACACGGCGCTCGTCGAGGCCACATTGGGAACGGCCAAGTTCTGGCTGAACACCGATCGACCGCCGAACGATGCGCATGTTTACTGGATCGGAGCTGGGACCAAGGATACCGGTTTCTCACTGACCCAACTCACATTCCAGATCACCCATGCGACCGATTCGGATACGAACGCCGAGCGGGATTTTATCCTCGCCGAGTTGGGAAACAACCAACTCATCGGAGACGTGAGNAAGTTTCAAGCGGGTCAGCACATCGAGCACATCAATCACTACGTCACCGATGGCGAAATCGCGCTGGCNAATCTGAANATGACTGGCGCATAATCNCATCCGCCGACGGATAAAGGAGGCTGCGATGCCCTCTGTCGACCAACTCGTTGTCTGGATCGTTGTTGGACTGCTCGGCGGCGGTCTCGCCGGGGCATTGACGACCTGGGAGCGTGGGGGCTTCGGCCTCTTTCGCAATCTGGCGCTTGGCCTCGCGGGTGCGCTCATAGGCGGGCTGTTGTTCCGCGTATTCGGGATCTGGCCGGGCCTGGACAAGATCGCCATCTCGCTTCGTGACGTCGTTGCCGCCGTCGCGGGCTCGCTTCTTTTGCTCGCGTCGCTCTGGCTTTGGCGCAAATTCAGACCGTCGGAAGCAGGCCAGTGAAGCGTGCGATGTNGCTCACTGGAGCTTGATATCNGCCGCCTTGATCACGTTGCCCCAACGGGCAACCTCGTCGTGCATGTATTGNGCTGTCTTCTCGACCGAGCCGCCGAAAACTTCGGCAGATAACTTCTTCAAATGATCGCGCATGTCGGGTTGACGCAGGGCCTCGTTCACATCGGCGTTGATCTTGGCGACGATGGTCTTCGGCGTATTGGGCGGCGCCACGATCCCGTACCACGCGACCGCCTCGAATCCGGGCAAGACTTCCGCAATCGCCGGCACATTGGGCAAGGCCGGAAGGCGTGCAGGTGACGCAACCGCAAGCAACTTGAGCTTGCCGGCCTCGACCAGCGGGAGCGATACGCCGAGATTATCGAACATCAGATCCACATCGCCGGCGAGCAGGCCTTGCAAGGCCGGTGCCGACCCCCGGTAGGGCACGTGATTGACCTTGACCTTGGCCATCAATGAAAAAAGTTCGGACGTGAGATGGGACGTCGTGCCATTGCCTTGCGTGGCGGATGTGACCTTGCCTGGATTTTTTTGAAGGTAGTCGATCAGCTCATTGAGACTCGACGCCTTGATGTTGTTCGGATTGACCAGAAGCGCGTTTGGTACCTGCGCCATCACGATGATCGGCTCGAATTTGGTCGGATCAAACCCAAGCTTCGGATAAAGATTTTGATTGATCACGAGCGGAGGCGGTGGCGCCGATAACAAGGTGTAGCCGTCGGGATCCGACCGGTACACCGCCTCAGCACCGATATTTCCGGCAGCGCCGGTGCGGTTTTCGATGACCACCGGCTGGCCCCATTTGCGCGACAGCCGTTCCGCGACAAGTCTTGGCACGGCATCTGCCGTCCCGCCCGCTGGAAACGGAACAATGATTTTGACGGGACGATCGGGATAACCCTGAGCCTTTGCCGGAGCCGCAAATCCGGTCACGGCAGCAAGCCAGGCAAAGCCGAGTACAAATTTTGCGACAAAGCCGCGCCGGCACGCGTCGCGCATTTGACGTCCTCCCCAAGACCGTCGCGGTTTGGCCCGCGTATTCGTCATCGCAACAGTGCAACAGCCGGACGGGCTATACAACACCCTGCGCGAGCGTTCTCCGCACATGAACCAATTTGATTTTTACAAGACGGAGAGTAGCTTCCAATCAACAGATGCGGCTGACGTCGCTGGTATGCACGCGAGCCATGGTGCCTTATGGCAAATGCGCGACCGAACGTTGTAATTGTCGGCGGCGGCATTGGCGGATTGTTCGCGGCGAACGCGCTCATCGCGCAAGGCCTGCGGGTATCCGTCTATGAGCAGGCCCCGTCCCTCGGCGAGGTGGGAGCAGGCGTATTCATAACGCCGAACAGCGTACGCCAATTGCAGCGGGTGGGATTGGGACCACTGGTCGAGAAATGGGGAGCGAGGGTCGGCCCCGGCTCCCATTATTTTCGCCATGACGGGACTCCAATCGCGCCGGTCCAGGTGACCGACTCTGCGGGCTGGAACGCCACATTCGGAATGCATCGCGCTGACCTTGTCGAATTGCTTGCGAGCACACTGGGCGCCGNGNTGGTGCACACCGGCCACCGTTGCACGGGCTTCGCACAGGATGACAACGTNGNCCGCGTTTCATTCGCCAATGGCGCGGTCGTCGAGAGCGACATCGTCGTTGGATGCGACGGCATTCATTCAGAGCTGCGGCCTTATGTGTTTCCGCCCTCGCGCCCGGTGTTCTCAGGGTCCATCGCATATCGGGGGACAGTGCCGCACGAACGCGTTCCACGATGGCCCAACAATGTCTGGCTGATGTGGCTCGGCACAGGAAAACACTTCCTGACGTTTCCTCTGCGCGCCGGCAAGCTCATCAACTACGTCGGGTTCGTTCCGGCAGACCAAGAGATGAAAGAATCATGGTCGGCGCCCGGCGACGCCGATGTCCTGCGGCATGAGTTTGCGGGCTGGGACCCGCGCATCGAGAATCTTCTCGCGCAGGTGCAAATGACGTTCCGTTGGGCGCTTTATGATCGCGAACCATTGCCGACATGGACCAAGGGAAGACTGACCCTTCTTGGCGATGCCGCGCACCCGATGCTGCCGCACCTCGGACAAGGCGCCAACCAGTCGATCGAGGACGGCATGGCGCTTGCGACAATCCTTGCGCGCTCCAGCCCGAAGAGCGCGCCGGCCGCGCTCCTTGCCTATGAGCGGCTTCGCCGCGAGCGCGTCGCGCAGGTACAACGTGGCGCGCGCGAAAACGGGCTGCGCTACGATTCTGCCTATTCCGACCTGGGTCTTCGCGACGCCGAAATAGCCGCGCACGCAGCCTTCCGCAGGACGCTTTACGATCACGACGTCGTTCCCGATGCACAGGCCGCCGCAATGGCTCTGGCCTGATGGGCGCATCGGGCTTTGTGCGGCGTGCCCTCGCCGCTGAGCTCGCCGACGCGAGCTACGCAGCAGCAAGCGCCTGATCGATATCGGCAATAATGTCGTCAGGATGCTCGATGCCGACCGCAAGCCGCACATATCCCTCGGTGACGCCGGTCTGCAGTTGCTCCTCCGGCGACAATTGCGAGTGAGTCGTGGTGGCCGGATGAATGGCGAGCGAGCGGGCATCGCCGATGTTTGCGACATGATAGAGCAGCTTCAGGCTGTCGATGAATTTGCGGCCGGCCTCTTTGCCTTTCTTGAGCTCGAAGCCTACCAGCGCGCCATAGCCACCCTTCAGATAGGCGTCCGCGCGGCGCTTGTTCTCCCCCGTCATCAGGCCGGGGAAAATGACCTTGCTCACTTTTGGATGTTTGGTGAGATAGTTCGCAACGGCAATCGCGTTGCTGCAATGCTGCCGCATGCGCAAAGCCACCGTTTCCAGGCCCTGGATGAACATAAAGGCGTTGAACGGCGACATCGCCGCACCGATGTCGCGCAGCAACGTCACGCGCGCCTTTATGATGTAGGCGATCGGCCCGAGCGGTTTGACGGCCTGCGTCCACACGGCACCGTGGTAGCTCGGGTCGGGCGTGTTCAGCATCGGAAAGCGGTCGGCGTGCTTTTCCCAGTCAAAATTGCCGCCGTCGATGAGGATGCCACCAATCGACGTGCCGTGACCCCCGATGTATTTGGTGGTCGAATGCATGACGATCGCGGCGCCGTGCTCGATCGGCTTGCACAGCACCGGGCAGGCAGTGTTGTCCATGATGAGCGGGATGCCCATTGCGCGGCCGATTTTGGCGACCTCGGCGATCGGGAAGACGGCGAGCTTGGGATTAGGCAAGGTCTCGCCATACCAGCAGCGGGTCCGCGCGTCGCTCGCCTTGCGGAAATTTTCCGGATCGGCGGGGTCGACGAAGCGGCATTCGATGCCCATGGTGCTCATGGTGTTCTGGAACAGATTCCAGGTGCCGCCATAGATGTCGGTCGAGCAGACGAAATTGTCGCCGACGTGACAGATATTCTGCACGGCGAACAGCGAGGCGGCCTGTCCGGAGGCAACCGCCAGAGCGGCGACACCGCCTTCGAGTGCCGCCACGCGCTCCTCCAGCACGGCCTGCGTCGGATTCATGATGCGGGTGTAGATATTGCCGAACTCTTTGAGCGCGAACAGGTTGCCGGCGTGTTCGGTCGAATTGAACTGGTACGACGTGGTCTGGTAAATCGGCACGGCAACGGCCGTGGTGGCCGGATCGGACCGGTATCCGGTATGCAGGACAATCGTTTCTGCGTGCTGACTGGTTGTCGGCATGAAGCTCCCCCGCTCGGTTGGCTTTCTGGATTTCTGTTGTCGGCGTCTGCAATGGCAGCCTAAGCAGATTATTCGGTCCTTTCTATTGCGCGTTTATCCAGCTGTCCGATCCCGTGACCTTGACCGACACATTCGATAAGAAAACTCGCACCGGCGTGCCGTCCGCCGTGCCACGATGATCCAGTGAGATAAGGAGCGGACCCGCCTTCTTGTGGTCGGCCCACGTCGCCATCAAGAGCTTGGGTCTCTTTTGCGTGCCCGGGCCGCCCCCGTGATAGACAAATTCCTCAATTCTATTGTCCGGACCGACATAGAGATCCCAGGTGTCGCCCGGCGCATAGCCGCCTTCCGATGGATATTTCACCACCACCCGCTTCGCGGAACCGTTGCCCAGCGGCAGTTTTTGCGTGCCCTCATCGGTGACTGTGGCGCTGCCGTCCCAGGAAAAGTGCAGCACGAGAAGCAGCCAGTAATTGTCGTTGCTGAAAGCCGGATCGATTTCATTCTTCACGACGTCGGATTGGCTGCCGAGCTGCGAACGCGCATACGTCACCTTCACCGGTTTGCCGTCGTTATCTTTGCCTTCGTAGGAAATCAGGTCCGTCTTTGGCTCCCATTCCCAGCTGCGGGACAGATTCAGCCCAGGGAGCTCGAGGTTGAACGTGTAGCGGAACTTCTCGACCTGGCCGAACGATTCAAATCCATAGGCCTTGTACATCTGCTGGAAAATCGGCGGGCGCTCCTGCGCATAGGAGGTCGCCGCAAGGAGCAGTACCGGCACCGTGAAAGCCAAAAGGCGGATCATGGCGAGACGACCGCAGCCTGCAAAATGGCGACCAAGGGTGAACGCTTCGGACTTTTTGATCGGATCCATTGTTCAAACCTCCTGTTACGCATTCACTTGTGGAATCCAAACGGGCTGTTGCGACCGTTGAATTAGCCCGCCAGCGCCGCCAGGCGCGTGATCGCATTGCCTGGCGCGCGGCGGCGGATCAGTTCATCGAGGCCGAGGCTGCGGCCGGCGGCATAGACCGCGAACTGCACGTGCACGATCGCAAGAAACATGTAGTTCCATGGCCATTCGGCGGGATGGCCGTAGAGGCCGAGCCAGAGATGCAGCGAGTAGACTGCGGCGACAATCGCTACGAAGCGCACGCCGAGGCCGAGCATGAGCGACACCGCGAACGCAAGCTCGGCCAGGAATACGAGCGGATCGATGATGGTGATGAACGGCAAATAAACGTTTTTGACCAGCTCGCGATGAAAGGCGAATGCCGCATGCTCGCCCATCTGCCCGGTCCAATACTGGAACCCGCCGGACACCGGCAACGGCAGTTTCCACAGACAGCCCTGAAACCACTGCGCGCCGATCAGCAGACGGCAGATCCAGATGATCGCGTGGCTGGCGCGGCGCTGCTCCGAATTTTCCGACCAGGTCTTGAAGGCGATCCACACGCTCGCGAAGAGCAAGGCCAAAAACAGCGCCACCATGACATATTGGAAGATACCCAGTGCGCGATGATCGTCTGTCGCTCCGATCAGAAACAGCCACGCATCGAAGAACGGGTTCGTCCGCATCGCTCTCTCCCCGCTGACAGCAGATCACTGCAGGCCTTGCAGCGCGGCACCAAGTTTATTTGCTCCTGCCATGTTGGCCAAGCGTTCATACCGGACCGGTGATCCGGCACACTCGATCGTGAACAAGGCTTTGATCGAAAGCGAATACCGTTAGCCGGGCTTGTCGGACGTCGGTGAGAACCGCTACCAATATCGGCAAATACCATGGTTCAACGGGCGGGCGCTGATGTCGGCTAGTCACGGTAGAGTCCCGCCGATTCTCGCGCAAAAGCATTACAGCACGCCGTCGGCGTTTACGCCGGAAAGCCTGCTGCGCGAGGCGCGCCGTCAGAAGCGGATTGCCGACGCCGGCATTCCTGCAATCTGCATCCTAGACCCCGACGGCGACATGCTGCGCCATTTGCTTGCGCGTGGTGAGGCCCGGCTTGAGCCGGCATGGGCGTGCTATCACACACAGCTATTTTCTTTCAGCCGCGGCGGGATCGATTTCGGAATTGTGGGCTGCGCCGTCGGCGCCTCATTTGCCGTGCTTATCGCCGAGGAAATGTTCGCATCGGGCTGCGAATTGCTGATCAGCGTGACATCCTCTGGCCAGATCGTGCCCGTACGTCCGCCGCCTTATTTCATCTTGATAGAACGCGCGCTGCGCGACGAAGGCACGAGCTATCACTACATGGCTGCGTCCGAGTATTCCCACGCTGACGCTGCATTGATCGCAGCGCTCGATGGCGCATTTGGCAAGTTGCCGGTGCCGGTCCTTACCGGCGCCACCTGGACAACCGATGCTCCGTTCCGCGAGACCCAGCCGGCGATCGACGCCATGCGCGAAAAAAATCTGATGGCGGTCGAGATGGAAGCAGCGGCGCTCTATGCCTTTGCTCAAGTGCGGCAAAAACCTGTGCTGTGCTTTGCCCACGTCACAAATCAGATGGGCCGCATCGATGGCGATTTTGAGAAGGGTGAAGCGGACGGCAGCAAGGATGCGCTGGACCTGATCGCGATCGCAGCCGATCGCCTGCGGTCTCGGCTCCGGCCGTGAGCGGCGCCGCCATCGGAATCATGTGCAAGGCGCCCCAGCCGGGCCACGCAAAAACACGACTCGCAAAGGCTGTCGGAACGGTCGCAGCCTCAGAACTGTCGGCCTGCTTCTTGCGCGACGTTGCAGCAGCGATTGAAGCGGTGCCCGAAACTCTGGGCCGGCGCGGCTATGGCGTCTATGCCCCGGCAGGAACAGAGCACGTGCTGCGTGAGCTGTTTCCGGAAAAGTTTGGGCTGTTGCTGCAGGAGGGCAACGATCTTGGAGAAGCCCTGTTCGGCGCCACGCGCGATCTGCTGCTGGCAGGGCACGACTGTGTGCTGTTGGTCAACGGCGACAGCCCCACGCTGCCTTCCCGTTTCCTGATCCAGGCCATCGAAGCGCTGCGCAATGCAGGCGACCGGATGGTGCTTGGGCCCGCGAGCGACGGTGGCTACTACCTCATTGGCCTGAAACGTCCGCACAAGGAACTGTTCACGCAAATTGAATGGGGAACCGAAACCGTATTTCGCCGCACACGCGAGCGCGCCGCGGAAATCGGACTTGCGGCCACGTTGCTTCCTGAATGGTATGACATCGATGATATTGAAACGCTGGGTTGGCTGCGGGACGAACTCGCCGGCAATTCGACGCGATTTCGGGGCGGCAGCCTTGCGTCAGCCACGCGAGCGTTTCTTGCGACCGCGACGCCGGCGCGCGCGTGATCTTTATGAGTGAGCTCGCGCCATCCGCCGGGAAAGAGCCGCCGCTTTATCTGCTGGCCGGCATCGGCGCGATTTTCGCAGGCCTGACCCTGGTGACGCCGTTTGCCTTCCAGGCCGGCGGCGACAATGCCTTTATTGCCCTGGCCATTCCCGCAAGCCTGCTGACGCTTGCGGCAACGCGCGTGGCTGAGCGTACACAGACAACCCGCGCCCTTTGGCTGATTTTCGGCATCGGGATCATGCTGCGGGTCTACGTGCTGCTGTTTGACCCGCTCCTGTCCACCGACATCTTTCGCTACATCTGGGATGGCAGGGTTCAGGCGGCCGGCATCAACCCTTACCGCTATTTTCCCGCCCACGACGCGCTGGCGCCGCTGCGCGATGCGGCGATCTTTCCCAGGATCAATCGGGCCGATTATGCCGTCACGATCTATCCACCCGTCGCCGAATTCTTCTTTCTGGTCGTCACGCGCATCGGCGAAAACGTGAACGTCATGCGGCTGGCCTTGCTCGGCTGCGAGGCTGTGACCGTTGCTTTGATCGTGCTGTTTTTGCGTCGCATGCAACGGCCGATCACCCGGGTGGTCGCATATTTCTGGCATCCCCTTCCGATCTGGGAGATTGCCAATAACGGCCACGTCGATGCGCTGGCGGTCGCGCTCATGCTGCTCGGGCTGTGGGTCGCCCTCACCGGACATGCAATGCGCGGCGCGCTGTCAATCGCGCTCGGGGCGCTGGTGAAGCCATATGTGGCGCCGGCGTTGGCTTCGATCTGGCGCCCGTGGGACTGGAAGATGCCGCTCGTCGTGATCGCCGCAATCGCACTTTGTTATCTTCCGTATCTTTCCGTGGGCTGGGGGGTCTTCGGTTTCCTGACCCAAGGATATCTGACGGAAGAAGGCATTGTTTCCGGTAACGATCTCTGGGCGCTTTCCGTCTGGCGTCTCGTTTTTGGCACGCATCGCGGCGACGTTGCCGTCTACGCGGCCGTGGCAGCGTCGATCGTGCTGGTGATGATGCTTTCGGCTGCGCGCCGCCCGGACAGGACAATCGCATCGAGCCTTGCCGACACGAATATGCTGTTGCTCGTCGTCTTGCTCCTGGTGTCGCCCAATCGTCCCTGGCACTTTCTGCCCATCATGCCGTTCGTCGCCCTCTGCGGTGGCGCACCAACCTGGATAGTTTCGATTGGAGCGCTCCTGCTGACCAACGAACTGTATTGGGAGTTCCACATTCCAAAACCGATCATCAAGTCTATTTTATTTGGAAGTTTTCTTCTGGCGTGCATTTGGTCAGCCCGGGAGACATATCTCAGGAAGGCCGCGGGTATGAGACGATCGCAATGAGCGCTTCCGGCGGCAACCCGGTTGTTGACGCGCGCGTCGATCCGCGCCGCTACCACGAATCTGTACAAGGCGAGCGCACCGAGGTCGCCGTCCGCCCGCCGGTCTGCGTCTATCTGGAAGTCACCAATCGCTGCAATTTGCTGTGCACCACCTGTCCCCGCACCTACGAGGACCTCGAGCCGCCGGCGGATATGGACTGGGACCTGTTCACATCGATTGTCGATCAGGTGCCTGATCTTGCGCGGGCCGTGCTGCATGGCGTCGGCGAGCCGATGCTGGTCGCAAACCTGCCGCGCATGGTGAGATATCTGAAGGATCGCGGCGCTTACGTCCTGTTCAACACCAACGGGACAGTCCTCAGCGAACGCAACGGGCGTGCGCTGATCGCCGCCGGGCTCGATGAGTTGCGCGTATCGCTTGATGCGTCGAACCGGGAAAGTTTCAAGGCCGTTCGTGGCCGGGACTATTTCGGCCGCATTGTGCGCAATGTTCGCGCCTTTCGCGAGCTGCAGGACCGGGAGGGACATTCAAAGCCGCAGGTCTCCATCTGGCTTACGGGCCTGAAGGAGACAGTCGTGGAATTGCCCGCATTCGTGCGGCTGGCGGCGGAAATCGGCGTCAAGGAAGTCTATCTGCAGCGACTTGTCTTCTTCGGCCAATCGGCGATCGGCAAAGCACGGCCGGATCAGGCGTTGT
>Ga0065712_10068382_pt1 | contig 11072 bp, 9 predicted proteins | sample MisRhiReplicate1_FD_59099 | JGI IMG/M metagenome (GOLD analysis project Ga0065712, IMG submission 59099) | Miscanthus rhizosphere microbial communities from Kellogg Biological Station, MSU, sample Rhizosphere Soil Replicate 1: eDNA_1 v3... | ecosystem: Host-associated > Plants > Roots >...
GACGAGGCCACGGCGTTTGAGATGCGAGCCGCGCTCGTGAAGATGCAGAAGGAATATCTCATCGAGATCGAGGACGCGGTCGTCGTCACGAGAGATCAGAAGGGCAAGACCAAGCTTGACCAGGCAGTCAACTTGACGACCGCAGGTGCCGTCGGCGGCGGCTTCTGGGGGATGCTCATCGGTTTGATCTTCTTGAATCCGCTGCTCGGCGCGGCCATCGGCGCCGGCGCCGGCGCACTGTCGGGCAAGCTCAATGACATCGGACTCAACGACAAGATGATGAAAGACATCGGGCAGGCTTTCAAACCAGGCACGTCAGGGTTGTTCGTGCTCGTCCGCCGTGCGACCGTCGACAAAGTGCTGGAAGGCCTGAAGCAGTTTGCCGGCAAGGGGAAGGTGTTCCAGACGTCGCTCAACAAGGACGACGAAGCGGCCCTGCGCGAGGCGATCGAAGGGGGCATGCCGGTGCACGCGCGGTAACCGCGCGCGTCAGCTGCTGTTCGAACTCACCCTTTTAGCCTGAAGCTTCTCCCCCCGAAAGGACCACAGTCATGGCCCACGCACATGCCGGCCCGATGGATCTGACGCATGCCTACCCGCATGAGAAAACCGGGATGGAGCGATTCCTAGACGCCGTCGAACGGGTGGGGAACAAGGTTCCTCACCCGGTCGTGATCTTCGTCCTCCTGATCGGGCTCGTGATGCTGCTCTCGCACCTCTTCTATCTCATGGGCACGAGCGTCACCTACCAGGCGATCAACCCGGAGACCGACCAGGCCGAGAACGTGACGACGTCCGTCAAGAGCCTCCTGACCGCCGAAGGCATTCGTTTCATGTACGCCGGTGCCGTGAGCAACTTCATGGCCTTCACCGCGACTGGCGTCATCATCATCGCGATGCTCGGTGTGGGCGTCGCCGAATCGGCGGGATTGGTCAAGGCGCTCATTCGCAAGCTCGTGGCGATCGCGCCGCCCGCTGCGTTTACCTACATCCTCGTCGCCATCGGCATTCTCTCCAGCATCGCCGCAGATGCCGGCTATCTGGTGTTGATTCCGCTGGCCGCCGCCGCCTATCTCAGCGTGGGACGTCATCCACTGGCCGGTCTCGCCGCCTCGTTCGCCGGTGTCGCCGCTGTGTTCAGTGTGAACATCTTTGTCAAGCCGCTCGATGGCATCCTGACCGAGATCACCAACGGTGCGATCCACCTCCTGAATCCCAACCAGTCCATCTCACTTACCGCGAACCTGTGGTTCTCGATCGCCTCGGTCATCCTGCTCACCGTTGTCGTGTCGCTGATCAGCGACAGGTTGATCGAGCCCAGACTGGGAAAGTACGAAGGTTCCACCGATGTCGAAGGCGGCGCCGAGGTGACGCCCGAGGAAGCACGCGGGTTGAAATACGCCGGATGGGCGCTGTTAGCCGTCATCGCCTTCTTCATGCTGCTGTGGCTGCCGCCTGGCGCACCGCTTCGAAACCCGGACACTGGGGAACTGATCGCCGATGCCCCGTTCATGAACGGCCTCATCGTCTTCATCGCCCTGGCGTTTCTCGCGGCCGGGTGGGCGTACGGCAAGGGCGCCGGCACCATCAAGAGCAGCGTTGACGTCACCAAAGCGATGGAAAAGGCCATCGCCGGGCTCGGAGGACTGATCTTCCTGCTCTTCGTCATCAGCCAGTTCAACGCCTTCTTCACCTACACGAACATGGCCACGGTGGCGGCGGTGAATCTTGGCGATTGGCTGGAAAGGGCTGGACTGGGTGCGCTGCCGCTGCTCATCGGGTTCGTCTTCGTGGTCGGGGCCCTCGATCTGATCATGACCGGCGCGATCCCGAAGTGGGCCATCTTCGCGCCCATCTTCGTCCCGCTGCTGATGCGGCTGAACGTCAGTCCCGAAGCGGTGCTGGCGGCGTACCGGGTCGGCGATTCGCCAATCAACTCAGTCTCGCCGATGAACGCGTACTTCGCGCTGATCGTGTCGTTCGCGAGGGTGTACCAGAAGGACGCCGGCGTGGGCACTGTCATCGCGCTGATGCTGCCGTACGTCATCGCGCTGTTCATTGTCTGGCCGATCCTGCTGGCCGTGTGGCAGATCCTCGGTCTGCCTTGGGGGGTGTGAGCGATGCGACTCTTCAGAAAAACAACCGATGTGTCGACTGACAAGCCGCTGTCGCAGGAGTTGCTCCTCGAGAGTCTGCCGCGCGCTCAGGAGCGCACGCGGCCGCGCACAGAAGCCGTGCGCGTCTACGTGAGGAGCGGAGCCGCACCCTCCTATCGCGTAGACATCCTCGTCGTGGGCATTCTTTCCGGCGGCACGTCATCGCCAGCAGCCAAAGCGATCGACAAAGCCGGGAAAGGAAAACTCACCGCCGTCCTCGAGCGAGGAGATCTCGCTGAGAAGCCGGGCGCCTCATTGCTGCTGCACGACGCACCTGGAACATCGTCGGCCCGTCTGCTGCTGGTGAGCGCCGGACGTCGTGAGTCGTTCGGCGAGCCGGCGTTCCGTGCGGCCATCGAAGGCGCCGCGAAGATGCTGGCCCGCGGACCAGGACAACACGCCGGGGTCGCGCTGTCGGATTTCGAAGTGCCTGGACACTCCATGGCGTGGCACGTTCAGCATGCGGCCCGCATTCTGGCCGACGGCGCGTATCACTTCGATCCGCCGGCGTCGATCAACGGGCACTCCGGTGGTCCGGAGCACGGCGCGCGCGCGATCGAGCTGCTCATTCCTGGCAAGGTCACGCACGATCTCGAGCTCGCTGCCGCACGCGGCGTCGCGATCGCCGAAGGCATGGCGCTCGCGAGAGACCTCGGCAACCTCCCTGGCAACATCTGCAACCCTTCGTACATGGCGGCCGCGGCGCGAAACCTCGGGCGAGAGTTCGGCTTCGAAGTCGAGGTGTTCGAACGTGCCCAGATGGAAACACTCGGAATGGGTGCGGCGCTCGCCGTCGGGCGAGCGTCCGCGCAGCCGTGCAAGTTCATCGTGATGCACTACAAGCGCGGCGGGGCGAGCAAACCGATCGTGCTGATCGGAAAAGGCGTCACCTTCGACTCCGGCGGCATCTCGCTGAAACCAGGCGCCAACATGGACGAGATGAAGTTCGACATGTGCGGCGCCGCAGCTGTACTCGGGACAGTGAGGGCCATCGCGCGCATGGCGCTTCCCGTCAACCTCGTCGGAATCGTGCCAGCCGTGGAGAACATGCCGGGCGGCAATGCGACACGGCCCGGTGACGTCGTGACCTCGATGTCGGGCCAGACGATTGAGATCCTCAACACCGACGCCGAAGGACGACTGATCCTCGCCGACGCGTTGACCTACGCCGAGCGCTTCGATCCGAGCTGCGTCATCGACGTGGCCACGCTCACCGGCGCCTGCGTCATCGCGCTTGGCCACGTCACCAGCGGACTGATGGCCAATGACGAGAGCCTCGCCAACGAGCTGATTCGCAGCGGCGAGAATACCGGCGACCGCGCGTGGAGATTGCCGATGTTCGACGAATACGAGGAGCAGCTGAAAAGCAATTTCGCCGACATGAGCAATCTCGGCGGTCGTCCAGCCGGCGCCATCACCGCGGGATGCTTCCTTGGACGATTCACCAAGGCGTACAAGTGGGCCCACCTCGATATCGCCGGCACAAACGCCTTGTCCGGCGAGGCGAAAGGTGCCACCGGCCGGCCCGTTCCGCTGCTGTCTGAATTCGTGATCAATCGGACGAGTGCTGCTGCTCGGGGAGCGGCTTAAGGGGAGACGAACCCATGTCACAGCGAATCCTTCTCTTGATGATCGCGATCGCGTTCGGAAGTGCCGCCGTCACGACGCGCGGCGGCGAGCAGACGAAGCCGCCTACAGACGTCGGATCGGGGCAGCCCGGCGTCGTTCCCGTCGGCAAAGAACTCGATGTGCGGCTGCAGTCGAGCCTGAGTTCGGGCACGGCGAAGAACGAGCAACGATTTGAGGCCACGACGGTCGCTGATGCCATGCAGGCAGGCAAGGTGCTCATTCCCGCCGGCTCGGTCGTGCGCGGAGTGGTGTCGGACGTGACCCCGGCGGGCCGGGTCGATCGAACCGGCAGTATGAAACTGAACTTCGATCGCATCACGATCAATAGCCAGCCGCATCAGATTCGGGCCATGGCGACTCAGGTCTTCCAAAGCGGCGGTCTTCGTGACGACAAAGCCACCGCGGGTACCGGCGCCAGTATCGGAGGGGTGATCGGCGGCCTGGCCGGAGGCGTCTCGGGAGCACTGCTCGGTGCGGCGATCGGCGCGGGTGGCGCGGTGGCGTCCACCGAGGGCAAGAACATCGATCTACCAGCCGGAACGGTGATCCGCATCCGCTTCGATTCCCCGCTCAATCTAGGCGGCGCGCAGTGAACCGAGCGTTTGAGCATTGAACATTGAGCGTTTGGCATTAGCGAGAGATCCCCCATCGGCCGATCGGCCGAAGTTGAACCTGCTCGTGTACGCGTCGGCCGCAGGACTGACCGTGCTCGTCGCGTACCTGATGGTGGTCGGCGAGCCGATCCTGCTGCCCTTCGTGATCGCCGTCTTCGTCTGGCACTTGATCAATGCGCTGTCGGCGCTGAGCGGCCGGATCAGTCTCGGCGGACACGCGTTGCCACGCTGGCTGCGCATCGGCGGGGCCATCGCTCTCCTGCTTCTGACGTCATGGCTGATCGCCCGTCTCGTGTTTGCCAACGTCGGGCAGGTCATGGCCGCCGGGCCCGTGTACGAACAGAACCTTCTGCGGCTCGCCAACAGGGGCGGCAGCTGGTTCGGTTACGACGAGCTCGAGGACATACGGGCTCTGTTGGGTGGGCTGAATGTCACCGCACTCATTCGCAATCTCACGCTGGGGCTCACGGGCGTACTCGGTAGCGTTGGCACGGTTGCGATCTACACCGTCTTCCTCTTGCTCGAGCAGCACCATTTCGATGCGAAGCTCACGGCGCTCTTCCCGGATGCCGAACGCGAGGCGCTGGTCCGGCGCATCCTGCGCCGGATCGGGACCGAGATTCAGACCTATGTGTGGCTGAAGACCGCGATCAGCGCGGTAACGGCGGCGGCGTGCTACGTCGTGATGAAGGCGGTCGGCCTCGACCTCGCGGAGTTCTGGGCGTTGCTGATCTTCGCCTTGAACTTCATTCCCTACATCGGATCGTGGCTGGGGGTCATCTTTCCAGCCTTCCTGGCGCTGGTCCAGTTCGACTCGCTCACACCGTTTATCGTCACGACCGCGATCCTGGCACTCATTCAGTTCACCGGTGGCAGCATCATCGAGCCGAGGATCATGGGCACAGGGCTGAATGTCAGTCCCGTCTTCATGCTGTTGTCACTGGCGCTCTGGGGCACCATCTGGGGCGTGGTCGGCATGTTCCTCGCCGTGCCAATCATGGTGGTGATCATGATCGTCTGCTCGCACATCAACGCCACACGCCCAATTGCGATTGTGATGTCGGCAGACGGGGTTCTACGCAGTTGACGAGACAGGGGCTCACGCATGCTCGGAGCGATCGGCAATTGGGCACTCTTCATCGTCATCGCATTCTTCGCCCTCACGGGCTTCCTGTACATGATGCGAGGCACCGTCGTCCGCCATGTCCGCGCGGTGGGGGCCGACGGTTCGCCAGTCGGGCCATGGGAATCCCAGTTTCCACTCAGTGTGGCGATGCTGACTGGCACGAGCCTCCTGTCAGGGAACCTCGTCGAGCTGGCGCTGAATGGCGATGGGACAAAACTCCGTCTCTGGGACGACCTGCGATCCGCCACCGAGTCGATCACGCTTCAGCTGTACTACAAGAACAGTGGCGCGATGGCGGACACGCTACAGCACATCTTGATCGAACGTGCCGCCGCCGGCGTGCGCGTGTTCCTACTCTATGACGCGTTCGGCACCCAAGGCCTCGCGAGGTCCTCCCGGCGGGCCCTCGAGGACGCTAGCGTCGTTGTGGTGCCATTTCGTCCGCTGAGCCTCTGGAGGCTGCACTTGCTGCAGAACCGCTCGCACGTACGCGGCATCGTCATCGACGGTCGCATCGGATGGACCGGCGGCTTCGGTATTGACGACAAATGGTTCGGAGACGGCCTGACGAACGGATCCTGGAGAGAGACGAACGTGCGTTTCGAGGGTCCCGCGGTCCGGCAGCTCCAGGCGGCATTCGCCGCGGCATGGGCAGAAGCCACCGGCGTGTTGCTCACGGGCCGGATGACGATGAGCCGTAGTGACAACGGCCGCACGACGGCGGGCCTGCTTCAGGCTATTCCAACGATGGGGAGTACGGCGGCTGAGCGCTTCCTCGCGCTGTCCATCGCCGGGGCCACGACCTCGCTGTACATCACGAACCCGTACTTCGTGCCGGATCGCAATTTCATCGGGCTGCTCGTCGATGCGGCGCGTCGTGGTGTGGACGTGCGCATTCTCACGGCCGGCGCCCATACCGACATCCGCACGGTTCGCATGGCCGGACGCGCCAGCTATGCTCGCCTGCTGGCAGCCGGCGTGCGCATCTACGAATGGAAACCGTCAGCGCTGCACGCCAAGACGTTCGTCGCGGACGGCATCTGGTCAACCGTGGGCTCGATCAACTTTGACAATCGCTCGCTGGTCCTCAACGATGAAGCCACGCTGATGATCCTGGACGAGGGCATCGGAAGCCAGATGACCAGCGTCTTCTTTGACGACCTTGCCCATGCAGACGAAATCACCGTGAACGGATTTCGCCAGCGGCCCTGGCCCGATCGCATCGTTGAACAGGCGGCCAACCTGCTCTCACCGGTGCTGTAAGGTGATGCCGGCAGAGCAGCCATGATTTCGAACGCCGTGCTGCTGTTCTTTGTCATCGATCCCTTTGGCCTGATTCCTTTGTACGCCGCTATCCTGCGACGTGTCCCCGCCGCACGCCGGACGCGCGTGCTCGTTCGCGAGTTGTTGTTCGCGCTCGTGGCACTGATCCTGTTCCTCTTTACCGGCAAATATGTGCTGCGGGCGATGCACATCTCCGAGCCTGCGATGACGATCTCCGGTGCACTCATTCTGTTTCTGATTGCGCTGCCGATGATCTTCCCGACGATCAAGTTGAGCATGGAGAGCGACGACGCATCCGAACCGTTCATCGTGCCACTGGCGACGCCGCTCTTTGCGGGGCCATCCGCGCTGGCGTTCGTCATGGTGATGGGCACCGAGGCCGCCGCCAATTGGGTCTCGTGGCTTGGCACCGTATGCCTCGCATGGGCGGGTGCCTCCGCCATCGTGTTGCTCGGTCACGTGTTTGCGCGGTTGATCGGTGAGCGTGGCCTGGTCGCGATCGAGCGGCTCACGGGGATGTTCCTCGTCGCGATCGCCGTCGAGATGTTGTTATCCGGGCTCTCCAGATATCTGGGCCATTCAACTGTCCCGGTGAACTGACGGAAACTGGGCCTTCGCCTCGCGGATGAACAGCGCGCGAATCTTGTCCCAGAAGTCACCGCCGAGCACGAGAATGCTCGCGACGAGCAGTACGTCGATGGCGATCGACGAGCGGATCTCGGGTGCGATCGCATTCGCCATGAAGTAGCCGACATAGCGCTCCATCAAGCCGAACAGCATCGCGGCGACGAACATCACGATGCCGATCCGGTAGCGAACGGGGCCCACTTCGGCGGGCGGTTTCAGGAAGCCAAATACTTTCCTCTTCAGGTAATTAAATCCAGGCTTGCCCAGGATCGCGATGGCCGCGAGCACGCCGATCTTCGGGCCGACGAAGACGACGATCCCGGACACGGTGGCCTGTGCCGATGTCGACAGCGGGCTCGCGGTGATGATCGGCACAATCGAGAGCGTCACGACCCAGCCGAGCACAAACACACCGACGCCGGCAACAATCCGTCCCATGGGCGGCGGCGCTGCGATTTCGTCCATCGTCATGATTGAGTGCTAGCCGATCTCGTCAGGCCTTGACGGCTCTGGGCGCAAGATGGAAGGAGGCGACCCGATCGATTGCCAGGGCCGCGGCCATGCCGGCCATCGTTGAGACACCAACTGTCGCCAGGCACGTGAGGGTGGCGGCGTACGGCCCACCGAGACCGAGCACGAGCATCGCCGCGGTATACGGCAGGCGATATCCACCGGCGATTCCACCTGCTGCGCCGGCCGCACCCGCGAGGTCGCTCGGCACGCCGAAGGTAGGCGCGAACGCTCGGCCGGCAATGTCGCCGATAGCGAGGAACGGAACGAACACGCCGCCACAACCGCCTGCGATCACGGCGGCAGTCGTCGCCGCGGCGCGCACCGCTGCCACGCCCAACAATGTGAACCCACCAGTGTGAGTGACCTCCGCCCAGGCAGCCGCTCCTGAACCTGGGCCGATCGCCGACGAGGGCGAAGCGATCATCGCAAGGACGATCGTCGCCGTGGCCACACCGAGACCACCGACCACGAGACGAAAGATTGGAAAGTGCTGCTGCCACCCTCGTGCCCAGTAGATCGCGAGACCAGTGAGCGAGGTGATCGTCCCGGCCACCAATCCGACGAGGAGCGCAGTGCCGAGTGCGATGGCGAGATCGCCGGGAGCCGTCTTCGGCACGTTCAATCGGATCAGGTCAAGGTGGAACGCGATGTTCATGGCCCACCCGACGAACCCACCCATCAACGCCGCGGTCACACGCTCGGCGCTCAATGGGACGCGTCTCCGCCGGCCAAGCTCGAGGATGAACGCAGTGCCGACGAGAGGAATTCCCACCAGCGCAGACACACCTGCTGCACCACCTGCGACGCCAGCAGGCCTGACAAGGCGGCGCCACCAGCCGCCACGATCCCCGAGCCATACGCCTGCAGACACACCGAGATGGGCCGCCGGCGATTCCGTCCCCATCGGCGCACCAAGACCAACCGTCGCGATGATGGCCAGCGCCCGTATCGGCGCCAGACGCCAGGGAAACCGTTCCTCTTCCCCCGCCGTGGCCAACACGTCGGCAGTGAGGTCGGCGCGGATGACGTCCCGCGTTGACATCGAGTTCAACGACCAGCGCCGCCCGGTTCGCTGGCGACCCGAATCGGGCACCAGGGTCTGCAACGCTTCACCTCTGTGGTACCCCTGCAAGATCACCACGGCGATCACCAACCCGATGAGTGGAAAGACGATGAGTCCGACGATGCCCTGCCTCGATACGATCGTCAGGATTGCCTTGATGACCTCTGTCACGACCACTGCGGTCGTTGCTCCGGCCAAACCGCCGACCAATCCACCGAGTGCCGAAACGCCGACGCGCATATTCACGAGACCATCACACGCTCGGATGACGTCAGCCGCATCCCTCCGCCGCCGGTCAACGCGAGCTCGTTGATGTGAAAGCTGCCGCGGTACAAGTCAGGCCCTACCGACCCGAGCGATACCGACGGCGCCGAGCACAGGACGACGTCACCCTTCATGCCGATCCAATCGTGATGGCGATGGCCGTGAAAGATCACGACATGCGAGGCATGCCGCGCGATCGCCGCAAGCACATCCGGCGCGTTCATCAGCGAGAGCGCAATGCGATCGGTGAGTTTCACCGAGGCGACCGGATACTCGACGACGTGATGGTGAAGCAGGATGATCCAGGCGTGATCGGGAAACGCATTCAGGATCGCCCTGAACTTCTTCAGCTCCGACCGGCCGATGACGCCGACCGCGTTGGTCGCCGAAAAGTGACTGCGGGCGTTGGAGTCGAGCAGGATCACGCCGCATCCTCCCGGTTCCGCCGATGGGACCACCAGCGGGAAGACGTCGTTCCATACCTTGGCGATTTCCCAGCGCCCGCGCCACGTGCCCTGCTCCGCCAGCTCGCGCAGTCGCGCCATTCGATCGGGCGCTGACAAGTAGTCCCTCAGCGTGGGCCCGAGTCCGCCGGTACCGTTCACGATGTGAACACGCTCGCCCTGCACCTCATCGAGCGCCACGACGAACCGAAGCCGACGGAGCGCATGCCCCACGCTCCACGGCAGATCGAATCGACCGGTGTTCGTCCGATCGACGATGTTGACGTCGTGGTTGCCCGGCACGAAGAGCACTCGTGAACGGATGTCGGGATTGCCCTTGAGGATGTCGAGGAACTCCACCCATTCGGCGCGCGTGCCCGCGTCAGTGACATCGCCGCTGACGAGCACGCAGTCGAACGGCGTCGCCGCGTGAATCGCACTCAGCTTGGTGAGCGCGTGCTCCACGGACTCGTTGCCCGGCGGGCCGTGTGTGCCGCACTCCATGCGATAGCCATAGCGTTCACCCACGAGATGCAGATCCGACAGATGTGCGACGCGCACGATCGGTGCCTGACTGATCGGTGGTCCCGGCGTCCAGTCGCGCAGCGGATACCGCGTCCCAATCTCACGCCACATCCAATACACGCTGGCGGCGACGGTCGACAGACTGAGGACGATCGCCGCGTTGGCAAGACCGGCTTTGGCCACCGCCCATGGCTGCAGGATCACGTCGCCGATCGCGGGGCGGGCAAGGACGCCGATGCTCCACGTCACCAGAAGACCGCCCCCGGCGAGCAGTATCGCGGCCAGCACGGTCCCGAGGCGGCGACGCCGATCGAGTTCGACTGACGCACGCGTCTCGCCGCCGAAGCGCTCGAGGACCGCGCTGATCGTCTCGCGCAGGCCGACGAATAGTGGAAAGACAAGCGTGTAGTGAAGGTGCCAGAGATTCTCGATGGCCATCGAGAGCAGCGGCCTGGCAATCCAGAGCACGACACCAACAAACAGCGCGATCGAGAACAGGGCCGCGAAGGGACGGCTCACAATCGTCGCGGCCGCATCGAACTTGTAGCGGCCATAGGTCACGAACAGAGGCAGCGCCAACCCCACCGCCAGCGCCGGGACGATGACCAACATGAGGAACGAAATCGACGCGGTGAGATAGTTGAACTCGAGCGCTGTCGACACGATGACGTTGCGCCAACCGCGCCCGTACGGACTCGTCCGGTTGTCATCGGCATCGCCCTGTCGCAGATCCCAAAGGTGGCCGGTCCGCGAATCCAGCACGCTCATCGGTGCGCTCTTTGTAGGGCGGGTCCTGTGGACCCGCCATGACTGATTCGGCCGCGGCGG
>Ga0065712_10068384_pt1 | contig 11060 bp, 17 predicted proteins | sample MisRhiReplicate1_FD_59099 | JGI IMG/M metagenome (GOLD analysis project Ga0065712, IMG submission 59099) | Miscanthus rhizosphere microbial communities from Kellogg Biological Station, MSU, sample Rhizosphere Soil Replicate 1: eDNA_1 v3... | ecosystem: Host-associated > Plants > Roots >...
TGGCCGCCGCCGCCATGGCCGCGCGCCCGCTGGCGCTCAGGCGGTAGCTACCATCCTTGGCCTGCTCGACCAGCCCGGCCTCGACGAGCCCCCCGCGCTGTATCGCTGACGGGTCGCGCGGCTGCTCGCCGTCGGCCAGGTCGCCCAGCGCCGCCTGCCCGTCGGGCGCAATGTTCATGCCGGCCAGGATCTTCTGGCGGTTCTGGGCGTGCTCCGTAATGCGCGCTAATCGCTTCTGTTCCGCCGTCTGCGCGACCTTCTTGGGTTTCTTTGCGGCGCCGCCGCCCTTCTTGGGCTTGGCCGTTTTGATGGGCGTGCGCGCGGTCGGCTTCGGCTGCTTGCTCAGCACAAACCCGCGCTTGGGCGTCGCGCCGGCGGGCGATCCGCCGCTGCCGGCCTGGAATTTGCCGGTGTCGCCGCGGTACAGATTGCCGACGATCTGCTTCGCCTTCAGGCGCATGCCCCACTTGCGTCCTTTGCGCCGGCGCGTGCCCAGGCCGGGCGCGCCGAGCAGGCCGCCGGGGCCGTGGAGGGGTGCGCCTGGTTGTGGTGTCGGGTCGGACATGGCAACAAAAAGCAACAAAAAAGGCCCTCCGCTGCCGGAGGGCGAGAACGCTCTAGGGCAGGAGGGGCCTGGACTGATACCAGTACGGGCGTTCGATTATCCGCAAAGGTGGTAGCGCTTCTCCAGGTACCGAACAATCATCAACAGGGCGTTTCGGACGACGCGGGCAAAGTCGCGCATTTCGTCGTCGCGTGTTTCTAGTGTACTCTTATTGTCAAGATGATGCAATGCCATCAGCGTTGTATCCGCAGCGTTGCACGGCTCTGCGTCGGGTCATCCACAAAGCGCACGCGCCTACTCACATTGATCTGCTCCCGGTGACCACGCGCGGCCATCCGCATCGCCTGGGCCAGCCAGGACGCGGCGCTGTTCCAGTCCGGCCGCATCGCCACGAGCAGCAGCTGGAGCAATGCCGCGTTCCGCTCGACCAGGTCGGGCCGATCGGGCGGAAACAGTGCGGCCGCCTCCACGCGATCGGAGAGAATATCCAGCACAAAGCCCTCTGACGTGCCCATCGTGCGCGTGCCGTCTTCCGACTGCGACCACACGAACGACGCCGGCGGCTTGGAGAACAGCTCAACGAGATCCAAACAGACCCTCCAGGAGTTTCGATAGCGCCTCGCGCGGCGTCTGATGCCGGTGGTGACTCGGCGCAGGATAGGCCGGCGGCGGATAGGCCTCCGGCGGGTCGGTCGGCTCCGGAGCAGTGGTCGCGTCGGGATCGGGCGTGGCCGTCGGCGGCGCGGGCGTGAACGTCGCGCGCGGCGGCAGTGGCGCGACCACGGCGATGCTGCCAGTAGCGGCCGGCGGATTGAACGCCAGCATGGCCATCAGGAGCAGGATGCTCAGGAGGATGATTGGGATGCGCATGTCTACCTCTGCTAGACTTCAGCGTCCACCGCCCGCTGCATAATCCCTGCGAATTGCCGATTCCATTTCTCAGCAATTACCTTGTCAAAGTCGCGCGCCTCGGTGCCGGGATGATGGATGGGCCGGCGCGTAAAGACCACGTTGCCGCCCTTGCTCCCGGCATTGCTGCCGATGTAGCGCACGCGGCTTTTTGGACGAAACGGCGTGCGGAACACCAGCGTGCCGCCGGGCCGGGGGGCGATGTCGTGCTCTGGCGTGCCTTCATTCAGCATCGAATAGATCGCGTCATCCGTCCCGATCTTACGGGTGTAGGGCGTCGGGCTGGCGATCGCGAACGTCGGCTTGTCGTCCCATGTCTGCGTGGTTACATTGAAGTCGGTCTGAATCGCCCGCGCCGTCGCGTTCATGGTGTTGGTGATCGCGCGCGCCATTGCCTGCGGATTCACGCTCAGCTTGCGGGGCAGAATAACCTTGCTTTTGCCCACTATTGCACCACCCCATCCCGCACCCGGATCGGCGCCCAGTCGGCCGCGCGCTGCTTGCATATCTGGCAATGGTCAGTCGCGCCCAGCAGCCAGGTGCAATCGTAGTTGCCCTCGCCCGCCAGCTTCGTCACGTCCCACATGCACGTACAGCGGGTCAGGCAGGTCGAGGTTCCGTCCGCCGGCATGGCCGGGAGTGGCAGCATATCCACATTGCCCTGCCAGTAGGGCGTCTTGATGCTCCCGGCATACATATTCGCCCGGCTGTTCCACCCCGCCTGCCACGTATCGCCGTCCTGCATCTCGAGGGCAAACTTGTCCAGAAAGCGCAGCTGCGTGGCGAGGTCGGTCGTGACGGCCGTGGTCATCTCCGGCGTCAACGTGTCCACCTCCGCGCCGGCCAGCATCGCCGCGCCGTGGTAGCGCGCGAGTTGGCGACTGACTTCCTGCTGCCAATCGCCGACGCCGTTCGGATAGTCGGCTTCCAGCGCGCCTGTCGCCGTCGCGATCAGCTTCGACAGGCGCGCGATCAGCCAGGTCAGCGGAGCAGGCGGGTTAGGCACGGAGACTGGCCTTTCCTAAGCGCTTGGCCCAGCCCAGCTCCGACTCAAGCAGCGCGGCCGCGTCGTCATCCGCCGCATCCTTGGTCGCCAGTCCCGGCGCCTGCTTGGGCGGCGCGGTCGGCGCACTCTGAATCAGCGCGAGACTGGCCGGGCTGAGGCTGCTGCGCTCGGGCGTCATCTTCTCATCATCGCTCAGCTGGCCACCGCTGGTGACGTCATCCGCGACCAATTCCTGCGGCAAGTCCTCGCTGTCCACCGCCAGCTGGCGCGCCATCGCCGGGCTAATCTCGCCGCTATCGATCTGTACTTTGCGGGTGTCGGCGCGCAGCTTCTGGACTTCGGCGTGCGCCTTCTGGTCGCGCATGTCGTTTTCGTCGGCAAATTGCAGCTCGGTGGTGGCCGGCAGCACGCGGTCACTGACGGTCTGCTCCCACCACTTGATGAACGCCGGCATCGCGCCCTGGCCTTTGGCCGCGTCGTCCAAGACCAGTGTCTGCGTACCGGTGCCCAGGCCCTGGCCCGAAAGCGGCTGGATGCTCTGCACCGGCACGCCGATCGTGTTGGCGTAGATCAAATAGCCGTTGTCGCGCTCGTCTTTGGGAATGAAATTACTCAGCAGCTCTTTCAGCTTCACCTCGACCATGCTGATCGGCGTGTCGCTGGGGATCGCGCCCAAAATGGTGCCCAGGTAGTAGACCAGCCCGCGCGCCTGGGCGTCGGCCTCGCCGCTTTTCAAAATCGCCTGCAGGGTCGGGTCGTTGATGCCCTGCAAAAACACCAGCTTATTCGCGCCGCCGCCGGTCAAGTTCTCGAAGACCAGCTGCTCCATCGCGGCCAGCTTGGCGATCGTCTTATAGGCCCGCCCGGCCGCGCACTCGCCCACGCCAAACAGCTCCGCGCGGGGGGACGGCTGATCGGCGTACATCAGCACCTGGTCCCAGCGGAGGATCTGCTGCATGCCGTTGATGGGCATAAAGCGCAGCGGGTAGGCGAGGTTGCCGGTGCGGATGCAGCGGAGGCTGTCGAGGTGGTAGAGCCCGGTGATCTTGGATCCCGGCGCGGAGGTCGTGACCGCCGCCTCGCTGAAATCTTGTCGCAGCGCGCCGCTCACGATGGCCGGCTGGGCGGCCTTGACGCGGATCGGCGTGGTCGTGTCGCCCTGCCGCCGGATGCGGATAAACACGCCGTTGTCGGTCGTCAGCAGATCGCGCATCACTTTCAAGGCGAACGGCACCCAGCCCTCGCCGCCGTTCGCGCCTTTCAGCAGCTGCAAGCTACTCGCCACGCGGCGCGAGCTGTCCTGGCTGTCTTTGATGATGTAGCCGTGCGCCGCAAAGCGCGTGGACGCGATCGCGACCGCCGCACCCCACATATCCTCCTTCTGCGGCGTCACACTCAGCACCCAGTCGCGGCGCGGACTCCAGTAGGTCGGCAGATCGGTGTAGCTGGGCGGCGACATCAGCCACGGGAAGGCCAGGCCGAACACCGCCGGGGCGCTCGACGGGTACTCCAGCGTGTTGCCCTGGATGGCCGATGGTGCGAGGGTATCGGTCATTGCTTCAGCCCTTCAAGAAAGCGCTCTGCGGTCGGCATATGCCATTTCGAGCCGTCCCACACAAAGCCCAGCGCCAGCAGCCGCAAGGCGCAGCGCCGACCAGTGAAATGCGGCGCGTAAAACCAGCGTTTATACAGTGCAGCGGCGCTCACGCGCTGTGCGATGCTCATTGCTCAAACCTTTGCGACCAGACCACGTAGCGGCACTCATCCGGCCCGTGATCGAATTGCTTGATCGGCTTGCCGCTGACGCTATCGCGCCGGTAGCTGGCCATCTCGGCGCGAAAGTGCGTGCAGCGCGGATGGACGTGGACGCGCCGCCGCCCATTGCGATCCTTCGCCAGCGCGCTGCGCAGCTCTTTGATGCTTTCCTCGACATCGCTCGGGCTGTTGCGGGTGTAGACGCCGGCGGCATGCAGCCGGCCCTTCAGCTCGGCCGCCGACTTATCGACCACCGCGAAATCAGGGATCGGGTAGGGCAGCGCTTGCACCAGCTTGATATGGTCGTCAGACAGCATCCCAACCGCATAGCTCTCGGCGAAGCGATTGAGCGACCCATCCGGGCGCAGCTGGTACAGGCCGAACACGCGCGGGTGGCTGTCGCCGGTATAGTGTCCGCTACGCGGATCGAGCTTGCCGGTGTAGCCGTCGTCAACCCCCCACAGAATGATACCACCGCCATCAATGTAGTCCGCGTCCGTGGTCACGTTGCCGTCGTCGGGGCCGTCCGACCAGACATCATAGACGAGCCCGCTGGCCTGGATCCACTGGCCAAGCACGAGTCGCTGATACTCCACCCCGGAGAGCGTCGCCAGCCACGCGGTGTAGTCGGCAGGGTTGTGAAAGTTATCCGCGGCTGACGAAAAGTACACCGTCGCCTCGCCGCCATCGATCAGCCGCCGCTTAATCCAGTGCAGCGGCGCATCGGGGTTGGTCGTAAAAATCAGCTGCCGCCACGGCGCCGCCTTGCCGCGCATACGCGCCGACATCGCGCTCAGATCCTCTTCCTCGAACTGGGTGCCCTCTTCGAACCAGCCGATATCGACCGCGCCATCCTGCCCGATCGATTTGAGATTGTCGCGCGCGTTGTCGTCCAGGAGGCCGACGAACTGGAGGATCGATCCGTTGGCGTACTCAAACCGAAACTTGGGGCTGTCGACCCAGCGCACGGCGCGCGTGCTCCCGACGACCTTGCGACGCATAAACAGGATCGTGCCGCCGCTCATGCTGGTCTTCGCCTTGCGGGCGATCAGCGCGGTCGCGCCGGGATACCGGAGACAGTAGCCATGGATCTTCTCGCCGGCGAGGCGCGACTTACCGCCGCCGGCTGAGCCGGTCAGCAGCAGCAGCGGCGAGCGATCCCGCCACGGCGCGATCTGCCACGGCAGCGGATCGAACACCGCGATCGGGTTATGCGCTCGTGTCGGGCGGTTTGTCGTCCCAGTCGTCGGGGGAAACATGCGTATAGCCTTTGATATCCACGCTGCCGGAATGCTCCACCTGGTCGGTAAAGAGCTTGTGATGCTTGCCGAGTAAGGCGAGCGCCGCCTGCGCGTCGTACAGCTCGATCGTGACCGTCTCAACCGTCACGATCTCATCCCGATCGTCTTTCTGGCGGCGGCGCGTGACGGATGCTTTTTTTAGCAGATGCAAGGGCTGTGTCGCACTGAGATCAAACCCATACAGATCGCCGTCCGTATCCCGGCGGATGAACGGCGCCAGACTCCCGCGCGCCTGGTCGCTGAGCCGCGTCAGCACTTCATCGGCGCTCATCTTCAGCTCGGATAGGCGTTCTTGAATCGCCGCTCGGATGTTGTCATATGACAACAATCTGCTCGCCTGGTGGCGCGCGGTGTTCTCGGCGTAGCCCGCGTCGATCGCGGCCTGATAGCCGTTCCAGCAGCGCAAATACGACTCGATGAACGCCTGTTGCTTTGCGCTGACTGCCACGGCTACGCCTGCGGCTTGCGCTGGCCAAGCACCCACAGGATCGCTTCGTACACCGCGCGCGCGATCACCCAGCCGATCCCCGTGAAAAAGCCGAACAAGATCAGGTTGACCCACAGATAGGCCGTAAAACCAATGTCCATCGCTTACCTCCCTCCGAATATCCACCAGACGATCGACCCGGCGGCGTACCAGATCGCGACCCACAGCAGCGCGCCGATCGCGATGATGATGATGTGCGGGCGGCGGATGGTCATAGCGGCCGCGCGTAGCTGCTCGGCAAAAACCCGATGCCGGGCGGGTCGGTCGTATTCGGCGCGACATGCAACCAGCCATCCTGCTGTTGTCCGATGTTCACGACTGCCCCCGGCGCGAGCGTGGTCATACCGTTGTCCGGCCCACTGGCCAGCGGGCTATCGGGGTCAGGAGCCGTGAACACGGCGCATGGCGCGACGATGCGCAGCTGCGCGTACACTGTCTGGTAGGACTTCTGCAGGATCGGAATCGCGTAATCAGGCGTGATGATCGCGCCTGGGCACTCCGGCTTGTTGTAATCGCGGTGAAAGCTGATGGAATGATCGTGACTGGCCGGCTGATTCGTCGGGGCGCTGTGGTACACAATCTCGAAATTCTTCAGCCGATCGCGGAGCGATTGAACAGCTATTTGCAAGAGCTTCTGCATGCTGTCCGGCCAGCCGTTGTGTTGAAAGTAGCCGATCGTCTCGATCCCGATCGAGTAGTGCAGCTTGCCCTGCGCATCGTGGTAGCTGTTGCCGGACGCAGCGTGCGTCCCGACATCGTACATCGGGGTGAACAGCCAGATCCAGCGCTCGTCGATAAACAGGTGCGGCCCGGTCGTCCAGCCGAGTGAGACGTAGTAGTTTTTGATGGTATCGAGCTGCGGCTTCCGCTTGGCCTTGATCTGGTCACTCGACAGCCCGGCCTCATTCCGATCCCACTTGGTGCCCGGATCGCCGCTCAGCGGCGCCCACGAGGCGTCGGGGTTCGCAGAGTTATGGACGACCACAAACGACGGCGGCACGCTGCCGAAGTCGTAGGTCTGGACGTAGTCGATGAACTCCTGGCCGGTCTTGGCCTGGCCGATGTAGGCGAATGCGGACATCCCCTTATTCCCCCACGGCGCGCTCGACGAGCGGCGCCACCCGTACATTCCACGCATACACGCGCACGGTCGAGTAGCCAAACCCGAGGCGCTTGGCAATCGCGTAATAACTCAGCCCCTGCTCACGCAGCACGCGCATCGTGCGCGCATCCTCCGCTGTGACTTTGCAGTAGCGCTTCCCCACGAACGTGGGTGGTCGGGCCGGCTCAGGTGGCGCTTCGTCCGTGGCCGGGTCAAACGGCGCAACCTCGACGCCAAGCAGCCGCGCCTCCAGGCGCAAACAGCGGTCGAGCAGATACTGGCGCTCGGTCATAGCCACCTGCCGAGCAGCTGCGCTAAGAGCAGGATGGTCATCGCCCCCAGCCAGAGGTTCAAATACAGTTGCCGCCGGCTGCGCTCGCCATGGTCGGCGGCTGTCCACTCTTCGATGCGCGTGACCCGCTGCACCAGGTTGGTCATCACGTTGAGATTGAGATCGGCCTGGTCGTAGCGCCTGAGCAGCCTCCGCGTGCTGTCGTCGATATTGCCGTCGGCCACCGCGCCCACGATGCCGACCTCGCGCCGCAGATCCTCACGCTCGTTCAGCAGCTCGACGGGGGCGTGCATGTCGCCGGCGCTGGCAATCTGGATCTCGATATGTTCCAGCCGCCGGATCTTGGCCTGGCGAATCTTGGCTAAAGCCTCGTCACGCACAACACGCGCCTCCGATCGAGATCGGCGGCGCGTGACATGGTTATGATAGCGAGTTTTTGCGTTATTGTCTAGTAAGTATGTGCTACACTGATACGGTGAGGGCTCCGCCGATCGGCGCGCGTGACACCCGGCGTATCGGGCGGAGCCTTCCAGGAGGAATGACGCCATGAGGGAGCAGGAGATCGTCGACCGGCTGAAAGGGATCGAGCGCACCTTGACCGCGATCGATGCGATCGTGGCCAGCCGCAGCGCGCCTACGAAAGACGTTGACCAGGCGCTGCGTGACATTCTCGACACCTACGGCCAGATCGGCATGGTGCGCGAGGTGATGCAGGCGCAGCGCGAGCAGATCGAGAGTCTGATCGGCCGGATCGATCGGCTGCTGCAGCTGATGGAAGCGCACGACGCGCGGCTCGTGGCGTTCAGCGCAGCCAGCCAGGATGAGCGCGACGATCTGCGCGGGCTGCTCGTGCAGCTGCGCGAGCTGGCGCGGCGGCAGGTGCGCAGCCAGGAAGACCTGGTGCGCTTGGTCGGCGACGGCGGCGGGTGGGACGGGCAGGAACGGCGCGGCAGCAGTGCGGACAGGCGGGCGTGAGGGGCATGCAAATAATCGCCCTGGTTCTCACTCCGAGAACCAGGGCGATTGTCGTTCGTGTGGTTGAGGATGTGACGGGCTCGCGCACTTTGCTCAAAGCTCCAAAGGATCGATTGTTTCCCAGGTGACAACGGGGCGCTCCGTTGTGAGTCGAATTATTTCGCTTTGTATGTCTTTTGTCGGTGCTTTATTAATCACGCTGAGTATATCGTTATTTACGACTATATTTATTTGGTGCCATAGTGGCAAGCTGTTTTTTGCCGTCACATACAGGGCTGCTTTCCAGGTATATGCCAACCACTTGCCACGTATCACTAGCGGAACATAAAACGAAATACTTTGCGTTGCAGTTGCAAAAGGCTCTTCGATGGGGAGCACCCCGCGAAAATGATATAACTGCGCAGGACGTGGATTGCTTGCATTCGGTATATCAATCACGTCAACAAAGGATAAGAGATGCCGTCCTGGAGTGCTCACACTTGCTCTCGGTGTGCCTACACTCTGAAGCCGTGCGATAAGCCCCCATCGGCAGTCATCGGCCCACACAATACTCATGTTTTCATAGTGAATCCGAAGGACAATGCCTGCATCCATTGAATCATTCGGGCCATCATACTCTTTGCGCAGATCAGTCAAGTTATGACCAGAGACCTGTAAGATCGGCTGCTGCCGCCGGCCAAGCAGGAGATCGCCCATCAGATAATCAGGGGCCTTCAGCGTCTGGTCATGCATACGGAAATGGTACACCATGCTCTCACCCAGGCGGCGGGGAACAAGACTGAGCGAGCGCTGTGTTACCCCGATGAGTACCTCGCCTTGAGGGTGAGCGATGACATGAAACCGTGGCAGCGGTGAAAAGAAGCTCGCCATTTCGGTAAGGCACCGAGCGGCCCACTCAGCCAGATCGCCTTTTTTGTCCCGCTGACAACCAGTAACCTCAGTAGGCACTCCATTGGGGGCATTCACTCCGATAATGAGCACGCCACCCGCGCTATTGGCAAAACCACTCATATATTCCCGAATCGTGTCAGCGGCATTCGGTTTCTGGAGTTCTAATCCGTGTTTATACTCGAGGTACAGATCTTCCTTCGCTGGGCCGGTGATCAATTGATCGAGCTCCTCGGCACTCATGTGATGCCCCGTGAGCAGCTGTTCCAGGAGATTCTGTGATTGTGGCAATGGCATAAAGCCTCCCTGTTGGCCGGCGCCGGATAGCCGCGCAGGCCCGCGCAGGCCTGGAGCCAGCGGCGGGCGCGCTCGCGGCGGGCGGCGGACGAGTGCCAGCTTATAATCCAATAAGCCACCTAATCAAATCGTAAGCCAGTGTCGACAGAATAGGAACGATAAAAACGACGACAAAGCCCCATAACCATACTCGACGCCGACGATACTTCTGTTCGTGTTCGCGTCCAGTACGAAACTCAATACTAGGCCATAGCTCGTAGAATTGAGAAAGAAAGAAGGCCGCTGGAACTATTCCGAACACAATCGCCCCTAAGAACGTAATGAATGAGAGCGAACGCTGATCTATTTGCTGCCGTGGCGTGGGCGGCGACCAGCTACCTGTGATGACATAAACCAGAAGAGAAAGCGCGAGACGTCCTAATCCATATGCTAATATGAGTGCAATTGGCCAGGCAAACCATCGCGGCCAGCGTGATTGTCTTTCCCAATGGGCTATCATATTCTCAAAACGGCCCATGACACCATTAACCCAAGTACGGTCATAGCTCTCAATGCGAATATCTGAACCGCTATAATCCCCTTGACGTATATCGATTCTTATCCATCCAGCGATAGTCATATCATCTGAGCTAAACCAATCGATGTGGACATGCTGAATTTGGTGGGTGTCGACGATTTGTGAGGGGGCAAAAATAGCCGCCGAGCTGCTTTCATAACTAGCGCCATCCATGGTATCAATCGCGTATTTCGGCGCAGTTGTTTTCGCAGGATCGAGTGTATTTCTCTGCTCCTCAATAATCTCAACCAACTCACGAAGATTTTCGGAGGAAATAATGAGGTGATGCAGAGGGCGTCGCCGTACTTCTTTCACCCGGCTACTTCGCTCCAGTTTACGTTGCTGCCGAGCCGTACTTTGCTCGACCCATTGAGACAATTCATCATCTACCACCTTGGGAAGCGCAGGCACAGGAGGATCCGATAAGGGTAGTGCGGAAAGTGCTGGCTCTTGTTGGTTTATACTAACTGGATCGGCGTGCGCTGGCATTTCGTCAGTGTCTGGTTTCTGCGCTTCTGCAGATTGAGTGTTTGCGTCTTCGGGGACAGTCATAGCTTGCTCCCTGCCGCGCCGCGCTTGCTTCCACGCACGCAGGGTGCTAGAATAGCAACGCGCGCACGCGCAACAATTAGGTACAGAGAAGCGCACCCTGCCTGCAAGCGAGGGGTGCGTTTTTCGTTGGCGCTATTCTAGCATACCTAATCCGACAGGTGGTAAAAGCGCGACGCCAGCGGGATCGATCTCGCCGGCGTTCTGGGCGATCGAGCACCGGTGCGCGCAACTGGGGGCCGATCGGGGGGATCGGGCCGAGGCATTAGCGATGCTGCTCGGCGCGCCGCGGTGACACGGGGCGGCGTTGCTCAGGCCGCCGGGCGATGATGGACGCCGCGCAATCAGTCGGTCGGCAGCGCCTGCCCGCCGAGCCAC
>Ga0065712_10068385_pt1 | contig 11043 bp, 11 predicted proteins | sample MisRhiReplicate1_FD_59099 | JGI IMG/M metagenome (GOLD analysis project Ga0065712, IMG submission 59099) | Miscanthus rhizosphere microbial communities from Kellogg Biological Station, MSU, sample Rhizosphere Soil Replicate 1: eDNA_1 v3... | ecosystem: Host-associated > Plants > Roots >...
TCGACTATCCCCAAGCAGCGCCGGAAGTGCTCGAGCCGATCAATGTGGGTGGGGGAGAAAATGAGGGGACGGGATCGGGCTTCATCCGCTTTACCAACATTATAAGTCTCAACGGCGAGGTAAATATCTCGCGTGGAAGTGTCGGCGGAGTAGAAGTCATCGGCGGGAAATTTTCGACAGCGGCCTTTTATCCCTCTCCGGATACACGGCTCGATGGCAGCAACCGGCATATCTCGCCACACTGTTTCTATATCAGTGCGCCAAACGTCATCGTTCGGGGTGCTGAGATTACACACTGCGCTCAGAGCGGTATCCAGGTCTATGACGATGGCGGCTCCAATGCGCCCAACAATGCGCAGATTATCGGGAACTGGATTCACGATACGGGCGTAGCATCTAACGCGAGCGTTAATTATCCGAGTTTTGCCATTACTGTTGATTTTGGCGGGAGCGCGAAGGTCTTTTATAATGTCATTGCCAGGGCGACTAACGGCATCGCCTTTAGCTCCAACAATAACCTAGTCTATAACAACATATTTTACTTAAACACCGATCCTACCTCGGCATGTTGCTTTTCGACGATCTACGGCTCGCGGGGCAGCGGCGATCAAGTCATTAATAATTTACTGATTGGCAACTCGCTCAATAATGTGGATGTGAGCGCGGTCAGCGGTGTTACTACAGCTACTAATCGTACCGGGGATTCGGCGGTATCCACTTTTGTCAATACGGCAACCGATGATTTAAGCCTAAAGGCCGGAGCGTCGGCGATCGATAGCGGCACCACATCTACCAGTAGCATCAGCCTGTCGTGTGCTGGCAGCTGTGACGTGGGCGCATACGAGGTGCCCAAGTTCGCGTCATGCTCGATAACGGGCAATACGCTATCGATCACATTCGATAACCCGCGTTTTCCACCGCTATCTAATATCGCCACAACCGGAATTACGGCGACCGTGGACGGCACAAGCCGAAGTCTCACTAGCCCGACTTTGGTGGGCACCAACCAAGTCAATCTCACCACCTCCGGGGCCGCAGCTGCGTCAACTGCTTCTACCGTCGGCTCCAGCGTAGCGATTACCGACAGCGCGTCAATTGGCGGGCTGACAGCCAACGTCCAGAAGGCGGCGAACTGGTCGTCTACTCCATGCACCGTCACTGGCGGCGGTGGTGGCAGCGCGCTTCTCACGCAAACGCATTTCAGGCTGCACGATTTGCCCGGAACGGAGTCCGCGCCCAAATGCCTATCGTCCTCTGGGTCGTGCACCGGCATGGAGGGCGTGAATGCCACGGTGCAAAAGGGCGGCTGCTTTAGGTGTCGCGCGAAGATTTCATGCACGGGCGCGGCGTGCGCCACAGCGGGCTACATATTCAGATTCAGCAAGAATGGCGGCGGTTATACCGTAGTGCCGGATTCTTTCGACAGCAATAACATCAAATTTTACGGCACCGCGGATACGTCAAGCGAAATACCGACTCAGGGCACCGTGACGACGGCGCTTCTTACCTCGGACTTCGGTGTAGGCACGCCGGTCACCGACGCCTTTACCAATCTGACCAACTTTACTGGCAGCTATACGACTTACGCCAATATGGCGATCACTGGCGGCAGAGCCAGGTCGGCCACGCTCAATACAAGCGCGATAGAGAGCCACAACACATCCATCGGCCTCAATCAGTATGCGCAGGTGGTGCTTAGCACGTTCAATACTGCGGCATCCTACATTGAGGGCGGCGTCATTCTCCGCGCCTCAAATTCTCCAACCGCGACGTTTTACTACATTGTTGCGAGCCACGGGTTATCCAGCACCACGTTCATTTACAGGATTGTCGCCGGCGTTGAGGAATTGGTTGCTCAGGACGCCTCGCAGACTTGGGCGGCCAGCGACACCATTAAAGCGAAAATGGAAGGCTCCAATATTTCGGTCTATCGCAACGGCTCAACTACGGCATTCATGACGTACACGGACGGCTCACCGCTTACCGGCACCAAGTCGGGTGCGGTAATATTCGCGGCTGACGCACTATCCGATGTGGAGCTCGACAGCTTCGAGGCCGGACAGACAAATACCGGCACGGTCGTTAGCGGCGCATTCATCCGGACCAGCAACGCCATTCCATCCATTACCGCACCACCGCAAAACTCCGAATGGGAGATTGAAGGCGCGCTCTGCATCGACAACGACGAGACGGTAGGCACGACCTATGATTTCAAACTTTACAACCAGAACGGCACGGCGCTGGACACTTACAGCGCGATCCCGCGCGTGACGGTCGCCGCGCCTGCTTTGGTGGGCGGCATATCGTCGGCCACGGGTTTAGGCATAGGCGGCGCGGCCTGCACTCAGGTGACAAGCACGTCGCAGAATTGCGTCACGACGATCGGCTGGCAGCCGTCGGCGGTAGACGCTACTCATTCCATGCCGACGAATTATTTGATCCGGCGGGCCGACGGCGGCGGCGCCATGGCCAAGATCGGCTCGGTGGCAGCGGCTAATACCAGCTTGCAGAATACGTTTACGGACCAGGGCGGCGTCGATCATTGTTACGACGTCACGGCCACGGTGACCGGTGCTGGCTCGGCCGCGCCGAGCAACCAGGTCTGCTGGACATCGCCGCCATTAACGCCGACTGCGCCGCCGGTAGCGCCAAGCGCGCCGCAAAACTTTACCGTCAGCTATAGGCCAATGAGGAAAGCAGCGTGAGGGCTCATTGCAAGCACTGTGGCGCGGCGGTGTGCCTGCGCTGTGGCGGCGTTATTGAGCGCAGAAATCGGACGAATAGTTGTCGGCGCTGCACCGTGATCATGAGAAATACCAACCCGGCCATGATTGAGAAAATGCAGCAGGCGAAGAAGGCCAAGTACGTGCCGAAATGGCTAAAGGGGGCCATGGCTACGATAGCTGCCGAGACGTAAAGGATGGCGGAATACGATGACAGAAATGAGCGCGAGCGTAACTGGAGACCTATTCCAGATCCAACGATACTCACCACGCAGCAATTGCAGCGCGAGATTTCGGCGCTCAAGGAGATTATTTTCACGCGCCTGGATGCCAACGATAAGGCGGTGCAGCTACTACACGAGGACGTGACGCGCGTCCCAACCGACACCGACAAACAAATTGCGCACCTAAAGGAGCTTCACCAGGAAAAGTTTGAGTCTATCGTCAAGCAATTTGGCGAACGCGATGCCCGCATGGACAGAGAGGCGGCAAGCAACAAGACTTCCCTGGACGCAGCGCTTCAGGCGGCGGAAAAAGCCGTCAACAAGCAAAATGAAACTTTCGCATTGTCCATAGCCAAGAGCGAGAACGCAACCAATAAGCAGATGGAGCAACAGGCGACTTTGATCCACACCTCGAACGGTGCGCTGGAAAGCAAGATCTCCGACTTGAAAGACCGCGTGACGATCATTGAGGGGAAGACCAGTGGCCAGATGCAGGCGCAAGTGACGCATCAGACATCCAACAGTTTTATCATTGCCGTATTTGTCGCAGCGATCGCGTTTGTCGGGTTCTTGATCACTATATTCGGTAAGTTCAGCGCGCCTTGAGGAGGCTAACGTGGCAGATGACACTGACAATAAAGTCGTAATGACGGAGCGCGCGGGCGAATCGCGGCCGGATAACCCACAGGTATTGCTTCTCACCTGGTGGCAGCAAGCATTGATTCGCGGCTCGCGTGTGTACCTGCAAAGCCTAGTCGGTTTCTTACTGGCGGCGGGCACGGGCGCAGCGGCGGCGGTCGGTGTCAACTTGCCGGTCGGCGACTTCGGCAAGTTGCTGTTGTCGGCTGGCAGCATGGCGGTAGCACCGGCGGTCATTTCACTGATCCAGAATAGTATTGAGATGCTCACCAAGTTGGACTCAAGCAGCCCCCAGTTACGGGCATGAACGGAGCCATCCCATTTTTCGGCCCATTCGACTATACGCCAAGCGATTTCGTTATAGGGCTAATGCTCATCGTCTGGATAGTGCTGCTTGTCTATCTCATGTACAAGGCCCGCCAATGGAGAAAAGATGTTAAATGAGCGCCACCATAGCTATTCTTCTCACGCTCTTGAATTTAGCCGTCTACGTCTGGCCTTTCGCCAGAGACTTGCTCGCGCTCGCGCTGCTCTGGCGGATCGGTACGTGGATCAAGAAGACAGCGGCGCTTGGGGTATTGTTGACGAAATTATAACCGCGTGCGTCATAGCCGCATTGATATTTGTCTTCTCGGGTTGTGCCTCCATGCAAGCACCGTCCATCATGGATCAGTTTCAAGTCCACGGCGCGGTAGACAACTCGCCCACCGAGTTGTCCGACCTGGGCATTCTCCGCTACGCCAACGCCGTTCTCGGCAAGTGGAACGTGCGCTCACTCAATACGGAATACTTGGCTACGGGCGGCGCCATATCGGTGGCGGCGCTGAGCACCGGCGCGCTGGCGGCGGCGGGTAATGGCGCGGCGAGCGGCATCACTACGGGCTTGGCGGCGGGTGTCAATTTCTTGCTGCAAGTCCTTGGCATCATCAAGCCGGACGCTAGAGCAAATGCATTCAGCGAAGGCGGCGGACTAATCCTGGACGCGCAGTCCGAATACCTGATCGCGCTCACGACTAAGCATATTTATCACGTGCCGACGGACAGAGTGACGCCTGCGGGCGCGGTCTTGCTCGGCAAGGTTAATTCGGCGGTGAAGGTAGTCTCGCGCGCCATGGTGGGATTATTGCCGCGCTACTCGGACATGGAGAAATTGCAGCCGGTGGACCCGGCGACATTGCCGGAGCCGTAAAGGAATAGCTGGGGGGAGAAAGCATGCATCCAGGTGGTAAAAACTAAAGCGGGTTATGGCCTAGCTCTTTTCTTTACATTCGTCTTATTAGGCGCTGCGGCTCATGCCAGTATTTCGCTTTCCGGGCCGAGCACGATTACGGTCACACAGGGCAGTCAGGTAGCCGCCAGCATCCAGCTCACCAAGCAAGGCGGCGGCAAGCCCGAGACGGCCACGTTTTCTGTAACCGGATTACCCAGCGGTGCATCGGCAAAATTCTCGCCGGCCACTTGCAAACCGACATGCTCAACGACGCTCACGGTATCGGCCACAACGGCAACTCCTACGGCGAGCTATCCGATCAGCGTCAAGGCGCAAACGCCGAGGACATCGGCATTGTTGGGAATCACGCTTGTCGTTAAGACTTCGGGAGGATTAATGGCGAATTATTTTGTAACCACTGGCGGCAACGATACGACTGGCGACGGCTCGGTGGGAAACCCGTGGGCATCGCTCCACAAAGCGTGCTCGGTAGCGACCACGTCGGGCGACATTATCAGCGTAGCGGGCGGATCTTATACAGATAACACGCAATGCGTTTTAGCGGTTGGCGTCAAGATAGTCGGGGCGGGATCAGGTACGACGTTAATCACTACCTCTGCCGATCCATATATTCTCGCTAGTACGGCCGTCCCCGTTGTGGACGGCAGTAACGAGATTTCCGCCATCGGTTTTACCGGCAGCGGCAGCAATTTGCTGATTTCCTCGCATGGGCGAAGCAACCAGAAAATTCACGACAATAGCTTTACTAATGGCAACGTGCTGCTCGAAGGCGTCACGCCGCGTAGTATCAATCCCGCCGATGGCTCGGAGACTGGCGATGCTGTCAGCGCCGGACCGAATGAAGCATTCTCCATAGAGCCTTTCTCGACCAGTTGGGCTCAGAACTGCGAGATTTACAATAACACCGGAACCAATACCAACATCAAACTCAATACCATCAAGAACGCATTGATCCACGACAACGTGATCAATAACAGCGGCGGGGCGCGGTCATGCTGGGGGAGCACGAGTTATTTTTGGAGCGGCGTTCAATTCTATAACAACGAATATCATACGTCCTCCAGCACGGTCTCAAACATCGGCATTGAAGTCTGGCACATAGAGGATGACACGAAATTTTACAACAATGTGATGGACGGATGGGCCTCTCTGATTCTCAATACGGGTGGCGGTAACACGCCCTACTCGATGGAGATTTACGACAATAACTTTTCGATGGGCAATTCCACCGGAATCAACAACGAACTTGAAATAGGCTACTACGGGATGCGCAATGTGCGGGTGAGCGGAAACTTCTTCTATGTAACCGATGCAACTACCATGTCCGGAGTAACCGTTCGTGCGACCGGGATCGTGGACAATATCTGGATCTACGACAATGTAATCTATAATACGGGCGGGCCGGGAATCATTCTAAAGCCTAACGTAAGCACAAATGACGGAATAGCCAACCCTGGCAACATGGACAACATTTATATTTATAACAACGTGTTTGACAACATGGATAGCGGAGGCTCAGCAGCAATCCGAGTAGAGGCAGATAATATCATCGGTGACATTGACGGTATCTATGTGCGCAATAATATTTTCGTGAATCTTACCTATGGAGTTCTGTTTCAGAGCACACCGCATACCTCCAGCGGTAATTTTTATGACCATAATATAAGAGATGCTGCGACAAGCGGGACAATCAACGCCAACGGAATAGCGTCGTTTACAGTAGGCGCGGGCAACATCACCGGCAATCCCGGAATACTCTCGACCGGCGATCGCTGGACGAATTATTACAAGCCGTCAGTTGGCTCTAACCTTATAGATGCGGGCGTGAATGTCGGCTTGCCTTATACAGGAACGGCACCCGATATCGGGCTTCTTGAGGATCAACAGGCTGCACAATCGGGCTTAGTTATTCACTGGGCTGCTCAATGATACCGAGTGATATATCGGGCCTTCAGTTCTGGGTCAAGGCCGATCAGATACCGGCTTTAGTTGACGGCGATCCTATCTCCACATGGTCGGACCAGAGCGGCAATGGCCGCGACTTAACGGCGACTGGAGCGCCACGGCCGACTTATAAGACGGCAATAGTGAACGGCAAGCCTATCGCTCGGTTCGATGGCCTTACCAATGTGATGACCGGATCATCAAGTGTAACTGGAACAGGGGCGCGGACGGTTTTTATCGTGATGAAATCGGCTACGACTTCAATCACCGGCATGTTTGGCCTAAACACCGAGGCCGTCCCCGCCAACGGCGCCGATTGGATCATGTCGCCGGATATTTCGATTCGCGTGAACGGCGGTAATCGCGTTTTCACAGTCAATACCGGCACGACGGCCTTTCACGTTCTCACCATGTCTCATGCTGCGGCGGCCAACGTCACGGCGGTATCGGCATGGATGGACGGCACCGCATTAACACAATCCAGTACCACGGCACTGGCGATCAATACGGGAACTGCAGGACAAACGCTAGGAGACACCCTGGATCAGGCCATCTGGTCGGGTGATGTAGCCGAGGTCATTGTTTACAATACTGAGCTGAGTGCCGGGAACAGGGCGGGCATCCACTCCTACATTCAGGACAAGTATGCAATCACGGTTTCGGATTATGTGCCCAGCGCAACGGCCATCAACACGCAATGGAGCGGCGTCTGGCGACGCATAGGATAAGGTAAAACAATGGCAGGTATCACGATCCCAGCAACTGGCGCAGGTACACAGGCGCCTGTCGTCGCTACAGAGTCCAACGCCGCTGGCCACTTCCAGTACGTCAAGCTGATGGATGGCAACGTCGGCTCGCTGACGACTATCTCAAGCTCGAACCCGTTTCCAACGCAAATCTTAGGCACGCAGACGATTATCGGCTCGGTGGCGATCTCCGGCGGCACATGGGTCGGCTCGGTAATCGCGCAAGGCGATGTGGCGCACGATGCGGCGGACGCCGGCAACCCGGTAAAGATCGGTGGCTTTGCGGTTGCGTCGTCGTATCCTACCAATGCCGGCAGCGGCGATAGAGTCAATGCGGCGTTCGATCGCGTAGGCCGCCAGCTCATCCAGCCCATGGCACCGGCCACAATGCGTCAGAGCCGGTGGAATGCCTATACGGGCATAGCATCCGGTGTCTGTGTGTGGTCTGCAGGCGTAAATAATCGCATTGTCGTTACCGACCTGACTCTGATGGCAGGGAGCGCCACGTCGGGTATTGTCGCGGTTTATTTTGCGCGCTCCGGGGCACCGGTAAACTATACGGTAGGAAGCGGCACGGCGTTGTTTTACGGCGAAGTGGCGCCGTCGGCTACTACCAAACCGGGCATGGTGAAATCATTCACCTATCCAGAGGCGGGTGACGCGAACGACGCAGTGAGGATCAGCATTACCACGGCGGCGCAAGTCTATCTGATCGTCGGCGGCTATGAGATCCCTTAATGGCCGTAGGTATCACCAAACCGTCATCGCAGATAGGCGACACGGGCGCATTGTCCGTCTACTCGATGTCGCCGACATTTTTGCCGCCCGCCTATGCGAAGATTGTTGTCGTTGCCCATGCGTCGGGAACGGTAACGGGATCCATATCGGGCACAGGTACGACGTTTACCTTTATAGCCTCGCAAAACACCCAGGCGCTAGGCGGCTCGGTATGTATGTGGGAAATGGACGCACCGGCCGTACCTACGAGCGTGTCAATCAATGTGGACTATACCGGGGACGCGGCCACGGGTTGTACGGCAGCCGCCGTGCAGATTACAGGACAAGCAGCGGGGGTCGTTGCCAACCAGATCGTTAATGTGAATAGCGTCGGGCCGAATCCAGTAGTGACTTTTCCCCAGCCGGTGTTATCCGGCAATGCCGTGGTCGTAGGCATACCGGCTCCCGGCGCACTTTGCACTTATACTCCACCCGCCGGCTGGACAAGCATCACGGCAAGTTATGGCACACCGGCAACAGGGCTTGGCCTGTTCTATGCCACGGCGGTGGCAGGCGCGACGTTTACGTTTAGCACGGGAGCACAAGCCGATTTAGGTTATGTGGCGGTTGAGTACAGTGTTGCGGGCGACACCTATGACTCAATGGGCATGATGGGCGTTTTTGGATTGTAATGGATGTCGCTCTTACTTTTATTTCCAGGTGGTCAAGGTCCGGTAGCAGGCGGGCCGCAATTCATTCAGCAGACGCTAGCGGCTAAAGAAATCATGACGCCGAGCTTTGTGAAGGGCATCGGCAAGCGGGCTCAAGCGCAGGCAATTCTTGCGGCGGTAATCAATAAACTCATGTCACGGACACTGAACGCCACTGCAATTGAAACGCCAGCGTTTATTAGGGCGACATCGCACCAAATTAGGGCTGTCATACTTGGTACGGCCAGAATTGCGCGCGTCGGTTATATCAGCGCGTTAGCCGCCGCGATGGTAGGGACGGCGGCTATTGGCCGCGTCACTACCACCGGAGGGCAGTTTATTCAGCAGGCGCTAGCGGCCAAGGCGATTGCGTTTGCGCTCATCGTCAAGGGCATATCGCATCCCATTGCCGCCAAGGCAATCGAGACTCCGGCAATCATCCGGATGACATCGCGGTTACTGGCAGCGCAAGACATTATGACAGCCGCGTTTATCAAACTGACATCACGCCGACTAGCGGCGGCGGACATCATGACGGCGGCAATATCTAAAATGCTGCCGCGCCAACTGGCGGCCACAGCCATAGAAACGGCGGCGGTTTTCAAAGGCTTGGCCAAGGCATTAGCGGCACAGGCCATAGAGACGGCCAGAATTATCCGGCTCACGGGCAAAAACATTTTAGCGACGGCCATTGAGTCAGCGGCCTTATCGGTAATCCGGACATTCGCACGCACCTTGGCTGCTGCGGCTATAGAAACGGCGGCATTAACCAAGGTGAGCGCCTATGTGCGTACCTTGGCGGCGCAAACAATTGCGGCTGCGCGTTTTTCATTCTTCGTGAGAAAGATTGTGGCGGCGATTACTATTGGCCGAGCCACTATGACTCGTGTTACGAGCGCGGCTCAATTATTTCTGCAAGCGATAGCGGCCACGATGATAGCCGTAGCGAAGATACAACGCACCGGCTACATATCGGCCTTAGCCGCCGTTACTGTGGGAACCGCGCAGGTTATCAAGGGCACGGGCAAGTCTTTGGCGGCGTCTGCCATAGAAACGCCACGCATCGTTAAAGGCGTGGGCAAACGTCTTGCGGCTACGGCCATTGAGACTGCAAGTCAATCCCGATTCATCGGCAAGCTCGTCAATGCCGCGATGATTGGCGCGGCGGCTATTTCACGCGCGATCACGGGCGGCGCTCAGTTATTCACCCAGGCCGTGGCGGCGACCATGATTGCCACACCGGCGATCGTGCGCGGTATCACGAAGAGCCTCGCGGCTGTCTGTATTGAGACCGCCGCTATCGGCAAGCGCGCATTTAAGACACTTGCGGCGGCTATTATCGAAACCGCCGCTTTGAGCCGCATCGCCACTTACGTGCGCACCTTGAGCGCGTCCACGATCGGCACACCGCGATTTTCGTTCTTCATCGGCAAAATCGTTGCTGCGGTTACTATTGCCGCCGGCGCCATTGGCCGCGCCATAACCAGCGGCAGCTCGCAGCTATTTGCTCAGGCCATAGCCGCGCAGGCGATTCTTACGGCGAATATCCGGACTCTCTCCAACGTCTTTCGCCAGATAGTCGCCGCCGTCATGATCGCCACGGCGTCCATTTCCACGATCCGCACACTGACGTTGCGCATCGCGGCGCAGGCCATCTTGACGCCGGCCATCTCGCGCGTGCTCTCGCTCAGCGCACGTCTAAGCGCAACGTGCATCGAGTCGGCGGCTATTACACGGGGCTTGGTGAAGACATTGGCGGCGGCCTGCATAGAGACGGCCGCAGTTAAAAAGCTCGTAGGCAAGGTGGTCGGCGCCGCAGTGGTTTGCATGGCCGGCATGACTCGGCTCATGCAACTCTACCGCACGCTGGCCGCCGCAGTGACGCTCATTCCCGGCGTGGGCCGGACGTTTCGCGGGCTCGGCGAATCCATTCACATGGCGTGGCAGCGGGTGACGACATTCGTGAAGAGCCACGGGCTGCGGCGTGTGACGAGCACCACCGAGCCGCGTGAGGGCAGCATTTCGCGGCGCACGAATAGGACGAGCATCAAGAAACGCGGCGATGACGAAACGGATGTGGAGTAGCTATGGCGATTGATCTAAGCGGCA
>Ga0065712_10068387_pt1 | contig 11031 bp, 6 predicted proteins | sample MisRhiReplicate1_FD_59099 | JGI IMG/M metagenome (GOLD analysis project Ga0065712, IMG submission 59099) | Miscanthus rhizosphere microbial communities from Kellogg Biological Station, MSU, sample Rhizosphere Soil Replicate 1: eDNA_1 v3... | ecosystem: Host-associated > Plants > Roots >...
CTGCCAGCGCGTCGCGGCGCCACGCGATGAGCAGGATCGCCACGGCGGTCGCGATGATCGGGCTGGCGATCATCTCGACCGCGAAACGTTGGAACCCACGACTGCCGACAAGACCCGCTGTGCGAGCGGCAGTCGTGGCGGCGGTTTCCCACTCCAGCATCCGCCGTTTGGTCACGATGAGCCGCACCATCGTCAGCCCGATTGCGTGCAGCGCGTCGACGGCGTGAAACGCGAGCAGCGTCAGGCTGAGGAGGATTTGCGCCACGGTCGTTGACGCATCGTCTCGCACGTTCGTCAGGAACACCGGAATGGACTGTGATCGGCGAGGACCGATGAGCAGTCGTGCAACCACCGGCAGTAGCTGGGACGCAGCGACGCCGACCACCATCGCCGTCCAGATCTCGCGTCGGCCTGGCAGCACCATCCAGCCAGAGATGAGCAGCGCAAGGAGCGAGGGAGCGACGAGACTGCGGCGCAGGTTGTCGAGAATCTTCCAGCGACCGATCGCGGTCAGCGGATTGCGCTTCAGCCCGCGCCGCGATGGGACGAACGGAAACAGCCAGAACAGGATCTGCCAGTCGCCCCGCACCCACCGGTGCTGACGGCGCGCATGCGACAGCACGCTCGACGGATAGTCGTCGACCAACTCGACGTCCGATGCGAGCCCCACGCGCGCGTGGAGCCCCTCGAACAAGTCGTGCGACAGCAGGGTGTTGTCTGGAACCGAGTCTTCGAGCGCCTCAATGAAGATATCGACGTCATACAGTCCCTTGCCGGTGAAGATCCCTTCGGCGAACAGGTCCTGATAGGTATCGGACACGGCCGTGGAATACGGGTCGACGCCGGTATGGCCGGAATAGAGCCGGGCGAACAGCGAGCCGGCGGCACTCATGAAGTTCACGCTGATGCGCGGCTGAAGAATGCCGTAGCCCTGAGTGACCCGTCCGACACGCGGATCGTACGCAGGTCGATTGAGTGGATGTTCGATGATCCCGATCAACTCGTGCGCGACGCCTCTCGGCAGTCGCGTGTCGCTGTCCAGAGTGATGCAGTACTTGATAGCGGGCAGCACCGACAGATCGCCGACGGAAACGGCGAAACTGGTGTCCGTCGCCCCACGCAGCAGGCGATTGAACTCCTCAATCTTGCCCCGCTTGCGCTCCCAGCCCATCCAGAGGCCCTCACGCGCGTTCCACTGCCGCAGCCGGTGAAACAAGAAGAACCGGTCGCGGGCTTCGCCGATGCCATGCTTGAGATTGAGTGCAGCGATGCCAGCTTGCGCTGCTTCCAAGATCGCATCGTCCTGGGGCTGCGTCTCAGTCGCCGCGTCCGGAAAGTCACTCAATAACGCGAAGTGGATGTGCGGGTCGACATTTCCAAGAGCCTGGACCTCGAGGTGGGCGATCAACTCCTCAACACGTTGCACGCTGTCGAGCAGCGTGGGCACAATGACCATGGTGCGGGCCGACGCGGGCACCTGCTCGAGTTCGATTCGAGGCAACCGCCTCGGTGGAATCAGATAGCTGGTTATCCGTTGGAGCAATTGGATGACGAACTCTGTCGCCGGTACGACCGTCAGCACTGCCACGAACGCCAATGCGGCGCCGCGCCAGCCGTGCCGGTAAGCGTAGCCAACGGCCCCGGCAACCAGCAGCGTCGTACCACTCGCGATACTTCCCAGGTAAATCAAGGGTGCCCAGGCAAAGAGCAGTCGCCGGATGCGATGGCTCACATCTGGTTGCCAGACGACACTGCGCTCAAACGGTTTGCGTCCTGCGCCAATGAGATGGTGGCCGACATGCGCCGCACGATCGTTCGGTGTTCGCACGTGCACCTGTCGTGCACGCTCGACACTCTTGAGGGCCACGAGCAGTTGCGCCTCACCGGTCGGCAACGACAATTCTTCGACCGCTTGGCGGTAACGGTCCCGGCTGCGGAAGTCCATTTGGCTGTACACGCCAGCAGGATCCCGCTGAAGGACTTGTTCCACGAGGCTGACGCTCTCGAAGAACTCGCTCCAGTCGAACGTCGCGATCAGTCGGAGGCTCGTGATCAGATTCGCGACGCCCGCTTGCTCGGTGGCCTGGTGTCGGCCGTCGACGCGGATCGCATCCTCCATCGTCTCGCCACGCCGCGACAACATCTCATCGAGATGCCGATGAAGAGTTGACGCAATCGGCCCGAGGGCGCGTGCGCGCCGCAACAACTGGGTGACGAATGCGGGATGCGCTTCCGTGGGCCAGGCCCCGACACCATCGGGCACCGCCTCGATCGCCGAGGCCAGACGATCCGCCTCCACACGATGCGCACGCGTCTCTGCCAGCACGTCGCCCCGCTGGCGCAGGTAACCAATGAGCGCGAGCTTGAGGACACTCGGCCAGGCCCAGAGCTCGCCAATGGTCAGCGGCGTGATCGACTGGTAGGCGCTGATGAAGCGCTGCAGGCGTTGGGCATCGATTCGACCAGCGCCGGAACCAATCAACTCGATAGCCAGCGCATAGATACGGGGCAAACCAGCAAACTCGTCGGTGGCAACGCGCGGCAGTCTCTTGAAGAATGACGGCGGTAAGTCGTGCTGGATGTCTTTCGCCGCCGCGGACACGATGTGGAAATTGTCGAGCAGCCATTCGGCTGCCGGGGACAAGGTTTCCTGGCGAGAGTCCTCTGCAAGCTGCCTGTAGACATCGCGGAGCGCCTGCATGTGCCCCTTGAGTTGCCGGAGGTGCGTGCGCCGCGCAAAAGAGCCGCCCGGGACCACTGAGAACAGAGCCGCAAGCCGGCGTGCGTGTTCCTCCAGCAGCTCGATACTGAGCAGCTCGGCATCGCTACCGGCCGCGCGAGGAAACGTTGCCTTTTGTCGCATGAGATCTGGCCGAAGAGCTGACTGCAAGAACATCGCCGGAGGTCGCGAGTTATCTGAATACGAGGGTGCCCGACGTGCGGGGCCACATTCGAACATCCCCGGTAGAGCTACCGATCCGCTCTTTCGCTCGGCCGCCGTCGCGCATGGCGCGCCGTGATTGGCGTTCTGCTGATGGGCATGCTCGACGACGCACGGTCGGCCTCAGAGCCATCAAGAGGTGTGGCGGTGTGGCAGTCGTGCAGGACGCGAGAGACGCAGCGTATTTCCGGATGCCGATGACTGCGCTCAACAACGTCAACGTGGACTGGAGTTGAACAGCTGATCACGTCAGGGCGAACACCATCATCGATCGGCTGCCTTACGCAATCGATTGTCACAGCAGATACTGACGGGCGCGCCCGCTACAGCGGTGCGCTGGCGCTGCACACGTTTGGTCATGTCGTTTACCAAGACCCGTGTTCGTAACCCGAGGGCCGGCCCCGCGGCGTTTCGAGATAGAGAACCGGCAGGCGGGGGAGATCGACGGTGAACACGCATCCCCTGTCAGGGAGATTGCGCGCGTAGATCCGGCCACCGTTGGCTTCAGCGCCCCATCGACTGAAGGCAAGACCAAGACCGATCCCGGTTCGATCGGTGCTGCGCTGCTCGAAGGGTCGAAAGAGCTCGTTCGCACTCCCGCCCGGGAGACCGCCGCACTCGTCCTGGATCTCGATGAGCACGCGTTCGGCGCTGGCGCCAACCCGGAGCGTGACGGCGGTGCGTGGCCGGGTGAACTTGAGCGCATTCTGCACGAGGTTTCCGACGACTGCGGAGAGCACCTGTCGGTCAGCCTCTATCGCCACGCCGTCTTCGACAGGCACGAGCGCCAGTCGGATGCCACGGGCGTTCGCTTCCATCTTCGCGACCGAACCGATTTCATCGATGAATCCCGACACCAGGAATTGCTCCGGATTCTGAACGCCGTATGTGAGACGGACCTCCGCGAGCGAACGAGCAATGAGCGCGTGGGATGCCATGATGCTGCGCTGCAGCACGGCGCCGGTGCTCCCCGCCACCCCAACATTCCCCGTCTTCAGAACCTCGAACGCCATGAGCGCCGTGTTCATCAAGTGCCGCAATTCATGGGCGAAGTACCCAAGCCGCTCACTCCCGCGTGCGTGCTCTCCATCGATGCCAGACTGATTTCGCTCACGTCCGTACTCGGTCACAGCGCCCGCGATGGCATCGTCCAGGCACCGGTTGAGCGTCCGAAAGTCGTCGGTGGTGATCGGGACGTTCAGTTCTACGGCCAGCTCGGTGATGGCCTGACAGACATCGCCATAGTCGTGCACAACTTGCGAGACAGTAAACCCCTGAAGCAGGAGGTCATGTCCATGCTTGATCGCGCTCCTGCTGATCTCGGGGTTCGTCGTCTGTCCGAGGCGTAGCGCGTCGCTCAGTTGGTTCAGGAACACCGGCACGCCGTGATCGATCTCCGCCTCGGTGGGCGGGGGAACCGACCTCGTGGCCACCCTGGCCTTACATCTCAGGACGATCTCTTCCCGGTTTACGGCAATGAATTCATAGAGCACGAAGACCCTCGCGCCCGGATCGTAGCGTCGAGCTGAGCTTGTGGGCTGTTCCAAAACGCACAGGTGAAATTTTTGGTTGCTAGACGACTCAGATGCGCCACTAAGCCAACGCAAGCAGAAACGTCGCGGATGTGCCACGCGAGGAAAGGAACGAGGGCAAAGGTCAAACGTCAAAGGCGAGGAGGTCGTCACGAGTCAACTGAGACGCACAAGGGGTACCTTTGCCCTTTGACCTTTGACTTTGCAAGGGCTCCTCGGGCTGGACTCGAACCAGCAACCCTCCGGTTAACAGATTGATGCAGGTTCACTGTCTTGTTGATTCTTCGTGCCTGTAGCTCGGGTGCGATCGTGCTGTTACCCGGTGTTCGGGAGAAAATTGGTCACTGATTGTTCACGGCGGTTCCGCGCGGTCCGTCCGTCTTCAACGGCGATTGAAGCCGGTCGAGGGCTTGCCCGGTTCCGCGATCCACACCCGTAACGTCGCGGAGGTAGCTAAGGGGTCTGCTACCCCGCGCGTCGGCCGTGTCGCGCTGCTTTCGCCAGAGCCGAAGTGGGCCGGGAAGAGCCCACTCGAGGTGAACCAGATCACAGCACTCCGGCATTCGCCCGCCGAAGCTGTTGTATGTCAGCACCGTCGTGCCAACGGGCGACAGCCGAATGAGCCTTTCGACGGCAGCGATATCGACCTCACGGCGGGCGTGATTGAACGTCACTTCCGGATCACTGTTGTCGCGGCTCGAATCGAACCAGTAATCACCAAACGGATTGTAAAGATAGTACGCCTCAGCAGGCGGTGTCGCCACGGCGCCGAGAGCACCATGGATGAAGGTGACTCGGCGACTGACCCCGAACGCCTTGGCAAGCGCGTGCGCCGACTCGACGAGCGAACTGCGATGCTCGAGACCGATGAAGCGTGCGTCGGTCAATAACGCGCCCGCGACGCAGAATTTGCCGGCCCCAGATCCGATATCCAACACGGTGCGAATCCTGAGTTCGGCGAACCATTCGGCGGCTCGTTTGACTACCCGGAGCGGCGTCCAGTACTGCTCGGACACTTCACGGAGGTCCCGCGGAAGAAATCGATCAAAGGCGGTATCCTCGGGACAAGCATCGGCTCGCAACGCTTGGGCGACACGGCGCGCGACTTCGCGGGACGTCCGACCTCTATACACGGGGCGAGGCCTGTGCCACCGTCCGAGCCTCACGAACGCCCATGGCTACCAGCAGTCCGTTCAAGATGCCTTGTGGACGCGGCGGACATCCGGGAATGTACACGTCCACCGGCAGAATACGATCGACACCACCCAAAGCCGCGTAGCCGCCCTCGCCAAAGATCCCCCCGCTGCAGCCACAGGCGCCAACCGCTACGACGACGCGCGGCTCTGGCGTAGCCTCATAAGTTCGTTGCAGTGCGACCTCCATGTTGCGCGTGACGGGGCCGGTCACGAGCAATACGTCCGCATGCCGCGGGCTGGCGACGAAGTGGACGCCAAAGCGCTCGAGATCGAACAATGGATTCGTCGTGGCCGCGATTTCCAGCTCACAGCCGTTGCAGCTACCGGCGTCCACCTGTCGCACGTGAAGCGACCGTCCCAGGCGGCCCTGGATCCGATCGCGCAGGGCCGCAGCCGATTCCTCGAGGCTTGGACCGGGCTGCACGTCCATCTGACGGAACCTGCATGCACCTGTCGCGGCGTCGACGTCGAACGACGCTGTCTGCTGTAGCTGCGGGCGAGTGAATGCGGCGACTTCGGCGTCACGACCGGCTGAGACCGCGTTCTCGGGGCACGCCTCGACACACGCGCGGCACTGAATGCACGAGGCATACGAGAGCGAGAGCGTCCGTTGGCCTGGCCCGGAAGCCTGGCTGTGAATGGCACCGGTCGGGCACGCCCGCGCGCACTCGTCGCAGAGCGTGCAGCGAGGGAAATCGATGACGGGAAACCCGAAGGAGGGCCGCACGTCGAACGGACGCGACTCGGTGATGACGCCGGTCTTGATGCTGTCAACGATGATCTTGAACATACGCGGACCCTACCGGTCGTTCCCCGAGTACGAGAGATTGAAGCTCTTATTAATCACTGGGAAGTCGGGGATGATGTTGCCTGGCACTGCGTGCGTCAGCCCTGGCCAGTTCAAGAAGCTTGGATCGGTAATCTTCACGCGCATCAACTGCCCGCGTTCATCCGTCGCGGCCCAGTGCACGCATGGCCCGCGCCACGCTTCCGCCCAGCCGAGCGCCGCCGCGTCCGCGGGCAGCGCATCGGGCATGGACGACCGCAGCGGTGTGTCGGGGAGCATATCGAGCGCACGACTCACGATGCGAAACGACTGCTCGACCTCGCGGGCCCGCACCATGAGCCGCGCTCTCACGTCTCCTCCGCTTTCGACGGGGACCTCGAACGTCAGGCTCGAGTACGCATCGTGTGGGTGATCTCGACGCAGGTCCGCATCGATGCCAGAGGCACGAGCCGCCATACCGACGATGCCGAGATCGCGCGCGACCTGGTTGCTCAGGACACCCGTCACATCGACGCGGTCCGTGAACGACCCTGAATCGATGAGCAACGTGATCAGGCTGTCGAACTCTCGTTCGAGCATTCGAAGATGCCGTCGCAGCGCGTCGGCCCCTTCAGGTGTCAGATCGTGCTTCACGCCACCAAACGCGATCGTCCCGCGTAACAGGCGCGTGCCGAACAGGCGCTCGTACAACCGGACCAGGCCTTCCCGCTGGGCCTGTGCACGGCTGGCAGGCACGGTGAACGCCACGTCGGTGGCGAGCGCGCCGATGTCTGCGATGTGGTTGTACATCCGCTCGAGCTCGAGGAGGACAGCGCGCAACACCTGCGCACGCGCCGGCACCTCGACTTCGGCCAGCCGCTCGATGGCATGGCTGTATGCGAGCGCATGTCCGACAGCCGTGTCTCCCGAGATCGACTCCGCCAGAAACAGCGTGTGCGGCCACGGCAATCGTTCGAAGCGCTTCTCGATGCCCTTGTGGACGTAGAACAGTCGTAGTTGCAAATAGAGGACTGGCTCTCCCGCCACATCGAAACGGAAATGACCAGGCTCGATGATGCCCGCATGAACGGGACCCACAGGGACCTGAAAGACACCTTCGCCAGTGACTGGCCGAAACGGATGGAAGCTGCCCTCCACGCGCGGCACCTGCGTCTCGGGATCGAAGTCCTTGCGCAGCGCCCATGCACCTTCGGGCCAATCGTCGTGCAGGGCGACACGCTCGAGATTGGGATGGCCCTCGGGTACGAGGCCGAAGTAGTCCATCACTTCGCGCTCGAACCAGTTCGCGGCTGGATGCCTGGCAGTGATCGACGGGAACGATGGCTCGGCCGGGTCGACCGGAGCCGAGACGGACAAGAATGTGTCGAGCTTTGGCAGCGACCAGACGTGATGGACGACAAAGCGCCCGCGCCGGGCTCGCTCGTCCGCAGCGAACAGTGAGAGCAACCGGGCATTCAGACCCTGTACTGCTGCGTCTGCAATGAAAGGCAGATCCGCGGCCCGCACCTCGATCGCGACCTCTCCGGGCTGTCTGGCCTGGATGCGATACTCGGCGACGTTCAACGCGTTGGCAATCTCGGCCGTGACCATACTCATGAGACCCCCGACACGACGGACACCGCCGCGCGGATGAGCGCCATCAGCGGTCCGGGCAGGTAGAAGGTAGAGACGACGGCCACGAGCGCGGCCACGAGCGTGACCATCACGCCCAAATCAAGCGTCTCGCGATCCGCGGGCGTAGCACGGTCGGCTGCGGCGGGCGGCTCTCCAAACACGAGACGGCCGATCTGATAGGCGAACCCGCAGAACAGAATCACGAGCGCAACAAGGAACACCGCGGTCGCAACGGGGTGCGCGCCCAGGAACCCGGCCCGCAGAATCATCATCTCGCTGAAGAACAGGCTGAACGGTGGCGAGCCAGTGACAAAGAGTGTGGCCAGCAGCAGCAGCGTGCTCGCGACCGGCGCCCGTCCTAACGTGCCGTGCCCGATCTCCGAGAAGTCGGACGAGCGGTGGAGCTGTGCGAGCGTTCCCGCAGAGAAGAAGGCGATGGGCTTGGCAAATGTGTGATACGTCATGTGCAGCAGCGCGCCAAGGACGGCGGCTTCACCGCCCAGGCCGATGCCCACAGCCATGATCCCGACGTGCTCGATGCTGGAGTACGCGAGCAGACGTTTCAGATTCCACTGAATCAGGATGAACGGCATCGCGACGAGCACCGACAGCAGACCGAGCGTGAGCAGAAGGCCGCCCGAGAAATCGGGACCGAGCGCTGCCTTCGAGATCAGGTGCACGCGGAGCAGGCAGTACAGCGCCGCGTTCAGCATGCCGACGGCCATCATCACGCCCGCCGGCGATGGCGCCTCGCGATACGCATCGGGCTTCCATGTATGCATCGGCGCGAGGCCGGCCTTCGTGCCGTATCCGATCAGCGCGAACACCACGCCGAGACGGAGGGTAAACGGATGCAGTTCGGTGGCGTGCGCCATGAACTGCGTCCAATGAAGCGCCGGCAAGTCCTCTCCAAGTGCGCCTTGCGCTGACGCAAACAGCAACACGGTCCCGAGCAGCGCGAAGCCGAGACCGAGGCTCCCCAGCATCAGGAACTTCCAGGCGGCCTCGAGCGATGTGTCGCGATTGTGATACGCCACGAGAAACACAGACGCCAGCGTCGTCAGCTCGACGGCGATCCACAGGATTCCGAGGTTGTTCGAGACCGACACCAGCAGCATCGCAAACACGTACAGCGGTGTCAGGACCGAAAACTCCTGACGCAGGCCCGGTGTCACCAGGCCGCGTGCATCGTTCCGTCGGATGTAGCCGATGCCGTACGACGCGGATAGCAAGCCGACGAATCCGCACAGCACGAGAACGAGCGCCGACAGACCATCCACACGCAGCGCGTCGTTGAAGGCCGATGGCACGTCTCCGGCGAGGAACTGCGACGCGGTCGCCAGACACAGCACGAACGTGAGCGACAGCCCGCCAACGATGACGACTTCCTCGACCTTTCGCGAGGCGCGGACGGCGCCGAGTGCGGCGGTGAGGAGCGGAGCGAGGAGCGTCCAGACCAGCAGCGTCATATCACCCCTTCAGCTTGGAGAGGCGGCTGACGTCCATCGACTCGAACCGATCGACGATGCGCCGGACGAGGACGCCGAGCACGACGACCGCGAGAATCACGTCGAAGAAGATTCCAAGCTCCACGACCAGGGGCATGCCCGACGTGATCCCGAGCGCGACCAGAAAGATCGCGTTCTCGACCGTCAGCAGCGCGAGGACCTGGCTGATCGCCTTCTTCCGCGTCACCATCAGGAACAGCCCGATCATGAGCGTGGATAGTCCCACACCGAGCACGTGATGCGTGACGCCCACCGTCCCCTCGGGAAAGCCGGTGCTCACGCGGTAGCCGACGACGGTCAGGCCGAGGCACGCGAGCAGTGAGGTCGGCACGTTGAGAAACGGCTCGATCTCCCGGTGGATGCCGATGCGATCGACGACGCGCATCAGGAAAAGAGGAATCACAAATCCCTTCAGCACCGTGGTCATCGTCGCCATCACGAAGAGATGCGGACGGTGGTCGCTGATTGCCATGATGACGGCCACGGTCGCCAGGAGAAGCGACTGCGCACCGTACAAACGAATCGTCGTAAAGAGCGACTTCTGCCCCACCATCAGGAAAGCGCTGACCAGCATTCCAGCCGCGCAGAGGATGACGACGTTTGGTGTCATGGGCGCGATCTCACAGGAAACGAATCGCCAGCCCGATGAATCCAAGGCCGAGCGACACCGCAACGAGTTCGGGTACGCGGAACAACCGGAGCTTGGCGTTGGTCGTCTCGACCAGCGTGATCACGACGCCAAAAACCACGACTTTGGCCGCCCACGCCGCGGCGGACAGCGCCAGAGGCGCGGCTGCAACGGTCGTGGCAATCCCGAGCGGCACAAACAGGTCGATGAGGAGCGTGATGTAGAGCAGCTCCTTGAGCGCCGAGGCCCACTCGACCAGGGCCAGGTCCGGTCCCGAGTACTCGAGCACCATCGCCTCATGGATCATCGTCAGCTCGAGGTGCGTCGCCGGATTGTCCACGGGGATCCGACCGGTCTCGGCGATCAGCACGAGGAAGAGCCCGGACAGCGCAAGGATGTCGCTTGGACGGAAGAGGACGCCAGGGACGAGCTCACTGCGCACGACGGCGCCGAGATCCAGCGATCCAGCCGCGAGAGCGGACGTGAACAGCCCCAACATCAGAGCAGGCTCGGCGAGCGCGGCAATCGTCATCTCACGGCTGCTGCCCATCCCGCCGAACGGGCTGCCGGTATCGAGGGCAGCGGCGGCAAGCGCGAACCGACCGAGCGCGAGAATGCCGACGAGTCCGAGGATCCCGCCTGCACCTTCGAGCGGCGCCGCCGCGATCAGCACCGGCACGAGCGTGGTCGCTGCCACTGCCGCCGCGAAGTACAGGCGCGGACCGAGTGCGTACACCCAGGAGGCGACCTCTGATCGCACGGTCTCTTTTCGCAGGAGCTTCGCAAGATCGTAGTAGCCCTGCAGCAGCGGCGGACCCTTCCGCG
>Ga0065712_10001131_pt1 | contig 11020 bp, 11 predicted proteins | sample MisRhiReplicate1_FD_59099 | JGI IMG/M metagenome (GOLD analysis project Ga0065712, IMG submission 59099) | Miscanthus rhizosphere microbial communities from Kellogg Biological Station, MSU, sample Rhizosphere Soil Replicate 1: eDNA_1 v3... | ecosystem: Host-associated > Plants > Roots >...
GCGGGTCGAACTCCTCAAGAAATTATGGGCGGACGGCCTGTCCGCCAGCCAGATCGCGGCTGAACTTGGCGGCATCACCCGCAATGCCGTCATCGGCAAGGTCCATCGCCTGGGTCTTTCCGGCCGGGCCAAAAGCCCGTCATCAGCCGCCCCACGCCCGCGCAAGCCGCGCTCCTCGGGCCACATGATGCGAGTTCCACGCGCCTCGATGCGCGGCAACACGGCGCTCGCCTATGACTACGAGGTCGAGCCCGAGCCTGAGCTGATCGAAATTCCGGTCGAGCAGCGCAAGACATTGCTCCAGCTCAACGAGAAGACCTGCCGCTGGCCGGTCGGCGATCCTGGCAGCACGGAGTTCTTTTTCTGCGGCGGCGATACCGTGAACGATATGCCTTACTGCTCGTATCACTGCCGCGTGGCCTATCAGCCGCTCACAGATCGGCGCCGCGACAAGCGATCGTTCCGGAATTGAAATCGTTCGACGGCCGTCAGCTCATGCGGCCGAAGCGATCGTCGAGCGCGTAGCCGGCGCCGCGGACGGTGCGGATTGGGTCAGCAGCCTGGCCGCGGTTAATCGCCTTGCGCAGCCGGCCGACATGCACGTCGACGGTGCGTTCGTCGATATAGATAGCCGATCCCCAGACGCCATCGAGCAATTGCTCGCGCGAGAACACACGGCCGGGCCGCTCCATCAGGAACTCCAGCAGGCGATATTCGGTCGGTCCGAGATCCACCGGACGGCCATTGCGTGATACCCGCTTCTTTTCGCGGTCGAGCTCGATGTCGCCGATGTTAAGCACGGTCGCAACGCGATCAGGGTTGGCACGCCGCAACAGAGCGCGAACGCGCGCGAGCAGTTCGGGCACCGAGAACGGCTTGACGATGTAATCGTCGGCACCGGTCGCAAGCCCCCGCACCTTCTCGCTCTCCTCGCCACGCGCCGTGAGCATGATAATTGGCAACTGACGCGTCTCGGGACGCGCACGCAAGCGGCGGCACAATTCGATCCCTGACAGGCCCGGCAGCATCCAATCGAGCACGATAAGATCGGGGGTAGATTCCTTCAGCCGCGTGTCGGCCTCGTCGCCGCGTCCGGACGTCTCGACCTCATAGCCCTCGGCCTCGAGGTTGTAGCGGAGCAGCATGGTGAGCGGCTCCTCATCTTCGACGATAAGAATGCGTGCGTTCATTCTGCTATCTCTCGGCCGCCGTGCGTAGTGCGGCAATCGTCGTCGTGTCGCCTTTCGGGCGCTGATCGGCGATCGGGCGCCCTTCGATAATGTAGTGCACCGTTTCGGCGATGTTAGTGGCGTGGTCGCCCATGCGCTCGATGTTCTTGGCGCAGAACATCAAGTGGATGCAAAAAGTGATATTGCGCGGGTCTTCCATCATATAGGTCAGGAGCTCGCGAAAGACGGAGGTGCAGACCGCATCGATCTCCTCGTCACCGCGCCACACCGCCATCGCCTTGCTGACGTCGCGGCGGGCATAGGAATCAAGGACAAGTTTCATCTGCTGGAGCACCATATCGGTCATGTGCTCTACACCACGGATGAGCTTGGGCGGCGGGAATTCGGCGTTCAGGGCCATCACGCGCTTGGCGATGTTTTTGGCAAGGTCCCCGATTCGTTCGAGATCGTTGGCCAACCTCAGTGCCCCGACGACTTCACGGAGGTCGACGGCCATCGGCTGACGGCGGGCGATCGTGAGCACCGCCTTTTCCTCGATCTCGCGTTGCAGCGCGTCGATGCTGGCGTCCGCAGCGGTAACGCGCTGCGCCAGGGTCGTGTCGCGTTTTGCCAGCGCATCGACCGCGTCCGCCACTTGCTTTTCGGCGAGGCCGCCCATTTCGGCGACCATGCGGGCGAGATCCTGCAGGTCGGTGTCGAAGGCCTTCATGGTGTGGTCGGTCATGGGGATGGTCTTTCAATCGGCCGCTAGCCGAAGCGGCCTGTGATGTAGTCCTGTGTACGGCGGTCGTTCGGGCTCGTGAAGATTCGGGTGGTTTCGCCAAACTCGACAAGCTCGCCGAGATACATGAACGCGGTAAAATCAGACACGCGCGCGGCCTGCTGCATGTTGTGCGTCACAATCGCGATCGTGTAGTCGTCCTTGAGCTCGTCGATCAGTTCCTCGATCTTGGCCGTGGAAATCGGATCGAGGGCCGAGCAAGGCTCGTCGAACAAAATCACCTCTGGCCGCACCGCCACCGTGCGCGCAATGCAGAGTCGCTGCTGCTGGCCGCCGGAGAGCGACAGGCCATTGGCGTCGAGCTTGTTCTTGACCTCTTCCCAAAGCGCGGCGCGCTCAAGCGCGTGCCTGACGCGGTCCTCGAGCTCCGATTTCGGCAACCGCTCATAGAGACGGATGCCGAAGGCAATGTTTTCGAAAATCGTCATTGGGAACGGTGTGGGTTTCTGGAAAACCATTCCGACCTTGGCTCGCAGCAAATTGAGATCCTGCGATGGCGCCAGAATGTCGTCGTTGTCGAGACGCACGTGGCCGGTGGCGCGCTGGTTCGGATAGAGGTCGTACATGCGATTGAGAATGCGCAATAGCGTGGACTTGCCGCAGCCGGACGGCCCGATGAACGCGGTGACTTTGCCGTGATAGAGCGACACGTTGATGTCCTTCAGCGCACGGTTATCGCCGTAAAAGAATTCCAGATTGCGGATGGAAATCTTTTCCGACAGATCCTCGCCGCTTGAGGGCGCGTGAGAGACCGTTGGGACTGTGATGGCTGCTACGCTCATGACGTTTTTCTCTGTGCCGCGAGGGTCCGCGCGATGATGCTCAGGGCAAGCACCGCGAGTGTGATGATGAGGGCACCGGTCCAGGCCAGTTTCTGCCAGTCGTGGTAAGGGCTGAGTGCAAACTGGAAGATGACGACGGGCAGGCTCGCCACCGGCGCATTAAGGTTGAGGCTCCAGAACTGGTTGTTGAGCGCCGTGAACAACAGTGGCGCGGTCTCGCCGGAAATGCGCGCGATGGCGAGCAGCACGCCAGTGACCATGCCCGCGCGCGCGGCGCGATAGGCAACCTTGGTGATCATCAGCGAGCGCGGCAACCCGATCGAGGCCGCCGCTTCACGCAACGTATCGGGCACCAGGATAAGCATGTCCTCGGTGGTGCGAACGACAACGGGCACAACGATCACAGCGAGCGAAACCGCTCCCGCCCATCCCGAGAAGTGGCCCATTTGCGCAACCATCACTTCGTACACGAACAGGCCGACGACGATGGACGGCGCGCTCAGCAAAATGTCGTTGATGAAACGCACCACCGTCGTCAGCCGGTCGTAGCGCCCGTACTCGGCCATATAAGTGCCGGCGAGTATGCCGAGCGGCGTGCCGATCAGCACTGCGATGGTGGTCATGATCAGGCTGCCCGCGATGGGATTGAGCAACCCGCCGGCCGCGCCCGGCGGGGGCGTCATCTCGGTGAACACCGAAAGTGAGAGACCGCTGAAGCCTTCCCACAGAAGGACCGCAAGGATCAGCACCAGCCAGGATAGGCCGAACGCGGTGGCCGCGAACGCCAGGCCCATCGAAATCCTGTTGCGCCGGCGGCGGGAGGTGTAGAGCGATGATTGAACCGTTGCCGCCATGGTCAACCTCCCACCCGTGCATTGAGCCGCATCAGCATCAGGCGTGCCGCGGCCAGCACGATAAATGTGATGAGGAATAGGATGAGGCCGAGTGCGATAAGGGCCGACGTATAGAGATCACCGACCGCTTCCGTAAACTCATTGGCGATGGTCGCAGAAATGGTCGTGCCGGGCGCGAGCAACGAGCCTGAGATGCGGTGCGCATTGCCGATAACGAAGGTGACCGCCATGGTTTCGCCGAGCGCGCGGCCAAGGCCCAGCATCACTCCACCGATGACCCCGACGCGGGCATAAGGCAGAACGACATATCGACACACTTCCCAGGTTGTGCAGCCAAGGCCATAGGCCGCCTCCTTGAGCACGGGCGGAACGGCATCGAATACGTCACGTGAAATCGAGGTGATGAAAGGAAGCACCATGATGGCAAGGATCAAGCCCGCGGTCAGAATGCCGATGCCGTAGGGCGGACCGGCAAAAAGGTTGGACAGCACGGGGATTTCGCCGAAGGCCGCAATGAGAAACGGCTGCACGTGCTGTTGCAAAAAAGGCGCAAAGACGAACAAGCCCCAGATGCCGTAAATAATGCTCGGGATGCCAGCCAGAAGTTCGATGGCAATGCCGACCGGGCGCCGCAGCCACNTCGGGCAAAGCTCCGTCAGAAACATTGCAATGAACAGGCCGACGGGAACCGCGATCAGCATCGCAATGATCGACGTAACGACCGTGCCGTAGATCGGCGCAATGGCACCGAACTTTTCGGTCACGGGGTTCCAGGCGTCTTCGTAGAGGAAGCTTACGCCGAACGTGCGCAGCGCCGGTAGCGAACCCCACACCAGCGAAACAATGATACCTCCGAGGATCACCAGGACGGTGACGGCGGCCGCGCGCGTGAGATGACGATACGCGGCGTCGCCCAATCGCAGGCGCTGCAAAACTTTCGCCCGGTCGACCGGGTCAGCAACCGCAATTCCCGTGCCCTGCAACGCCACGTCAACCACGCGCGGCCTCCCGGTCGGTTGCATCCGGCTCTCCTTGGCCTTTTCGCCATTGGGGAGGGCCACTCAAGCGGCCTGGAGGCCGCAACACAAGCCGCCTCTTGTCGGCGGTGGACAAGGAAAGGGCGCCATCGCGGCGCCCTTTCCGCTCAGTCATCATGGTCAATTGGTCATTGCGAAGACGGGCTTGCCGTCTGCACCCTTGATCTCGTTCGTCCAGTACTTTTCGACGTCGGACACGACCTTGGCCGGCATCGGCACGTAGTCGAGGCTTTCCGCCATCTGACCGCCGTTCTTGTAGGCCCAGGCGAAGAACTTCAGTGCCTCAGCCGTCGACGCGGGATCCGAGGGCTTCTTGTAGACGAGGATCCAGGTCGCAGCTGTCATCGGCCAGGACTTCTCACCCGGCTGGTTCGCCAGGATCACGCCGTAGCCGGGCTGCGAATTCCAGTCGGCATTGGCGGCCGCGGCCTGGAACGCTTCCGATGTCGGAGACACGGTCTTGCCGCCCTTGTTCACCATTTTGGTGAAGGTGAGCTTGTTCTGCAGCGCATAGGCATACTCGACATAGCCGACCGAGCCTTTGGTCTGCGCGACATTGTTGGCAACGCCTTCGTTACCTTTGGCGCCGATGCCGACAGGCCACTGCACTGAAGTGTTGAAGCCAACCTTGGACTTCCAGTCCGCGCTTACATCCGCGAGATAATACGCAAAATTATAGGTGGTGCCGGAACCGTCCGAGCGATGCACGACCGCGATCGCCTGCTTCGGCAGGTTGGCATTTGGATTCAACTTCTTCAGAGCGGGATCGTCCCAGGACTTGATGTCGCCCAAGAAAATTTTTGCGAGTGTCGGGCCGTCTATGACGAGATCGCCCGGCTTGACGCCGTCGAGATTGACGACCGGAACAATGCCGCCCATCACCATCGGGAACTGGGCGAGGCCGCTCTCGTCGAGCTCCTTGCCCGGAAGTGGCGCGTCACTCGCTCCGAACGTCACAGTCTTCGCCTTGATCTGCTTGATGCCGCCGCCAGAACCAATCGATTGATAGTTCAGCCCATTACCGGTTTCTTTTTTGTAGGCATCGGCCCATTTGGCGTAGATCGGATAGGGGAACGTAGCGCCAGCGCCGGAAATGTCGGCGGCGTTGGCCGGGACGAACGCGGCGGCAGCGACGAAACCGGCGACTGCCAATGCGGTCCAGTGTTTCACAGGTTCTCTCCATGTTTGCGGCCAAAGACCCGCACGGACCAAAAAAGGCCCGCCGCCCCTGCCCTTGTGCCCGATCGCTCGAGCAGCCGCTGTTGCTTTAAAAGACGCTCTCCACGTCGACCTCGGACATTTTTGTTTCGTTAAGGAGTCCGATGTCGCGGTAAGCGATAGGCTTCGCATGTCACCGTTCTATAAAGCTTCGGTGACACTCAGATGACACTTCAACTTACTGAAACTAATGCCTATTCGCCTGCGTGGGCGGAATCCGCGGTGTGCAGGGGTATGTGCATTGTGAAGGTCGCACCTTCGCCCGGCGTGCTCTCGATGGTGAGGCGACCGCCGTGCCGGTTAAGGACATGTTTGACAAGCGCGAGACCCAGTCCGGTACCGCCCTGCGCGCGGCTGTCGGCAACATCGACCCGGTAAAATCGCTCGGTCAGCCGCGGAAGATGCTCAGGCGAAATTCCCGGGCCATAGTCCCGTACTGCGACGCGCGCTTCCGGCTGGCCGGCCCGCGTCTGTGCCCCAGCAACCGTGACGTCAACGCGCTTGCCGACAGCCCCGTACTTGAGGGCGTTCTCAATAAGGTTTTCGAGCGCCCGGATCAGCTCGTCACGGTCGCCGAGCACCGTGAGCGTGTTTGGCGGCAGCGCGATCTTGATTTCGACCCCGCGGTCGCGCGCGAGCATTTGAAGGCCGTCAACGACCTGCTGCACGATCGGCGCCAGATCGACCGGAGTACTCGGCTGCAAATGTGCGTTGAGCTCAATGCGCGAAAGGGACAGCAAATCGTCAATCAGGCGCGCCATACGAGTCGCCTGCCCCTGCATAATGCCGAGGAATTTGTTGCGGGCGACCGGATCATCCTTGGCGGGGCCTTGCAGCGTCTCAATGAAGCCGAGCAATGCGGCAAGCGGAGTGCGCAGCTCGTGGCTGGCATTGGCGATGAAGTCGGCCCGCATCTCCTCAACCCGACGCAGCGGTGTCAGGTCATTGAACGTCATCATCAGGATGTCGACCGTGCCGCCCGCGCCCAAGGTAAGCGTAACCGGCGTAACGAAAGCCTCGAACCAACGGTCGAGTGGGACGCGTTCGAAGAACTCGACCCGTTGCGGCTCGTGACGCTTGATTGCGCGGCGAATGGCGTCGACCAATTCCGGCATCCGTAGCGCGATCAGTGCCGGCTCGCCGCGGCGCAAGGCCGGCGCGATCGAAATAGCCATCTCATTGAACGCGATGACCCTGCCCTCGCGGTCCAGCACAATCGCTGCCTCGGGAAAGCCGTCGATTAGCTGCTCGATCAACAGAGCTTGCGGATCGGCAAATACACGGGGCGTCGCTGGAGCAAAGCTTGCATCAGCCACTACTTCCGTGCGGCCAAGCAAAGCCAGCCAGGCGCTGCGCAACCGGGTTACCAACGGAGTGGGAACACTGTGGCGCTCGTCATTTAAAGCCATGTTAGTTGGCGTCGGTTTTTTCCGATTCGATTTCGCTGCGGATCGGTTCGGACAATGATGGTATCACCGTAGACCCCGGCGATCGACGCGTGCCACTCAAGTTCAACCAAATTTCCCGCGACCCCAGAATGGTCAAGGCCAACGCGAACGGGATGATGTAGTAGAGCAGCCTGAAAAGAAGCAAACCAGCAAGCACAGATTCCTTGTCGAATTGCCACAGCGCCACCAGCATGGCGGCATCGAACACGCCAAGTCCGCCAGGCGCATGACTTGCAAAGCCGAGCAGCGTCGCCGATACGAAGACCACCGCCATCGTGACAAAGCCGATATCCGGGTGTGTCGGTAACAGCATGTACATGGCGAGCGCACAGCTGCCGAGATCGAGAATGCCGATACCGATCTGCAGCAAAGTGGATGGCCCGCTGGGCAACTCGACCTTCCATTCACGCTGGCCGATTTCCCGCGGGGCGCTCCAGACCCATGCGACGTAGGATACCAGCACCAGCAATATCGCGATGCCGATCCCCCGATTGAGCCAGTCCGGGAGCTGGTCGATCGGCCCGGCCGCTTGCGGATGATAGGTGACGCCGAGTCCCAGAACGGTGGCGTTGCCGAGCCAGAACGTCAGGCCAGCGACAAAGCAGATCTTGGCGACTTCGATGGCGTCCAACCCGTAAGCGGAATAGATGCGATACCGGACAGCACCGCCCGTGAAAACGGTGGCGCCGATATTGTGGCCAATCGAATAGCTCGTAAACCCTGTGAGCGCAGCAATCCGATAAGGCACCTCGCTGCGCCCGATCGTGCGCAAGGCAAACCAGTCATAGAAGGTCAGCGTGAAATAGCCGCAGGCAACGAAAAATGCGGCTGCCGCGATATGTTTCGGATCTGTCGCTTTGAGCGCCGCGACCACTTCGTCGACATTGGTATCGCGCAGCATGTGAAAAAGAACAACGACCGCAACCGAAATGATCGCGATGCTCAGGATCACGCCAATGCGATTCCAGCCGATTGTCTCTTGGAAAAAACGCGCCACCGCGCGCAGTACTGCGACCATTAACCCTCCGCTTCGGCGTATCGCCCCGAACGCCGCGCGCCGCGATAGCGCTGTCTCGACCCCTAGCAGAACTCAGATCGCGGGGCGAGTGGACTGCCCCCGATCCTGTCATGTGATAGGATGCCAAAAATAAGGCCGTTAACAATTGTCAGCGGCAGTCTTTTCGGGAGGCCCATATGAGCTATTCCGACCATTCCCGCCGTACGGTCCTCAAGAGCGCCGGTCTCGGCATGAGCGCCGGGCTTTTGTCCGGCCTCACTCTCGCAGTGGCCGCCGAAACCGCGGAAATATGGGCGCATGAATATTGGGCCAATAAAGACGGCGTGAAACTCAATCTCTGGCGCAAGCGTGTCGGCGCCCCCTTGCCCGGCGAACAGGCAAGGCCAGTCCTGTTCCTCGTCCATGGCTCATCCAATTCGTCGCGCTCTTCATACGATCTGAGCGTGCCGGGTAAGGGCGAATACTCACTGATGAATGTTTTCGCCCGTTACGGCTACGACGTATGGACGATGGATCATGATGGATATGGTTACTCCGGTTCATCTGGCAACAATTCCGACATCGCCAGCGGTGTAGCGGACCTCACGGCCGCAATCCCGGTCGTGCAGAAGGAAACCGGCCGAGAGAAGGCCCATCTTTACGGTACTTCGTCGGGCGGAATACGCGCCGCCGCTTACGCACAGGCACAGCCCGAGACAGTAGACCGTTTGGTGCTTTGCGCCTTCACATACAAAGGCAGCGGCGCTGCCGAGATCGAGCGCCGGAGACAGCGGATCGACGCCTTGCGCGCGAGCCCGCGGCGCAAGCGGGACGATAACATGATCCGCTCGATTTTCACGCGCGACGGCCATCCTTCGCTTTATGACCCGGCCGTGCCGGAAGCGATCATCGCGGCGGAAATGAAATTCGGCGACACGATCCCCAGCGGCACCTATATCGATATGGCCGCAAACCTGCCGATCGTCGATCCCACGAAAATCAAGTCGCCTGTGCTCATGCTGCGCGGAGAGTTCGACGGCAACTCAACCAATGACGACTTGCTCGACTTCTATCGCCAGCTTCCGAACGGAGACCGCCAGTTCGTCATTCTCCCGCAGACGGCGCACAGCGCCGGCTACAGCACCAACCGGCATCTCCTCTGGTACGCAATGAGGAATTTCCTCGCGGCGCCGGCGCCCATTGCGTGATCACGTCGCGCTGAAAAATGCTCGCAGCGCTTCGGTCGTCTCTTTCGGCGCCTCTTCCGACAGATAATGGCCGCAAGGCAGCGCCTGGGCGCTGGTAATGTTGGTCGCGTAATTGCGCCAGATTTCAGCCGGACCGGACTTGTGATTGCGTCCGACTCCGCCGGTCGCACCCCATAGCAACAGAACCGGACACCCGACCTTGCGCCCGGCTTCGAAGTCCTTGGTATCCATCTCGAGATCGATGCCAAATGTGGCGCGATAGTCCTCGCAGATGGCGTGAATGGTTTCCGGATTGCGGAAACAGCGCTTGTATTCGGCAAGCGCCGCGGGGTCGAAGAAACTCAAGCCTTGCTTGGTTTTCGCAAGCTTCTTTTCGATGAACCAATCGGGGTCCGCACCCATCATTCGCTCGGGCAGATCGTAGGGTTGAATATTGAAGAACCAGTGCCAGGAGAACGTGCCCCATTGCCGGCTGACGTGATTGAGCAGGTGATGCTGGGGAATAATGTCGAGGATCGCCGCGCGCGTGACTTTTTGCGGGTGGTCGAGGCACATGCGATGCAAGACGCGTGCGCCGCGGTCATGGCCCGCCGCATAAAACGTGTCGAAGCCAAGCGCCGTCATCACGTCGACCTGATCCTGCGCCATCGCGCGGAACGAATAGCCGGAATGGTCCTCGCCGCCGGGCGGCTTTTCGGAATCGCCATAGCCGCGCAGGTCGGTGCAGACGACGGTGAAATCGCGCGCCAGAGGTGGCGCAACTTTGTGCCACGACAGATGATTGAAGGGGTTGCCGTGCATCAGCAGCAGCGGCGGTCCCGAACCGCCAACCACCGTGACAATACGCGCGCCCTTGGTCTTGATTTCGGAGCGTCTGAAGCCGTCGAGCATGCCCCAGTCTATATGACTGTCTCGGCAGCACCGGCAATGGGTAACCCCGACTTCGCGGTGGCGAAGCCGGGGTCAAAACCCGTCCATGGTTTGCCCGCTTAGTTGCAAACCGTGACGCGGCGAACTTGCAGGCCGAGTGGGGTGTTGACGACCTTCTTCACAGTGTAGCAGTCCGAGGCAATGACGGCCGCGGGAGCAACGATACCGATGCCATAACCGAAGCCGCCGCCCCAATGGCCATGATGATGATGATGCCAAGCGGAAGCGGTGGTGGGGGTCAGAGCGGCGGCGCCGATTACAGCGGTTGCACCGAGGGCGAGAGCGATCTTGCGGAACATGGTGGTTCTCCTGTCTCTGGGATCTGGTGTGACGAGGGATGTGGTCATCACATCCTGCACATGGGTCGTCCCCACCCCGGAAAAGGTTCAAGGCTCTTTTCGGTCGGATTGGCGAAAGGACTGCGTCACCCTTTTTTCACGTCAATTGCGGGTAAATCCCGGGATTGACCCCGTCTGGCTTGCCCAAAAGTGCCGGAAAAGAGGAAACTGGCCCCCAAGCACCCCCGGGGGCGGGCAGGTGCATGCAAATTTCCGCGAATTGGCTTGAACCTCGGC
>Ga0065712_10001480_pt1 | contig 11017 bp, 8 predicted proteins | sample MisRhiReplicate1_FD_59099 | JGI IMG/M metagenome (GOLD analysis project Ga0065712, IMG submission 59099) | Miscanthus rhizosphere microbial communities from Kellogg Biological Station, MSU, sample Rhizosphere Soil Replicate 1: eDNA_1 v3... | ecosystem: Host-associated > Plants > Roots >...
AGAGGCGCAAGTTCTGGTACATCCAGACTTTCGCCTCGCCCAGGCGCAGGCGACACCGACTCAGGCCCACGCACTTCTGGATGTGCTGCAGCGCACCTATGCGGCTACAGCGGGAAGCAGTCTGTTGGAGGTCCTCAAGCGAGCATCAGCACCGACCAAGCCGTTACGCGTGCTTGATTTCGGTTGCGGGGTTGGGCGCTTGATGAAACCGCTCGTCGAAGCCGGCTTCCGCGCGGACGGCGTGGACATCAGCGAGCGTATGCTCGCCTTCGCGCGACAGGATCCAGCGCTGAAGGAATCAGAATTCTTTCTGTCGAACGGAAACGATTGCGGAGCCGCGCCAGACGGCGCGTACGACTTCGTCTACTCCCACCTTTGTTTTCAACACATCTGTTCCCGTGCTGTCAGGAATCGGCTGCTGGCGAGTTTCAAGAAGGCCCTGAAACCAGGCGGTGTCGTACTCGTCCAGATGCACTATTACCCCGATCGCATCGCCCCCACCGTTCCGCAGCCGCACATGCCCTGGAGCGGCGACAACTTCAACGCGCCCGTGACGAACGGCGAGGCCGACGTCTGGCCGACGCCGGATGAACTCCATTTGATCGTCGAAGATTTTTCACGACACTTCGAGGACCTGCGGCTGCAGTTTGTCAACTTTCCGCAGACGGCCAAGCTTTTTACCGAAGCCTACAATTCGTGGTTTGGCCACTTGATCGTGAGCGGGTCGACGACACACAGCCTGGCGGCACGGTTGTATGCAGCCTAGAGAGTTAAGAATCTAAGAATCTAAGAATCTAAGGATCTAAGGATTTAAGGATCTAAGGATTTAAGGATTTACGAAGTCGACGGCAAGTCAACTGCGGATGATGTCGAAGTCGCGCGGGCGAACGTAGTCAATGACGGCGGTCTGGATGCCGATGTCGGCGCAGTAGGTATTCATCAGGTGCCGAGGACGCGCCGGCGCGAATTCCGACCGCAGGTCGTACTGGTCCAAATCGTCGGCAAGCTTCAACACGCGTGTCATCACCTCAGGACGCGCAAAAAACAGCAGGTCAGTGGAGGGAAGACCGCGGAGGTCGTTGATAATCAGCGGCAGTGGTCCGAACGCGGCATATCGGGTGCGTGTGGTCTCATCTTGCGGCAAAGACGGCGGGCGCGAATACGACAGGAAAGTGCCCAGATCGAGCGGACGATACAGGGCGATGTCCGGACGGACGGTCACCACCACGTCGTAGGTCGTGCCCGTTTCCGAGCTGTACCGTTCGCGCAGCTGATTCGCGCGCTGCATGCTCGATAACATGTAGCGAATGCCGGAAATGGCTGTGCGCGTGCCGTTCGCGAGGGTCACCTCGCCGAGTTGGCGAGGCGCCTGCGACTCGATGGCGATGCGCCTCGGATGGTAGTGATCTTCGATAGCCGCGATCGTGTGTCCGTCGACCGGCGACGGCATACAAAACCGTTCGTGATGCGTGATCGTTTCCGACTCGATTCGGTCCCACGTGTGCAGAAACACTTCGTTATCCGGGTATCGATTGAGAAGGTTCTCTTTGAGTGTCGGGGCGCACCGTTCGAAGGTGCGAAGGTGGCCAAAAATCTGGACTGCGACTTTCATTGTCGATCTTCGATCGGTGCGACGAAAGAGACGGGGTGAATTCGAGATACCAGATCGCCGCGGATCGAACCGCTGACGAATAACTGCAGCGGCAGATCAGCTCTTACTGGCGGTGGCACCTCGACGAACTGGAATCTGAGATCCTCGAAGTATCGCGAGAAATCGTCATAGAGGAGAGGCAACTGATCGGTCGTTGGACAGGCATCCGCGGCTCCGGCGTCGACGGCATCGTCACACAACTCCGCGCTCCACGGAACGTGCGGCGGCGGGATCGTCGCGGCGAGATAGCCTCGAAAAAATCGCATCTCTACGACGACCACTCCGCCTGGACGCAACGCGCGAGCCATCGCTCGCAGTAGCTCGTTGCGCACGGTTCTGGACCTGATGTAGCGAAAACACAGCTGCGAGTAGACGAGATCGTAGGCCCCGTCGGGCGCTTCGCCGCAGTCGTTCCCACGGCTCAGGAAGAACGACGAATCCGCGAGTGTTGGGTTGTGCCGCGCGAAATGGATCATGCGCGCGCTGATATCGACGCCATCGACCTGTACCCCGAGCTCGAGCAGCGGCTCCATGCAGCGCCCGGTGCCGCAGCCAACGTCGAGCGCCCGGACCGATCGCGGCGTCGTGACCATCGCCTCCAGGACGCTGTCGAGGTCCGAGTGGTGGGCCTGATAGGTTCGCTGAAGAAAGTCCAGAAACACGTGAGTCTGCTGCGCCGTGGCTCTGGCGGCCGCCACCGCGTAGTCGCCATGTGACAGGTCACGAGCGTCGTTGATCGTCGAAATCCGCCGGTCGTACGAGTCGCGGTGCTGCTCCAGATAATCGGCCTTGCGCCGATCGACAGCGAGACGCGCCGCCACCGTCTGCAGAGTCCCACGAATCTGATCGAGGGTCGTCGCATGGCCGCCGAACTCATGCCACTGCTGCAATGGAATCGCCATGCCGTAAGCGAGGGCGCGTTCGAGATTCCTGCCCACTTCAGCATGGCCGATCGTCGCCTTATTCCAGGCTCCGGCGAGCTTCGCGCGAAGGTCGCGGTCCGCTCTAGCGAGAGGAGGGAATCCCAGAAGCTCGAGATTCAGATTTTCGATCACGCCACCCTGCAGAATGCCGGCACCGGTGCCGTTGATAATCCGCCGCGGCGAAACCGTTTCGGCTTGCGCGACGATCCAATCTCGAAACTGAATGAAGTGAGGTGCGGTAATCACCTCGCGCCCGGAGATGTCTCGTTCAGTGAGGTGCGGCCTCGTCTCGAGGTATCTGGCAAACTCGGCGGCTCGCTCGGCGTTCGTCGGAAACGGACTCCAATCCGGTTCGTAGACGGTGTTCCGGCAATACTGCAGGCCGTCGGTGTAGGCGAGATCTGATCCGGCAAAGACGATTGGGCTGCAGCCGGCGCGACGCGCAAGGTCGAACGCGGTTGTAAGCACCGATCCCCAGGTTTGCAGCTTGACGCGATCGGCGCCCTGATCCGCCAGCCACGGCCAGGGATCGTGATGGCTGACTTTGTAGATGAACGTGCGTCCCGTAAATTGCGGGAATACGCTCGGCGTGAGACTGCCTTCTCCGACTAACCACAAGCCACGCACGTCCGGCAGATCGTTCAGATGCCTCGCATTCGCCTCGCTGGGGTCGACGGAAACGACGAGATGCGGCCGAATGCCGGCTGCCAGCAGTGGCCGCACCGCCGTGTCCACTGCGATGAGCAGCGCACGATCCTGCAAGTCGTAGAGCGCCGATAGATTTGCGTCGAGCGACGGTCCTGCGCCAACCACAACCGCCGGCACGTCTGTAAACGCATCACAGAGCGCCGATGCATCCGCTTCACAGGCAACGACCGGCAGATTGGTCAGCGTGTTGAGCAGGTATCCGCCGGCGAATCGCTGGCGGGCTTCCTCATTGGCGCGCGCGCCGCGCACAATCTGCTTGGCCACTGCCTTCGCACCTTCCGTCTGCGAAGGGAATTTCTCCAGTAACTCGGGGTCGACAATCATCGGCGGCTGTAGCGCGTTCCTCGCCATCAGTCGCCAGGCCTCGGCACAGCCCTTGTAGTCGGGACCGACAAGAACCGTGAGGCGTCCCGTCTCCAGCCACGTGCGCCACTGCGGTCGTCCAATCGCATCGCGGGTCCTGGCGGGCACCGGTTCAACGGCAAGAACATGGCAGGAGGCGTTGTAGCCATCGAGTGCGTCCAACAGCTGGTGGCTGAGGCCGACGGCAATGATCAGCGGCGGAAACCCTGAAGTCGCGAACCGCGAGAGCAGTCGATCGTATCTGTCGTCGGTGGTATCGGCCGCGTTGGAGGCTTCGCGCTTGGACATGAAAGATCAATGAGGAGATCGCAAAGACCCCCACCCCAACTGAGCAATCAGGGTGCCACCGAGTGCCGGCCGTCAGCTGGAGATTTGCGGGCTTTTTCGAGCGAAACCGCCCAAAAACCGGCGTCGGCGGCGATAGTCGGTGTCGGTCGGCCGACATCGCCGGGCCGATGCAGTACGCTAGGGGGGAACCAGGCGGACAACTCGCTCGTATCCCATAAGGCCATGGCACTTATCGAAACAGTCGACCTCTGGAAAACCTATGTGATGGGGTCTGAGGAGATTCACGCGCTGCGGGGCGTGTCGATTCAAATCGAGCGCGGCGAGTACGTCGCCATCATGGGTCCATCAGGATCCGGAAAATCCACGCTGATGAATCTGATCGGCTGTCTCGACACGCCGAGCAAAGGTTCGTACCTGCTGAACGCCAAGCAAGTCAGCCAGATGAACGACAACGAGCTGGCCCGCATTCGCAACGAAGAAATCGGGTTCGTCTTTCAAACCTTCAACCTGCTGCCGCGCGCGACGGCGCTGAGGAACGTCGAGCTCCCGCTCGTCTACGCCGGCGTTCAAGCGAAGGATCGAGAGGCGCGCGCGAAGATGGCGCTGGAAAAGGTGGAGCTGACATCCCGCATGAATCACCGGCCCAATGAGTTGTCGGGCGGTCAGCGGCAGCGCGTCGCGATTGCACGAGCGCTGGTGAACAATCCCTCCATCCTCCTTGCTGACGAACCCACCGGCAATCTCGACTCGAAAACCGGTCTCGAAATCATGGGAGTGTTCGAACGCCTCCATCAGGGCGGCAATACCATCGTGCTCGTCACGCACGAAGCCGACGTGGCGGCGTACGCCTATCGCACGATTCACATCAGAGACGGGCAGGTCGAGAATGACGTCCGGCGTGCCGCTTAGTGCCGGACGCAGTGAATTCAGAATTCTGAATTCAGAATTACGGGGTTCTTGACTCCCCCTAGTGGGTCATCGCGTATAGCAGCACGTTGACGCCTACCGCGTAACCCGGCACTGAAAATTCGATGAAGTATTCGTGATTGTCGCCTTCGCGTTCGAAGGCGTCGCCAAAGTCGGTGTTGTGCGTGATGAACACCATCACGCGACCCTTGCCGTCGAGAATGGCGCGGGCGTGCGGCGTCGCGCTTTCGGCACCGCGCTCGGACGTCCGGCCTCCGGGCCCGCCCCAGGCATTGATCGAGGGAATCTGCGGAATGTGATTCACAGCCATCAGCTCGTGAAAAAGCGGATGGTCGAGTGGCAGGTCGATGATCGGAAATTCGTTACGCGGCAACGCCCGGCGCAGCTGATTCTCGAAGAAGTCCCACGCGTACTCACCCCAAAAGTCGTCAGCCCAGAGAAATCCGCCCTTGACCAGATAGGTCCGTAGATTGGCCGCTTCCTGATCGTTGAGCGACAAGCGCCCCACCTCCGTCATCATGATGAACGGACAGCGAAAGAGCTCCGGCTGGCGCAAGTTGATCAGCAGGTGCTTGGGGACCTGTTCGCTATCCATGCCGACGTGAGTTCTTGTTAACTCGGAGAGCCTGATCGACAGATTTTCGTCGGCGCGAGGGTAATCGACATTCCATCCGCCGCCGTCGCCATCCGGCGCCTCGGTGTAGACGATGCGGCAGAATTGGAAGGAGCCATCGAAGTCGTCGGCCGTGGCGAAGCGGGCGCCGCGAAACGAGTAGAACCCGCCGCGGCCGCCGCGGCGTTGAAATTGGGCGGCGGCCACCGAAGCGGCAACGGCTAGCAATACGACCGTCACGGCAATCCGCCAACGCACATCGCGTAGTGTATGGCAACCGGCCGCCGCTGGCTCAGGCTATGATTCGGTGGCTCTTCCGTTGGCGACTAACGACTAACCGCTTCCAACTGACGGCTATCGACTCTGATGCTGGTCCGATTCTGGGGTGTGCGCGGCTCGGTGCCATGGGCAACGGCCGACTCGATAGGGCACGGCTGCAACACGCCCTGCGTCGAAATCAGCGACGACCGCACCGGCGCACTGCTGGTGCTGGACGCCGGCTCCGGCATCGTCGGGCTCGGCGAAGCGCTGGACGGTCCGCCGCGTCCGGTGCCTATTCTGTTGACCCACTACCACTGGGATCACACCCAGGGTCTGCCGTTTTTCTCTCCGTTTTTTCAGCCTGGATGGACGCCTTCGGTCTGGGCGCCAAAGCTGACCGGCGTATCGCTCGAATGGGTCCAGACGATCTTCGGTTCCCCGTATTTCCCGGTGCCGTTCGATCACCTGCCCAGCCGGCCGACGGTGACGCTGGTGAGCCCCGGAAGGATCGAGATCGGCGGATTTCATGTCAGCGTGCTGCCCTTGAATCATCCAGGCGGCGCGTTCGCGTATCGTATCCACGGTGATGCCGGCGACGTGGTGTATGCCACCGATCATGAATTCGGCAACACGGCGCTCGATGAGCGACTGACAGCCTTCTGCAGCAAGGCATCGGCGCTCATTTCCGACGCGCACTTTACGCCGGAGGAATTACCGCGGCATCGCGGCTGGGGCCACGCCAGTTGGCGTCAGGTGGTCGATTTGGCGTCCGCGTGCCGTGCGGGGCATCTCTGGCTGTTTCATCACAAGCCGGGGCGCTCGGACCGCGATCTCTCCGCGATCGAACTCNAGGCGCGGCGCGTGTTCCCGGGGACCAGCGCCGCGCGGGAGAGCTTGTCGTTTGAAATCTAGTTGGTGGACCCCCACCTATACTGGTCCGCGTGCGTAAAGCCGTCGCGGGATCGCTGATTGGCCTCGGTGCGGCCGCAGTTGTCCTCCTCACGAACATTCTGCTGACCGCGCTCGCTGGCGACCGTCCGAATTTTCTTCAAAGCATCGAGCTCAAAACCTACGACTGGCGGTTGACGCGCACCGCCGATCCGGCCGCCGCACGACGCGACATTGCGCTCGTCGACATCGACGAGTACTCGCTCCGCAACCTCGAACCGAACACCGGACGCTGGCCGTGGCCGCGGGCGGTCCACTCGATGCTGGTCGACTTCCTGGCGCGCGCGCCGGCGAAGGTCGTCGTGTACGACGTGGTCTTTAGCGCAGCGGATATCCGATCCGGTTTTCCCTTCGGCGGCGCGACATGGACCGGCGCCGAGTCCGATCAGGCGCTGGCCGACTCGGTCAAGAAGGCGGGAAATGTCATCCTGCCTGTTGACGCCACGTTTGAAGGCGTATCCGTAGCGTCGACCACAGCGGCGCCAGGGGTACCCGATGACGGGTTTCGAATCGGTTCGGGGCAACCCGTCGAACGACAAATCATCGCGACTCCCTACCAGGCGCTGGCAGAGAGCGCGGCGGGATTCGGTCACAACCTGGTCGTGCTCGACGGCGATGGACCGTTACGCCACACCGTGCCGTTTGTGCGGTCGAACGGTGTCGACATTCCTTCGCTGGGGCTGATTGGCGCCGTTCGGGCGCTCGGTCTTCGTCCGGATTCAGTTCACGTGGAAAACGACACGTTGAGGATCGGTGATCGCGCGCTGACGCTGACTCGTCGTCGCACGCGCAACGCGACGGGCGAACAAACCTATCAGTGGGCGCTCATCGACTTCCGCGGGCCGGCTCTTCTCGATGACCTGAAGTCGCGACCGTATCCTAGCTACGCCTTTTTCGACCTGCTGTATTCCGAGCAGCAGATCCTCGACGGTCAGAAACCAAACGTCGATCCGTCGGTGTTCAAGGACAAGCTCGTGTTCGTCGGCATGACCGGCACCGGCTTGTCCGACGCATTCGAGACGCCGTTCTCGCGGGGGAATATGCCAGGCATGCAAGTGCACGCCGGCGTGGCCGACGACATTCTGTCGAAGCGATTTATCCGTGAAGGCGGTAGCGGCGCGCGGCTCGCGACGGTGGCCGCATCCTCGATCGCCGTCGGCCTGATTGCGACGATCCTGGCGGCGTTCTGGGCGACCGGCGTCGTCGTCCTCCTCCTCGTGGCGCTCGGCTGGATCGCGACGATGCTGTTTGCGAATGGGTACTGGATGAACCTGTCACAACCGGTGCTCGCGTCGTCGGTCGCGCTCTTCGGCGGCGTCAGCTATCAGTACTTCGTCGAGGGGCGCGAAAAACGAAAAATGAAGCGGCTCTTCGGACAATACGTATCGAAGGATGTCTACGAGCAGCTGGTTGCCAATCCCTCGCTCGCGCGCCTTGGCGGCCAGCGTCGCGAGATGACCGTGCTGTTCTCCGACATTCGTGGATTCACAACTGTCACGGAACGGGGGCAGCCGGAAGAAATTGTCGGCATGCTCAACGAGTACTTCACCCGAATGGTCGACATCGTGTTCCGGCACCGCGGCACGGTCGACAAGTTCGTCGGCGACATGGTGATGGCGCTCTTCGGCGCGCCGCTCGACGATCCCGATCATGCTGATCACGCTGTCGAGGCGGCGCTCGAGATGATTGCCGAGCTGGTAGAATTGAATCAGGGCTGGAAAGCGCAGGGCCGTTTTGCTGAGCTGGATATCGGGGTCGGCGTGAATACCGGAATCATGATCGCCGGCAACATTGGATCAGATGCGATCATGAGTTACACAGTCATCGGTGATGCGGTCAATCTCGGATCGCGTCTCGAGTCGCTCAACAAACAATATGGCACGCGGATCATCGTCAGCGACGCTACTCGCCGTGCGTTGAAGGGCCGATATCTCTATCGACCGCTCGGGGAAGTCGTAGTCAAGGGCAAAACCGAGCCGGTCGCCATTTTCGAGGTCACGGGACGGGACACGTCATGAAACAGATCATGCTCGCGGTTGCACTGCTTACGTTCAGCGTTCCTGCGTTTGCGCAGCTTGGCGGGATTGGCGGCGCGCTCAAGAAAGCGCAGGACTCCAAACAGAAGGTTGACGATCTCACGATCAGCGAGGCAGAGGAACGGCAGATCGGAGAGGACGTCAGCACCAAGATTCGTCAGCGGTTCGGCGTCGTGCAGGATCCGGCGATTCACAAGTACGTCACGCTGCTCGGCACGACGCTCGCAAAAGAATCCGAACGACCGAACCTGAACTGGACGTTCGTCGTGCTCGACACCGACGGCGTGAACGCGTTCGCCTCACCCGGCGGGATCGTGCACGTGACACGAGGCGCACTTGGGCTCGCCAAAAACGAGGCGGAACTCGCCGGTGTGCTCGGCCACGAGATTGGTCACGTCGCGCACAAGCACACGGTGAACGCCATCAAAAAGAGCAATGCCGTGAAGATGGGCAGCGAGGCGGCCTCGGCGCGCTCGAGCTTCCTGAGCAGTTACGCGAACAAGGCGTACGAGATGGTCCTCGAGAACAATTTCGATCGCGGCGATGAACTCGATGCCGACAAAGTCGGCGTCGACCTGGTCCAGAAGGCCGGCTACAAGGCGGCGTCGCTCGGCGATTTCCTCGAGCGTCTCGATGAGCGCAACAAGAATCAGGCGGAGAAGAACGGACTGTTTGCGTCGCATCCCGAAACGAAGGAGCGAATCGACAAGATCCGCAAGCAAGCGTCCGCCTCCTCCGGAAGCGCCGTCGTCGAACCGCGGTTCAAATCGAACGTGAAATATCAGGTCACACCGCTCGAGGCGGTCGCGGTCGGCAAAGACGCCGCCGCGTCGACTCCACCGCCAGCGGAGAGCAAGGAAGAACCCAAGAAAAAGGGATTTGGCCTGGGAAACATGAAACAGGCCGTCGCGCCGGAGAGCAAGAGCACGCAGGTGTCTGCCTCCGGAGGCGCTCGCGGACTTGGTGCAGACCGCGCCGCCAAGGGTGGCAGCAATCCGACGCTCGTGAAGACCACTGTGTCTTCAGCTGACGTCGAGACGTTCAAAAAGGGAATCTCTTAGCTGTTTTAGCCACGAAGGCACGAAGATCACGAAGTCCTTCTCTTAGGAAAGAGGCTTTGTGTCCTTCGTGTCTTCGTGGCTGACGACTAGGACTAACGAGTTAGATCGCCGCCCAGTGCCCCGCCGCGATTTCCTTCAGCGACGCACTCCGATTCACGGCTTTCGCATCCAGAATAATTCGCTGACGTGGGGCATCCGGATCGGCGATGGGGATCGCCGACAGGAGTGCGCGTGTGTAAGGATGCTGCGGCGATTCGAACAGTGATGCCGTCGGTCCGACCTCAACAATCTTTCCGAGATACATCACCGCCACGCGGCTGCAGATGTGTTCGACCAGCCGAAGATCATGTGCGATGAACAAATAGGTCAGCTTGAGCTGCTGCTGCAGATCCATCAGCAGGTTGACGACCTGCGCCTGTACCGAGACGTCAAGCGCCGAGACCGGCTCGTCGAGCACCAGGAATGAGGGATTGAGGGCCAACGCGCGGGCCAGGCCGATGCGCTGGCGTTGACCGCCGCTGAATTCGTGAGGGCGTCGCTCGAGATGGGCCGGATCAAGGCCGACCAGGCCGAACAACTCCTCGATGCGGGCTCGCCGAGCCGTGCGATCGCCGAGCCGGTGAATGATCAGCGGCTCCTCGACAATCTGGCGGGCGCGCATGCGGGGGTTCAACGACGAGTACGGATCCTGAAACACGATCTGCATGTGCCGTCGCGTTTCGCGCATGCGTTCGCGCGATAACGCCAGCACGTCCTGGCCGCGGAACCGGACGGCGCCGCTCGTCGGGTCGACCAACCGCAGCATGCATCGCCCCGTTGTCGTTTTGCCGCTGCCCGATTCACCGACCAGGCCGAACGTTTCTCCTTCATCAATGCTGAAACTCACGTCGTCGACGGCACGAACCGCGGTGCCACGACGAAACAATCCGCCGCCGCGCACATAGTCTTTGACGAGATGAGCAACCTCGACGAGCGGCATTACGACGGAGGCTGGCCGGCACGCCCGTGCTCCGGCCAGTCGCGCCGAAGCTCGGTGGCATCGTGCCCGGGCGGAGGAGGAAGGCTCGACGATATCCTGCAGGCAGGATCGTGAAGGTAACACCGCGCGCCGTGGGCATCGCCGACGCTGTACTCGGGCGGCGGCGTGCCGGCGCACGGTTCGAAACGATCGGAGCAGCGCGGATGAAAGGTGCAGCCGGCTGGAAAGGCTCCGAGGACCGGGACTGCACCCTCGATGG
>Ga0065712_10068390_pt1 | contig 11008 bp, 10 predicted proteins | sample MisRhiReplicate1_FD_59099 | JGI IMG/M metagenome (GOLD analysis project Ga0065712, IMG submission 59099) | Miscanthus rhizosphere microbial communities from Kellogg Biological Station, MSU, sample Rhizosphere Soil Replicate 1: eDNA_1 v3... | ecosystem: Host-associated > Plants > Roots >...
ACTGCCGGCGAACGCGCCCACGCGTAGCCCCGATGGCTTGTCGCACCGCCAATTCCTTGTGCCGGGAGACCAGTCGTGCCAAGCACAGAGATGCTACGTTTGCGCACGCAATCAGCAGGACGAACGCCACCGCGGCGAGGAGCGTATAAAACGTCGGTTCGAGACTGCCGACCAATGTCGTGACAAACATCTGCGCTTCAGTGGTATTCGCGGCATCGAGCTTTCCGCCCAATCTCTCGCGGTAACTAACACTGATCGCCGCAAGTTCGGATCGGGCCTGATCGAGCGTCACTCCCGGCTTTAGGCGCGCGATCGGTTGCGCGTAGCTGGCGCCGTTCTCAATCTGCTGAGGCGTTAAACCACCAACCTCGAAGACGCGTGGCGCGAAGATCTGCACCTGCGCGTAGGGCGGGCTCAACCGCGGCGGCATAATTCCAACGACCTGCCAGGGTTGGCCGTTTAGCGTGATTCTGCTTCCGACGACATCTTCCTTTCCGCCGAAGCGCGTCAACCACAACTCGTGACTGATGACGCACACTGCCGGACCGTTTGGAACATCCTCTTCGGTCGTGAAATTCCGCCCACGCGCCGGCAGCACTCCGAGAGTCGGAAAAAAGGTGGCACTGGCTCTGAGCCCGTTCAGTTGTTCCGGTTCGCCATTTCCCGTCAGTGTAAAGTTGTCGAACGTCGTGATGCCGACAGATGAGAACGATTTGGCGCTGGAGATCGATTCTGCGTAGCGAGTCCAAGACACCGATGGCACAAGTCCGGTTAACTGAGGATTTCTGGTAACGATGCTGACCAGCGAATCCGGATCGGGAATCGTCACGGGGTGAAGGATGAGACGGTCGTAAACCGAGAACAGGGCAGTGTTGGCGCCGATCCCAACGGCAAGCGTCACAATAACCACGACTGCAAATGCCGGAGTTCGGCGAAGGGTTCGCGCGGCAACACGAACGTCGGCGGAGAGGTCGGCGAACGGCCGGCTGCGAAATTCGTCGCGCGTTTCTTCACGAAAGCGCTGGCGTGCACCGAATTCGACCAGTGCCCGGCGTCTCGCTTCATCCGGAGCCAGGCCTTCGCGAATCTTCTTTGCCGTTGCCATGTCGACATGAAATTGCATCTCTTCATCCATGCGCGATGTGAGTCGCGCGGCATGGACAGATCCCGCAAAGGTGCGGCCCAGGCGACGAAGCAGCTTATGCATGATCACTCCTCTCTGTAACTGAAAGCGGCGCCTACGCCGGCTTCATTCGCAGTACGGCATTCACAGCGCGTGACATGCGCTCCCAGGTTTCGCGTTCTGTTGCCAGCCGCTTTCGGCCCGCCGGTGCAATCATGTAGTAACGGGCGCGACGTTTGTTTTCTGTCACTCGCCATGCGGATGTCAAAAGACCCTGGCGTTCGAGACGGTACAGCGCCGGGTACAAAGATCCTTGTCCGACCTGCAGCACCTGCTGCGAACCGTCGAGCAGGCGTTCCGTGATACCCCAGCCGTGCATCGGTCCAAGCTCCAGCGCTTTGAGAACAAGCATGTCGAGCGTTCCCTGGAGCAGATCGTCACGTGACGACTCACTCATCTGTTTTCTCCTTACGATTGTCGAAAGGAATATAGAAAAGCTCCTTTCGACTGTCAAGAGGAGCTTCGCTTCGTTTGCCAAACCGGCAGCGGATAAAAGAAAATCATCTGCCGCGGGGTGTTTATGTTTTGTCCTGTTTGCCGTTCTGAATATCGAAGTGGATTTAAGGAGTGCGCCGACTGTCAGGTGCAGTTGGTCGAAACATTGACTGGGCCGGTGTCAGATCGGGAGCCGCATGATCTGGAGCTTGTCACAGCGTATTCAACTTCCGACCCGGCATTATTCAACATTGCGGCTGCGATCCTCGGCGATGCCGACGTTCCATTTGTGACCGTCACAACAAGACCGCCGTGGGAATTCAAAGTGAACAGCGAAGATGCCGAACGGGCTGGCGCGCTGCTTGAGGGACTGGATTCCGCCGACGATGTGGGAGTTCCGGGCGAGGAAGCCTCTGCGGAATCCCTCATGGTCGAAACGCGTGCCGAAACTGCAGACGACTACGATGCAATCGGCGATGTGCTTCGCGCGGCATTCAAACAGGATGTCGAAGCCAGACTTGTCGAGTTGCTGCGGGACAGCGACAGTTCCGTGATAGCGCTTGTCGCCATCACCGCGAATGAAGTCGTCGGCCACATCGTGTTTTCACCCGTAGTTGTCGAGCGTGCCCCAAAGGTGTTTCGCGCGCTAGGTCTGGGTCCAGTCGCAGTTCTGCCGGAATTTCAAGGAAACGGAATAGGCGCCAAACTCATTCACGACGGCCTGGCAGTCTGCCGCACCAACGGCTATGACGCTGTGGTCGTACTTGGAGATCCTGGCTACTACGCGCGTTTCGGTTTCACCAAGGCGAGCCGGCACCACCTGAAGAACGAATACGGTGTCGACGCCGAATTCATGGTACTGGAGCTACGGCCGGGTGGGCTGGAAGGCGTCAGGGGACTTGTGCAGTACCGCCCGGAATTTGCAGAAGTGGGTACCTGATCGGACCGTTGATTGCACCTGAAATAAGGAGGTGCAATGGCTAGCATCAAGGCTGTCATCCTGGACATCGATGGAACTCTGATTCTCAGCAACGACGCTCACGCTCGCGCATACGTCGAAGCGGCCGAAGCAGTGGGTCTGCGCGGCGATTATCAAACCGTGCGCCGGTTGATCGGCAAGGGAAGCGACAAGCTCATACCTGAAGCGTTTGCAGTTTCGAGTGAAAGCGAAAAAGGTCGACAGCTTGAAAAACTGAAAGGTGAAATCTTCAAAGCAAAACATCTGGCCTCGTTGCAGTCGGCTCCCGGTGTTCGCGCTCTGCTGACACGACTTCAAGCCGAAAAGAAGAAGCTGATCGTGGCGACCTCCGCCGGCAAAGACGACGTTGCGGCTTTACTCGACCGTGCCGGCGTTCGCGATCTCGTCGACGACATCGTGTCGTCCGATGACGTCGATGCCTCCAAGCCCGATCCCGACGTCGTTCAAGTTGCGATCCGTAAGAGCGGCGAAGACAAGGAAAACGCCATCATGCTCGGCGATACCCCGTATGACGTCGAAGCTGCGCAACGGGCCGGGATTCGCATCGTTGCCGTACGTTGCGGTGGATGGCGTGATGAAGATTTGGCGGGTGCCGTCGCGGTTTATGAAGATCCGGCGGATGTCCTTCGACACTATTCGAGTACCCAAAGGCCAGTATTTGCCCACGATTCATAATTCGTCTATGCTTGGCCGAAAACGCTGTCTGACGTCGATTGGAGCCGGGGAACGGATTGAAGTCAAGTCTAGTATATTCAAATATTTACATCTACCGGACTGTCATGAACGTCCTCTACAGGGGCGGCTATCGACGCCGTTACGAGCAGATTTTCCCGCTGTTCGATCCCCAGGTCCGATCCGTTTGTGAGTTATGTTTTGGTGACACTCTTCTAGCATCGTGGTGCGTGAAGCGAGGAATCCAATGGACGGGTTTCGACTTGAACCAAAGTTTCTGTACCCGGGCTCAAAAGATGGGATTCAAGGCAATTCTAGGTGACGTGTTGTCACTCGATTTGCCCAAGTCGGACGCATACATCATGGCGGGTTCTCTCTATCACTTTCATTCGAAGCTGCCGAACCTCTTTGATTCAGTTCTAAGCCGGACCAAGCAGTTCATCATCTGCGAGCCGGTACGCAATCTTTCTTCGTCGTCCGGCTGGATCGGTTCACTCGCCAAACGGGCTGCAAATCCGGGCGATGGAAATGCAGAATTTCGCTACGATGAGCGCAGCTTGCTCGGCGCTATTCGGGAACAGCAGTCGCGGTTGAATTTCAAATATCGCGTCGTGACGGTGGACCGAGATCTCCTGCTTGAGATCCGGAGCACTTAGTTATGGGTATTCAAGTCTCCATTGTCGTGCCCGTCTACAACAGTTCGGACTGTTTGCCCGAACTCGCGCGACGGATTCAGCAGGACGTCGGCGGCCGGATCAATGAGTACGAGTTGATTCTTGTGAACGACCATAGTCCGGATAACAGCTGGGCAGTTATCCTCGAACTTGCGACGCTATATGACTTCATCGTCGGTGTGAATCTGCGCCGCAATGTTGGACAAGACAACGCGATCATGGCCGGAATGAACCAGGCGCGCGGTGAAGTGGTGGTGGTGATGGACGATGATCTTCAGCACGATCCAGCCGACATCGAACAACTATATCGTGAGATCCAAAAAGGAAACGACGTCGTCTACGCGCATTTCTACGAGAAGAAGCAGGCCTATTGGAAGAACCTCGGAAGTTGGTTCGCGGGCCGTATGGCGGAAATCGTGCTTTCCAAGCCCCCGGATATTTACATGTCACCGTACAAAGCGATTCACCGCGATGTGGTCAAAGAGGTCATCAAGTATGACGGTCCTTACAGCTACGTCGATGGCTTGATCTTCACCGTAACGTCTAACATCTCGCAGATTCAAGCCACTCATCATCAGCGCTATGCCGGAAGCAGCAATTACAATTTGTGGCGGTCGATCCGCGTTTGGCTGAAGCTCGTCACCAGTTTTTCGGTGATTCCCTTGCGCGTAGCCACTGTTACAGGTCTCGTTGTCTCGGTGCTCTCCCTTTTGATGGCAGTGTTTTTCATGTTCCAGGCCCTGGCCCTGCAAAAGCTTCCCGAAGGCTGGGCTTCACTGAGCGTCAGTGTGTCATTCCTCGGTGGTATTCAGCTCATGGCTCTAGGAGTCCTGGGGGAATACATCGGTCGAAATTTCATCACTCAGAACAAACGTCCGCAGTTCACAGTGAAGGAAACGTGCTTCAGTCGGCGTGTGGCTAACCAGGAAGAGGCGGCCACATACCGAACAATAAGATGAGCACTGTTTTGCGGCCAAAGAACACGCAGGCCCAATGGACGCTATTCGCACTGGTGCTAGTCGTGGGGCTCTGGCACGTGTGGGCGTCTTGGGGAACGCCGGGTATCCCGTGGGGGGATTACGGTGCGTTGCTTGGAACAATCGAACGATTCGCACACGGAGAGTTGCCCTACCGTGATTTTTCTGTGCCGTATCCTCCGGTTGGATATTGGATTTTAGGCAGCATCGCCTCTGTTGTCGGAACTGACCTCAACCAGATCTGGTCGGCGACCGCCGGTTTGTTCATCCTGCTGTCGCTTGTTTTCTGCTGGTACGCCACCACGGTTTTACCCGAGTCCAACCGCACTTGGATCGTGCTTACGACGCTTGTTTTCGCGTTGGCCTACGGCAATTTCGATTCGGCACCCTTGCCGTTAGGGTCATACTCCCCGCCCGGTGTAATTGCAGTGATCTTAATTCTGGCCGCTGTGTCGCTGCTGTTGCGATTCATCGATCGGCCACGCCTCGCAGATGGGCTGCTGATTGGATTCCTCTGCGCTACCTGCCTATTCACGAAACACGACGTGTGGGTTCCTGCCGTATACATCGTTTGCCTGGCTCCAATCCTCGTATGGCGGAATCACCGCGCGTTGTCGAAGTCAGTTGCATTGAGCCCGGTTATCAGTGCCGCAGTTTCGATTACGGGTTACACCTTGTTCTGGATCGCACGACTGGGGGCTGCGGGGCTCCGCAGATCGTTATTTCCGGCAGGTGAAATCGGCGGCAATATCGGCCGCGGTGCTCCATCCTGGGAGCGTGTGGCTGTTGAGCTCTGCGTCCTTGGTCTGATCGGCTTTATCGTCGCAGGTATTGCATGGGCAGCAGGCGTGCGCAACAGGTTTGTAGTGCGGACTGCCATTGCTGGGATTGTGCTCGCAATAGTGACCGGAATGCTGCACATCGGAATGTCGTACCGCATCGGAAGTGAAATGAGTGCGCACGGCTTGCCTGAAGTCAAATCCGAAACGCAATTCGTCCTTCAACCAGCAGTGGACGACGGCCGGATGGCTATGATCAAGAGCTCAATCCGGTTCTTCCTGGTTCATCTTCAATCGCACACGCTGCCCTTCCTCTTGCCGATAGTGGTGCTGATCCTGGTGAAGCTCTACCCGCCGCGGTTAGCGGGATCAGACTGGATGGTCACGCTTTTCCTGCTCGGTCTGTGCGTTACGTTGCGTTTGCGCAGGCAGTTCGAGCATGTGGATTGGTTTCATTTCCTGGTGGAGATGCCCGTCTACTTCCTGGTTTTAAGCGCCTACCTGCGAGAGCCGAAGATCGCCAGACGAGTGCGGGTAGCGCTCGTATCGCTGCTTATGGTCCTTGCCGCGGATTCGTATTACACCTACGCACGTGGCCCGCTTACGGCCCGCAACGATTTTGTATCGGCGGATACCGTACGCGGCAAACTGTATCTTAATCGAAACCAGGCCGGTGACATGCAGTGGCTCATGACGACCCTTGATGGTCTCGATCCAGGGCGAAGCCGCCCGCTTTTGATGCAGGGTTACGCGTCCGGGTACTCCTACTATGTCGGCCGGCCACTATCGACGCATCTGACGGACGCTTTCTTTTTATCGGCGATCGGGCCTGAATCCGCGCTGGAGGAAGTTCGCCGTTTGTCGCCGCAACCGTTCTTTCTGGCGAATCTTTCCACGGAGGGAACCAGCCTCCGTTACGCAGGGCCCTCATACTGGGATTATCAAGGTTACAAAGGCCAGAATCTCACGGTGGATGTGCCTATATTCCAAAACCTCACTGCCGGCTGCCGGCTCATATCCGAAAAAGGCTCCGGTTTCTACCGTCTCTACGACTGCGCTCCATCACACAACTGACGTGTGACATCATACAGACGTGATTAACGGCAATAAGCTTGTGGTGGTCATGCCCGCCTACAACGCGCAGCATACGATCGAAAAGACGTGGCGTGAGGTTTTAGATCAGCAGATTGTCGACCTCATCATTGTCGTGGACGACGCCAGCCAGGATGGAACCGTCGAACTGGCCCGACGACTCGAAAAGGTTGTGGTGCACGTTCACCCTCAGAATAGAGGCTACGGCGCAAACCAAAAGACATGTTACCGGCTGGCGTTGGAGCACGGCGCGGACATCGTCGTGATGGTTCATCCGGATTACCAGTACACGCCGAAATTGATTCCAGCAATGGCCGGTCTCGTTGCCAGTGATTTGTACAAGTGCGTGCTTGGATCACGGATCCTTGGCGGTCAGGCGCTCAAAGGCGGAATGCCGATATGGCGATATATTTCGAATCGCGTGCTGACACTAATCGGAAATATGTTGTTGGGCACGAAGGTTTCGGAATTCCATACGGGTTATCGAGCGTTTGCTCGTTCGTTATTAGAACTGCTTCCCCTGTCGGAGAACTCCGACGATTTCGTTTTTGATAACCAGATGCTCGCGCAGACGGCTTGGTTTGGATACCCGATCGGTGAAGTATCCTGTCCTACCAGTTACGCTCCCGAAACTTCATCGATCAGTTTTCGCCGCAGCGTTCGCTACGGCTTCGGCTGTCTCTCCACCGCAGCAATGTTTCGCCTTGCGAAGATCGGGCTTGTGCGATCCCGCCGATTTCCGCGCGGGGATTGACTACAGAATGCCGCAGCAGCGGGTGCAGGCTGGGAAGTGGCCGACCTGGCGCAGCATTTGTCGGAATTCGCGCATCTTCGGGCTGTTGAAAATCTCCAGCAGAGTTTGGTTCTTAATGTTGCCGTAACTCTGATTGAAGCAGCGCGCAATCACGTTTACTTCGCCGTCGGCATTAATGCGCATGATGTACCACGGCGCCATGCAATGGCTGTTGGTCATGATCATGCGGTTATTGTGGTAATAGTTCTTAAGGGCAGTCTCATCCGCAAGTTTTGGGATCCAGTAGATCTTGAAAGGCGCCTGAATTTTTTCGACTTCGTGGATTGTGTGGAGCAGGCGACCGAGATCCACCTCATCGGGCCGGCTTCCGAAAAAGTTCGTTGCCGTCACGGGAATGAGATGGCCGACCTGTTTGTTGTGTTCCTCCGCCATTTCCGGCGAAATGTACTCCAGATGGTAGAAAGTGAGTCGTTCGATCGGCAGTTTCCGTTCGATCAGTTCTTTTATGAAAGGAACCATGTCATCCTGGCTGAAAGAACTGATGACATAGTTGAGCCGAATTGAAGGAGTCTTTCTGGATTCCCGCTCACGGAGGTCCGCAACCTTTTGCAGTCCATCCATGATTCGGTTGTACATTCCGGGCACACCCCGCACCACGTCGTGAACGGCGGCGGTACCGTCAATCGACACGCCAAGCTGGTCCAGACCTGCGTGAACGAGATCGTCCGCGGTTTGAGGTAAACGCAGGCCGTTTGTCAGCACCATGCAGCTCATGCCGCTTGCCTTCACATGAGCGATTAATTCCGGGAGACGCTTGTACAACAGAGGTTCAGTGGAGTCGATCAGAATTTTGGGCCGGTAGGGGGCGACCGAATCGAGAGCCTTCGTCAGCTGGTCATAATCGATGGTTTGGCCGTTTCTGTTCAGATTCTTGAAAAAATCGCTGTCTTCGTTTTTGATGCCGATGTCGCAGGTCTTGCACAACGCGTTGCACACGCTGTTAACGCCAACTTTTATCGACATCGGGGCAAACGCATACCCCGACCGTGAGAACTGATAGCCGGTCCAGGACAGACCACCGGCGATCAGGCTTCTTGCGGATAACTCCGAGGAATTTTTCTGAAGCTGCCGTAACCGATGTGCAACTGAACTAAGCACTAAGCGGCCCCCCGAATTTGAACAAGAAGCGAAAGTAACATTTTTATAGACTTTTGCGAATATAGTTGGCACAAGAGACGGAAGCTATTGATTTTACTTGAAATATCTGACCTGGAGAAAGGGTGCCATTGTCCGCTATAGATGCGATCGGACCAGCCTTTGAGCGCATGAAAAGGCAACTGTTTCAGCCCTTCCGCCTGGGCCAGTGGATCCGTTACGCCGTCGTTGGGTTATTAGCCGGAGAAATGGGAACTGCTGGCGGATGTAATCTGCGTTTTCCTTTTAACTCACCGTCGCAAGAACCGCAGCGGTTTCAACTTCCGATACCTCTCGCAGATCGCGATCTCATCGCCCTCGTTGCGGTCGCGGGTTTGATCGTTCTTTTTTCCATCGCCGGCATCTTACTTTTGTACGTGAGCAGCAGAATGCGGTTCGTGCTCTTCGATAGCATCGTCGCGGGTGAATGTCAGATCGGTCGCTTCTGGGATGCGCGGGGCGAACCTGCCTGGCGATACTTTGTCTGGCAGATTACGTTTCTCTTATGTTCGATCGTTGCATTCGCTGTCGTTGTCGGAATTCCGCTGGCCGCCGCCGCGGCTTTAGGAATGTTCAGGGAACCTCGCAGTCATCTGTTTGCGGCGATCGTCGTCGGCATTCTGGTCGGCTTCACGGCATTGCTCCTGGTTTTGTCCGCAGTAATTATCCATGTTCTGACGAAGGATTTCGTGGTTCCGCAGATGGCGCTGGAAGAGATCACAGCGGTAGAGGGCTGGAGGCGTGTTTGGCCGACGATAAAGCGAGAGGGCGGCAGCTTCGTTGGTTATGTGGGCTTAAAGTTGGTACTCTCGATCGCCACCGTCATTCTCTTCACAATTGCCATCCTGCTTGTGGTGCTTGTACTCCTCATCCCGATTGGAGTTATCGGCGCATTGCTGTACGTGCTGTCCCGCAACGTTGCGCTTGCATGGAATCCTTTTACCGTGGCGCTGGCAATCCTCGCCGGCGTTGTCATCATCATCTTTTTCGTAATTCTTTGCGCACTGATCTCGGTGCCGGCAATCGTGTTTTTTCCCAGCTTCTCCATTTACTTCTTTGCCGACCGTTATGCGCCGCTGCGAAATGTTCTTTTCCCACCTCCGCCGCCGGACACGACGATGGCGTAGTGTCGTCGCGTGTACACTTTAGAAGATGACTGGACCAACATATCCTGCAGCTCGTTCAGTTGCTGAAAGAATCCAAAGCCGGCTCGTCACGTGTGGCGGCCAAACTTGCGCGACGAAAATCATAGAGGAAGTGGTTACTGCCGCATTCTGGGCGAGCCTTCGACGTGAAGAGGGTAGAGCTCCGACAATTTCCATTGCCTTCGTTGCACCCGAGCACGTGAGCAGACCGCTGACCTTTGCGGCACGGCTGCCGCTTGATCCGGATGTGCTGGTGAAATTGGCGCCAGCTGTGGAAAGGCCGGGTATCCACCTCGGCGTTTGGCCAGATCAGAACGATCAGTTACGGGTGTGGGGAACAACGCGATCGGTTCCCACTTCTTGCTTCGTCCTTGAAGTGATCGAACCCGGTCTGTTGGTCGTGAAATTCCGACGGACCGACCCGGCAACGAAGTTTGAGAATGCTGCGGTCCTCGAAGGGGCGAAGGTGAAGTTCATCACGCAGCAGGACGGTATCATCACCGAAGCTCCCAAGGCTCTGCGGTCATTACTGACCTTTTATTCTTCAGCCGGCCGCGAAGAGTCGGATCACATTCTGGTGCGGCTGGCGATTTCCATGCGCGCGCACCGTCGCGGAGGATCGCTGTTGGTCGTTCCCGGCGACAATGAGGAATGGCGGCAGTCGATCGTGAAACCGATCTCTTACTCTGTAACTCCGCCATTCTCAGAGATCGACGGCTTATCGAATGATTCCGAGAGTCTTCGTTTGGCAATCGATGCTTTGGCCGGATGGACCGCTGTTGACGGCGCTACCGTGATTTCCGATCACTTCGCCCTTCTCGCGTCGGGCGTCAAAATTGTTTCGCGCGATGCTTCGAAGCGTGTAAATCAGGTCATGGTGACGGAACCTGTTGAAGGTGCCGCATCCGCCGTTGTTGAACCAGCTCAGTTAGGTAACACGAGGCACCTGTCGGCAGCTCAATTTGTTCACGACCAGCGAGACTCTATTGCGTTAGTGGCTTCTCAGGATGGGCGGTTTACTGTTTTTGCGTGGTCGCCGTCGGCGAATGTCGTACGGGCTCACAGGATGGAAACGCTTCTGCTTTAATAACCGCAGAGGCGCAGAGGTTTTTCTCTGCGCCTCT
>Ga0065712_10001023_pt1 | contig 10983 bp, 10 predicted proteins | sample MisRhiReplicate1_FD_59099 | JGI IMG/M metagenome (GOLD analysis project Ga0065712, IMG submission 59099) | Miscanthus rhizosphere microbial communities from Kellogg Biological Station, MSU, sample Rhizosphere Soil Replicate 1: eDNA_1 v3... | ecosystem: Host-associated > Plants > Roots >...
GTGCCAGGAGCAATCGACCATCGTTTGCTTAGAGTATTGATGGGCAAGGCTCAATCATCAGATGCATTTAGAACTGTGTTGGGAGTTCAACAGTTCTTGACAGAAGAGATCAATGATCAAAACCTAGCCTAGCCATTATTGCATATTTGGCTGCTAGATTTTCCTCACCCATATCCCAACTGAATGATGGGTTCTTTCTTTGGAACCCATCTCTTATTGCATAATCAATTAACAATTTTATTTGTTCTCTGGTCAGTTCTACTCTGACTGACCTTGTTGGGTTGGCCATTCCTATTGGTGTGGGCTCGACCAATGCTACTCGTTGCTTGCGATTTGTAGATGGCATTTGGTATATACCTCGCAACGTTTAGGATACTCACCCTGATCTTATGACAAGTAGAACAAGCCATTACGGTAGCCTTACATTAGCCAATGGCAACAAGTAAGCTATCAAAATGATAACAAACAATACCAACAAAACAATATAAGCTATCTGCTGAATTGGCGGAGGCAATGGCATGTATTGTAATATAGCATAGATAGCACCAAAGATTATTAGAATGATTAGCAATGTGAGTAGTAATGATACCATTTCACTCTCCCAGATTACTTGGCTTGTAAACATGTCTCTAATAATCGGTTAACCAATTCAACAGTATGCCTCGCTCTAGCATCGACGAACCAATAGAGCAAACCAAGAAACAATGCATTAATAAGTAACAATGCTAGGAAGTTAGGGGTGAGTGCTTCGACAACGGCACTGCCTAGCTTTACTCCAGCGCCAATGATAGTATTGTTACTACCATTGACATGTGGAGGTTTGTCACTCATTCTCCTGGCCGCCAGGAGCGTTTTGTTGATCTAGATATTGCTGAATTTCATCAGCTTGCTCTTGTGTAATGTCGCCACTAGCAATAGCATCTTCAATAGTAATGCGCCCCATCTCGATGTTAGCTTTGGTTATCAATAGATCAAGTCGAGTAGTATCTGGCAACCATTCACGCGTATAGATGAACGGTAGTATTTCATTGTCATCCGACATCGTTACTCTCCTAGGTTAATTGTCCACCACTAACAACTACACCTGCAGTTGTGCCAGGTATGTTAACACTATTGCCATTGGTATACAAAATACCATTCAAGTTAACGTTATACTTTGCGCCAACGGATGTTCCCACAAATGTCATTCCGTAAGCATAAAGTGATCCGGCTCGTTCCGCAGCGAGTGTCGCTCCAGCAAATGTTGGATTGCCTTGGAATGTTATTGTCATGCTGTTTAGATTAATCTGCCCAGCAGTAACTGCAGCCATACAATTGCCATTGGTTGATGGGCCATAGATATAAAGTTTAGCGCCATTTCTTGCAGGCCAAACTACACCACCTTCACCAACTACAATTTGGGTAAGTGTGCAAGACCCCATTGCTACTTCATCAATATAACATAGTGCTGATCGAACAACTAACAAACCATAACCGCCAGGATCACCAATCGTTGGATTGGTTGATCCGATAGCTTCAAGTGCCACCCCTTGTAGTGTTAACACNACTGATTGTCCAAGGCCAATTGCTTGACCATTAGTGTTCTTGATAATATATAGTTTCGGATTCAACTTGTCTCCGGTAATAGAAAAATAACCCAAAAGTGGAATGTTAAAAGTAGCCGCTGCATAAGTGCCAGGAGATTTCAATTGAATGTTAACGTTATGTCCAGCGGGATCGACATATAACAAAACATAAGTATAGGCCCAAGCAATAGTTTTCCATGGATTGCCAACTGTTCCGTTACCTGTAGTATCATTACCAGCTACATCGACATAATAGTTAGTGTCAACAGTTAAAGTAATCCGTTGCCTAGCAATGATAGCATCGCGTAATGTATTGGGATTAGTTTCGCTGGCAGTTTGTCCGCCCCAAGCAAAGACACTGGCCATTTGATTGTAGAGGTAGGTATCTTTTTGATCGTTCCATTTAAACATCGCGTTGAATAATTCAACGGATGGCGGTGCCGCTCCAAGAAACGAAAATCCAGCATTGGCTTGAGCATCACTGGGGTCTGTTGAGACCCCAGTATTAGCCCATGTCTTTACGAAACGATCAAACCATGACGACATATATTATGCCTCCTTGCCCGGCGGAATAATCTCTTGCTCCTGGCCGCCAGGAGCGTGACCATTCATTATCTGCGGAACAATTGCTTGTATTAGTGGAGCTGCCATTTCATACGGCATCTTGCCAAGACTATTCAATACTGCTTCCCATTGTTCCGCCTTCAGCTTGACAGAACAAATTGTATCGCGCTCAATACCAGTCTGAGAACCACTCATGTTAACTCCTAGTGGATGGTTGCTTCTAGCTGCTCAATACGAGCAGTTAACGTCTTGACTGCATTAACCAATGCAGCAACTATAGGTGTTGTTGCTAGTCCAAAAGTTGGATTAGTTTCGTCAGTAACCCCTTTCTCATCAGGCACATTAATATTGAATATTGCCTCTGGCATTATTGGTTGCACATCTTGTGCAGAGAAACCAACTTCTACACGATCACCATTTGCCACTTCATCAATTGGTATGCGCTGGAAACGAATAGGATTGAGCTTCAATATTTCTGACAATCCATAAGTTGATGAAGTAACATTTCGCTTGGCTCGAATGTCGCTAACATCTACATAAGGTCCACGGCCACCTGTCCAGGCTCGATTATTATAACAAGAAGAATCAGCATGGATGATCCACTGCATTGTATTGGCCAACCAAAAAATCATGGTCCCAGTGCTATTGTTGTATTCATAATAATGACCGGGAGAGAAATTCATAAGTTGGCCATTACCACCATTACCTAGGTAATGTGCAAAATCATTGCCCCAATGCAAAGCACCATAAGAGAATACTGGATTGGCAAATATTCCAGCACGAGCATTACAATCACCATTACTACCAACTGAGAAATTGATGGTGCCACCTTCTACAAAATACCAAGTTCCATTAGTATTACGTTGTAAGTAATAGGCATAGTTGTTAGCAACATAAAATGTGCCACTGACATTCATTATATCATTACAGAATACCCGACTCGATGCATGAAGGCTTTGGCCATATACATCAACATTGGCAGTAACATTACCTCTAGACCAAGTATTACCAACACCATCTATTGAGAATAATGAATAGCCATCAGGGTGCCAATACATCAACACTCCAGTAGAGCGTTGATAAACAATACGCCAGTTATCTGTAGTGAAACGAATATTGCAATCGTTAGCATCAGCAAACAAGGCAAAGCCACCACCCATTGTAGAGTTGGAAGGATAGATTGATCCATTAGCCATTATATTACCGACGGCAAAAAGATATGTATTTGCGGTAATATTTCCAGCCGCCCAAACATCACCATTGTTATATAGAATGACATTATTAGCGCCGCTTGGTTTATCGAATGATAGATTACCATTACTGGCATTGAACAATAGTCGCCAACCATCAGTAGTAAACCGAATGTAACGATAAGTGGCATCAGCATACAATACAAATCCAGTAGTGGTTGTAGCTCCTGATGGATAAAGGAAACCAGTATTAACATTACCATTCAAACCAATAACTGGCGCGGTAAGAGTCAATGCAGTAGTAGCGTAACCAGATCGTTGAGCCTGAAAAAACCCGGTGCCTGCATTGAATGCATCGTTGACGAATTGTATATTGTAGTTGCCATTACCATCCAAGAACATATCAACAATCTTGGCATCGGTTGGTGCGGCAGTAGCGAACAAACTAAGCCTAGTATTAGATGTAGCCTTTATCTGAACGTTACCAACATTGGCAACCGTAAGGATTCCACCAACTGAAACGTTACTGGATACTGCTAATGTTCCTGTAATAGAACCACCAGTCAACGGCAAATAGTTTCCAGCCTTAGTATCCACATATGTTTTGTTAGTAGCATGGGTTCCTAAGGTTGGAACTGTAGTTGGAAGTTCCAACATACCAAGTAACGTTCCACCAGTGAGCGGAAGGAATTGCCCACCAGCAGTATTGATATTAAAGTCTACATATTGTTTCGTTGCCACTTCAAGATTGGCTGTAGGATCGCGCGTTACTGTTAGCGTATTAGCGGTAACTGCAACATTACTAGAACCCTTAGGAGTTATCCGAATACCTATGTTTGTATCTGAACCAATCGCTTCAAGTATAGGATTGGTTGCGGTTATAGAACCAGAGGCTTGCAAATAATTAACTGTGCTTGCAACAGTTCCAGTTCTAAATTGAGTAGCCCCGGCAGATTGTAAATAAACTACACCAGCACCAAGCGCAGATATAGATACATGCGAGGCACCGCCAGCAGAGCCTATAATCCACATATTGCCAGCGGCATTATAACTTAAATCGAAACGAGATGATCTTACGCCACCGATATCATTGATGCGTAATACTTCACCACTTGTTACTGTGCCAAGCGCAAGTGAAGTTGCTCCTGGCGCGTAATGCGTATTGCCAATAATTGTGCTAGAGAATGTCGCGGCTTTATCAAAGGTAATACCGGCGTTCTGGAAACGCGCGATGCGTGATTGGTTTACGTCCGAATTAATATCATTGGTAGTAAAGCCGGTCCAAATGTCTAGGTATTCTGTTCCCCAAGCAGCAACCATACCGGCACGAATAGATGCAATGAATCTGGGGCCGTAATCAGTTCCACTAGAGAATGTTCCGCCAAAGCGTAGTTTACTCTCCATCCCGTTAGTGCCAGGAGATGACGCTGGCCTAATATAAAGCTGTGCAGTGGTAGCAGTAGGGTGAACTGCGATTATTGTATTGCCATTAATCGTTCCGCTACCAGCAGTCAATGCACCAGTTATAGTTCCAACACCAGCAGTTAATGTTCCACTTACAGTTGCATTATTCGTTACTGTTAGTGCGGTGCCAGCCGCACTAAATGTAGTTGCGCCGGTAACTGTTCCGCCAGTCAAAGGAAGGAAAGGTCCACCCGCGCGCGTAATGGTATTGTCAACATATTGTTTCGTTGCAGCTTCTAGTAGGTTAGTTGGATCGGAAGGAAGCACAATAGGAATTTGTGATGTTACATTAGCATAGCTAATAGTAACACGATCAGTAGCATTGATATTAAATACAACAGAAGCGCCAGTAGAAGTGAGAATATTCAATCGCCCAGAAGTAACACTAAAGCCATATCCATTAGTATGCAAAACAATATGTTTAGACGTATCAGCAACTGTAGCACCAACATTAGTTCCGAAACTAATACCATTGGTGTATGTCGTTATTCCAGTAGCACGATTAACATTCCATACTTCACCAAGGAGAGTGCCAGTATCAGCATAACGATTCAGTATTAAATTGCTACCAGCATTGCCAGTTGATTCTGTGCTTGCGCTAACGATACCAAATAACCAACGATTTACACTAGCAGTCTTAACCAGTAAAGCTCGATCTTGACCTGACGCTCCATTAATAGTTAGAAATGATCTACCAGCATCATCTCCAAATTTAGCTTCAAGATTGCCAACGGAGAAACGATCAATAGTTCCGACAACAGCATTCACTGATCCGGCTGAAGATGTAACAAGATTTAATCTAGCACTGGAAACGTTAATACCATAATTGCTAGTATGCAACATGATATGTTTAGAAAGATCATAACCATTAGCAGCAAGAACAGCACCAAATCCAAGACCACCCGTTAGTGTTCCGCCAACTAACGGTAGCCACGGTCCACCTGATCTAGTAACAAGATTGTCAACGTATTGTTTCGTTGATGCATGTAGATTAGATCCAGGGTCAGCAGGCAATACTACAGGAACAGTTGCAATTACCGCAGTATTGCTTACAGATAGTTTATCAGCACCACCAATAACATCTACAACAGCAGCAGTAGAACCAACGTTAACATTAAGTCGATTACCAGTTATATTGAGTCCGTAACCAGTGTATAGTTCAATGTGTTTAGAATTATCTGATGTGTTAGCTGCAACATTAGGAGAAAATACAAGACCAAGAGTAGAATAAATTTGAGTGTCACTAACAAAGAAACGAGTAACACCATTCGTTGTGAATACGTGAGTTGATCCTGTTGGCGCTATATAATTCAATCGTCCTGAAGTAACATTAAAACCAAAGCCAGGATACAACGAAAGATGGCTGGATAGATCAGGAACAGTTGGCGATAATACAGAACCAAATGACAATCCATTATTGATGTTTGTTAGTCCAGAGGAACGATTGATAGATAACGGCTCACCTTGCGATACACCAGTATCATTGAATCTTTCTATACCAAAATAACCAGCGCCAGCACTATTACCTATATTAATTCCCCAACGCGATATGCCATTACGTCTGCCAAGTATCGTTCCTGTCCCGCCAGTAGCATTGGATGTATTAAATTCAATAACTGGAATGGCACCACTATTGTAAACAAAGGATGAACCGCCAGCAACTGTGCTTCTGATTTGACCAGTAACATCACCACCAGTTAATGGCAACCAAGGGCCAGGAGCAGTCTGATTCATTATCCTTTGTAGTTCTTCAATTTCAGCCTTGGTAAATCCAAAGTTTTGCCGAACACTAATGGTTGTCGGATTACCATAGACAGGAAAGACTGGACTGACTTGCGAAACCATTATGGTGCTCCTGGCGCGGTGAGTAACATCATGTCATTGTCAGTCAAAATTTCTTTCCAGTAACGAACATTCTTTAAGTATCCACTTCCACTATCAGTGCCAGCACCAGTAGAAATAAAACGCAAACCGTTAGTTGCATATGTAGAATAACCTATAGTCATATTTGTTACTTTGTTAACAGCACCACCATTCAAACAAGATTTGGCTAAAGATCCTGGTTGCCAAGTTGTTGCGCCCTTAGCATATGTATTGATTGGTATTGTTCCTGGTGCGTTACATCCAACGCCATCATATTGTCCAAGTATTCTTGTAGTGCCAACTGTCATAGCCCCAGGAGTTCCGCCTGTATTTGGACGTCCAATAATGCGAGTGTTAGCTGGAGATTGATCAAACAAAGTAAATTCAATAACCCAACTGCCACCATCGCCATTATACCAACTCATATTAGCTGGATTGATTTGACAACTATCTACAGCGCGGGCCGTTGCAGTTCCTGCTGGAGTTGTAATGTAACTCGTTACATAATCCCCCAACTCCATTTGTGCTCCCCAAATCAATACTCCATTGCCAGCGGTTCCAACATAACTAGGAGCAAAGCCAGAATTAGGCATACTGTTACTTACAAGAACCAACATAATTCTAGGTGAACCAACAGTGGTTCCGATTGTATTAGTTATTACACATCTATACCAACCATTACCTACATCTTGAATAGACGATGGCGGCGTTCCTAGGATCGCACCGCTTCCGTGTAATGCACTAGGTCCAGAAATAGTTCCGGTTTGTAAATCAAATGTAGTATGTCCACCAGCAGAATTGTTATCGAATGATATTTGTAGGTATCTATTCTCAGCAGCCTTCACAAATATTGAAAAAGTATATTGTGTCGAAGCTAATAGTGGAACTGAATATTGCGCGTAATAGTGAATAGATGTAGTAGCATTTTCCACTAATTTCGTAGCAGTAGTAGTTCCATCAGGAGCAACACCAGCATTTAAGCCTGTAGATGTTTGGGAAACAGTCCAATTAGAATTTAGACGATCACTATATAAAGCAAGATTTGTTCTTACATCTTCAAGTAACAATCCTTTTAATACATGCGTTATCGGATCATAGTCCCAACGAGGTTGATTAATAGCAGCAGTCTTCATTGCTCCAGTATCATCAAAGTAACGAGCGGTGGTTGTTCTGGTAAACGTAATGACAGACGGCATAACGCCAGGAGTCATAAAATCGAATGTTATGGTTGGCGTATTAGCAATAGATATTGGCGGAATGTTAGAGTTAATCATCCTAGCTAGGATGCCAACACCAAAACCAAAGTATATGAGTTGATTAGAGAAACCAAAGGTCTTGGTTAGATCGAACAAATAAGGAAAGATCTGAACACCAGCCGCGCGCGGAATGATTTCATCTATTATCTCTGCGCGATAATCCGCATAAGTAATAGTCATATCATTAATCATTAGGGCAGCATTGGCATTGCCCATATCAAAGATGGATGTCTTTGTTACTCCCAAGATATCATTAACGACCCGCATTATATCTTCAGCAGTGCCGTGGCTATTGTTGATTGCTATCTTTGTTTTGATTGCTACTCTATATTCAAGGTCACCGAGGAACCCACTGACAGCGTAAGGATCACGTTCCAAACGCATACGATACGTTCCAAAAGCACGGCCGGCAGGTTGAGATATGAAACCAAAGAATGGTAGATATACTGAGTTGGGAACCTCTCTGGGTTTACCTACAATATTTCCAACGCCATCTAGCTGCTGGCCCGTGGCCGTCTCCAACCACCGTAACGTATAGAGGTCAGCTAAGGCTTTATCTAAGGTGTTGTAGGGCGCATAGAACGCGGTGACAAAAGCTTCAGTGTAGGCTTTACCTACATGCTGCGCAAGGAAATGCCCCCATGCAATCTCTTCATGATCGTGCGGAAAGCCTAGGACATCTGGAAGCTTAGGGGCATCACTCATTAGATACAGTCACAGAAATTCTATTGGTTGCGAACCGAGACAATTCTCTAACAGCTACTGATCTGTTACCAATTACATATAGGCCAGGATCAGGAACAACATCTGGATCTGTTACTACCGCAGTGCTAATTACAATCACTCCAATACCAGATACTTGACTATAGATCGGACCCAAGAAACGTTGCGTAATAATATCTGTTCCCACCCCAAAGTTGTTACCTTCTTCTGCAATTATTTCGGCAATAAAGTTATCACCATTAGCAGGGAATGTTTCTTCTTTATACTTCACAACAGCAGCCTTCACCCAAACATAGAGTGGCACTGGTCTATTGAAACGAATAACGTGGGTGTATCCTGCGCTGTCACTTACATCAATGGCAACTGATCCGAATGTATCTATCCCAGCAGCTTTTGTTCTGAATATTTCTTCCCCAATAGATTGAGGATCACCACCAAAGGCAACAACCTCTATACTGTGAGGCGCTCGACCATCTTCATCTACGAAATCATTTACATTTTCATATACGGATACAGCCAACATTCCGAGAATGTTTTGCTGTAGGTTCGCTTGTATTGAAGCTACAGTTGCAGCGCCTAGTCTGTATACTCCATTAGCATATCTTGCCCGTAACAAATCATCCGTTTCAGTATCACGCCCTGACTGGCCAGGAGAAACATTATAGACGCTATCCAATCCATCTCTGGTAGTAACAATTTGAGTTATACTGCCGATAGGTATTTCCATAGACCCATAGTTCTGCGCCTTGGTTAGACCAGTGGCGCCTAGTTTGAGTTTTGATATACCCGCAGAATGAGTAGGATTGAAAGGCAATCCATCAACGCGGTATATACGAATTGTATGAGCATCTTGCGTTACTAGATAATTTGCCGTAACAAGCAATGGAGATAGTTGACCAGCAATTGTTACGTTTGAATCTCCAAGCACAGGTGTATAGGATGCGGTTACTGTCGGCTCTTCTGTCTTGGTTAGTGTTATGAAATATGGAGTTCCAATAACAGCCGTATCTACTGACAGAATTACTTCGCCAATCTTTGACGAATCAATTAGCAAATCCTCTTGCAGTAGGAAGTTCTCACGAGTTGTTTCTGATCTAACAATTGTTCCTGTAGGGATAAGACTTCCTTCAACTCCATAGAAGTTTACCCAAGCCAAAGATTGTAGAGCAAATAAACGAGTGACGCCAGCAAAAGAAACTGCATGATCAAGATTAACGCCAAATGCAGATATGGGATACATCGCATGATATACTGCTTGAGCAAGTTCCCATATTGCGGCTTCCCGTTCCGCAAAGACATCAATGAATTGTCCTGTAATCGAATCAGGTCTGGTCTCGAAAGTAAGTTGTGTTTTGGTTTGTAGCGAATCAATAATAGCNTGNCGNATTTCTGGCAGTCGCATACGGGAAAATCCCGTNGGCAACATACCATATTCAATATTAGATATTACATCAGACATGCGCTGCTGTGTCCAATTTTACTGAGTCTTTGATACGCCCATAGTCTGTTTGTGCTACAAAGTTAACGCCCAAGGTTCTCCTGACACGATCCCATTCAATGAGAAACGTCTCAAGTCTAATGACATGAGGGACAGCATTAATATGAGCGCGCAATATTGTTTCTATAGTAGACATCTGCGGGTTCTTGACTAGGATTTCTTCCAAGTAAGGAACACCAAAGGTTACATCGAGAAACCATTCCCCCAAGAACGCCAGGAGCGTTATCTTGATTTGTTGGGCAACTTTATCCGCACCATTGATAGGAACAATTGTATGTCGGATAACTTCAGTAACGGTAACATCGAGCTGATCCCATAATGATTCCTCATTATCCCATTTCGATTCATCGTTATCCCAAAGAGACAATGCTTCTGGCGGCGGTTTGGGTAACGCTGGGAACCACATATCATGGTCCGCGCGCGAGAGGGCAAGATCAAAGTTGCCTTGAGATTCACTCATCCTAATGGTTGTCCAGTATTGTAAGGGCCTGCTTGAACGCCAGTGTGCTGGTGAGTTTCCAAAACAAAGGTATGTTCTGGCGTCGTTATATTAATTGTTTGTCCATTTATCCCGATGTTACCCGCATTGTCTATTGTAATACCAGCATTGCCGTTATTGAAAGTAATCTTTCCAGTTCCGCCATCTATCGTCATACCACCTTTATCATTACTGAGAATGATAGTTCCGTCTGGCATAATCCTCAATTGGGCTTTATTGAACTTCAATACTACATCATTCGGATCACCAGCAATACCGCTAGGTTGACAACCAGGTATAGCAACACAATCAGAAAGATCAAACTGTCGTGGATCATCGGGCATATCCTTATTGCCCGACAACCAACCTTCCATAGATCGTT
>Ga0065712_10068394_pt1 | contig 10957 bp, 12 predicted proteins | sample MisRhiReplicate1_FD_59099 | JGI IMG/M metagenome (GOLD analysis project Ga0065712, IMG submission 59099) | Miscanthus rhizosphere microbial communities from Kellogg Biological Station, MSU, sample Rhizosphere Soil Replicate 1: eDNA_1 v3... | ecosystem: Host-associated > Plants > Roots >...
CTACTTCGACGACATGATCCACCTTGAGCCGCTTCGCTCCGCTCTTGTAGACAGAGGAAGATTCCGCATTTGCCGCCGGGCCGGTAAGAATCGGCCTGTCTGGATTGCGACGAAGCAACCAGCAGCAGAAGAGAATTCCGCCTATTGCCGCCATCACAACGACCGCAATCCCCAAGGGGGTCTTCCGCATCGAGAAGCGGAACATAGGCTTACTCCTTTGGGCGCATTCTACCGTTGGCGGTGCTGGTACCCAATGTCAATCGACGGACTCAGCCCTGACAACCACGGTAGCGCGGCAAGCCATGAGGAGTCGGTTGTCAGGCGGGACGCTTCCAGCTCCGTCGCAGGGGACGAGCGTTTGCTCGATGAAGTTCCGGCGGGATCCCTCTCGATGCAGTGCCCCGCTAAACTGACGACCTAACCATTGCCAAAATGCCGGCACGCAGAATTGCCGGCAGCTCATTCCAATCCTCTACTGTTTCCAAAAGCTCTTGCGCCGCAAGCTGCTTAGCCAATTCTTTAGCAGTCTTGAAAGCCGCTGTATCCTTACGCGCGGTTGGGCCAAACGAACCTACCGCGTTGCAAGTTCACGGTGGTGACAAAGTTTTGCCAGGCGGCCAGAGCTTTCGACAATCCCTTAGATCGGCTCGACCTGAAAATCCTGAATCAGGATCGAAACTCCCTGCTGCAGGAAATGTACTCCCACCAGCAGTCGGTCTTCACCACGGCGAGATATGATGACGCCTTCCAGTCCCATGAGTGCGCCGCTTTTTACGCGGACTCGGCCGCCTATGGCCAATCGCGATTCCAGTGTGAGTGGCGCGCCGGCCGCAATCAGAGCCCTGACACTCTGGAGTTCTTGGGCAATCTCCTCGCCGGGAGGAGCCGGCAAAAGCTGCACAATGCGTTCGGTCGTCAAGGCTTTGATGCGCTCTTCCTCGTTCGCAAACAAGAACATGTAACTGCCAAACAGTGGTATCTGGGAAGTGAATTTTCGGCCACGGATGAGGTTCGTCTTGGGAATCAGCGGCAAGTAAAAGGGAACCTCCATCCCGAGAAGTTGCCGGGCCAGTGACTTTTCCTGTCGCGACTTGGTATAGATCGCCCACCAGCGGCGGTCCGCCCCCTCATCGACGTAGTCATCGAGGAGATTGTTCGGAAAGAGGCTCGGTTCAGAAGCGAGGATTGGCATGCGCAGTTGCTCGATGAGACAGGCAGATTGGCTTCCAGATCGATCGTCAGGTGGGGCGTTAACCTTGGTTTAGTTCGTGCGCCAAAATAACAAGGCTAGGGAGAGGGGGGATACCTTTTGGGGGGGATTTAGGCGCGAACTAGGAACCAAGGTAAGCACAGTCCCCTGCGAGTGCAAGCGGCCTGCTCAAAAATGTAGATATCTAGGCATAGCACTCGCATTATTGCGTGTTATTGACCCTCAAGGGACTTACCTAAAGGGCCCATTCTTCCTCCACTTACTCCTGGGTTGCCCACGCTCCCCCAGTTTTGGGGGCATCCATTAATGGGGGCCACTTCTTCTAGGAAGCACCGCGAATGCGACTAAGATAGATTCTGGCCTAGAAAGCCTCCGATGGAGGGTTTCATTGTCCTCTCAAGGCTGTCGGAATTGCTGCCTGCCGACTTGGCTCCTCCAAAGCATTGTCAACTTTGTTGACGGTGTGTGCGTTGTTCCTTGCATAAACTTGCGAAACTGGCCGAACACAGCGCGGCTGGTTAAGCGCCGACACGTTTTACTAGCCTATCAGCGTCTCGGCGCCCGAGCGCTGTTCAAGGGTTAGCGCTGAATAGGTGCTCAGCACCATTCAATGCCTGCAGGAGGGGGCGGAGATGAGGAAACTCTAGTTTCGTTCGGGCCTCAATGTGGTCTGGTCACACGCTGGGGAGAATAAGGATGAAAATCCTCGCCAGCCCCTGAACCGAGGACGCAAGCTTCACCCGCTATTTCCCAAAGAGACATGTTGACTATGGCTTTCAGCTCAACTCAACTTCTTAAGACGTAATCTGTCCTCTGTGTCGCGGAACTCCCGGTGGCACACTTCATCCGCCATGGCAACAGATTTCCAATACTGGTGTTCCGAGTCCCTCCTGGTGACGGTCAATGGGCCGCAGGGGCGCTCGACCATTGCTGTCGATAAACCATTTGCGCGAATTGGCAGCCATCCTAGCTCCGAGATACTTCTCCAAGGAACTGGGATCGACGCTCGTTGCCTTTATCTCCATGCGACCAGCGAGGGGGTTTTTTGCGTCCGCATGTTGGTAACTCAGCGAATGCCTGTGGGTTCGGGTACCTGGCTCCGTCCGGACGAGATGTTGCAAGTCGGGCCCTACCAGATTTCAGCGCAGCTTCAGCACGGGAAAGGACAATCTCCGCCTCGTATCGCGTTGACCGCCTGGGGGAGTGCTGCGCCTCCCCTGCCGGTATGTGAGATCTTATTGAACGGCAAAATTCGGGATAAGCGTCGTTTTCGGGCGCGACTCAATATCGTTGGACGTCGGCGAGAACATGCCTTGCAACTACAGGGACAACAGGTTTCGAGTTGTCACTGCGCACTGTTTTGGGAGGCAGGTAAGCTCTGGTGCATCGATCTCTTGAGCAGCAATGGCACTCTGTGGCAAGATCAGCCGATCGATTGCGTATTACTGGAAATGGGTCAGTCCCTGCGAATCGGCGAATTCTCCTTGCTCCTCAAGCGGCTCTCGCGCGCCACGCTTCGCCGCTCCGCCTGGCGAACTGGCGAATCCGATGAGGACTTGTTGGGCGATGGCGTGAATTCAGTAGACGCTCTCTCTCCGTCGGGCTCAATGGCCCAAACCATTTCGGCTGCCAGTGGGGACACCGGCGAGGCTCCGCCGACACCGGAAAGTCGCCAGCCAGCAACGACCGCAAATGCGGAAGTCAGGCCAGCGAGCCAACTGCTCGAGGGAGCCCATGCGGAGCTGCGACAAGATCGGGAATTGCTGCAAAATGAGTTTGCCCAGCGCTCCCAGCCACTGCTCACCCAGCGTCAGCAGCTCGATAAGCAGTTGCAAGCGAGTGCGAATGAGGTCACTTCCCAAGTTAGCCACCTGCAAAATGAATCGGCAACCTTAGCGGCGCAACGGCAGGAAGTGGAGAGGCTACGTGCCGAGTGTGAAGAACAACGCCGAATTCTTACCCAAGACCTCAGGTTCTTGAAAGAGGAGCTTACTCAACATCAGCTTTTGTTGAACGAACAAAAACACCCGGTGTCCTTCCCTGACACGACTGCGATTGCCTCTCTTCCCGAACTCGTCGACCACTCATCGGAGAGCCACGAGGAGTTATCGGACGCTGCTTTCCGATCGGAACGGGAAGTTTTAGAGAAAGAGTTGGCTGGATCCCCGCTCCAGCAAAGCTTGCTCCACCGCAATGCGCCCCAGCGAACAGTGATCGAAGGTAGTTATGTTGTGGAAAAGGAACTGTCTTCAGCGGACACAACCCCCCGGCGAATTTCCAGTTCTTCCGACTTGTCGGTCAAGCCAATTGGCAGACGGTACCCCTCGAAATCTTCTCCAGCGGTCCCGGCTCAAGCCAAATCTGACGCGGACTCCATTCCACCGACTGCTGCCGTTTCTGACAGCCGGGAATCGCAAAGCCTAACCGTTGTCGAGCACGTCATGGATGTAAGCCGGGACGCGACCTCGTCCCGGGTCGCTGGCCGCAGAAAGCCTGCGGAGGAAGATCGCCTGGGAGCGTTTGTAACGGATCGTCTGGCTCTGCGTGAAGAAGCGCGGCGATATTGGTTGCGTGTACTGTGGGGACTTGCGGCAGTAGTCTCGCTGCTGGCTTTAGCGACTCTCGGGTACATCGTGCTTAGCGCACGCTAGGTTCCCGCACGAACTGGCACGAGGATCTCTCAGCCGAGAGCCAGTCGCTCTTCCGTTTTTCGAGGTCACTCGTGGAATTCGCTGTAACTCGTAGTCATTGGTCCAGGCAAAGAAGCCAAACCGCGCGCCGCCGTCTTCGTCGCTAGAGTTCAAATTGAGAAGCAGCGCGGACGATTCTTGAACACTTCCTTGAGGCGCAGAAGGGGGTACAGGAGCCAGCGGCAGCTGAGAGCGATTGGAGCAGTTGGGACCTTGGCAAGGCACTTTAACTGGTGAGGTCTCTTCAGCTGAGTTGGGCGATTGCGATCCCTGAGGATTGTTGGTGTGGTCTTTCATCAGGCTAGAAGCAGAAACCAGCTGGCCAGTGGCGTTACGCACAAAGACGTAGTCCCCGCAGCCGGCCTGGCAGGTACGTTCCGAAACCGTTGCCGCCAGTCCTACCGCTAGGCAGACCATCCCCGCCAAGCCCCGGGAGGCCATCTGGAAGCACCGTGCTGGAATGCAACCTCCCACCGTTCACCTGATTACAAAGACCGGCCTATTCACGTTACGCGGCGGACACCGGTTCGCTGGGATTATGAATAAAAACCGGCCGACGGCTTCCGGGCGGAGCCGGCAACGACAACCTGAATGGGGGCGGAGGCAATAACACGCTCGAAGGGCGCAGCGGTCACAATCATGCGACGCCGAATGTCCACTCCCAAGCCCTCGCAGCAGTCGTGACGGAGCTTAACTCCAAATAAGCCCAAGCGGCATGCCGGAATGTGTTGAGCGTATAGCGCAAGGATAAGGCGATTGCTCTTGGATGGCCTCGCAATCGCCTGTATTCTTAGAGTTCAAATAGTATGGCTTCCTTTTTTAGGAATTTACGGTCTGGCGAAGATCGCCCGGTCGAGCGTGTCCACGAATTTTAGCTCAGTTACTTTGCCGTCCATGATTTTCTTGCCATCGCGATAGATCGTTGAGCGCATGGCATACTTGAGGCCGTCTTTGTCTTGATAATCGCTCAGCACGAGCTCTTCCATCACCTCCTTCCCCGACAGCAAATCGAGCGCGGGGTGTTCGACTTTGGAGAGTAGCCCAGTCGCTTTGTCGAAGTACAGCTTGACGTTGCGGCGCCCCTGGGACGTTGCCAGAATGCCGAGGGCTGGCTTGTCACCGATTTTCGACTCTGGCAACGTAGCGAGCGCGATTGCGTCGTCCTTGAGGAAACCCAGCTTGGCAAGTCGGTCGACGTATCGGCTTTCCTGGATCTCCGCAACTTCTTCCTTCGACAGCTCTTGCGTAATTCCCTGCAACTGCCGCCACTGGGTGTCACCCTGAATGGCATCGGTGACGACCATTTTGATCCCCTGCACCCGGATGGAAACGGTCATTTTTGAGTCACCGTCCATCCGCCAGTTCTCTCCCGCGAACGGCATGGCGGGCTGGCCGGGGAGCATATCAATCGTCCCCTCCGCCTTGCTATGCACTCGGTTGAGCCGAGCGATTTTCTCCTCTCCTCCGTGAGCCGCAATTGCCTTTTTGACAATGGCTTGGGGATTGTCCTGGGCGGTGGCCAAGTGGATAACGAGCGAATAGAACGCAATCACGACGCATTTGAAGAACGACATCCTCATGGTGCTTCCTCCCGGCTTTAGGATCATGTTGCAATGAGCGGTTGAACGGCGCAAATGGACGCTAATGTGGATCAGCTCATTTTTTCTTCCGCTTGCTGGTTAACTTCTTCGCATTCGAATTCGCTGAAGACTTTCGGGAGGATGATTTTGAGACCAAGTTCCTGGTCGCAGTCCCCGCAGCTGATCGCAACTTCCTGATGGGTTTGGACCCGGCCAGTTTGCGGGCGTTCGCCCCAGCGGTACCTCCTATGACGGCACCGACCGCAGCGCTGATCGGACCTAGCAGTGCCCCCGCTGCGGCACCCGCAGCAGCACCTGCCGCGGCGCCTCCAACTACTTCCAGTTGTGATGCCGAGTCGGACTTCTCAGGCTTTTTCTTGGCCTTGGCCATTCTATGTCCCCCATTGGTTTGGGAAGTCGCGTGGCTCAGATTTATGCATGGTGAACGGAACCGGCACGGCTCCGAACTAGCAGACCAGCAAGAAGTGTTCTCCTACGGCCTGCTGGCGCTCGGATACCGCGCCGCGGATAAGAGTGGAGCAAGGAGCGTGCCAATCAAATGCGGAGTCATGCTGCTGAGTGAGATTTATGTTGACTATCAAGCCTTTTGAACGTTGGTTTACGACTTCATGCACTGGTATCAGAACCTCATCTAGTTCCGCCCCGCCGCAATCGCGTTTGCTTTCCGGTGCGAGTGACCTAGGCTTCTAATGGTGCGGCTCAGGTCTTCCGCTAATGGAGCCGAAAATGGGGAATTCTCTTCTATCGTTGATACTCATGCTCTGGTGGGTGGTGCAGCTTGTCACCCACGCCTAGCGCCCCGTCGCAAGTCCGGATGGGTGGCCAAAATAGCGTAGGTTTTAGTTGCAAGGACGCGGCTTGCTCCTGAGGTTCTGTTCCGCTTGGACCTCAGTCTAGAGCAGTCCAATCGCACTCGGACGATTCTCGAGTGCTGCTCGATAAATCTTCCCTTCGCGGAAGTGCAGATCCGCGGATTGCTGACGGAAGAACAGAATCGCCAGTGGGAATCGATCGCTCCGTAGTCGCCGGTCGACCTTCCTGCATTCAGCCCGCGATCCTTTGCAGTCTGTCGATGATCGTTTTTATAGGGACTTCGCTCACCGCCGAGTGGATTTGGTGAGCTACTCTTTTCGACGGACTGGTCTCTTCCTCTTCCTGGAAAAATTGGCAATGCGCCGGACAACATCCTCACGCTGCGGCAGTTCCACGATGGAATATGTGCTCATGCTTTCGTTGGTCACCGCGGCCGTGCTGCTGGTCGCAATGACCCTTGGCGAGCAAGCGAAGCAGGTATTCGGCAAGCTGGACGGCGCGATGGGGCAGGAGGTCGCCACCGGATCGCAATTCACCGTCAGTGGGGGAGAGAAGTTTTCGTCTGGTAGCTCTGCTCCGCAGACTACCCAGACAGCCGCTGGCAAGCTGGCGGGGCTCGTTGTTGTCTCTCTGGTCCTTGCCGGCTCGGCCATTGCGCTGACGGTTTGCAGGCGCCGCACGGTCAAGGAAGAGGAACAAGAGCAGCCGAAACGGGCGCCAGCCAAGCCTCAGCCCGGCTACATCGGCAAGCGCCAGGAGATCTTGCGCTCGCTAGCCTCAGCCGGCCGAAAGGTGCTGCACAATCAGCTCGCCGCGGAACAGATCATGTCCCAGCGCCTGACCAAAATACTGCCCGACACGCCCATCGCGGAAATTCGCGAGATCATGGGAAAACGCCATTTGCGTCACGTTCTGGTGTGTGACGCCAAGGACAAGCTGCTTGGCGTCATCAGCGACCGTGACACGCCCGGCGAAAAACAGGGCGTGGCCAGAGACATCATGACGGCGAACCCCGTGACGATCGAGCCGGAGACTCGGGCCAGTGTCTTGGTGTCGATCCTCCTCGACCGACGCATCTCCTGCCTGCCGGTAGTCAAAAAAGGGACTCTCGTGGGGATCGTCACGACGACCGACATCGCCATGACGCTGCAGTGCACGCTGCAGCTCATCGAGCAATTGGTGTCCGACCTGGAAGGGCTCACAGACGGCAACTCGTTCGTCGTTCCCGACGCCGAGACAGGCGACGAAAACGCGGAGTGCAGCGTTGCGGCGGACCAGTCTGTTAGCAACTGATTTCCCACTCAGTCCACGGCTCCCATTCGATCGCAATTCCCTTGCTTTTCTCTTCCTGATTGTCACGATGGATGGCGTCTCTAGCGCCGTTACGCCCCGAATGAATCGGCGGCATCGGATGAAAGAACATCCCCAAGCAGTGTCCGTGTGCCAGCGGTGCGGCAGTGCAGAACTGACGCTCCTTACGCACCACCACTCGTCCCTTCTATTTATAGTGTGCTCAAAAGAGTGGCAGATATCACTTCGGACACGACGGCAAGGATTCTTGCTCGGCGCAATGGTCACTCAGGACACGCGGGAGTGTTACCGCCGAACAGCAGCCATGAGTCGATGGATACTTTCAGAAGTCTTCGGTTGGGTCTCCACGCCGTGAAAATCCCCGCGCAAGACCTTAAGAGCGTATCGTTCCTCATCAATTTCGGACTGGGTCCGCAATCCCACCGCCGGAACAGCGGTACTGGTGGACACCAACCTTGGACCGCGTGTTGCAATAGAAAACCGGCGACCAGGGCTGGCAGGACAAAAATTCGCTTGTCGACCGCTGTCCCGAGGGTCACTGCCTCCGGCGGTCGGCGGAGCATAAGATACAACATAGCCGCCAACTCACGGACAAATCTCGCGGTCCCTTTGTCCGGGGGCGGCCGGGAACCGAACGCGAATGGGACGAGAAACAAAGGGAACTCCAGCTTGGGCGTCGTTGCGCTACGAAGAACTGCTCGACGTGCGAATGTCGGACTTGGGGCTGCAGATTAAGGGGACGGCGCTTGAAGAGCGGATTGCCCGTCTGCACGACGAGTTGGAGCATCGCCGAATACGGCTGAGGCCCCATTGTTGGCTTTCCGAAGAATGGTTCGCCCCCGACGGCGTGCCGGGCATCGCCCTGCCGTTCTATCTGGCTCACCCACGGCTCAAGGAACTCGAACGGCGGCAGATGCTGGCAGTCGAAGGGGGAACGCGTGACGAGTGTCTGCGGATTCTGCGGCATGAAGCCGGGCACACGATCGAATCAGCTTATCGCCTGAATCGCCGTAGCGAATGGCGGCGTTTGTTCGGCAGGGCCTCGACGAAGTATCCCACTTATTATCACATCCATCCGGCGAGCAAAGATTTTGTGCTGCACCTAGGGTCGTGGTATGCGCAGAGTCATCCGTCGGAGGATTTCGCCGAGACGTTCGCCGTGTGGCTGAAGCCCGACGGCGATTGGCGGCGGCGTTACACCGACTGGCCGGCGCGACGAAAGCTGGAATACGTCGACGCGCTCATGCGCGAGTTGGCCGACGTGCCGCCGCCGGTCCGATCGCGAGAAATCGTTGATCCCCTGCACAAAATTCGCAAGACGCTCCGCGAACACTATCGCCGAAAACAACAGGTATACCTGACCGAGTCGCCGGCCGTATACGACCGGGCCTTGCGCCGCATCTTCGGTGGTGACCCGCTTCGAGCACGCGGCGAGCCGGCAGCCGCTTTCCTGCGGCGTCACCGCCGCGAGTTGCGCGAATCCGTGTCCCGCTTCGTCGGCGCGCATCCGTACGTCGTCGATCACCTGCTGTTGGAAATGCTCCTGCATGCGTGGCGGCTGGACTTGCGTTGCCATCGGTCCGAACCGACGACAAAACGTGCCGCCGAGGTTATGTTGACCGTACAAACGAAGCGATTCCTGCGAACGGGTCGTCACAAGTTGGCATTATGAGCGACAAACGCATCATCGTCCTCATGCACGAGGACCTGGTCCCGCCCGAGGCGGTCGAGCGCCCGAAAATCCTCGCCACGGCCGAGTGGAAGACCGAGTACGACGTGGTGACCGAACTTCGCAAACTCGGGCACGAGGTTCGAACTGTGGGAGTCGCGCGCGACCTCACGCCGATCCGCGACGCGATCGTCGATTGGAAACCACACCTCGCCTTCAACCTGCTCGAAGAGTTCCACGGCGTCGCGGTGTACGACCAGCACATGGCGGCCTACCTCGAACTCATGCGGCAGCCCTACTCCGGATGCAACCCTCGCGGGCTGATGCTCGCGCACGACAAGGTGCTGTGCAAGAAAATTCTCACTTACCATCGCATTGCGATTCCTGACTTCGCGCTGTTTCCACGAGGAAAGAAGGTAGTCCGCCCCAAGAACCTGGACTTTCCCCTGCTCGTAAAGTCGGCCACGGAGGACGCCTCGCTGGGCATCGCGCAGGCGTCGGTCGTCGGCAACGACGACAAGCTGCAAGACCGTGTCGCGTATCTTCACGAGCAGCATTCCACTGACGCGCTCGTCGAGGAGTACATCGAAGGCCGCGAGTTGTACGTCGGCGTGCTCGGCAACTCCCGGCTGCGGACGTTTCCGGTTTGGGAGATGTCATTCTCGGGCATGCCCGAAGGGGCCGCCCACATCGCTACCGCCAAAGTGAAGTGGGACCACAATTACCAGACGAAACACGGCATCACGACCGCGGCCGCCAAGCACCTGCCCAACGGCGCGGCCGAGCAGCTCAACCGGCTCTCGAAGCGAATCTATAAGACGCTCGACCTCAGCGGTTATGCCCGCATGGACTTTCGTCTGACGCCCGAGGGGAAGCTCTATGTGCTGGAGGCGAACCCGAACCCTAACTTGGCTCACGGCGAAGACTTCGCCGAGAGCGCCGCCCATGCCGGCCTGAAATACGGCGAACTGCTGCAACAAATAATCAACCTCGGCCTGCAGTACCGAGCCCAGTGGAAACTGGCGTAAGGAAGCAAAAAAGAAAGGTCAACGATTCGGCTACAGGCTCGGGGATTGGTGACCGAAAAGCGCTGCGGTGTGCTGTGCTGCCGATGGCGGCCTGGGTTCCAGGCTCCGGTGACTGCGTCGGTTGCATCGACCAACGCATCGAATGGCGTGGAATCGAGTCGCCTTCGCCACCCACCAACGAGAAAACGCCCGCACGTGGCGGACGTGGGGCGTCGAGGGAGGAACCAGAGCTAGCGATTTCCGGGAATGCTGGTCGTCATGACGAGCGCGAACCGCAGCGGGGACTCTTTCGGATTAATGGCTGCCAGATCAGCGAGGCATGAGCGGCCCCAGGTCCCTCCCCCAAACCCCCACCCCCTTCCCTCTTCTCTGTTCCGGGGGGGAGGTGAAATGGAGGAACAGGAACGCAACCTAACCAACGAAGAAAGCCGAGTACCTCAAAGCCAGCGACGTGGACCTTTGAGGAAGACAGCCCGCAACGAAATTCTGGCCCCCGAGGCCCGAGATGGAGAATGGGCGGCTTCTCTTGACAGGACCAGCTTAGTGTGCGGCGTATCGAGCGCCAGCGCGAATGGGAGAGTGGTCAAGCTCCACGGCCTCAACGCTTTGCGAACACCTCCTTGACTCACTTCATG
>Ga0065712_10000652_pt1 | contig 10956 bp, 8 predicted proteins | sample MisRhiReplicate1_FD_59099 | JGI IMG/M metagenome (GOLD analysis project Ga0065712, IMG submission 59099) | Miscanthus rhizosphere microbial communities from Kellogg Biological Station, MSU, sample Rhizosphere Soil Replicate 1: eDNA_1 v3... | ecosystem: Host-associated > Plants > Roots >...
AGATGATGGAATCAAACACACAATCTGGCGCATCACGGAAACGGATGAGTTGGTGAAACGTTTTGAGGGAGTGCCGCTACTTTATATTGCCGACGGTCATCATCGAGCTGCCAGCGCGAGCCGTGCTCGAGCACAACTCCGAGAGGGCAACTCGTCACATACGGGGAACGAAGATTATAACTACTTCCTCACGGTGATCTTTCCGGATTCGCAGCTGCAAATTCTCGCCTACAACCGCGTCGTTAAAGATCTGAATGGCTTGTCGAAGGACCAGCTGCTTAACGACATCAAGCGACAATTTACGATTCATGAAGATGCGACCCCCGCGCCCATCAAACGCGGATACTGGAGCATGTATCTTGACGGTAAATGGTATGGACTTCAGTTATCGCCCGACGCAACTTTGCCCGTCGGGAATGTTGCGCTGTTGGATGTAAGCGTTCTTCAGGATCGACTACTCGATCCAATCCTCGGCATTCAAGATGTTCGCACAGACAAACGAATCGATTTCGTGGGTGGGCTGCGAGGGACAAAGGAACTTGAGCGGTTGGTCGATGAAGGTAAGGCAGCAGTCGCGTTTTCGCTATTTCCAACCACAATTGAGGAGTTATTGATGGTGTCGGACGCAGGTGAGATCATGCCGCCGAAATCGACATGGTTTGAACCGAAGTTAAGGGATGGGTTGTTGATACATAAAATCTAGAACGGTCTTGGGTTTTTGGTCTTGGGTCTTGGGGAGCCCCCAGCGAATCTTTTGCTAAAACCAAAGACCAAAGACCAAAGACCAAAGACCCAGAGCCGAAGAAACTGTTTTATGAAAGTCCTGATAGCCGACAAATTCGAACAATCAGGTCGCGACGGTCTACAAGCGATCGGCTGCGACGTTTCTTTTCAACCGGACTTGAAAGACGAGTTGTTGGTCGCGGCGATCGGCGCCGAATCGCCGGACGTGCTCGTCGTTCGTGGGACGAAGGTAACTGAGCCGATGCTTGATGCCGGACCAATCAAGCTCGTTGTGCGAGCAGGCGCTGGTTACAACACGATCGATGTCGCTGCAGCTTCGAAGCGCGGAATTTATGTCTCAAATTGTCCAGGAAAGAATTCGATTGCTGTTGCCGAGTTGGCGTTTGCCCTGATCCTTGCTCTCGATCGTCGTATCGTCGATAACGTAGTAACGCTGCGGCAAGGTCAATGGAACAAGAAAGAGTTTTCAAAAGCACGTGGTTTGTTTGGGCGAACTCTCGGACTCATCGGGCTGGGCAAAATTGGTCAGGAAATGATTCCTCGGGCGCGAGCGTTTGGAATGCCGGTCGTTGCCTGGAGCCGAAGCCTAACTCCAGAGCGAGCGACGGCGTTGGGAGTTGAATACAAGGCTACGCCAAAAGATGTCGCAGCAGCCGCCGATGTCGTCAGCGTTCATACGGCACTTAATTCGGACACACGTGAAGCCATCAATGGTGAGATCTTCAGCGCGATGCGACCTGGAAGTTATTTCATCAACACGGCTCGCGGCGAAGTTGTCGATCAAAACGCTTTGGTCGAGGCGATGAAGAATCGTGGTATTCGTGCCGGTCTCGACGTGTTTGCGATCGAACCATCCAGCGCGGTTGCCGAGTTTAAGGATCCGATCGGAAAGGAAGAACANCTTTACGGCACACATCACGTCGGCGCCTCAACCGATCAGGCGCAGGAAGCNATCGCTGNTGAGACTGTCCGGATCGTTCGCGAGTTCAAGGACACCGGCAAGGTGCCNAATGTAATAAACCTCGCTCGACAAACNCCCGCCACACATCGACTGGTGGTCCGACATGTTGATAGACCAGGGGTGTTGGCAGCAGTGCTTGATGCGATCAAGGCCGAACACATCAACGTCCAGGAGATGGAGAATATTGTGTTTGAAGGCGCCGCTGCGGCTGTCGCGCGCATTAACCTCGATAATGCGCCATCAGCACCAATGCTTGATCGCATTCGTTCCGGGAGTGCTGACATCATTGAACTAAATCTCATTCAGCTAGCTGGCTAATGAACACTACCCTAATTACCGGAGCCTCGAGCGGAATCGGTGCGGCCTTTGCTCGAAAGTTCGCAGCGTTGGGCCGCAATGTTTTTTTAGTCGCTCGGTCTGAAGATAAGCTCATCACACTTTGTAATGAGCTGGGACGAGTGAGCGGCGTTCGTGCGCAGTATTTCGTTCTGGATTTGACCGAGCCCGACGCTCCGGCTCGTCTTTTTGAGGAAACACAGAAACGCGAGCTTGAGATCGATATGCTCATTAACAATGCCGGTTTTGGATCAATGGGCTACTTCGACAAGCTTGACCCGGAACGTGAAGTAGAAATGATTGATTTGAATGTTCGTGCTTTGGTTGATCTCACGCACCGCTTTCTGATTCCGATGCGCAAACGTAACCAGGGAACGATCATCAACGTGGCATCAACGGCGGGTTTTCAGTCGGTACCCTTCATGACAACCTATGCGGCTACCAAAGCGTTTGTGCTTTCGTTTTCAGAAGCATTATCAGAAGAGAACAGACCGTTTGGTGTACGCGTGATGGCGTTGTGTCCTGGCGTAACCGAGACCAATTTTTTCGAAGCGGCGCAGATGGGACGGCCACCGATGCGAGGAGTTCAAACAGCGGAAGAAGTTGTCGACACTGCTTTGAGAGGACTCAGGCGTCGAAAGAGTGTGATTGTCTCAGGGTGGCTCAATCGCGTGATGGTGGTCGCCGAACGATTTGTACCGCGAGCTGTGGTATTGAGGATTACTGGGAAAGCTTTGCGACAGAGGTTTGAGTGAGCACTGGACTTTGAGCTTAGTGCTTTGGACTTAGTACTTGGTTTGTGTTGCATTGTGAGTCTCGAAGTTTAGCTACCCCTGGAATTAACGAACAAAGCACAAAGCTCAAAGTACCAAGTACAAAATGGTTGGAGGCCCTTTTTATGACGGAACGTATTTTTAACTTTAGTGCTGGTCCGGCAGTTTTACCTGTCCCGGTTCTTGAAGAAGCTCAGCGCGATATGTTGAGTTTGCCGGGTGTCGGTATGTCGGTGATGGAGATCAGTCACCGTTCGAAAACATTTGACGCAATTATTCAAGGCGCGGATTCAGGACTTCGCGAGTTGCTTGGTATCCCGAACAATTACCAGGTTCTGTTTCTTCAAGGTGGGGCGAGCCTTCAGTTCTCGATGATTCCGATGAACTTTTTGCCTTCAGATGGAATTGCCGACTACATCATCACCGGGAGTTGGGGAAAGAAAGCTCTTAAGGAAGCGAAGAAGGTTGCTGCTGTAAACGTGGCGGCGACGATGGCCGACGGTGGCTTTACGCGTGTTCCAGCGCAGGACGAACTCACGCTTAACTCGCAGGCCGCGTACGTTCACTTAACAACTAACGAAACGATCGAAGGTGTTGAATGGAAACACGAGCCTGAAGTCGGCGACGTTCCGCTGATTGCTGACGCATCGTCAGATATTCTTTCGCATCAGCTCCCGGTTGATAAGTACGCATTGATTTACGCAGGCGCCCAGAAGAACATGGGACCAAGCGGAGTCACGCTGGTGATCGTGCGTGATGATTTGTTGTCGCGCATTCCTGATGGTTTGCACACGATGCTCGATTATCGTACCCACGTGGAAAACAAATCGCTCTATAACACACCGAACACGTGGGGCATCTACATCATCAATCTCGTCTGCAAATGGCTGAAGGAAAAAGGCGGGCTCGCCGCGATGGAGCGCGAAAACGAGGAGAAGGCAAAGTTGCTATATGACGCTATTGACGCGTCGAGTTTCTATCGAGGCCACGCGGATGCTGACGCTCGGTCTATTATGAATGTTACCTATCGCTTGCCATCTGAAGAACTCGAAAAGAAATTCACCGCGGAGGCGACTGCCCAGGGGTTGGACGGATTGAAAGGTCACCGCTCAGTTGGCGGCATCCGTGCTTCGATCTACAACGCATTCCCGCGCGAGGGAGTCGAGGCGCTGGTTTCGTTTATGAAGGAATTTGAAAGGAAGAATGGGTAGAAGAATTTCGGATTTCGGATTGCGGATTTCGAATTTGGTTTTGCGGACGTAACCTGTTTTCATTTGCATTGCGTCGATAGCCATTACGAAATTCAAAATCCGAAATTCGAAATCCGAAATTCGTTTATGGACAATGAGATCCTCACGTTTAAGGTGGCAGAAGAACACGCCGACTCCCGACTCGACGCATTCCTCGCTGAGCAAATTCCAGGTTGGAGTCGGGCCCGTCTACAACGACTAGTCGAAAGCGAAGATGTCGTAGTAAATGATAAGAGTACAAAGTCGTCCTATCGTTTGCGACTCGGTGATGAAGTCGAAGTCGAACTGAATACTCCGGAAGCAGAAACCTTCAGTCCGGAAGAAATCCCCATCGACGTAATCTACGAGGACGATGAACTCGTGGTGGTAAATAAACCCGCCGGGCTCGTTGTTCATCCAGCCGCAGGCACTCGTTCAGGCACACTGGCTAACGCACTTGCTTTTCACTTTCAACATCTGCCTGGCGGTTCAAGCACAATTCGTCCCGGCATTGTGCATCGATTGGATCGGGACACTTCCGGACTGCTTGTAGTTGCCAAGAACGCAGCGTCGCTGGAACACATCTCGGATCAATTCCGAGATCGAACGGTGTTCAAGTCATATGTGGCGCTGGTTCATGGTCGTGTCGACAACGAGAGCGGCCGTATTGACCAGCCGCTAGGGCGTGATTTAAGTAACAGAACGCGAATGGCGGTTGTGCGAAGCGGTCGAAGTGCCTTATCGCTGTACAGCGTTCGCCGACGCTACCAGAGGTTCACGCTGCTAGATGTCGAGTTGAAGACAGGACGAACGCATCAGATTCGTGTGCACCTGGCGTGGCTTCGACACCCGGTAGTGGGTGATGAGACATACGGAGGCGGCCGCGACAACATGATTCAGGACGCTCGACTGCGAGCGCACATTCGCAATCTCGGTCGGCACTTCTTGCACGCCGAGAAGTTGGGGATTACACATCCGAAGACGGGACAGCGTTTGGAATTTAGCTCACCACTGCCAGCTGAGTTGTCAGAGTTGTTAGAAGCACTCGATCACGAATGACTAAGGTGTCCGATAAACTTTAGTTTGTCGTTGTGATCCACCTCACGAGTCTCTTAGCTGAAGAGAACGACAAACTAAAGTTTATCGGACATCGGCGTGCATTTAATTTCACGGTATCGGTTCGAATCTCTTCACCAACTGCTTAAACCGATCATCTGACCGTAACCCATCAAATATTGGTTCAATGCGAATCAGTACCAACCCCGGATGGCGGCTTTCAAATGCCTGGTTCAAATACACGATCGCGCGATCGTTATCTTTGAGTCCTGCATAGACAACTGCAAAGTAGATCCCCGACACGTAACGCCTTTGTGAGAGGGCCTGAAGCTGATTCAAAATCGCTTGAGCCTCCGCTCGTTTGCCAGCCATGCCATAAGCAAAACCCAGGGACGCCGAGGCCTCAGTTTCGTTCGCTACAACTTCATCAGGAAGTGGTCCGGTTGCCGGTGCCTTGATCAATGTACGCAACTCGCTAATCGCTTCTGTGAACATTCCTTTTTGAACATAAGCGAGACCCAGGTAATGTCGCGCAACCCAAAAGTCAGGATCGCTTTGCAGAGTTATCTTGTACTTGCTGATCGCGTCGTCGTAATTGTGTTCGTAGTACGAGTAGAGTCCAGTGTTCGAACTAATTATTGGTGATAGCGGATCGAGGTTGTGAGCTTCTTCGAGTTCCGCTTTTGCCCGACTAAACTTTCCCATCTGCATCAGGTATGAGGCGTACCATTGATGTGCAGTTGGATATTTCGAATTCAACTTCAGCGCTTGTTGAAAGTCACTTTCGGCGCCGAGCCAATCCCAGTCGTAAGAGAGTTTCACGAAAGCCCGCGAAGTGTATGCCTCAGCGAGATTGGGATCCGCGTCGACTCCCTTTTGTGCGGCCGCCTTTGCCTTGGGCATTTCATCAACCGGTCTCGCCACGCCAATGTCGCACAGTAGGGCGTATGAATCCGCGAGTCCTGAAAAGGCTAACGCGAATGATGGATCTCGTTCCTCGGCGCGCTTGAAGTAGTCGATACTATTGCGAAAGCCTTCTTCATTGCGCTTGTTCCAGTAGTAGCGGCCTTTGAGGTAGAGTTGGTAGGCTTCCGCGTCACTGCTATATCGTTTCGCGAGATTTTTCTCGTCCTCACCGGTTAACCGAATGCGAAGGCTTTCCGAGATCTTCCGCGATACTTCGTCCTGGACCGAAAGAATGTCAGCCACATTGCTTTTGTACTCATCACCCCAAATTTGCGAACCATCCGCAACCTTGATCAGTTCAGTCTTGATGACTACCTGATCACCTAACTTGACGAGTCGACCGGACAATACGGCACCAACGTTCAAACTTCGTCCGACTTCTTGTGGGTCCTGCCTGGAGTTTTTAAAACGAAACGCTGCGTTTCGCGACATGACCTTCAATTCGGGCAATTGCGAAAGACTGTTCGTGATGCTCTCTGTGATTCCGTCAGACAGGTAATCGGCGTTTGGATCGTTGCTCTCGTTTGTAAACGGTAGAATCGCGACCGAACTAATCGGTGCGGGTGAAGAGCGCCAGTACATAAATCCTATAACCAGCAGGACCGTCAACAGGCCTATTCCAAACACCACGGCTGTGCTCTTACTTACTAAGCCCTTCGGCTCTGCGATTGACGCGCTGACGGGNNCNGCTTCCGGCGTTGTTTCGATCGTTCCGCGATTATGAGTCGGCANTGTATCGATTGTTACCGTCTCAGTAGGACCTCGCTCAGGCACTTTTTCAGATAAGCCACTTTCAGATAAGGAAAGTCGCAGCTCATCTCTGAGTTGTTCTAAATCGAGTTTTAGATCGGTGACAGTCTGATAGCGTTTCGATCGATCCTTCGCGAGAGCTTTTGAAACTATGCGCTCGAGCTGTCGCGGGACCTCGGCTACGTGTTGAAGCAGCGGCGCCGGTTCGTGATCAAGAATTGATACGCGTGTGTGGCTTTCCGTGCGTCCCTTGAACGGAGGTTCGTGCGCAACCATCTCATAAAGAACGACACCCAAACTAAAGATGTCGGAGCGCGAGTCGATATTCTCACCCTCGGCTTGTTCAGGAGACATATAACCGCTGGTTCCAATCACGGCTCCCGGACTCGTCTCTGTTATTGGAATCGTAAGCGCTTCAGGATCGGCGCCCAGCGTGTCGGGCTCGGTGAGTTTTGCCAGACCAAAATCCAAGACCTTTACAAAGCGATCTCGCACAAAGCGATCTTCCCGCAACATGATGTTCTCGGGTTTGATATCACGATGGACGATTCCTGCAGCGTGTGCTGCCTCGAGCGCCATAGCTACTTGAATGCCGACGCCGAGTACTTCATCAATTGTGAGAGGTTGCCGCCAGAGATGATTTCTTAGAGTCTCGCCCTCGATGTACTCAGTCGCGATGTACTGGCTATCGGGCGACTCGCCAATCTCGTAGATCGTCAGAATGTTTGGGTGGTTGAGTGCCAGGACCGCGCGAGCTTCCTGTCTGAATCTGCGGAGTCGTCGCTCCTCTTTCAGGAGGTCCGGCGGCAGCACTTTCAGGGCAACTTTGCGATTATGTTGTTTGGTGTCCTCACCAAGAAATACTTCACCCATCCCGCCCTTGCCCAGTCTCTGCAAGATGCGATAATGGGCAATGAATTCAGGAATCGGATTCTGTGCGCCTGAGTTGGGTTTATTTGATTTGTCGGGCATTATTTGCGCGACGAGTCAGGCCAGGTCGGGTTCCAACGCATTGTAACACCCGCCCCGAAAATTGAACCATGTGACGTCCAGGGCGACATGGTTTGACTAAATTCTCCTGCATTATAAATCGGCAACTAGCAGCCACCATCAGAAAGGGCAACAGGTTTGCACTTGAAAGCATCGAAACGCCGGCATCCGACAGACTCCAGAGATCGCCTGAACTATAATCCAGACCCTATGTCATCTCGTTTGGTAAGTCATTTATTCTGTAAATTGTCACTCGCTACTCTTTTGGCGGTTGCGGCAGTTAGTGTGAGCGCTCAAAAACCGAAACCTTCACCTAGCCCGACACCAAACGAGGATACGCAGGGTTCCATCATCACCAATATTCGTCGCGTTCGTCTTCCGATCACTGTCGTCGACAAGAAGGGTGCTTTTGTACCCGGGTTGACCAAAGAAGACTTCATCATTCTCGAGGATAAAGTTCCACAACAGATCGAAACATTTTCTGACGAGATATCGCAGAACATGCCTCTCTTTGTCGGGGTCTTGATCGATACCTCAGCGTCGACTGCAGGTAAGTTGAAGTTTCAACAAGAGTCGGCAATGAACTTTATTCAAACTGTAATTAAGCCTCGCAAGGATCGAGTTCTATACGGCACGTTTGATGATGAAGTTAAGTTGCGTCAGGACTTCACCAACCAATTAGATCTTTTGGATCGGGCAGTGTCTGCGACAAAACAAACCGGAACACACACATCGCTCTACGATGCGGTCTGGCAGTTTTGCGATGAGAAGATGAGATCAGCGCCGGGTAGACGCGTGCTCGTTTTGGTAACGGACGGCGGCGATACTTTCAGTCGAGCCACTTTGCGCGACGCCATCGACATTGCGCAAAGGACGGAAACCACAATCTTCACCATTTCAACGAAGGCTGGCTTCCTTAGCACTGTGCCTGGCGTCGAAGCCGGCCAGGTCTCTAATGCAGATGATCGAGTGTTGCAAAATATTGCTGAAGAAACGGGCGGCATTGCATTTTTCACCGGCGACATGCTTTCGCTCGAGCGTTCCTTCACAAAAATTTCGAAGGAATTGCGGGCCCAGTATTTGGTGACTTACAACCCGGTAAACAAAAACTACAACGGGACGTTTCGAAAGATCGATGTGAAGCTTGCCCAGGGTCGCGGCGATCTTAAAGTAAGAACCAAGCGTGGCTATAAACCAGTTTCGGAATCACAGTAATAGAAGTGTGAAGTGAAGTTAATGAAGCGTCAAAAAGAATCCAGATATCCCCTGTTGTTACTTCTAGTGTTATTGCTAATCGTTGGCGGGGCAACTGGACTTAGTTTCGCTAAAGATCAAACCAGCAACAGCGCGCGCAGCGTAAATCCTTCGCCATCTCCTTCGCCATCACCTCGTCCGACTGATGAAGTGCCACAAGACTCCGATGAAGTGGTAAAGGTCGAGACCAACTTAACGAACCTGTTTTTTACAGCTGCGGATAGAAGCAGGCGCTTCGTAAATACACTGAAAGCTGAAGACATTCGTGTTCTCGAAGATGGTCAGCCCCAGGAAATTTTTACGTTTCAACAAAACATTGATCTGCCTCTCTCGATCGCAATCTTGATCGACACGAGTATTTCTGAAGAACGAACACTTCCTGACGAGAAGACCGCTGCTCGTGCGTTTTTGGAAGCGGTAATCCGACCTGCCAAGGATGAAGCTGCAATTCTTTCGTTTACCGGCGAGACAACTCTTGAGCAGGGCTTTACCGGGAGTATCCCGCGATTAAGTCACGCAATAGATCGGGTCGAGTTTGTTCCCCCTTCGGGGTACGTGGGAGGTGGAGTAATCGTAAATGGAACCCCACCGATCTCCGGAACCAATCAGAGCCTGGCCGGTTCGACTGCGATCTGGGACGCTGTTTGGGCCACCTCAGAGGAATTAGTTAGTACCTCAGCGGAACACACGCGCCGCGCCATTATTCTGTTGACTGACGGCGAGGACACCAGTAGTCACATGAAGATGCACGAGGCNATCGAGCGTGCTCAGAAAGCCGACGCATTCATCTATGCCATCGGCATTGGCGATCGATACNTTGCCAACGTCGATGAGNGTTCGCTNCGCAAGATCGCAGAACAAACTGGTGGCAGGGCATATTTNCCGAGGCGGGAACAGGACCTGCGCGATGCGTTTGCGCAGATTCAGCGAGACCTCCGGGAGCAATACCTGGTTGCTTACTCACCCTCCAACAAAAACCGCGACGGATCATACCGTCGGATTGAGATCCAGCTGGTAAACCCCGAACTCAAGCAACAAAACCTCAAGCTCAATTATCGTTCTGGGTACTTTGCCAAGACCCTGACAACGGACGTACCAGCAAAAAAGCGCGGCCATTAGGCGGGTCACTCAAGCCAATCTTCAGTGACACGCCGGTGGCTGGTCTCCCGGGACGGCAAGGGCTCCTTTCAGCCCAGTTTTTGGGGCCTAAGACCCCCAATTTCCCCGTAAACACAAACACTATGCTGTGGCCAACTATGGCCAAAATTGTTATACTCCGAATCGCTCGGTGAGCCCGCTGACGAGCTTGCAAGAACTCCACAAAAACTCCGGTCAGCCTTTCAAAATCTCTCGGAAAATTCTGGATTTAGATCGATGAACACAAGCCCCTCCGACCGAGGACGTATCCTAATTGTCGACGACGACGAGAAGATACTGGACCTTTTGGTCGAACTCCTTATTCAAGAGGGTTATGAAGTCTGCGGAGCCAAGGATGGTTCCGAAGGTTTCGCTCTGGCTGTGTCTTTTGAGCCCGACGTCGTAATTAGCGACGTGGTAATGCCCGTATTGAACGGCTTTGAGCTCTGCCGTCTTCTAAAAGACGACCTGCGCACCACTTATATTCCGGTGCTGCTGATTAGTGGAAATAAGAGGTCGGACGACGACGATTTGCTAGGGTTGCATGCGGGCGCTGACGACTACCTCGAACTACCCTTCAGGCACGACGAACTGATTGTTAAGGCCGCCCGCCTTGTTGAACGACACCGAATAGAAAAACACTATCGCGAAATTGTCGAACAAGCTGCTGACATCATTTACGCCCGCGACATGAACGGATTCATTACGAGCATGAATCTCGCTGGTGCTCGTTTCTTTGGAAGATCGGTGACTGATTTGA
>Ga0065712_10001779_pt1 | contig 10952 bp, 9 predicted proteins | sample MisRhiReplicate1_FD_59099 | JGI IMG/M metagenome (GOLD analysis project Ga0065712, IMG submission 59099) | Miscanthus rhizosphere microbial communities from Kellogg Biological Station, MSU, sample Rhizosphere Soil Replicate 1: eDNA_1 v3... | ecosystem: Host-associated > Plants > Roots >...
ACCTGAGGTGGCTTGTCGAATGAAATCCAATTCTGTTTATTCGTTGGCGAAGTCGAACGCCGCCGGGATGGTGTAGCTGCCGCCTCTCCAGGCAGCAAGTTCATCTTCCATGTACATTCGCTGTTTCACGGAAGGGGCGCCGGTATAGACCCAGCTTGCGTCTTTCGGGAAGTCTACCATCCAGCCGCCGCCGGACGGTGCGCCACGACGATCGATCTGAACATAACCCAACACGTTTGCCGCAGGGATGAATTGAAAGGCTTTCTCACCGGGTCGCCACTGTTTGGCGCCGTGCAAGCCCAGTTGATAATTCTCCGTGTCGAAGCCGAGCAGGGCACCGCAGTTTACTGCCCAGAGATAGCAGCGTCCGTTGGTATCGCGCTCAGGAAAGGCAGAAGCGCCAAAGAAATTCCGGCTGACGCAGACCGCGGTCTCATTGAAGATGTCGTGATTGCCGGTCCACACGCGCGGCACGGTCGGGTCCATCATCGCGGTGGCGTCAAGCCGCAGACCGCGACGGCTGAGCATGAAAGCCGTGCTGAGCCGCTGCTGAGTCATGCCATTGCCGGTCACTCGGGCGACGGATGACGCGTCGGAGCCATCTACACGGAAGCCGACGCCGAACTCGCGGAACGGTTGCCGGCCCTTAAGCCGTTTCTCGAACACATTCATTCCGATCCGGACCGGGCGGATTGATGTCGGCAGCGGAGCGTTACCGTCGATCCCATCTCCCGGCGGGTCAAACATCTGCGAACCGGCCTGATTAAAGGCGTGCGACGAGCAGTTCGCATCCCAGATCCGGTTGATGAAAGCCAATTGGTTTGGCTGCGACATCATGCGGAAGTCGCGAATGGACGTTCTGTCGGTAATCGTGCGAACAGCGGCGTTGTCGGCGTTTATGATCGATGCAAGCGCTGAAAGCAACCGCTCGCACATAACGTCGTCGACCGGTGGGCCGTCCGCACCTGTGTTCCGGCCTGTCAAGAGTTCCTGACCGGATGGGGGTTTGTTACCTGCCTTGGCGAGGCTGAAACAATTCATCGGCAGCACACCCTGCCGACCCTCGCACACATTACCAATCGGACGCGCCAGATAATCTATCGTCCTGGCTGCCGGTTTCGGTGCTCCCGGCGAGCCAAGCTGGGGTGGTGTCGGCGGCACGGACCTGGACATGATGATTTCTCCTTACGGCTTCCGGGTGTTCATATCCAACTTAGGGTAGTAAGGCTGCGTCGATTTTTGAAACTTCTCGGTCCACTTCTTACCGGCTTCCTGCGGCGTGAAGCTCCATTGCTGGCGATGATAGTTCCAATCGTCCGGATTGAGCTGTTGAGCACGTTCGAAATACTGCGCCGCGAGATTCGTTTTGCCGCTTTGCTGAAACCAGACCGCGAGTTTGAAGGTTGCTTCCGCTTCCATTTCAGCGGCTGACCTGGGTTTGACGCGACGAGCAAACTCTGCGTCGCTCAGCGCGAAAGGACTTCGTTCCCCATTGGTGACCCAGTCTCGAAGCGCCGCGACATATGCTTCGCCTTCGGTGACGATCTTCTTTTCACCGTAGTCATAAACTCGATTCTGGTTCCATGCCGGTTCACCGGGCCTGATAACCCGACCATTCTCATCGATCCACACGCCGGTGGGAACGTTCACGAATTGAAGTACAGAGCTGACGGTATGTTTCGCATCGACCAATGCTGTAAACGTCGCTTTAGCGGCGTCATACCACCTTCCGGCGGCTGCCTCACCACCACTGTCCTGCGCGGCCGCGACTATCTCGAATCCTTTGCCTTTAAGTTCCTCGTAGATTTTCTGCCAGCCCGGCAGATCCTGACGACACCCTCACCAGGAAGCCCAGGTTACGACGAGCACCTTCTTGCCGCGAAATTCGGAAAGGCGCACAATCCGACCCTTTCGGTCGGGCACGGCAAAGTCTGGAGCGATGCGCGACTCCAGAAATGCGCCGCGGAAAATCGGTATTTCGCCAAAACTCCAAACCCGTTCGGTTGCATCATGGACTACACGCTGCCCCACCTTTGCAGAGAAGGCGGCAAGGTTGAAGTATTCCCCTCGCAACAGGTCCTTGGGAATTGGAATACAGACATCGGCGAGACAAGCACCCTGCGGCTTCAATTCGAAACCATTCAGTTTCGGGACGTCCACTTTGCGAACCCACAAAGCGTTCGGCGTCTTCGAATCGGACAGCACTCGATCGAGCGGCACAGCCCGATCCTCATACAGAACGGTAGTTAAAGACGCGTTTTGAAACGGCGGGAGTGCCGAAGTCATAGCCAGCGCACCGGCAGCGCGGATGAAATCTCTTCTTCGCATGCCGCCATTGTCCCGTGAACTTCAGCAAACCGCAAAGGCAATCATTGTCGACTCAGCCACCGGCGGGAGGACACTTAAGAATGAAGCCGTCAGGAACCTCGACCATTGTCCGCAGAGAAAAATAGTCAACAAGTTCCTTTTTGGTTGGCAGAAACCCTCGGTGCATCTCATTGAAATACACGAACACCGCATCTTGATTTACGGTGTTCTTCATTGCGGCCATTTCTTCTTGAAATCGTCCATTTGGCCGATTCATTCGGGGGATCCATTTTTTGGGCAGCGCCGTTGAACCACGTCCGGCGATCAAATAAACCGCTTCTGGAGCATTTGTATAGATCCGAACTGTTTTGGGCAGTTGCTTAACCTGCTCCATCACCGGCGACGCAGTCCACTGCTTCGCAGTGAAGTCAACCGATACAACCAGTCTGTTCCTGCTGAAGGCATCGGGAAACCGAACTGCACACAGCAGCAATATCCAAACGGCACATACTCTGGAGAACGTGTGCAGCCGCGAGTGTCCCGACAGTTCTTCGACACGCTGCCACGCGCATCCAGCAAAGAGAATAGTCGCAAGATGGGCCGGCGCAAGGATACGGGCATTGGTGGCGGTGGCCGGCTCGATGAACGCGATGATGGCGATCAATAAGCATGCGTACAAAATATTGAAGAGTGCGAGCAAGCGTGGAAGCGCTGCGAGGGCAGCCGGCTTCGAAGGAAACATCAGCTCTCGAACGAATTGAGATCGTGTTGCCAGCAAAAACACCGGAGCCAAAACAGCCACAACAAACAGGATTGATGGAATGAATTCTGGCAACATCCACGAACGGACAACGTCAGCGGCCAAGCCGAATTTCCAAAGAGGAATGCGATTCCAGCCCAGCGCACGTGGTGATGGGCCTTGCTCCGTTGCAGAGGCAGTGAGTGCCCACACAATTAACGGCATCACACAAGCTGAGGACCAGACGATACTGTCTTTCAGGCGGGATCGCCATGGGTACCGTGAATCGAGCAGCATGCCCACGATACCTGTGCCGATGAGTACCACGCCTACGTAGCGCGTGAGGCAGGCAAGAGCAATCATGGCGCCCGAGGCGAAAAGAAAAAACTTTTTCGCTGTGTCACCGTAACGGGCGAGAAGAATCAGCCCGAGCATTGCGGTCAGAAGAAACAAACCCTCTGTCAACGCGAACTCATGCAACTGAATCAGTTCCGGCGTCAGCAGCACGCAAAGAGTGGTGATGGCAGGAACCACGGACTTGCTGCGTCCGTACCAGAAGACCGCCAGCCCGGTGACCAGCATCGTTGCGCCAAAGAAAACGGCGCCCGTCCAGCGTGCGCCTTGGACCACATCAAAGCCCGCCGCACCGACACCCGCCAACAGTAGCGCGTACAACGGTGCTGAGGCGCTGAATTGTTCGCCCCCTGCAAACGGCAAAGTCAGCCCGCGTTGCGCCAGAAGATTGTTGGCGGCACCGATGTAAGATGCCGAGTCAACCCACAAGCCAATGCCATTACGCGTACCCCATAGAACCAGGGCTGAACCGAATAGTGAGATAAGAACGCAGGTCGCGACAACGCCGGAAGATTTCGTTGTTCGCATCAATGCGCGCGCTGAGATCATTGGCGAATCGTAGCAGCGGGACATTCCGGACGGGCCGACTAAAAAGGGAATATTAGNGCACGCTAGTTTGACCGTATCCCTCTAATGATTCGCGCGTTTTTTGGAACTCCGCGGAGTCGACGGTGTAGCTCTCGTTCATGGGCAAGTATTCGATCTCGTTGAAGGAGCTTAAGACTCGATCAGCCAGTGAAGGGTCTTCCGAGCGGAAGAAGTTCGTTTTCGTTGTGTACTGTTTATCTTTTGCCAGCTTGTCCAGAAAACTGACAAATCCCTTTGGATCATAGCCCGCTTTCCACGCGTACTGGATTCCGAGTTGATCTGCTTCTTTAAGGTACTTTTCGTTGCCGGGAATCATCGCTTTTTCCACAAGCAGCGTGAGCGCCTGTGCGCCGGCACTGATGCCATAGAACGCAGGCCAACTGGTGACTCCTGCAGTGAAGAAACCCGTGCTGATCTGTGCTGCGGTCGATATGACAGTTGAAGCTATCGAATGTTTGTACGCTCGCGTTCCCTGCCGCGCGGCGACACGAGCAATTTCACGCGAGAGCACTCCTGCGAGTTGTGCTTCCGTTTCTGCAGAGCGGACCAGCCCCGAAGTTACAAACATGAAACCACCCGGAAGCGTCCTTACATGGATGTCGGGGCTATCGAGAACAACCGCGTGTAGCGGTATCTTGAGATCCGAATTCTTGGCGATCTTTCCTGCCAAACCTCGAACGTATTGCTGAACCTCGGCGTCCTGGACAACCCCCGGAATCAACCCGCTCGAAATCATCTGGAGGACGCCCTGCTCTCCGACGGCGATGTCCTGTTCCTGGTTTTTGACAAGTTTTCGGTGTCCGATATCATCAACGTCCCCACGCTTCCGATCGCGGGCTCGCCCCTGCTCGACTTCGCGACTGATCCGCTCTCGGCGGCTGGGCCACTCCTCGACAAGCTTTAGCTTGGCAAGTTTGATCTCGGAGGCGGTCAAGATCCGTTCACGTTCCGTTTCATTCTTTTTAATGGCGTCTTCTGCCTCGTCGATTTGGCGATGAAGATTCGCTCGCCGTTCGGCCATATCGGCGCTGTCACGCGATGCCGATTTGTTCAGGCCGGCCAGTTCTTTGCGGGCTGAGTCAAGCTGTTGCTTCCATCGTTTCTTTTCTTTGTTGGATGCGTCGATCTGCTGTGTCCGCTCTCTTTCGACCTCCGACTTGAGGGACTTGAGATCAGGATAGGAATATTCGGGACTACTTGTGAGTTCGTGCAATTCAACGAATGAAAGGTCGAACAACGGGGGCCACGCCGGATTGCTTTGTGCCACTGTCTGTAAGGGAATAAAGAGAAAAAGAGCGATTACCGATCCGAAGCGGAGCGGACCTGTAGTTCTAAACATCAGACACCACCATGAATTGATCATGATGTTGACGTGGATCTTCGGAAAATGTCGCGCCGGAAAGGCAGAAATAGGGTTTTTAACCTAGGCTGCACGCTAGGAATCTAAAGAAGCCTAAGGGTAGAGTCCTTAGCGTTTTATCGCAGCGAAGTGGCCAGTGCCATAGCGGCCCAGTTGCTCGCCGCGGTCGAAATGAATTGATCCAAACCGTGCGGGAAATCGCTGTCGAATTGCGGCTGAATCGGGATCGCTCGTGTCCTGACATACCACGACCCGTCCTCAAGCTGCGTATTCAGCAGATACTGAATACCGGAACGGTATGCCGGGGAATTTGTGGCGAGGGCGTCCGCCTCCCGCAACGCCACGATCGCCTGACCGGTGGCATAAGCATCGCTCGTCAGCGCTGAGAGCTGTGCCCAACCGCCATCCGGATTTTGCATGGCAAGCAGCGCCGTAGCCGTGGTCCGGATAGCCGGGCTGTTGCTCCCGGCCCAGACCAACCCAAGGATTTTGAACGCGTGATCCTCTGTGTTTGCCGGCGTCGCGTTTTCCAACCAACTTACGGCCCGTTCTACGGCCTTGTCGTAATCGGCTTTGTGACTTTTCAAACCATAAGCGCGCAGTGATCGTATCGACGCCGCCGTCACTTCAAAATCACTGGACTCCAACGGCGGACGAATAGCGCCACATTTCCAGCGGCCATCTGGAGCTTGCGTCTGTTTAACGTAGCTCGCCCAGGCGTCGGTGATTGCGTCGCTGGGATATTTCTCCGCGGCTAGACCAAGCAAGGTGTAACTCGTCGTATCGATTCCGCCGGGGACGCCTTCATTCTCCAAAGCTTTCTCGGCGTTCTCGTCGAGAAAGGCGGCGATCCTGCGAAGCTGATTCTTCGCTACTGTTTCGTTTACCTGAATGCCCTTACTTCGGGCTATGGCCACCGTCATCGCCGTCAGTGAATTGTTGTGGCACGAAACGCAGCCGGCTCGATCCAGAAAAGCTACATCGGCGCGTTGCAGCATCGGCAGCACTCTTTCGATGGCAATCCGAGCTGATGCCGCCGGTTTCGGTTTCAGTGTGGCCGGTTCGGTGCCAACGTCTCGTGAACCTATCTCGTTGAGTACTTTCAATAGAGTGCGACTTCCGTGGCGCTTCGCGAAATCGGGCACTGAAACGCCCGCCGGAGTCTTGGCGTTGATGTCGGCGCCTCGATCGATCAATGTTCGGATTGTGGTCTCGGGGATGGCAACTGGAGATTGAGCTACCTGCAACAACGAATTTGGATTCGCTCGCACCCCTTTGTCGAGCAGCAGATTCAGGCGCGTGAGATCCGACCGGATCGCACCCGGCAAAGCAGCGTTGAGATCAGCCGGCTCGGCGATCTTCAGCAAAAGATCAAAGCACGATATGCAATTCACAAGTGAAGCGCTGAGAGGCAAGGGTCTTTGCTGGGCGCCGCGGTCCAGCAGCAACTGCAGCAATTGTGGATCGCGAGAGCCGATCGCCAGCGTCAGTACACCACGTCCATCGGGAAGTTGAGGCTTGATGTCCGCGCCTCTTTCAAGAAGGAGTTTCACTGCTGGATAGGAATCCGGCCGTGCAACGGCGATCAATAAGGCGGTCCGGCCCTCACCTGAGCGAATGTTTGGATCCGCTTTGTGATCGAGCAGCAGCCTCGTTTTTTCCTCATTCGCCGCGGCATACATGAGTGCGGTCGCGCCGGCGTCGTTACGAGCGTTGGGGTCGGCGCCTTTTTCCAAAAGCGATCGAACGGAGTTACCGTCTCCATAGAATGCGGCATACATCAGCGGTGTCCAACCCGCGTACCCTCGCGCGTTCGCGGCGTCCTTTTGCGCGAGCGCTGCGTCAAATGCGCGGCGATCGCCGTCGCGCAGCGCGGTCATGATCCGGGCTGCAGCCGGATCCGGCGGCACGTTCGATTTGTCTCCTGAAAGCGCGTCAGGCCAGTCGGCGCCTTGATCAATCCAGGTTTTGATCAAACTAACTTGCTCGGAATGCAGTGGTCCCGACGGAGGCATCTGGGCACCCGATTCCCTACCGCTCACACGCTGGTACAAGAGACTCTTTGCACTGTTTCCGGGAACGATGCGCGCGCCGTTCGCTCCCACGCGGTTCGGTAACGCGTCGCGGCGGCGGTCCAGCCGCAGCCCTCGCATCTGCTGCGACGGCCCGTGGCACTCGATACAATGATCACGAAAGATCGGCTGGATATCCCGCGCGTAGTCCACTTTTGTAGGGGATTGCGCGATCGCTCTGCCGCCGAGCAGCAGACATGTAAAGAGGACCTGAACAATAAAGCGGGACATCAACGTTCTCCGATGTTCAAAGTTGCGCCGATTATAGCTCCGTATAATTCATGACGCCCATCATTCCTCAAGCCTCGAAGCTTTTGATTTCCCCAGGTTTTCGCAGCATCTTGTCGACTTCGCCGATATGTTGCATCTCGAGTGCGATGTGCTCCCGCGCATACTCTTCAAGCATGACGTTCTTCCCTTCGACCAGCTTGAAAAGACTCTCATAATGCACCAGCGTCGCCTTCTCATGCCCGAGCGACTCCCGCAGGATATCGCCGATATCATGTTGGTGGGTTTCCAGCAATGGTCCGATAGCAAGCGATGGATGCGCTCCAAGTTGTGTGATCATCTCGCCGGCGGCGCGTGCGTGCCCCATGGATTCGGCAGCCTGTTCTTCAAGCCACTTTACGATTGGTATGCGTCCGTAGCCGTACACCATGAACGAGTAATGGGTGTAGTGAATGGCTCCCGCAAGTTCCATTTCAAGGATGCGATTAAGCGTGTCGATAACTTGTTTATCGGCTCGATCTGTCATAAGAATCTCCATTGAAGGGTTTCTTTTCAGTGTAGCGCTACAATCCTCAAAATCGGACATGCGCGGGCTTTGTCCCTTCGCTAACATCGCTTCGTGGACCCGAATCGTTATCGCTGGGAACTGTGTGGTTTTCTGATCTGCTGGGCGATTGCTTTTTCCGCAGTTAATGGGATGGCTAGTTCCACCGATCCCTTTCCCGGAGCGAATGGCATTCCCGGCGGCACCTATTGCAACACGGGTGGATGTCATGTCGGTTCCGCACCGGACGAGGTTCTGGGCGGGGTTCGTATTGATGGGTTGCCGCAACAATGGCTGCCAGACACGACCTATCACCTGATGGTGGTCGTCGAGCGTCCAAGCGCCATGCGTTTCGGTTTTCAATTGGCTGCAATCTACGCCGGCAACGCCAAACAGGCCGGAACCCTCATCTCCGGAGAATCGGCAGTCTCGGTGCTCACCTATATCGGGGTTCAGTACGCGCAGCACAACAATGCACCTTACGCAAACGGGCGTCGCGTATTTCTAGTGGACTGGCGCTCCCCTGCCACGACAACTTCGGGTGACGTCGATTTCTATGTTGCCGGGAATACCGCGAACGGCGACACGGCGCGAACGGGCGATGTTCCATATTTCGAAACTTTTCGCATCTCGCCGGGCAGCGCAACGCCGACCAGTCGTTCGTTCACGTTTCCCGGGCCGGGATCGTTGTCGCTGGAGTCGAACGGCAGCGCAGCCACAGCACAAGCAGGCTACGCCCAGATCAACGTCGACTCCGGAAGCACTGTACCGTCGGGGATCGCGGTTTTTGCGTACCGTGCACACAACGTTCTTGTCAGTGAAGCCGGCGTCCCAGCCGCGCCGCTGATGACCACAGGTCGAACCTATGCTGAAGTGAACGCGGACGGAACCGTGAATACAGGCATCGCCATCGCCAATCCTGGAACCCAATCCGCAACCGTTCGGTTCTACATTACCGATAGCGCCGGCGTGAACTCGCCAGTCCGATCAATCACGCTTCCGGCNGGCGGTCAGATTGCAAGATTCCTCACCGAAACGCCGTTCAGCAGCGGCTTCAATGTGCTCGGGGCGTTCAGTTTCAGTTCGGATAATCCGATCTCTGTGATCGCGCTGAGAGGCCTGACAAATCAACGCTCGGAGTTTCTCATCACGACGCTACCAGTAACCGACACCGCGAATGCACCAACCGGAATGCAGATCGTTCCACACTTCGCTGATGGCGGAGGATGGACGACGCAGATTGTACTGATCAATCCGGCCGATAGCGTCCTGGCAGGAGAAGTGAACTTCATCAGCGCTTCCGGTGCTGCTGTGAGCACGTCTCCATATGTCATTCCAGCAGGAAGTGCGATAAGGATTCGAACGAGCGGAAACGGTACCTCCACGGTGACCGGATCTGTTCATGTCAAACCTGCCGGCGGTGCAGCGCCCGTGTCCTATGCGATCTTCTCGTACACGCCGCGCTCATCCTCGACAACGGTAACGGAAGCCGGGGTCCCGTCGGTTCGGGGAAGTCGCTTTCGGATGGCCGCGGAATTTTCCGGACCGGTGGAGACTGGAATCGCCCTCGCGAATGGCGGCGCGACTTCAGTTGCGGCAACACTCGAACTTTATCGAACGGATGGATCCCTCGCAAAGTCCACTACCCAGATCGTCCCCGCTTCCGGACAAGTGTCGAAGTTTCTCTCCGAGTTCTTTTCAGATCTGACATCGCCCTTTCAGGGAACATTGCGAATCCGCACCGCGGGTGAGGAACTCGCCGTTGTTGGCCTCCGCGGTCACAGGAACGAGCGTGCAGACTTCCTCATTACGACGATGCCTGCGGCGCTGGAAACCAATACGCCTTCGACCAACCTTTTCTTCCCGCACATCGTCGATGGCGGCGGCTATACGACGGAATTTGTGCTATTCGGAATGGGATCTGCAGGACAGAACGCCTCGGGAACGCTACGCTTTTACAAACAGGATGGGACCGGGTTAGTGTTGACGATCATTCCTTAGAAAACGATCGTGTATGGTTCATGACATCCCTTCTCCGAATTTTGATGAGCGGCCGTCTGGAATTCGCATCGATACGATTGTCCTTCACGCGACGGTACTGAACAGTCTCGACGAAGTGACCGCGCATTTTGCCAACCCCGCCAGCAAGGTCTCCGCACACTACACTATCGATCGCGATGGAACGACGGTATCGCATGTATCGCCGGATCAGCGTTCGTGGCATGCCGGACAATCGAAAATGATGGACGGCCGAACACGTGTAAACGATTTCTCCATCGGAATCGAGCTTGTGAACCTGAACGATGGCATCGATCCATATCCCGACGCACAAATCCAGGCCTTGCGCGATCTGCTCCAGAGCTTGATTGCGGGTTATCCAATTCAGTACATCGTCACTCACGCCGAGATTGCCGATCCGCCTGGCCGGAAGTCCGATCCCGCAGGATTCGATCTGAATCTAGTCAGCGATCTCTTGTAGCTAAAGCTCAATCGAACACTTTTCGTCGTGTTAAGCTTTTGCTTATCAGCTCACCCCCTGGTTTGCGAGAGCGCAAAAGTGCGCAGCTGCCCGACAGCTCAATAGAAACTAACGACTTAGGATTGGAGAGGAGAGGTCCATGAACGGGAAGCAAATCTTCCTAGTTATAGGGGTTCTTGTCTTTAGTGCCGTCTTTGTTTCTGCGCAATCGTTCACAGGTACTTTGGTCGGAACGGTGAAAGATCCGACCGGCGCCGTTTTGCCGGGTGTCAGCATGAAAC
>Ga0065712_10000486_pt1 | contig 10942 bp, 7 predicted proteins | sample MisRhiReplicate1_FD_59099 | JGI IMG/M metagenome (GOLD analysis project Ga0065712, IMG submission 59099) | Miscanthus rhizosphere microbial communities from Kellogg Biological Station, MSU, sample Rhizosphere Soil Replicate 1: eDNA_1 v3... | ecosystem: Host-associated > Plants > Roots >...
GTCGTCGCCGAAACCTGGGACGGCTGGCTCAATGACATCAATGGTTTTCACGTGAAACCCGAAGACGTGTTTCATGCGCTCGACACTGCGCATGAAGGCGTAATTGAAGAGGGGAGCGTCGGCGGCGGAACGGGAATGATCTGCTACGAGTTCAAAGGGGGAAATGGAACGGCATCGCGCCAGATTGACATTCGCACTTCGAAAGACGCTCCACCGCGAACCTTTGTAGTGGGCGTGTTTCTACAGGCGAACTTCGGGAGGCGATCGCAGCTCGTGATCGCCGGCGCTCCAGTGGGCAAAGAAATTCCTGGTGAAGTTTACAAGCAAGAGAGCGGTTCGTGCATCGCTGTCGTGGCGACCGATGCACCACTGTTGCCTAACCAGTTAAAACGGCTAGCCCGCCGCGTGTCTCTTGGCCTGGCGAGAACCGGAACAGTTTCCGGCAACGGCTCCGGGGATTTGTTCATCGCCTTTTCAACGGCGAATCCAAACGTCACGAATCCGGATCAAGTGACGCACACCGTTCAAACAATTCCGAATGATTTGATGGATCCGCTTTTCACAGGAGTGGTCCAGGCGACCGAGGAAGCGGTCGTCAATGCACTGGTAGATAATGATTCAATGACCGGCCGCGACAATCACCATGTCGAAGCGCTTCCGCACGATCGCTTGCGCGAGCTTATGAAGAGCGTCCGCTAACGGCGGATTCTTGCTGGCTGCTGTAGCCACCGCCCTGTGGGCGGTATTTGTATGAATCAAAAAGGGAGAACGGGCCGTAGGCCCGTGGCTACACCGGGAAGACGGTATCGCGCGCTGTCCTCAGCGCATCAGTCGTGCTGCCCTAGATCATCATGATCAAGATTGGCACTACTTTTGTCACAGCTATTTCCAAAACCTTCAAAGTGACTTTTTCGGCGTGTTCCTGTGATTGCGCCGGCTGGCCATCGACATAGGCGCGCAAATCGCGTTTCTGATTTTCGACGAAGTAATCGAAGTCTTCCTTGTCGATCTCCCGGTTTTTCAAAAGGACGAGACGCCGTTCGAGTTCCTCTGCATTTTGCCGGACTAACTGACTGGTGTCGCCCTTTGCTTCGCCGAGCAGATCTTGAAATTCTTTAATCGCCGCCGCAGCCGATTCGTCGCCGACCTCATCAAGCGCGGAATCGAGTTCGGATTTTTTCCGCGAAGGCTTTTTGTGCTTTTTCTTACCGCCCGAGGGCATGATCGTAGATTTTGTTAACGTCCTTTTTCATTTCGCTGGCCAGCGCCGGAGTCACTTTGCCGTGGCTGGCTTTGCTTTTTAAATGCGCAGCATCAGCATCGAATTGCGCTTTAAGATCGACAAGCACCGGACGACGCGCGGTGAATCTCTCGTCGGCAATCGCCTGCTGAAATTTTGCGTTGCCTTCGTTGACCTTGGCGTTGAATGCGGTGGCGTTAAATTTCTTTCCGGGCACAGCAAATTCGTCGATGAACGCGAGGTGAAAACTGCGAAGGCTTTCGATGGTGGCGTCGCTTCCGCTTTTCGTGAAGGTCGCGGTGCCGCAACTGATCATGGCAATGGCCACCGTGCAGAGGAACGCGTTTCGGATAATCAAATTGGACGCTAGTACGTTCATAAGGCGAGGATCGTTAGGCTTTCGATATTGCGTCAGCTTGCTTCGCTATGTCAAGACATGAAAGCTTCGCCAAATGCTGACTCTCAATCACCCGCGCGATTCAGCGAACCTTCCTGGCTCTGCAGAGGCTTTACTGGTTTTCTAGAGCCAGTCGCGACACACGTTTATTCAGCTCAACCTCGGCACTCACCTTTTGGAGTTGTGTTGCCTGCTCGTTGAGCCGCGCGGCAACAGTCTGCATCTCCTCCTTCAGTTGCGCGATGGTCGCTGCCTGTTCTTCCACTTTGCGATGCTCCTTGAGGAATTCATTGAGCAACATCGCGTTTATCTGGTCGTAGCGGACCGACTCGGGCTGTCCCTTGGCATTGCGCCCCACCAGATCGGGATACACCTCGGCCACCTCTTCGGCGATAAGTCCAAAGGCTAGTGTCTGCGTTGCATCGTATTCCTTGTTGTAGCGGAAGCTCGCTGGCTTAAGGCCGAAGAGCACTTCACTGCTTTTGTCCATTCGCTTGATGTCGTGTTTATAGCGACGCGAAGATACGTTGCCCCGGCCAAGTCTGCCGGTGCTATTTACAGTGACATAGTCGGGATCGGTCCCGACAACAGGCTGATTGTTCGAGTAAATATTGCCGATGAAGCAGCTGGCGTCCACGTCCGCGCCTTCAACGCCGATGGCAATAACGTTACTGGCCGTCCTAACGGCGTTCCCGGCTCCATAGCCCACTGCCGTGTTGTCGCTGCCGCTAGTGCTGTTAGCGAGCGCGCTAACACCGACGGCCGTGTTGAAGTTGCCGGTCGTGTTGAAAAAGAGCGCTTGTTCACCGCCGGCCGTGTTTTGCGTGCCTTCAGTGTTGTTATAGAGTGCTTGATAACCGGTGGCCGTGTTTTGGTCCCCTGCGGTGTTGCTCGCGAGCGCATCAAAACCGCTGGCCGTGTTGAAGCTGCCGGTGATGTTAAGATCAAGCGCATCGCCACCATTGGCCGTATTGAAGCTGCCAGTGGTGTTGTGCAGGAGCGTAAAAACACCGGTGGCCGTGTTGCTGTTGCCGGTCGTGTTGTTAAGTAGGGCGAAAACACCGTTGGCCGTATTGGAGGTGCCGGTGGCGTTGCTTAAAAGCGCCGCAGCGCCAGTGGCCGTATTTTCATCTCCGGTGTTGAGTAGGAGCGTTCCAGCGCCAATGGCTGTATTGAGGTTACCGGTGGTGTCGCTCTTGAGTGAAAACCAACCAACCGCTGTATTGTAAACACCGCTGGTCAAACCAAGAAGAGCGTTTTGCCCTTCTGCTGTGTTGCCTCCGGAATAACCGCCATCCGGAGCCGGGCTTACGGCGTCCGCGTGCTGGACGCACGCAAGGCAGGCGAACGCGAACACCACGAATGTGCGAGGAAGAATATTCATTTTCGTAGTGTTTTTCCTTCCATCTGATTTGCTCTGCGAGATTGCGAACGGAACGTGTTCATCAACGATTATTGAGGGCGGTTTGCGGCTCGGGCCTACTTGCTTCAAGCTGAGCGCTCACTTTTTGGATTTGCGACGCCTGGTCTCTTAGAGTCGCGGCGAAAATCTTCATGCCATCTTGTTGCTGTGCGACTCTCGACTTTAGCTCATTGATGGTGGCCTGCTGCTCCTGCACCTTGCCATGCTCTTTAAGAAACTCGTTGAGGAGCATCGCGTTTACCGCGTCGTAGCGGACGGTGTAGATCTCGCCGTTTTTATCTCGCAACACCAGGTCGGGGCAAACCTTGGCCACTTCCTCGGCGATCAAACCAAATTGCGGCGTGCCAGTGTTGTCGCTCTTGTAGTGAAACGTCACCGGCTTGAGCGAAAGGAGAGTGTCGCTGGCCGCGTTCATGTCCGCGATGTCTTTCTTGAAGCGTCGCGAGGAGGCCTGTGCGCCCAACTGGCCCGATGAATTCACATAGACTGGACTTAAGCCGCCGCCAGGATTTCCGCCCCAGATGCCGGCGATGTAGGTCGGTCCGTTTGAATCCGTTCTGCCGATGCGGATAGTGTTACTCTCCCCGGCGACTCCTGTGTTTCCGATGTCAATATTATTGCTTCCGGTAGTAAGGTTGCTTCCAGCGAAAAAGCCGAGGGCGATGTTGTAGCTGCCCGTCGTGTTCGAGAGGAGTGCACTGTCACCGCTGGCGGTGTTTTCGTCGCCAGTTGTGTTGTAAAAGAGCGCACTCAAACCGCTGGTGGTGTTGTAGCTCCCAGTCGTGTTGCTGCGTAGTGCACTCGCACCGCTGGCGGTGTTTCCGTAGCCATTGTTCGAGTAGAGCGCCGCGTCACCGCTGGCCGTGTTAAAGGTGCCGGTGGAGTTCGCCCACAGCGCATTGACACCGTTGGCGGTGTTGGAGTAACCGGTATGGTTGGAGAAGAGCGACCGGAAACCGCTGGCAGTGTTGTAGTAGCCCGTTGTGTTCTGATAGAGCGCGCGCACTCCGCTGGCAGTATTGGAGTAACCGCTCGTGTTGTAATAAAGGGCACTGGTACCGCTGGCAGTGTTTTCATTCCCATTGTTGAAGTAGAGCGCCTCGTAACCACTGGCCGTGTTGGAGGTGCCGGCGGAGTTCGCCCAGAGGGCATTGACCCCGCTGGCTGTATTGTAGTTACCCGTATGGTTGGAGAAAAGTGATCGGAACCCGCAGGCAGTGTTCTCGAAGCCGGTCGTGTTCTGATAAAGCGCGCGCACTCCGCTGGCAGTATTGGAGTACCCGGTCGTGTTGTAGAAAAGCGCAGTCGTGCCATCGGCAGTGTTTTCGTTGCCCGTGGTATTATAGAAGAGTGCAGCTGTACCGGTGGCGGCGTTGGAGGTGCCGGTCGTATTGGATAAGAGCGTATAGTCCCCGAGAGCGACGTTGTAAGAACCTGTGGTGTTTGATTGCAGAGCACCCGTACCCAACTTCTCATTGAATACTTGCGCATTCCCGGATTGAGCACTGAATGCCAACAGCGAAACCAAGCTTAGCAAAAGAACAGAGGAAATGGTTTTCATGAGGTGTTTAAGTTACTAAAGTTTAATTTGACGAACCGTTGGAGGTTAATTGTGGAGCGGGCCGGCTTAATTCAAGCTGGTCGCTCACTTTCCGGATTTGTAACGCCTGCTGATCGAGTCTTTCGGCGAGCACCTTACTTTCCTTCTGCTGCTGCGCGATTATCGCCTCCTGCTTGGCAACAGTAGACTGTAAGTGGGTCATGTTCACTTCGTGTTGCTCGACCTTGCGGTGCTCTTTCAGAAACTCGTTTAACAGCATCGCGTTCACCGCTTCGTAACGGACGGAGTAAATGTCGCCTTTGCCATCGCGCAGTACCAGATCGGGGGAGATTTTAGCGACTTCCTCGGCCACCAAGCCGAATTGCGCGACGCCCTTGCTGTCAAACTCTTCCTTGTAGTGAAAGCTAACAGGACGCAGCGAGAGGAGCACCTGGCTGGCCATGTCCATATCCGCGATGTCCTTCTTGAACCGCCGCGAGGACGGACCCGTTCCCAACCTGCCGTCACTATTCACATAGACCTGCGTGCCGTTCGTTGCGACGCTGCCGTAGATGCCGGCAATGTAGATTGTGGGGAGTAAATCTGGCAGACCGATGCGGATAGTGTTGCTCTCGCCGGCGACTCCTGGGTTTCCGATATCAATGTTATTGCTTCCCGTAGTGAGGTCGGCACCAGCCCCATAACCAAGCGCGATGTTGTCGCTGCCGGTTGTGTTGGAGTAGAGCGCATAATAACCGTTGGCAGTGTTTTCGTTTCCGGCCGAGTTCGCCCAGAGGGCATTGACACCGCTGGCGGTATTGTAGGAGCCCATATTATTGGAGAAAAGCGATCGGAAACCGGTGGCGGTGTTATAGAAGCCCTGGGTGTTCTGGTATAGTGCGCGCACTCCGCTGGCAGTGTTGGAGTAGCCCGTCGTGTTGTAATAGAGTGCACTGGTACCGCTGGCGGTGTTTTCATTCCCGTTATTGAAATAGAGCGCCTCGTAACCACTGGCCGTGTTGGAGGTGCCGGTGGAGTTCGCCCAGAGGGCATTGACACCGCTGGCGGTATTATAGTTACCGGTATGGTTAGAGAAAAGCGACCGGAAACCGCTGGCCGTGTTATAGAAGCCTTCCGTGTTCTGGTAGAGGGCGCGCACTCCGCTGGCGGTATTGGAGTAACCCGTTGTGTTGTAGAAAAGCGCAGTCGTGCCGCTGGCAGTGTTTTCGTTGCCCGTGGCATTATAAAACAGTGCAGCTGTACCGGTGGCGGCGTTGGAGCTGCCCGTCGTATTGGATAGGAGCGTATAGTCCCCGAGAGCGACGTTGTAAGAACCTGTCGTGTTTGATTGCAGAGCACCCGTACCCAACTTCTCATTGAATACTTGCGCATTCCCGGATTGAGCACTGAATGCCAACAGCGAAACCAAGCCGAGAAACAGAACGGAGGAAATGGCTTTCATGATTTTATCGACTGTTGAGCGGCGTCGCCCGGTTTTGTTCCTCGCATCGGTGGAATTTCTTTCATTTTCGGTTTTCATAGTTTGCCTTTCATTCGCATAAACAAAAAAAGAGTGATCAAAGTGATCATCTAAATTGAATTTCTTTGGGAGATACTTTCGCATGCAGGAAATTTCTGAGGGTGATACGGTACGAACAAGAGCGATGGATACGTCTTCGGCCTCTGCGGAGAGAGTGAGCCAATTGCTGGCGAGTTGGGGTGATGGCGATGATGGCGCCCTCAGAGAATTAACCCCGCTGATCTATGAAGAGCTTCGACGCGTCGCTCATCATCAAATGCTCGGACAACGCGCCGACCACACACTACAAACGACGGCGCTGGTGAACGAGGCATATTTGCGCCTGACCAGCCAGACTAATCCAAGCTGGCAGAGCCGGGCCCACTTCTTTGCTGTAGCCGCCCGTGCCATGCGCCAAATCCTGGTTAACTACGCCAAAAGTAACCAAGCCCAAAAGCGCGGTGGTGGCGCGTTAAAGGTCCAGTTAGACGAAGCCGCGATTGTCTCTCCCGCGGAATCCAAGGAAATTGTCGATCTGCACGAGGCGCTGGAGAGATTGGCCACACTCGACTCAAGAAAAGCTCAAGTAGTCGAGCTAAAATATTTCGGCGGGCTCAACTACGATGAGATGGCAGAAGTGCTCAAGATTTCACGCGTGACGGTGAGGCGTGACTGGGAATTTGCCAGGGCATGGTTGCACAGCGAATTGCACAATGCAGCCTGACAGATCCGATTTCGCTAATTCACACCAATTGATTCAGGTAGTTCGCTCAAGGCCGAAGCAATTTCGAGGCGATTCGTGTGTCGCCCTTCCATTTTTCATAATTGATTTACTAAATTCACCGCAACCAGTGTAATTAGTATCAATGACGCCGGCGCGGCTACAAACGATTGAAGAAATCTTTCGTGCAGCGCTGGATCAAAAAGCAGAACAGCTTAACGCGTTCCTGGATACGGCATGCGAGGGCGATGAGCTTTTGCGCCACAAAGTTACATCGCTTGTGGCTTCCCATCACGGAGCGGGCAACTTCATTGCCACGTCAGCTGTTGCTCTCGCGACGAAGATTATTGAAAATGAACAAGCGGATTTGCTTGTAGGTCAGACGATCGGCCACTACAAAATTTCGAGCCGGATCGGCACCGGCGGGATGGGCGAAGTCTATCTGGCCACCGACATTACGGCAGGCCGCAAAGCCGCGCTAAAACTCCTGCCAGCGCGCTTTACCGGCGACGCGGAACGCCTGACGCGATTTCAACAAGAAGCGCGTGCCGTTGTTGCGCTTAATCATCCAAATATCCTGACCGTGTACGAGATCGGCGAGGATCACTCAACCTATTACATTGCCAGTGAGCTGATTGAAGGCGAGACACTGCGGCAACGTCTGGTGCGCGGCGGAATGGAGCTGAGTGAAGCTGTTAACATTGCGATCCAAGTAGCAAGTGCGCTCTCTGCCGCCCACGAAACCGGCATTGTCCATCGCGACGTTAAACCGGAGAACATCATGCTCCGGCCGGATGGATACGTGAAAGTGCTCGATTTCGGCATTGCAAAGCTTGCGGAGCAGGAAGTGCCAGTAACCATCCCGACTAACGAAGCGCTGTTGCTGGTTGAGACAAATCTGGGGTCGATACTCGGCACCGTTCGTTATATGTCGCCAGAACAGGCGCGCGGCGCGCCAGTTGATCAGGGCACCGACATCTGGAGTTTTGGCGTGGTCCTTTATGAAATGGTAACGGGTCATGCGCCATTTACCGGCGAAACACCGGCAGAGGCCATGCATTCAATTCTTGAGACGGAACCACCGCCACTCGCGCATTACATTCCGCAAATCCCATCTGAGGTTCAGCAGATTATCAGCAAGGCGTTGCGGAAAGATCGCGCGGAACGGTATCAAAGCGTCCACAAATTACTTCAAGCGCTCCAAAGCCTCCGGCGTAGGATGGAATTCAAGGCTGAATTGGGACGGTCCACGTCGGCTGGTTCATGGCCGCGCTGGATAACCATTACGACAGCGTTGCTCGCGCTCGCGACAATGGGGGTCGGTGTCGTGACATTTTCTCGCAATCGCTTGGCATCGACGCTGCCTGTGCCTGAGAAAAGCATCGCGGTGCTTCCATTTAACAATGATAGACGAGACCCGAACAATGCCTACTTCGCCGATGGCATCCAGGATGAGATTCTGACACGGTTATCGAAGATCACCGAGCTGAAGGTAATCTCGCGTACATCCACGCAGCATTACAAAAGCGCACCTGAAAATCTTCGCGAGATCGCCCGGCAGCTTGGTGTAGCCCACATCTTGGAAGGAAGCGTCCAGAAAAGCGGCGACGCCGTGCGCGTGAACGTGCAGCTAATCAAGGCCGCCAATGACTCCCATCTTTGGGCGCATACGTTCGATCGCAAAGTAACCGACATTTTTTCGGTCGAGAGCGAAGTGGCACAAAAAATCGCAGCGGCTCTTGAAGTGACACTGACCGGGCGCGAGAAACGCGAGATCTCATGGGTCGGCACGAAAAATCCACAAGCATACGAGGCCTACTTAAGAGGGCTCACGGCGGGTCGGCCCTTTGATTACGATTCCTGGCAACGTGCAGTACAAGCATTCGAGGAGGCTGTTCATGTCGATCCGCAGTTTGCGAAAGCCTGGGCGTTGCTGGGTTGGCTGCGGGCGCGCATTTACTTTCAAGACTTCGATCGAACGCAGGCAACTCGAATAGCGATTGGAGAGGCGGTACAAACAGCGATGCGTTTGGATCCGGAACTGGCCGAGGCGCAAATGGCGAGTGGCTTTTATGAATATTACGTAGTGGGCGATTACGATACGGCGCGGCGTCTATTTGAACAGGTGCGGTCGCGATGGCCGAATAATGCCGACATTTTGGCAACTCTCGGGCTCATTGCTTTCCGCCAAAACCGGTGGACGGAAGGACGAGAATATCTCGACGAGGCGATCGCACTGAGTCCGCGCGATTCGTTCTTACGTGAGGAGGCCGCTTCTACACGAGCTAGTGCGCGTGACTTTCCGGGGGCACTGCGAACGATAACCCAGGCATTGGCTATCTGGCCCGATAGCACGAATCTCATCGCGATTAAGGCCACAGTTTATCAAGCTCTGGGTCAACTTGATCAGGCCGACGCGCTCTTAAGCGGCCTTCACCCGGGGGCGAAGGATCTAGCCGCTCTCGGGGCGATCTGCTATCAAACCATGCTGCGACGCGATCCGGCACCGGCAATCACTCTGCTTCGGACGTTGAACGATTCGTCTCAATCGCTGCCGCCACTGTTACAGGCTCGGCATTATGTTCTTTTAGGCCAACTCGAGCAGCTTTCCGGAAATACCAACGAGACGCACGCCAGCTTTACCCAAGCTCGGCAAACCTTGGAACAAGAGTCGGAACGTCAGCCGCAGAACCCGCTTTTAGCTTCGTTACTCGCACAAACCCTGGCGGGCTTGGGCCAGCGCGACGGCGCTTTGCGAGAAGCTGACCGTGCCGTAGAACTTTTACCATCATCTCGCGACGCTAGAGACGGCCCACACTACGAAGCGATGAGGGCGCGAATCCAGGCGCGTTTCGGCGATGGCAATGGCGCGATACCAACCCTGAAGCGTTTGCTACAAACACGATATTCCGCGTGGCCCGGGTCGCTAATAACGCCAGCTCTGCTTCGCCTCGATCCCGATTTCGACCAGCTCCGCAGCGATCCGCGTTTCCAAAAACTCTGCGAATAGAAACGCACTAAATGGGATAATACAGGCACACTCATCGTTGTTCGACTACCTGATGCACTGCAGTAGGATCATCGAGCAGAATCCATTCGAGCACCGAAACCGGGAGGCTGCCATTTTTGATCAGATCATCGTGGAATTGACCGAGCTGGAAATTTTCGCCGGCGCGATCTTTATAACGGCCGAGCAGATTCATGATCTGCCATTTGCCTGTGATGTAGCTGATTTTCTGTGTCGGACTTGACGCGGCGCCAGCCGCTTCGCCTTCTGCTGCCTCGCGATCCAGACCGCCGGCGTCCATGAAGTACTTTACTGCTTGTTCAAAAGTCCAGCGGCCGGTGTGCAGATTCACGTCGACGCCAATGCGCGCGGCTCGATACCGCGACAGGCGCAGGATTTGCCCTTGTGCCGGTGAGTTGTTCGGATAAAGGCCGGTGCGCGAGAGCATCTCCTCGCCGTAAAGCGCCCAGCCTTCAACGAAAACGCTATCCTCATGCTGGCGGCGGATTTCATCGCTCACGTGATTTGCGATAGAGAGCTGGAGAAAATGTCCTGGAATGCCTTCGTGTCCAAGGATAGGCCGCGGATCTTCAATCCCTGCGCGGATGTAAAAATTTTTCGACTCCGGGTTATAGGTGGGAATAAAGTAGAAGCCGGTCGGATCCTTGTCATAAACGCCTGGAGGATTCATGAAGCCTCCGGGACTGGTTGGTTTAAATGCCTCCGGTAACTGCCGAATTTGAAACGGTCCAAGGTAAGGCGGCAGCGTTACCAAGTTGTGTTCTTTGAGAAAATTAATCATCTCGGTCTCATGACTCTCGTACGCTTTCAAGAACGACTCCTGATCGGGTGGAATGTTCGGCGCCCGTTTCGGATCGGGATCGGCGAGCTTGGGGTCGGGCAGTAGCGCTTCGAGCGCACGGTAACGCGCCAGCTCAGCGCGTCCGATCATTTCCACCTCCGACCCGTTCAGCGGCAACAGCAGAACGTGCTTGAGATAATAGTCGTAATTAACTTCGCCCATCGGGGTGAAATCCACCATTTTTGGAACGCGCTTCTCCAACTCGTCGGCGTAATCGTGCAGAGCTGTGAGCG
>Ga0065712_10000667_pt1 | contig 10934 bp, 6 predicted proteins | sample MisRhiReplicate1_FD_59099 | JGI IMG/M metagenome (GOLD analysis project Ga0065712, IMG submission 59099) | Miscanthus rhizosphere microbial communities from Kellogg Biological Station, MSU, sample Rhizosphere Soil Replicate 1: eDNA_1 v3... | ecosystem: Host-associated > Plants > Roots >...
ATTTGCGAGTAATGTATTGTTTGGCATTTCTCCCCCTTGTTGAGCCGCACTCAAATGAATCAGTTCGCGCATCAAATTGCAGTCATGTCAGGCAGAAGCAACTTCGATGCCTGACGTCACACATGCTCTTCTCTGTGCAACCTCTGCGTTCTCGGTGTCTCTGTGGTTGTTTTTCCTAAGCAAACTTCAACCACAGAGACACAGAGAACGCAGAGGTTGCACAGAGAAATCTCACTACCGTGGTGCACTCGATCGAATCGTCAGTTCCGTGCCGCTCGGAAGCTCGAGATTGTCTTTGCCCAGAATAAAAACCGAGCCGGCTCCGCCTGCGGCGCCAATGATTCCACCTATTGCCGCTCCTTTTCCTCCGCCGGCGATGGCGCCGATGACGACACCCACAGCGGTAGCAATGCCTGCACGCTGGATCGTTTGCCCTGTCCGGTTGGCGCCTTGCGCGCTTCCTTCGTTGTCAACCTTGATTGCATCGCCATTTACCGTTCGAACGCTCTCGAGAATTCCCGCGAACCTGTAAGTTTGTCCATTCGGCAGCCGGATCGTTTCGAAAGTGAGCGACATCTCAGACCGGCCACTCAGGCGTCCACCCTCGTCTACGCTCCCAACCGCACCTTCGATAACTGCCCCTTGCAATTGACTGGGATCGCGTACGGTCATGGTGAACAGGTCCCCGCGCTGCGACAGCTTTGTGGTTAGGTTATTGTTCAGTATGGCCACTAAAGTCTCACCATCTCGCACGATCGATTCATACCGCGAATCGTTGTGGACGTTCCACTCTGCGACATCGGCAGTGCGGTTATAAACACTATCGACGACAACTGGTTGGGTTAGCCGGTCGGAATAGATCTGTCGCCGCACTCGCAGACTGTTGTCGTTTTCNGTGGCATCGAAAGTGACATTNAAATCATTNTCTTTGTAGCCGTTCGAACTCACTACTAACTGTTCTCCACGCAACGTCGCTATCACCNTCGTCGATCTGCTGTTGGGCAGTTGTTCCTGACGCTCACGGCCATCCGCCTCAAATGTTGATTGTGGCGCTAGCGAAGAAGCCATAGTCATCGTCGTGCCGCGGCGCTCGATCATCAGCATCTCGGGAGATTCAAGTCGCGCCAGAATTTGGTCGGCGACTTCCTGGCGTTCGAAGGGGCGCAAATTCTGAGTGGCGCGCCGTGCTTTGTCGCGCGGGTTGTCACTGCGAGCGGAATCTAATCTAAAGGTTCCGGTCAGGCGATTAGTGCCTTTGAATCCGGTTTGTGTAGGTGAATTGTTTACCCAACTCGGCGAGATGTTATACGCGTTGGCCAGGAGGTTTAGATTCGCGCGCAATGTTGCCCAATCGCTCCTGGCGCGCTCTGTAAGCGGATTGTCTCGTATGAAATTGTCGATGGGTTGGGCCTGATCGAGCAGACGCTGGACGTCGTCCGAAACCAACTGCGTGGCATCGAAGCGAATGCGCAACTGGTCCGTCGCGCTTTTGAAACGTCGGAGAGCGTCATTCATGTTGCCCTCGACTCGAGTGCGATCATAAGGCCGGCGGTCAAAAGCATCGGTAAGACTTACACGAAACTTATCGCCGCCGTTTTCGATCTGCTGAATTAGCTGAGTGAGCTCACTCTCGGATAGTCGGAACGATCGATTTGAGTCAACCTTCATCGGAATTAGTTGGTTCCACTGCCAACTGACGCCATAGGCAGTCGCCAGCGTGTTCAGATCCGTTCGCACCGATGCCCAGTCATTCTTGACCCGAGGGTTTAAGGTATTTTGGGTTGTGAAGCTGTTGAGGGGCGACGCCTTTTGCAGGATGCTCTCAACGTCGGACGCAACCGCAAGCCTCCGAGTGAACTGATCCCTGAACTGCTTAATAGCGAGATCAAAACCAGACTGGAAGGTGCTGATGTCATTTTGAGGCCGCGTTTGGTCGACGCTTCCCTGGACCAATGCCACATTGAGACTGTTGCGGAACCTGCTCGAGCTTCGTTCAAGTCGTTGCAGCATGTTGCCGACCTGACGGGTGTTATTGCGGTTAAGCTGCGGCTGGGCCTGTGCGTCCACGCCGATGAAGATCGGAACCAGTAACAGGATAAAAACAGAAGCGATGCTTTTTATGATCGTCATTTTTCTTCTTTCGGCTTCTACAGCCTCATCCACGGTTTCTAAGCACACGTCGCAATTCAGGAATCCGAAGCTGAAATAAATGGAGTGTTGTGGACGCGAAGATCACAACTCTTCTTCAGCTCTTTTGAAATTACAAGCGGCCCAAGAAGAAGGTTGCCGGCCCGATCCCAGATGTCGAAAAGTATTTTCTAAAGGAACCCACTAAGGTATAGCACTCTGAAGGAGACAAGATCCGTGCGCTAACACACATACCCAAGAAGTCTGATTTCTCTGTGCAACCTCTGTGTTCTCTGTGTCTCTGTGGTTGAAGATTGCCCAGGACAACAACCACAGAGGCACAGAGAACACAGAGGTTGCACAGAGAAGAGCATGTGTGACGATTGGAGTGGTTGGAGTCAGGCCTCTTCCAGGATTGGTTTCGCAGGCTCCACTTTGAAGCCCATGGATTTGAACAGCCCGAAAAGCTGCAACATGGCACATCGGATTCCGTCCTCCACTGCCTCGGACGACTGTCCAAGTTCCTTTGCGATTTGAAAATTGGTCATCCCGGAAAAGAATGCGAGTTCAATCATTCGGTGCTGCAGGGGCGGGATTGCATCCAGCGCTGCTCGGACGAGTCGCCGTTGTTCGGTGATGTTGATTGATGAGGTTGCTTTGGTTTTACCTGCCCTTTTTCGCAACGTCCTGCTATTCGTGGCTAGTTGGCAACAAAGGCGCTCGATGGCACGCCGGTGTGCCATAAGTATCAGCCAGGTCAGCGGTCTTTCATTCTGTTTGCCGAATTGGCCGGCTCTCCGTCGTACTTCCTGGTAGAGTTCAGACAAAACCTCTTCGGCCGTTTGAGTGTGCCCCAAAATACGCAACAAGAGACCGAAGAGCAGGCCGTTCGTAGCCTCAAAAAAGAGACGGTAAGCAGCTTCATCGCCGCTCGCTACCCATGGGAGTAGCATTCCGACCTGATCAGCTCTCGAATGCTGGCGGCTTACCAAAGTAAGTACTGGTTTTCGCGATAACGGCACAGCGCGTTCCCTTCAACTAACGAACAGCTAATCTTTTTTTGGAAACTGCAAGTCTAAGAAAGCAGCAGGGCAATCGTATGTGCGTTGCCACACATATAAAAAGTTTCTACAACAAGGTGTGTTGTTTCACTCAAGCAGCTTTGGGAATCGTTTGCAGCAGTCGCGCGAGAAGGCTTCTCAACTGATTGAAGTTATCAGGGCGCGTAACATGTACGTTTTCGCCGATCGCTATTTCATCACCCTGAGCGATTTCATCAATGCAGAAGACAACAACGGGTACATCCTCTCCTATCGCAGCGCTTTCGCGAATCCGGCGGGCGGAAAGAATCACCTCGCGTGGCATGCCGGCCAGACTTACGAGAATCAGGTCGGGCCGCTGTCGTCGAGCGTTCTCTATTCCATCTTGTTCATCTCTGGCTAACGCTATACGGTAGCCATCCACCAGCAGCAGCTTTTCAATGCCCTCGCGGGTCTCCTGCACATCCTCCACTACCAAAATGATCGGGTTCATATCGTTCTTCTTGTCCATTAAAACCTCAAGTCGTTCTCTCTTTGCTCGGCCCAACTCCATCATGTCAGGAAACGTTGAGCCACACTCGCTAATTTGATCGCCCTTGCCAGCCCCAGTAACTGCATGACGCGAATACCCCACCAGTTGATGTCGATCTCATACCAGGCCAGTCCATGTCGTGCCGCGGATGGGTGCGCATGATGATTGTTGTGCCAACCTTCGCCAAAGGTTAGTAACGCGACCCACCAGTTGTTCCGGGAGTCATCGCCAGTTGAAAATCGCTGCGTGCCCCACATGTGCGTCACTGAGTTGACCAGCCAGGTCGCGTGCAAGTTAAACGTGACGCGAAAGAAAACTGCCCACATCACATACGACCAGCCACCAAAAGCCAGCAACGCCACGCTAAGGAGAACGAGCGGCAGCCAATAAAAGCGGTTCAGCCAGACATGAAATCTATCTTTCATCAGATCAGGGGCATAGTGCGCCATAACCGAGCTGTCAAACTGTTGCGCCGTGCCACTGAGCATCCACCCGATATGTGCCCACCAGCCGCCATCTCGCGGAGTGTGTGGGTCACCGGGCGCATCTGCATGCGCGTGGTGGATGCGATGCGTGACAACCCAGTTGATTGGTCCACCTTCGAGCGCTAGTGTGCCGCAGATCGTCAAAAAGTATTCCACTAATCTTGGCGTCTTGTAGCCACGATGAGTTAAGAGTCTGTGAAAACCCATGCCGACACCCAGGCTGGCGGAAATCCACCAGAGCACGATCGCAGCCAGCAGCGCCTGCCAACTGAAGACAAAGAGCGCGGCCACCGCTCCAAGATGCAAGAGTCCTATAAAAATTGCGGTATCCCAGTTAATGCCTGTCGGCCGATTTTCATTCATTAGTTCGGTGCGCATTTCGAATTCTCTAGTCATCGTTTCTTATTGGAGCAATGGGGCTCGTAGATAGGTATACAACTCGAAATGCAATCGGTCTGTGCGCCAACACACTTATGTTGGTTGCTCGATCTGTTATCACTAATGTATAAATGCAATATATCCTATACTTGACATATACTCATCGTTAGCATAAGGTGACTCGCGAATCGAGTCCGCTTACTCCCTTCTCAGATAGATGTTCCCCCCGCGGAGGGGGCGGCAATGTCCGCTCCTGACCGCAATGTCTGGTTACGATCCTAAGCTTAGACTGGAACGCAAATGATTAATCTTTATCTCAATGAACGCAGGGTCAACGACGTGACGATCCTTGATCTGAAGAGTAGGGAGAGAATTCGCGGCGCCACTATAGCGCTGCACGAATCGATTCGTTGCCTTGCTCGAGAAGGAAAGATGCAGGTTCTTTTGGATCTTGCCTGGGTCAAGCACATTGATTCGGGCGGGTTGGGCGAGCTTGTTTCAAGCCACGTAACTCTCGAAGAAAGAGGTGGCGCGCTCAAGCTAATGCACCTGACCGAGAGTGTCCGTGAACTGATGACAGTCACAAAACTCTTAACGGTCTTCGATGTTTATGACGACGAGCCGGAAGCCCTTGCCAGCTTTGTAGGCGAAACCTTAAAGATTGTTGAGCGTGAAACGAGACCGCGTGCATCGCTTGTGGACGCTGTAAGTTTGGCGCGTTCCGGGAACTAGGCGTTTTGTGCGACGTAGTCTTCCCGTCGAAGTATGCCGGCGAGGTCGACGGCTTCCTGGATCGTCATTAGATCGCTATCGTCTCCGCCCCGAAATTTAACTCCGCTCGCTCGCAGTTCCCAATCATCATGTCCTGCGTATTTCCGCTGGTTAAATAGCTCCACCGCCTCGTAGCCGCTAACCGTGGTGAACGAGAGTAGAAGCAATTGAGTGCTATTTCGCTCGCGCGTAGTTGCCTCTATCGCTTCACGAATCGTTTTCCGATCCGGGACTTCTTCGGTCAGGGAAGGCAGTCCCTGCAACTCGTAAAGCCGGCCTCGGTACTCGGCGAGTAGCGCAAGATACTGTCTGCACTGCTCGACGATGCTTTCGCTCGTGGCTCTATTCACTGCATACTTTGACGCTTGTAACCTTTGTTCCAATTGCGGGTACAACATAAAAATGTCCTATCAATTCGATCTAAACCTGATCGGCCTTTGAATTGAATGTACAACTGGATTTTGGGTGCGTCCGTGCGACAACACACATATGTGTGACACGAAATTAGAAGAGGAATTTACTCAGTATCAACGTGCCGCGCTTTCATAACCAGGTTCGCCACGTTTGCAATCAACTCGCCGGGCGACACTGGCTTGGCCAGATGCAATTCGAAGCCTGCTACGCGAGCGCGCGCTGCATCCTCTTCGCTGGCGTAACCCGTGAGCGCGACCGCCGGGATGGTTCCGCCGCTTTCGGGTCCCAGCGCGCGTACCCTTCTGATCAAATCATATCCATCTTCGGTAGGCATTCCGATATCAGACACCAGCACATCTGGTTTCCACAGGTTCATTATCTCGAGTGCAGCATTGACTGAAGCCGCGACTTTTACCTCGGCGCCGCTTTGCGTCAGCGCTAAAGTCAACAACTCGCGCGCGTCCAGTTCGTCATCAACCACCAGCACTCGCAAATCCGCCAAACTCGCAGATTGCAGATCGGATTGCTGATGCTCTCCGTTATCTTCATTTCGCTTTTCTAACTCCGCATTCCGAAGCGCCATCAACGGCAGGGTCACCGTGAAGGTTGCTCCGCAGCCAACGCCTTCACTGGCTGCGTGGACTGTCCCTCCATGGGACTCGATAAGTTGGCGGACGATTGCTAATCCCAAACCCAGTCCACTGTGCTGGCGTGTCGTTGTGCCATCAGCCTGACGAAAGCGTTCAAAGATATAAGGTAGAAACTCCGGGCTGATCCCTTCACCAGTGTCATGTACGACGATCGCCGCGTTGCTGTCCTGTTGCTTCAAGTGCACCTCCACACGACCTTGTCGCGGAGTGTACTTAATCGCATTAGTCAACAGATTCCAAACGACTTGTTGCAAACGATTCGCATCCCCTGAAACTAGCCCTGCCGCCGAATCAGCCTGGAACTCCAACTGAACTCCCTTAGCTTCAGCCGCCGGCCTAACAGTTTCCAGGGCGGCTTCAATCGTCGGGATTAACTCAACCATGCCCTGCTCAAACCTAAACTTACCTGAGATAATGCGGGAGACGTCCAGTAGGTCGGCGATAAGTTGATGTTGCGCGCGAGCATTACGCTCTATAACCTGGAGACCGTGAGCAGTGTTCTTTTCATCCAGCTTGCCGCGGACAAGCATGTCTGCCCATCCCATCATCGCGTTGAGAGGTGTCCGCAACTCGTGAGACATCGTGGCCAGGAACTCATCCTTTAGTCGATTAGCGGCTTCTGCCTGGTTGCGCGCGTCGTGTTCGTTGGCTAACAGCCGCTCCCTTTCTTCCTCGGCCCGCTTACGTTCGATAGCAATGGCGGCGGTGCGAACTACCATGTCTGTCAACTCACGGTTCGGCGGAGTTGGATCCCCTGTGTCGCGATAGTAGTTGGCAAACGTGCCGAGCAATTGGCCGCTGGAGGAGATGATGGGAACCGACCAACCCGATCGAAGTCCGTAAGGCGCGACGAATTCACCAAACGACTGCCACTCTTTGTCGGCATTGAAATCGGGCACAGACACCGCTTCACGCCGCCTCACAGCAGTAGCGCAAAGGCCTGTTGTAGAACTAACAGGCACGCCCTCAACAGCAGCGTTGAAAGCGTCCGGCAAACTCGCGCCGACGCCCCGTTGGAAGAGTGTCCCGGCCTCGTTCAGCGTTGAGAAGGCTGCAAGCAAGCCCTCCCTGGACTGGCACTCAACCACGCCAACCAGAAATCCCAGCACGTCGTCGAGTGGCGCTCCCTCGGCCAACAGTTGGAGCGCCTGCCGTTGCGAGTCAACCATCACTTCCGTTTGTTTCCGCTCGGTGATGTCGTAAAAGCAATTGATTGCTCCAATGACTTCTCCCCGATCGTTCTTCAGCGGACGGATATTGACGATGACGGTGATATGCGAGCCGTCAGGCCGCTCGATGAGGACTTCGCTGTTATTGACTTCGGAGACTTTCCCCATGACCACCTCGGCCATGGGACACTGTTCGTGGGCCATTAAACTGCCGTCCGGTCGGAACATTTTGAACGAGCCGCAAAACCGCTCGTCCCTATCTCCCAACACTGGCTCGCGTCCCCACAGTTCGGTGGCGTGACGGTTGAAGTTCACCAGTACGCCCGAGGCATCAATGGTATAGACCGCCATGGGAGTCAGGTCAAACAACGTGCGAAAGCGTTCCTCATTCTCGCGCAACGCTTCACCTGCCTGCTGTCGCTCGGTGATGTCCTCAAAGGCGAGGAGGATCGATTGCGCGTGGTAGCCGTCGTGCGCCAGCCGGCGAGCATTCAGCAGCATCGTGCGCGATCCGATGCCCGGGAAGTCGTGCACCACCTCGAAATCCTGAAACTGGTTGTTCTCCGCGAGAATTGTTTCCAGCAACTTCCGCAACGCGGGAATGTCCCACTGTCGATCGCCCAGCTCATAAATGAATCGGTTCTCTACCTCTTCACGTGCGACCTGAAAATTTTGATAGAAAGATTTATTAGCCGTCTGCACTCGCAGATTCTCATCAAGGACGATAAGCGGCTCGCGCACTGTCTCGATGATCGCTTCGGCGTATGCGCGCGCCGCGGCGATCTCACGCTCGTGCTTTTTGAGGTCGTCGATATCAACCAGCACCAGTACCGCGCCGTCGATTTTATTGTCCAGTGTCATGTAGGGCCGCACGCGCAAAGAAAACCAGCGGCCCTCTCTGTCCTGCACTTCGCGGTCACGCTCGCGAACGCTGCTGATGACTTCGCTGATGAAGCCCTCTAAATCGGACAACTGAAGGTTGTGACGCACATTGCTGATGGAACGCCCCAGGTCGCTGGGCAGAAGGTTGAATTGTCTTTCCGCTTGCACACTGAAACGGCGAATCGTCAGGTCACGCCCGAGCAAGACAATGGCAAGCCGAGTTGAGGTTTGAAAATTGACCAGATCGCTGTTAAGGCGGTTTAGCTCAGTGTTGCGATTGGCCATCTCCTCATTGAGAGTCATCAACTCTTCATTAGCCGACTCCAGTTCTTCCTTGGATGTTTCCAGCTCTTCATTGATGCTCTGCAATTCTTCGTTGGCAGACTGGACTTCTTCATTGGACGCTTGCAGCTCTTCGGTAGCGGCTTCGTATTGGTCCTGGATGGCTTGCAGGTAATCGCGAGTCTCGGCAAGCTCGCGCTCCAACTCCACGCTGCGCCGGGTTTCTTCTTTGTTGCTTATTTGGCGGGTAGTTCCTGGAGCAGGGCTTTGGTGTTCACCTGATGGCAGGGCGCGTTCAGCGCGTGCTGCCTTTTCTGCCTCCTCGAACAAAATCAAGAAGCAGCGCTCCCGCAGATTCTTAAGTGGAACGACTTCAATGTTCACGGTTCGCGTGTCGCCGTTCTGATTGATTCGTATGTTCTCGCGGCGCGCGATTTTGTTTTCTTTCTTTGCCTTATTGATGGTGGTCCGCAGCGGCAGCAGCAAACCTTCACGCGCCATCTTCAACACATCGAAGCTCGCCTTGCCGGTAGCCGGGGGCTGAAGATAGGCGCTGGTTGGACCACGAAATTGCAGGATCTGCAACTCGGCATTGATAAGCACGCCGGGAGGTGCAAATCGATTGACACTCATGCGATCAGCTTCACGCTGAGCATTGAGATCACTTGGCAAACCCGGAGACGACTCTTCCGGGACTTTGACAGAGAAAGGGAACCGCAACGCGTGACCTGAAAGATTGTGCTCATCTCGCTCAGTTCTGACCGGGAGATGAAACGAAGGCGTAGACGCAGCTCTCCGGGAATAAACTTTCTGCCTCTTGTCCACCGGTTCAAACAGCTCGGCGAAGCTGCCAATGGATTCGGACGCGCCCAGGAATAAGAATCCTCCCGGCTTTAGTGAATAATGGAAGGTGGGGAGCGCCTTCCGCTGCAAACTTGGTTCGAGATAGATCAGCAGGTTGCGACAGCTAATCACGTCCATGCGCGAGAAGGGTGGATCGCTGATCAGATTCTGCCGGGCGAATACGACCATCTCGCGTAGCGACTTGACGATGCGATAGCCCCCTTCTTCTTCGACAAAAAATCTCCGCAGGCGTTCCGGCGAAACGTCTTCTACCAGGCTCTTTGCGTAAAGACCGTGGCGAGCTTTATCCAACAGGGCTTCGTTGAGGTCGGTAGCGAATATCTGAAGCTTGCGCAGGCGAGGCGCTTTGTCAGCAGATTCCATGAACGCCATCGCGATCGAATATGCCTCCTGGCCGGTGGAACAGCCCAGCACCCAAACGCGAAACGGGTTGTCGCCACGTTGCTCGAGGAGTTTCGGAAAGACCTTACGCTTGAGAACTTCAAACGCCTCCGGATTACGAAAGAAACTTGTCACGCTGATGAGGGTATCGGAGTACAGCGCATCCAGTTCTTTGCTATTGCCCTTGAGGAAATCCGCGTAGTCTTCCAACGAGTCCTGCTTATTCAAGATCACGCGTCGCATGATGCGACGTTGGATGGTGGCGGATTTGTAGAGCGAGAAATCCACGCCCGAATGGTTCCGCAAGAGCAATAGGATTCTCTTGAACCCATTCTCCACTACTTTGTCTTTTGCTGTTGCCGCTTCATGACGCGCGCGACTTGATCCTGTCTGTGGACTTCCGCGGCCACCGGATGGCAGTGCGCTCGCATCATCCTCGTGTTCAGTCGCGCTTGCTCGATCTTCTTCCGGGTTTAGTTCCTGAGGTTGACCCGCAACGAAGGGGTGCTTAGCAATGCGAGCGAGCTCGTTAGCGATATTCGCAGGCGAGAGAACAAAATCCACGCACCCCGCAGCCACTGCGCTGCGCGGCATCGAATCGTATTTCGCAGAATCGTCCTGAGCGAAGGTGATTCCGCCCTCGGCTTTGATCGCCTCCAGTCCCACCGTGCCGTCACTGGCAGTGCCGGAAAGAACCACACCGATAGCCCGCTCGCGCTGATCTTGCGCCAGCGACTCAAAGAAGGAATCAATCGAACGAGTGGGGGTGCGTCGTTTCTTGCGGGCCTGAAGCTTTAACGCTCCTGCTGCGATGCTGAGAGTAGTGTTTGGCGGAATGACATAAACGTGATTTGCCTCCACGCTGAGATTGTTCGTGACCTCGCACACCGGCATCGAAGTCGCGCGGCTCAGAAGCTGTGTGAGCGCACTCTCATGCTGCGGATCAAGATGCTGCACCA
>Ga0065712_10000748_pt1 | contig 10930 bp, 12 predicted proteins | sample MisRhiReplicate1_FD_59099 | JGI IMG/M metagenome (GOLD analysis project Ga0065712, IMG submission 59099) | Miscanthus rhizosphere microbial communities from Kellogg Biological Station, MSU, sample Rhizosphere Soil Replicate 1: eDNA_1 v3... | ecosystem: Host-associated > Plants > Roots >...
GCTTCAGTGGAAACGCCGAGGCGGCGATAGCCTTCCTGCATCAGCAGAAGATCTTCCGGTTGGCCCAGAGGGACGGCGTCGCACTCGCTTTTCTTCAGGCAGGCCGAGCGCGCCGGGGTCCCGACGAGTTCTTTGACTTTGAAATCGCCTTCCTTGATGCCGTGCAAGGCCATGAGTTTGCGCGTTGAAATGGAAATGGTATCGACCGCAAGGGAAAGACCGACGGTTTTGCCTTTGAGGTCGGCGAAGTTCTCAATTTCCGCCCTGGCGATCAGGCTGTAGATCGGCGTTCCGGTTTCGCCGAACACCGCAACATTCTCCGAACCGTTCAGCACGTCTTGGATCAAATAAGGCGTCGCGGTGCGTGTAATATCGACGACGCCTTTCGACAGAGCCAGCACCATGTTGGCCGCACCCCCATCAATGGGGAGAACTTCCAGGGCGATGCCCTCGCGAGCGAAGAAGCCCTTACGCTGCGCGAGATGAAACTGCAAGGCGGATACGGTTTTGAGGGTTGAGGGGATTTGACCATAGCGCAACGTAATATTTTGGCCATGAACGTTAAGAGGGAGTACGAAAAACAAGCTCGCAACGAGCAGAAATATGAATGGCTGCATTGGAAGACCTCCTGCGCCGGTCGTCGAAACTGCGCGCTTATAACTCAGCCGGTACGTTTTGTCCATGAGATCCGCCTGAGGTTTTAGCATTTCAGCGCTGCATCGGCGCCGACGATCTGCTATAAGTACCGGATGCAAATCCTCCAGGTGACGCTTTGGATTTATGGCATGGCGTTGAAGCGTGCCCTGGAGTGCGTGCGAAAAAATCTCGTCGTGAGCTTTGCTCCGTTAGTCTACAGCCTGCTGCTTTCGGCCGCGGCGCTTATCGCTCTACCTTTGGGCCTCCTCGGCGGCTTCGTGCTCGGTCTGGTCGCGCAGGCCTGTCTCAGCTCGGGTCTCTTTCTCGTGAAGAATATGATCGATAGCGGCAAAGCGGATGTAAATGACTTTGCTCGCGGTTTTAAGGTCTACATTTGGGAGTTGATCACGATCTCATTCATGCTCTGGATTCCCCTGAAGATCGCCGGTATGGCGCTCGCGACGGTTCCCAATGGCGGGTTGATTTACTTTTGCATTGAGATCGCTCTTTTCGTTTTGCTCAATCCCGTGCCTGAATTGATCTATCGCAGTCGTACGTCGGGCCCGGAACTGTTGAGCGCGAGCTACAATTTTATCGTCGAGAACTGGATCGAATGGCTGACCCCGAACATTATTCTTTTTGTCATCGGTTACGTGCTGCTAGGGCAGATCGAATTTGCATTGTTCGGTTTACCCGCATTCGTTCAACTCTTCGTGCACTCCTTCGCGCTCGGTTTACTTCTCACGTACGTGATGACGTTTCGCGGCTTTCTATTTATTGAACTATACGGCAGCAGCCGCCGTAGTCGAATCTATCGTTACAAGGCCCGCAGCAATTAAACTGCCTGATCCCGACATCAACTTGTGGCTTCCGACTTTTGTTATGCCAGAGCTCCCGGAATTCTGGATGCCGTCCTGCGCCCGCATGACAAAATCACCCTTGGCTTAGCTAAAGCATGCGGATACCAAGAAACCAAAGCGCTGTACATCGAGCGATAAGCTCGATAATACAGCGCATTAGCGTGATTTTCTGCTTCCCAGCGGAAATCGTTTGTTGACTTAAAATCCCGAGGATCGGCCGTGCCGGTTCGAGTCCGGCTCCGGGCACCCAGCAATCTCTGTCCTCTTAAGCTCCAAGCGTGCGGATAGACGTTCAAGCGTTCGACACAAGGCACCAACGCCACAGAGGAATCACCGCTGCATTGCGAAATTGTAGTTATGGGTATTCGGCGGGGTTCACTAACTGTAACGTATTGCTTTTGGTGCTTTCCCAGCCGCATCTCGCTTCCGACTCGACAAAACAGGTTGGCTAGAAGCGCCTCGCCGCGGCAAACCACGGACTGGGCTTAAGGTCAACTTTGGAGCCTTATATCCGATTGGCTCCCTGGCACTCCACTCTGTACTGGTTTGGCATCCCGACTCACTAGTTATTCTGTAGAAACTAAAAAAGACGCGACTTGTCTCAAAGTTTCAACCTGCTGTATACTTGCGAAACTATGATTTTGCTGGTTGAGGACGAGGAAAGAGCTCGGGAAGTCTTTGCACGCATTCTCAGAAAAGCGGGTTACGCCGTGATCGAAGCTGGGGATGGACTCGAAGCGCTATCGCTGTTGGAAAGGATACGTTGTGATTTGGTCATCTCGGACATATTGATGCCGAATCTAAATGGGTATGCGCTAGTCGCCCGGATCCGTGCAAAATGGCCAGACCTCCCAATTGTCCTCACCTCGGGATATCTTTCTCAAGATGGAGGGAAAACGATCATGGACGGCTCGGTGGAGTTTATTCCCAAGCCGATCGATTCAGAAGTATTGATCGCTACCGTTCGACGCCTAACTGTGCGTGTGCTTGGCACTTCCTGAGAACTCAGCAGTGTCCAGATGAGACTATGGCCGGGTAGCGGAGCGTTTTTGAAAATTCCATGTTCCATCGCGTTGAGGCTCGCGGCCTTTGAGCACATCTTTGAAATGCGGTTGATCGTAGAGCGGTGTTCGATTAAGCATTTCATCTAAAACGTCGTCGCGCAGATAGGGATAATTCTTTCCTTCAGCGCAGTAGGCGAGGTAGTTCATTTGTGCCTGTTCTTCCAGATGAGCCATGCCCATGACCGCTTCGGACAGGCTTGGGCCGGCGGTAACAGCGCCATGGCCGCGAAGTAACATCGCTGACTCACTGCCCAAAAGGTTGGCGACTTCCATACCTTCATCGTCACTCTGAATTGTTTTCACGTGAGGATAAATGGGCAGCGGCCGACGCAGTAATTGTGCTCCTTCTTGACGCATCGGTTTGAGCGTCCCGGTGAGGACGCTCATCAAGATTGTATAGCGTGGGTGGACGTGCACAACCGCATTGACGTCGGGTCGTAATTTGTAGATGCACCCATGTATTTTTACTTCGGAGCATTGAGTCAGACCGGCGCGAGCGGCAACCAAAAAACCGTCGGTATTGCACATCACCATATCATCCGGTTCCATGATCGCCAGGGCATCGAATTCATACTCTCTACCTTTGACGAAAAAATGGTGGGGCTGTGACGGAACGCGCATGCTCGCATGTCCAAGAGCTGCGGTGACACCGCTTGCCAAGCCAAGATTGGCGAGCACGCGATTGGCTGCGGCGACCTCACGCTTTACATCATCCAATTCAGAACTCATACGGATAGTCCTCGATGAAACGTATCCGATAATGAACACTCAAACAATGGCGAGCGACTAGCAAAAAACTCAACCGACGCGCCGGTTCGGAATTTTCAAGCAGTGGCTCACCTGCCGGTTCAATGTCGCCGCTTTCCAGCGCACGAATCCATGCCGCATATAGGTTGGATCGAGGTGAAGATGATCGCAAATACTCTGGAAAGAGAAGAACGAAGGGTCGTCCTTATCCATGATCCATTCTTCTGCGGCCTGGAATAATTGCTTTCCCCGAGCATCTGTCGCGAGGACATACTTTTGAAAATCCTCGGTGGCATTCTCCAGGACCGCAAGCATAAGTCTTTTCTCTCCATCTCGAATGATCTCTTTGCTGAGATTTTCAATGAGGGTGCTATCGGTCGGCTCGATCATGGTAGACAAATTAACCTCCTGTCGAATGGTGCGATTTCGCAAGTTCGCGCCGCGGCAAAAACGCAAACGGCAAGCCATTGCAGAAACAGTGACTCAGGGGAGTCTTGGGAAACCTCGGACCCGCTCGATTTTGGCTCTTGAGGATCAAGATGCCCGTTCACCCCGCTGAGGTTTTCTACCGGGCCAGTCAGGATCAAGATGACCTCAGGAGCGGCGGGAGAACGGCAGAGGCTGACGAATAAAAATGCACGAAAACTTTACAGAATGTAATGCCAACGGCTTGATTGGCAATCACTGTTGGAGCTGTCTATACTCTTCGGGACGACCATGGCGAATGTTTTCTATAAAGAACGGCTGATCGTCGCATTCGCGAACCTGAACCCAAGTGATAAGCAGTGGAGTCCGGGCGCGGAAATCACATGGAAGTCAGAAGGGCAGAGACATTCACATACAATCGGCGGTCTGACCGACCGCTTCAAGAGCAGCGACGACGCGGAGAGATTTGTCGTCAATCTCGCGAAAGCCTGGATCGACGCAAATCGATAGTGTCCGAAGCGGCGGTGAGCTCGGCAGGCGGAGATCTTTAGATGACCTATAACGCATGGTTTCAATGCATTAACGGTTGCCCGGGCCAGTACAGCTTACTCGAAATCATTTATCGCTGTCCGGCCTGTGGTGACTTACTTGAAGTTCGCCACGATATGGATGCGCTCAAGACCCGAGCCGCCGGAGCTTGGATAAAGCTTTTCGATGATAGAGTCGGCCAGAACGCGTACCCATACGGCTCCGGAGTTTGGGCGAAAAAGGAATGGGTCGTGCCGTTCATCGCTAACGAAAATATTGTGTCAACCTGTGAGGGTAATACCAACCTTTTTTGGGCCAATCGATACGGCAAACAGCTTCACCTCGAAGATTTATGGGTGAAGCAATGCGGTAACTCGCACACTGGTTCCTTTAAAGATCTCGGCATGACCGTGCTGGTTTCCGTAGTGAATCAGATGATTGCCAACGGCGAGCCGATCGATGCGGTGGCCTGCGCTTCGACCGGTGACACTTCTGCCGCTTTGGCGGCTTACGGCGCGGCGGCCGGTATTCCGACGGTGGTTTTTTTGCCGCGCGATAAAGTTGCTCCCGCGCAATTGGTTCAGCCGTTGGCCAACGGCGCTCTAGTGCTGTCACTCGACACGGATTTCGATGGCTGTATGGCGGCGGTTCAGAAAGTGACGAAGCACAAACATATCTACCTCGCAAATTCCATGAACAGCTTGCGCATCGAGGGGCAAAAGACCATCTCGATCGAAATCGTGCAACAGTTTGACTGGGAAGTCCCGGACTGGGTGATTTTACCGGGCGGCAATCTCGGCAATGTCAGCGCCTTCGGCAAAGGTTTCCTGATGATGTACGATCTCGGCTTGATTTCGAAGCTGCCGCGCATCTGCGTTGCGCAGGCGGAGAACGCGAACCCGCTGTATCGTTCCTACCTAAAAAATTTCGCGTCCTTTGAGCCGGTAACAGCGCGCAAGACCTTGGCGAGCGCGATTCAGATCGGAAATCCGGTTAGCATCCGGAAAGCCATCGCAATATTGCAGCGCTTCAACGGCGTTGTCGAGCAGGCATCGGAGTTGGAACTTGCGGAAGAAGTCGCGCGCGCGGATCGTACCGGCATGTTCAATTGTCCTCACACGGGTGTTGCCCTCGCGGCGCTCCGAAAACTGGTGGAACGGAAAGTTGTTCATGGCAATGACAGAGTGGTAGTGATTTCCACGGCGAACGGCCTTAAATTCGCAGACCAAAAGATCGCCTATCACGCGGGCACCCTTCCCGGAATTCAGGGTTTGCTTCAGAACCGGCCCGTGGAGGTCAGCGCTGATCCCCAGCAGATCAGCGATGCAATTTCCCGCTACGTCGAGCGAGTTCGGTTGCTAGAGAAGTAATGAGCGAGCAGCAAAAGAGTAGCGGCGCGGCAGGCCGGAGCGCAATGCAATCTCCCATGACCAAGGCGGTCAGGAACGGTGGAAAAAATTTGGGTTTCAGCACATTGGCAGTGCACGGAGGTGAGCCGCGTCCTAAGCTGGGCAATGCTCTGGCCACGCCAATTATTCAGACGGCGACGTACACTTTCACCAACACGCGGGAGTTGCACGATCATTTTCAGCGGCGAATCGAGCGTGAGGAATACGGCCGTTATGGCAATCCAACCCAGCGGATCGCAGAGCAGAAACTTGCCGTTTTGGAAGGGGCGGAGGATTGCCTTCTGTTCTCAAGCGGAATGGCGGCGGTTACGACTGCTGCCTACGCCGTGCTGTCGCATAATTCTCATGTTGTCGTGACGGATGACTCCTACCGCCGGACCCGGCAGTTCCTGACGCAGACGCTGCACCGCTACGGCATTGAGGTTTCCACCGTACCGGCGGGAGATTACGATGCCATCGAGGAAGCGATCCGGCCGACTACCCGTTTATTAGTGAGCGAGTCGCCCACCAATCCTTACAACCGCATCGTCGATATGGAGCGCTTCGCTGAAATTGGCCGTCGTCACCGTGTGAAAACTCTGATCGACGCGACCTTCGCTACACCCTACAACCAGCGTCCGCTCGAGTTCGGTATCGATATCGTTCTGCATTCTGCAACGAAATATTTAGGCGGTCACAATGATCTTTTGGCGGGAGCCATTTTAGGTTCCGTGGAGTTGGTGGACGGAATTCGGTCGCTGCAGCACGTGACTGGTGCGATCATCGATCCGCTCGGTGCATATTTACTCATCCGGGGTTTAAAGACGTTTGCTCTACGCTTAGCCCGGCAAAACGCCAACGCGCAGGCGCTTGCGGAGTTTTTGGCCGAGCATCCCAAGATTACGGCGGTGCACTATGCGGGTCTGCGAACTCATCCGCAGTACGAAGTGGCACGCCAGCAAATGCGCGGATTCGGCGGCGTGGTCTCGTTTGAGATCGCCGGTGATCTCGAAGCCACGTCGCGCGTCGTTGACGCCTGTCGAATTCCTCAGATTGCGCCGTCATTGGGTGGTGTGGAGAGTTTGATTGAGCAACCGGCGCTGATGAGCTTTTACGAGCTCAGCAGCGAAGAGCGCCTGATGGTGGGAATCAAAGACAATCTGATCCGCTACTCCGTCGGTATCGAAGATGCCGACGATCTCATTGCCGATATCGCTGCCGCGCTGGAGCAAGCCTAGCGACCAATCGGTTGACAGAAAGTCTCGGACAAACTATTACCGCAGAGACACGAAGTTCGCGGATTATTTCTTCTGGTTGTGTACTCCGCGTCTTGGCAGTGAATTTAGCCGGTAATTTCGTAAGGGATATTTGTCGGCCCGTCGATGCGGCGGACGGTATTGGACTCCACGTCATAACTCCCCTGCAGCACTTTCCCGGAGACGCGCTCGGAACGTAAAATGACCGCAACCGATCTCGTCGGACCGCCTTGCTCAGCATGAGCATCGAATGGGGGTACCAGGTCGACTTTGCCTGGCTTTCCTTCGGTGACGCTTTCCAGCTCAAGCTTGGCGTAACCTTCTTTGGACCCATCGTCAAGACGACGGTAACGCTCCAGACTTTCTGTGCCGTCGAGCAGGCCATAGGCTGTCCAGGAGTGAGCGTGATCGTGAATGCTGCCCTTGCGGCCGGGAACACGCACCACGCCGTTGATTGCGAAACCGTAGTCGGGGTCTTCGTAGAAGAGTAGATTCTTCCGGCCTTCAGTAGACGGCCAGGATTTCGCTACTTCGCGCAGCGTGGAATCTTTTACCAGCTCTTCGAGAAGCTTTTGGCCCTTCTTCATGCGCTGTTCCACGTCTGGCAACTCAGTCCAGGTGGCGCGCAGGTCTTGAATGAATTTTTCAAAAACGGGGAGTCTATTAGCGGCGGACATGAGCTTCCTCCTTCTCTACGGACTCTCTATTTATGCATTTCTCGCTGTAATTCCTCAAGCAGACGGAAATCGGCGATCTTATTCAAGGGTATTTCACCGACGCCCTTATCCATAGTTTGAATTTGCTGCATGTGAAATTTTACGCCGGCTTCGCTCGCCGTGCCGTCACGGCTAAACGATTTGGCGAGTGACGCGTAGGATTCGCGCGCGACGGCATGATCCACCTTCCACTCGTTTTCGATGATCCGGATCGATTCCTCGGGACGCTCTCTTGCGAAGATGAGACCGCGATAGAGGGCGCGTAGAAGCCGTTTCGACAATTCGCGCTTCTCCGTGAGCTGGCGGTCACTGGTCGCGAATCCGTTGCTGGGAAATTCGACGGCGTCGCCTAAAAAGAGTAGTTCACGAAATCCCTTCTGCTTCAACAAAACATTGTCGGGCGGCACGGCGATCGTCGCGTCGATGGAGCCGGCAGCGAGCGCTGCCACTCGCGTCGTCGGCAAACCGATCATGATCGGGATCGCGTCGCGCTGTAAATCCAGGCCTTCGCGTTTGAGCGCGATCCGAGTCGCCAGTTCTATCGTATCGCCGAAACGGACCATGCCGATATATTTGCCGCGCAGGTCGCCAATGGATCTAATCTGTGGCTTGGCTATCAAGAAATAGTTCGGGCGAATGGCGCCAAAAAAGATCGCCTTGAGCGGCGCGCCTTTGGCGGCCAAGCGTAATGCGGAGTCGGCGGCGCCGTGGTAATCGACCTCGCCGGACATGAGCGCGTTATGCGCGAGCTGTGGCAGCATGATCGGGATTTCGATATCGATGGTTTCGTCTTTGAAAAAACCGCGGTGCGCGGCAATGAATAGCGGCAAGTAGCCCATCGATTTCGCCGGTAGGGCGAGTTTGACCCGATCCGCGCTACGAACCGTGCCCGGCGAAGCGCATAAAAACCCAAAAAGAACTAGCAGCAGCCGCGGCAGCATCGATCTAACAAGGCACAATCACGACTCTAGTCTGGCTTTGTCTTTCTTCTCTTGCGGCGCTTTGATCCTGTCTAGATTCTTTTTGGCGAAGTCGCCGTGGCCGACTTCTTTGTCCACCGCGCTGAATCGCGGGTTGCCGGCTGGTTCCGCGCGCGCGCCGAGGAGAATCATGTACTCGTTTCCGGTATTGTCGAGCTGGTAAAGCTGGCCCGCCGGAATGGTCACCAGCATGCCCGGATTGAGTGCGCGAGAGGGAGCGTCGGGAAAATGAAACGTGCACTGGCCTTGAACGCAATAAAATTGCTGATCCGCCGTATGCTTGTGCATCGGTCCTTTAGTGCCCGGATAATCTCCATGCACCCAGGTGTGAAAATGATCCGAGCTGAAAAGAACTTTTTTGCTGTGACCGATGTCCAACTCTTCCATTTTCAAAATATCGATAAATTCGGCTAGCATATCGTCCTCCAGTCATGTGAACGTCTAGTGTTGCGTGCCCTCGGCACGTGTGCTCTGCCGGTATTTCTCCCATGCGGCGATGCCCGCCTTAGCCGCGCGCACATCGCCGTCGCCGCGATGGCCGGCGCTTCCGACTGCGCCGACGATAACGTTATCAATGATGAGCGGCAACCCGCCGGGTATCAGAATGATTTGCCCTTCCATCAGGCTGAGCGCGCTGTGAAAACGTTGCGGATTAGTTTGCAGCTGATCCGCCGATTCGGCAGTGCTCTGCTGGAGTGTGACGGCGCCGATAGCTTTGCCGATGGCGAATTTGACCCAAAATCCCGAAGTTCCGTCCATCGAATCCAACGAAACAAGATTACCGTTAAAATCCACGACGGCAATCGCCGCGCGACCATTTTCCGCTCTTACGACTGATTTGGCTGCTTCGATGATGACCCGGGCTTCCTCCAGCGTCAAATGGATCGGTACGCGAACCAACGGACGGGCGGCACGCTCGATTGCGGCCGGCTTGTCTTGTGCGATTACGATACCGCGCATGGCAAGCCAGCCATTGCTACAGATGAAGAGCGTAGCCGCCGTAACACTAAATCGAAGCCACATTGAAGGTCGGATCTTTTGAGATTTGGCGAACCACTGTGGTGTTAATTTCGCAGATCCGATCATAACGCCTCCGCTGCGGGTTATGAAGCCGCAATCCTCAATGTGTGCTAAAGGTAGTTTTGAATGGTTGTTTATCGCTCAAAGGCGAAAACATTCTGCCCACTACACCACTGTCGAACGTCAAGACTTTATAGTCTCCATGATCATCCGATTCCATGGTCAGCCGATAGCCGAACTGATCTTCGGAGTTTTGTCCGACCAGATAGATCCAGATGGCGTTTTCACCGGGCATCGGTTGAAACTCCTTCGCAGTTACTTTCGTAGGATACCCGCGACTGTGCATGCGGGTGACCGTCTGTTTGAATGTTTCCAGCGACAGGTGACGCTTGCCGCCGGCGGAGAGAAGGTCATATGCGCGATCGAAGTTCTGGTCGACGAAGGCGGCTTGAGCGAATTCGATAGCGCGTCTCGCCGCCGCGGCCTCGTCATGTTTTATCGATTGAGCGCAGCCGTTGATGATTAAGAGAACGACGAGGCCGCGCAGGGTCGCATATAAACCTCGGAGCACGGTGTCTGTTATGGTTAACAGTTTTTTCACCTCCGGTGTTTTCGGACAGAGCTCGCTGCCAAAGCATCTTCTATTAAAGGCTACAACCGTAAAATGTGCGTATGATGAGTGTGGCTGTCGGAAGTGCCATCTAAAGCGCTCGAACGGCGTAGTCTTCGTTATGCCTCACATGCTTTACACTAAGACTCTGACGATTCCTAGTTTCACCTCGAACAAGATTGCCTGCGGTTTGCCGGATGGTCGGTAGCTGAATGAAAGTGATGCTTTTGATCCGCTTTGTCTGCGGCACATCACTTGCTGACCTTAGGAAGCTTCGAAAGAAAGGAGACAGGGAGTGAACAACACGGTTTTGATTGTCCTTTTTTGCCTCGTGATGATCACGGGTTGTGTCATGTCCGACAATTCAGAAACGGATTCGGATAAAGCAATGATTACTACGCCAATTGAGCCTGCTGAAAATAGTCCGACTCCAGCCGCAACAGTTTCAGAACCAAGCGTCCTGACGCCGAGGGCACACACATTCAGTCAAGAGGAGATACGACAACTGCAGATCCGACTGAAAGTAGTGGGATTTGACCCCGGTGCGGCCGACGGAGTTCCAGGCGCAAGAACGAGAGCGGCATTGGTCCGTGTGCAAACGAGTTGCGCGGCGTGGAAATCGATGGCTGACAACTTTGCACAACAAGAAGCCGGCGCTGTGGATGGCAAATTTCCGGTATCTCGGAAAGATATCGAACT
>Ga0065712_10068396_pt1 | contig 10927 bp, 12 predicted proteins | sample MisRhiReplicate1_FD_59099 | JGI IMG/M metagenome (GOLD analysis project Ga0065712, IMG submission 59099) | Miscanthus rhizosphere microbial communities from Kellogg Biological Station, MSU, sample Rhizosphere Soil Replicate 1: eDNA_1 v3... | ecosystem: Host-associated > Plants > Roots >...
TTTTCTTTCGGCATTTCTCTAACCTTCGAAGTTATTAAGAAACTTTCACGTCGGATTAAACCCAAAACCTGCCGCTTGCTTACAGTTATCTATTCTGGCGCAAATACTCGCGCACTGCCGCTGCACCGTTACCGACTTTCCTAATCGCCTCTCGTAATTTCGCCTCTGAAACTCCCAGTACCTGAGTCCAGTACTCGATTTCCCATCTTTCGGTCAAGCTAATTTTCGAGGCATCCTGAGGGCGTCGTTTGTGGAGGTCGTCGGCCATGGAATACTCCAAATGTGCTCTTTGGATCGCAGAATTGTCTCCCTGTGATTTAGACACCATCCATCAACTGGACGGGGCGCGACGTAAGGAGCAGTTCTCCAAAAAACGGTCCCCGGGGTTCAGCCCTGTGCGGTGCCAGCCGGGATTCGGGCCTCCCGCTGTCGTCCTCGCTGAGCACACCGGAAGGGCGTTTCACCCGTTACCATGTTCAGAATAAGTCTCCATTTGCAGCACCCCGTTGCAGAAACCCGCCGAAAGGCATCGACTTGCACCGAAAGCGGCCCGCACGATCGTGCCATCGATGCACCACAGCTCCTGCTCCCTGCCACACGGCCTGCGGCATATTGCTCACAAGAACCTGGGCATGGTCTCACTGCTCCCGGAACAGAAGCCCAGAGGGGGCCGCACCACTTCCTCGGCAGGGGTCTTCATCGACGTGCAGTACCCAGAGCTGGAATGACTGTGGTAATGCTCGGCAGAGAATTGGCCCGGTAAAACCTATTTCCAGAAGCCCGAATCGATCCCGCGCAAGAAAAATCCCAGCGGGCCAGCGAGATGCTTCCAGGGTCGGTGCAGGCACTGTATTCTTGGATTCAACTTGGCGCGAACCACTTTGAGCAAGTCACTGTCTTGGGCGGAAAACAATGGCTTCGTCCGTTACTCGAGCAGAGATTAAATACCATGCCGACTACCAGCTCAACTGGGCTTCTCTTATTTCGCCACTCCGGAGAGGCGCGTACGAGGTCTTGTCTTTGGACAGATTGTCCATTCCCGGAGATGCCCCAAAAAACTTCATCCGCATAAAAGAGTACAGTCCGGGCAAACCCGGGGTTCGCAAGCGATATTGGGTCGGTTACATAGCCAAAGTTGGCTCAAAGTATTACCCTCTCGAATCGATCACCGAGCATATGCTGACCCGGATCGGTCAATTGGCCGGCCTTGAAATGGCTCAGTCTCAGCTGCGCATCGTCGCAGGACAGGTGCGATTCTTGAGCAAGTACTTTTTAGGCTCGACCGAGAGCTTGGTGCATGGAATCGAAATCTTCAAGAAGTGTTTAGATGAGGAGTTTGTCGAGGAGATCGCCAAGGCTCGTAAGGAACAGGAGTTCTACACGTTTCAAACCGTCGTAGCTGCCGTCAAACATGCCTACCCGGAGCACCATTTGTCAATTCTGCACGGCCTTGTACGAATGCTTGCTTTTGACGCATTGATCGGAAATAATGACAGACACCCTGCCAACTGGGGGGTCATAACACCTGTTAACAAGTACTTAGATCCTTGTTTCTCGCCAATCTTTGACACGGCACGAGCCCTGTTTTGGAACTGCGGTGAACGCAAGGTACAGGAAATGCTTAATCAAGAAAAGGCATTTGACGCCTACCTGCGTCGAAGCATTCCGCAAATTGGTTGGGACGGCCAAACAAAGATCAACCATTTTGAACTAATTGGGAATATTTATGTAGAATATCCGGAATATCGCGCATCGCTCCTCGCATTCTGCCAGGACATGTGGGTCAAATGCTGTGGTAGAGTTATAGATGAGGAATTTGTTGAGTTGATGAGTCAGGACCGTCGAACGATAATTAGGCGGTGTGTCGAAGCTAGACACGCGCAGTTTTGCGAATCTATTAATTAAAACATGTTGAAGAATATTTGGCAATCTTGGTTTTCAGGCGAGCAACGTAGTCCGCGAACTCCGCTCGACACGTCGGCGCACTTTATGCTGCGCTACCGTCAGTTACCCGTAGGACACCTGACACTCGACCACGGCAGATGGCGTTTTGCGTATACCGATGAATTTCGTCAGTCAGAGTCGCTACGGCCAATTACTGAGTTTCCAGACCTTGATCGGACTTACGAGTCGGATGAACTGTGGCCATTTTTCTTTATGCGGATTCCCAGTTCCCGGCAAGGCGCTGTCGAAGAGTTTATTCGCAAGGAGCAAATCGACTCGGATGACGAAGTTCAGTTACTCCGGCGTTTTGGCCGACGAACTTCCGCTAATCCATTTGAGCTTATCGCAGTTGGTACTTCCGAGGATGAATTAGGCTTCATTCCTGACCAAACCCAATCGGGTTCAAGTGCAGGGTAGCACTTATTCGCAACTGCAAGATTGTGATGCGGTCAGGGTGGCGTTGGGTACCACATCAGCCAGTCCTGGGCCCGGCGACTTAAACAGCGGCGGCGCGAAACGGCCAAGTGACCCCACGTCGCTTGGGTTCGCGCAAGCAACCCAAGTGGCTGCCCGCAGGCCGAGCGTTTGCAGAAGCTTGTGGAAGAAAAACCGGATGCCATGCTCGCGGAACTGCGGCAGCTTTTGGGCCTGGAGTGCAGCACCCCGATGTCGCGCGCTGCAAGCCTTGCAGCTGACGCTATAAAAAAAGTCTTCACGCCGCGGAGCAGGAGCGGCCCGACGGCCAATAGCCACGTGCGGTCTGGCAGACCGAAATGAAAGGCCTCGATTCACGGCGGTTGGTGTGCCTCGAGAAACCTGGGCTACCACGAATATGAGCCGCCGTTGCGGCCGCAGTCTGCGCGGCCGGCGGTTGCTCGCCAATGTGCCGCATCGTGGTCGACAACCTGGCCGCCCACAAAGTCGCGGGTATCCAGCGAGAATCCGGGTGCAACGGACATTCGATTACTTTACCCATTCTTCATTCGAAAATTTCGCGCATCGCGAACCTTCTTCCCAATAGCCCGCTCTCTAGAAAGGAAACCAGGAGAACTACATGTGGTACGACACCATCGAGACTGGAAAGTCATGGTCAACACTCTGGTCGGGCTACACAATTTGCGGTGAATGTCAGGGAATTCGCATGACTCGAGGCACATGTTCCGTATGCGGCGATCTACCGGATTCAGTTGAAAGCCGAACGATGGAGATTGATGGTCGTAACGTCGCTGTTTGCTTCGCTGTTCCCGGAGCCGAGGGGCGGTACGAAGATTGGGTATACCTTCGCTTAATTGAGCAAGAATGGAAAAGACCAGAGCATCTCCCAACTCCGTCCCTGCTTGACCATAGAGAGCGGCTATCGCCGCGAGCATCGATCGCCATCCTCTTTTGGAGCTATTTTGAAACACGTATTGAACGACTATTGCGCGCATGCCTGTGTAATGTTCCGCCACGACTCGCCGACGATACTCTTCAGCGATACTCCGGTATCGGCATCAGGATCGATCGCTTGTATCGAATACTCTTCGAGACGACGTACTGGGACGACCTCAGGGATCTCGAACACGGGGCTGTTGCGGATCTATTGCGAGATGTTCAGCAGTTTCGTAACGAATTCGCTCATGGGAATCCCATTTCGATCACTGACGACTTAGTGAAAGCCGTTGTTGAAAAACTAAAGGACGAACACGAGAGTTGGATCGCCGTATTCAATCGGCGGGCGACTCGCAAGAACGGCTTGCGGGATCGGATTGGCCAGTGCCTCATGGCTGAGCGGCTTCCGAGCACGGCGTCACTTATCCAAAATCTCTGCAATGCTATAATGACCCAAACTCAGGAGGACTGATAATGGCAAAGGAAACTGACGACAAAAAAAAAGAGGAGTACTTCTACTTCGTTGATGACGTAAAGTACGAGGCAGACCAGCCGACGATCACGGGTGCCCAGATTCGGGCTCGCGTTCCTAACCTCGATCCCACCTACATTATTGTGCTCGAAGGGCACGGTCACGAGGAGGACCGACCAGTGGGTAACGATGATACAATTTCTTTGGACAAGGATAAGGGGCCTCGCCGCTTTTACACAGCGCCGCCGGCAACTTTTGGTCAACGATGACGCCCCTGGAAGAACAATTCGAGTTGCTCCGCCGCTCCGCTCAGCAAGCCACGCTAACAAAGCTCGCCAGCGGCGCGGCAATTATCGCAGTGCCGGGCATTGACCTCCCTTCTGGCTGGTCCGCGAGGTCCACGACGGTGCGATTCCTAGCGCCGACCGGCTATCCGTTCGCCAAGCCTGATTGCTTCTGGGTGGATCATGACCTGCGGCTCGCGAATGGTGCCATGCCGGCTAGTACCGGCATCCAGGCGATTCCTGAGACGAGCGAGCAGCTCCTCTGGTTCTCGTGGCATCTTGGCCAATGGAACCCGAACAAGGACACGCTTGCAACATACTTTTTTGTCGTGAAAACCCGACTACAGGATGCGCGTTGAACGATCTCATCTTCCCAGGTCACGCCTATTCTGCGCTCGCGGAAGATTTGCTGCGACATGACGAAGAAACATGCGCGATCGCATCCACCAAATCCGGCGGCCAGGGTAATTGTCGCCGCATCCTCGTCCGTGAGGTACGAATTGCGCCCGACGACACCTACCTGCGGCGGGGAGCACTTGAGGCCGTTCTGAAGCCGGAGTACGTAGCGTGGGTGACAGCGCAGGCTCGTAAAGCTGACTGCGGCCTTGTATTCATCCATTCGCATCCCAGGGGTATAGCTCCGCCACAATTTTCGCCGATCGACGACTCTGGTGAACAAGCACTCGCAGAGTTCTTGCGCCGTCGGATTCCAGGACGCCTCCACGCGGCACTTGTTGTCTCCACGGGAGGCTGCCAAGCCCGCTTGCTCGCTACGTCGGAAGAGATGCGCGTCGCAGAAGTCGGAACGCAACTTCGGTTCCCCGCTTCCCGAAGCGGAGAGTTTGATTCGGCGCGGTTCGACCGCCAAGTCCTTGCGTTTGGGGAGAAAGGTCAACAAATTCTCTCGTCACTACGGGTGGGTATCGTCGGGCTCGGAGGGACAGGGTCGATTATCGCGCAGCAGCTTTGCTATCTCGGCGTCAGCAACTTCCTGCTGATCGACCCCGAGTCAGTTGATGAGACGAATCTCAACCGCCTCGTCGGCGCAAATGGCACTTCGGTCGGAAAGCCAAAAGTTGCGGTGATTGAGGAACACCTTCGCGCGATTCGTCCCAACATTACCGTCCGATCATTCGCGGAAACTGTCTTGGATGCGCCAAGTGCGCTTAGACTACTGGACACGGACTTCGTGTTCTGCTGCACCGATTCCCATGGCAGTCGAGCAGTACTAAATCAGCTAGCCTATCAATACTACCTTCCCTGTCTCGACGTAGGAGTAAGCATCGCAGCGACAAATGGAGTGGTAACCCACGTCACCGGTCGCACCCAATTGCTTGCGCCCGGGCTGGGGTGTCTCGTGTGTGGTGAATTGCTCGATGGCGATCGGGTCCGTTGGGATCTGATGTCGCAGAACGATCGGTCGAACGATCCGTATTTCATCGGTGAGGGACTGCCACAGCCATCAGTCATCAGCCTCAATTCAACCGTTGTCTCCCTTGCCGTCACGATGTTCCTTGGTGCCACAACGGGCATTCCCGCTCATGCTCGCTACCAGCTTTATAATGGCATCGCGGGAACCGTGCGCATACTTAAAGCGCGGATTGAGGCGGCATGCATCGTCTGTTCTCGCCGCGGCGCAATGGGCCGAGGTGACGAGTGGGCACTCCCCGCCCGACCTGCACGGAGCGATTCCAGCCGTGCGCAATGAAGTGTTCTGGAGCGGTGTAACGCCTACGGACGCTGATACACGGGAGTACGCGAACCGTCACCTTCTCCTGCGCCAATTCGACGGGCCAGCAACCCTCGCTCGCGCGCGAGGCGCGGTCATTCGCATGGACAGTCGACGGCCAGCGGGCCTCGGACGCTGGCTGAAAGCCTACGGAAAGCTAGCAATAGACCTCGGGTGTGCCCTTTGTCTGCTCGCCAATTCTGACCGCGAGACAACCTTGATTGAGCATGCGCTCAAAATCGCACAGATTGACGGAAACTCGCTCCGTTTGCGTAAGCGCGTTCGGGTGTTTGCTCAGCCAGACCCGCATGTTGTGCCACAGTTTCTGCAGGAGTCGACTTCCGAACCAGTTTTGAATCCAAACCTACAGATCGATCCAAAGCCAGACGATCCGATGTTCGAGTTGCTTCTCAAACGGGCGTTCGGGGACTGCGCGTCGATTTCCGTGCAGCCACTCGGCCCAGGCCAGACAGCAACCGTCGTCAGCGTTTACGCGCAGATGGCGGGGTCTCTTGCTGGGCCTCGGCCACTGCCTTTCTTCGCAAAGTTTGGCAAGGCCGAGGCAATTGAACAGGAATACCACAACTACGGCCGTTACGTCGCCGGATTCATCCCGTTCAATCTCCGACCTAACCTCGATCCGTTTCGCTGCATCACTGGCTATGCAGACGGGCTGCTCGTCGGAAATCTCATTGCACATTCAGAGTCCCTACAGGAGGTCATTCAGCGTGGCCAGTCCGACCAGCTCATTTACGCCTTATTTGATGACGCTCTAGGTGGCTGGCGCATTCAGGCCTACGAAAGTGACCGGGCGGGACTGCACCCCGCAAATTTCCTCGACTTCTTCCCACAGTATTGCCGCCCAGTTGACGTACCCCCCGAAATTGTGGAGCACGCAACGAGACGCGGCGCGCAACTCGCCCCCGGTGAACTTTCGGCCTTGTTCGAGCGTTTTCCGCCAATGATCCAGCGGCGAGCCCCGATGCATGGGGACTTACACGGAGAGAACGTTCGCGTTCGGGGCAGAGACACAATTCTCATTGACTTCCAAAAGGTCCGCCTTGGGCCTTTGGTTGCCGATCCCGCATGCTTGGAGGTCAACCTGGTCTTTCGCGCATCGAAAGATGACACAAACGACGGATGGCACGAGACCGTCGACCGTCTGTATTCGATCGACTTACTTCGCTCGCCTCCGCCCCCAGCAGCGAGCCCTTCACGACGCGAATGGATGTGGACAGCGGTTCGACAGATACGGATGATGGCATTACCCACCCAGATCGAGCCATGGGAATACCAGTTGACGCTTGCATTGTTCCTCTTCCGTCGGTCTCGACAGTCTACGATCTCAGAATTGGACGTGGAACGGGCCGCCTATGCCTACGTAATGGCCGAAAGATTGCTTCAAAACCTTCAACAAGAAGTACTGCGTTCATGACTACATCCAGATCACACTCATTGCGATGGAGAGGTCAAGTTGAGCGTCATGGCGAAGCGCGCCACTTGCTGGAGCGGCCGGGCGACTTAGTCGTTGTGCATCGCGGTGTCGCTCGCAGTGCTGTGATTCTCTGTCCGTGTGGCTGTGGGGAAGAAATCACGATTAACTTGGACCGTCGGACAGGATCCGCGTGGAAGCTTTACCAACGGGGCGAGATTTTCACCCTCTTTCCTTCCGTCTGGAAGGAAAGTGGCTGCGCAAGCCATTTCATTGCCTGGAATAATCGCATACTTTGGTGCGATGCTGACAGCTTTCGGGAAATGAACGAAATAGTCGAAAGGCGCGTTTTGGCGGCGCTCACTCCTGGCCTTCAAAGCGTCATGGAGATCGCGGAAGCATTACAAGAGGACCTCTGGGAGGTGTTTTTCGCATGTCGATCTCTTGTTCGGCAACAGTACGCTCTTGAAGGAACCGGCAAGGACCAAGGTCAATTCCGTCGTGCGGGAATCTCCACACTCGGCTAACCCTGTCACAAATCACAAGTCAGGGCAACAACTTTTTCGCATCCATGCGCAGAGTTTAGCCCCGTCCATACGATGCCGGGAGAGACGCGGCCCCACTTCCCTCGACCCCTCTATCGACCTACCTTATTCTGAGGCAGCCGATACCGCCGTCCCCGGTCGCGGAACGCTTGATCCCCACCTTCGAGGATTCCACAAACCGCATTTCTGCTTTCAGGATTCTCGATTGAGCCAGCACGATAAGTGACTGTTGGCAAACCGCCTGCGGGGTTTCGGCTCTGACGAGGCCACAATCACCTGATCTGCATCCGTGTTTACCACTAGGTTCGCATTGTGCGTCACGATGATGACCTGGCGTCACTCCCGTGCCCTGCGGAAATGCGGCACGAGCTCCTCAAACACGGACTTGGGGTCTAGGTTCGCCTCCGGTGTGCGGCAACGCATTCACGCGGGACGGCGTTGGTCCTCTTGGGACGTTCAAACGAAAAATAGCTTTCGCGACGTGGTTTGCCGAAGGGGGGGAGGATTTCTTCCAGTGAGCGTCTGGACCGGTCGCGTTCGCTGCCGTTCCGCCGGACGAGTGCGGTCCAGTGACGAATCGCAATTTGGTCATGTTGAATGGCAAACGCCGTACGTCGCAGGTGTGCCCCAATAGTCCTCAGCCACAGCCGCTACGTGTTCAGCGACGGGATGTTCACACCTTACAAGCTCAGTGTCAGCGGGGTGACGAACGGGATGAGCTGCTCCACATGTTCGGGCATCGGGGGGATTATTACCTCAACTGGAACGCGGCAGGCAACAAATACACATTTGCGCTTTCCGGCCCGTGCGGACTGAGGGAAGTCCAGATTCTGCGGGAATTCCTTAACAGCACGGAGATGCTCCTCCATATTTACTGGAAGGCTAGCGGTGGTACGATTGCGGACTTTCACAGGGAAACCGCCATTTTCTCCGTTCAAAGGGTGCCTCTGCTTGAATTATCGCCAAGAGCAACAGAAGCTCTGTCGGCACGTCGACATAGCCTACCTAGGCTATTGCATCTGCAATTAAACATGAGAGAATTGCCCGAAGTCCGAGATTCGTGCGTCCATTGACGGTGGGTCTCCTTGGCAGGCTTTCAACCGAAAACAATTCATTCTGTGAGAACGCGGGCCATGAAACTCACCCAATCAATTGGTCTGCACCTTTCATGTGCGGCCCTCGATCGAGAAGTGACCGTTTCACGCCGAGAATCGCATTCAGTAACACGACCTACGATGTACAACAGAGCAGACGTTCGCATAACCCTGTGTAAGTAGCCAACCAACTATGGAGTAATGCCTAATGAATCGAGCTATGAATTCGTTGCTGACAGTGTTCATCACTTTTTTTTGTGGCGTGTCTGCTTTTGCGGACACATTCGTTGTCAACTTTCACGAACTTGACGGTCTACCGTTGCGCGGCACCGGCGGCCTACACAATACACTAACTGTGTATCAAGAAGTGCGCGGCAGTGAAGTAGATGATCTCGCAAACAACGTACGTGTTAATGCTCCAAAATTGCGACTCCCGATTGCTATAGTACCAGTGCCCATCGACCTCGATGACGATGGTCAGATCACGTTTAGCCTTAATCTTACCCCTGGCCCCGGTGATCGTTCGATTGTAATTGTTGCACAACGTTTTGATGAAGCCTCTCCATCTACGGCACTCGCATTTGTCGTCGTCTCATCCAATAACATGCGCAATCACGTGCTGGACATTGCCGTGCCCAGAGTAAGCGTAAGGTCTGCCGCACCAACCTATCAGGCACCATCGCCAAGGCGCGGATGCCGGTGTTTCCTTTTCCGTCGCCGCTGCCAATAGAGCGATTTCTTTTGGACCCTAATGCCCAATCAAGCTGATCCAACTGCCGGTTTAACCGAAGTCGTCCTGCTCGTTCACGGAACATTTGCGTACGACGACCAGGACGAGGCCATCGCGACAAGTCGTCGGTGGTGGCAACGTGCAAGTGCCTTTTGTCGCCGGTTTACTGAGGTTCTTCGCGAACTCGATCCGTCGCGGATATTGGAGTTTCAACCTTTCCGTTGGTCTGGTGCCAATCGAGAGTCTAACCGCCGTAACACTGCACGCCTGCTTCTAAAATCCTTGTTGAAATTGGAATCCGAAGGACGTTCTTACCATGTAGTCGCTCACAGTCACGGTGGATCTGCATTGTGGGAGGCGCTGTGTCTCGCCTTGCCCAGAAAACGTACTACCGAAATCCCTTTTCCCAATCTGAAGACCTGGACAACGATTGGCACTCCCTTCTTGCTCTTCGTGCCAGATCTGATCGGGCTTTTGGCAGTTCTGCCTCTTTGCGGTTTAATGATTTTGTGCCTCTTACTAAGCCATCAGCATCTTTGGTGCAGGGACTTTTGGACTGAGTTTGCAACCGACGTAGAAGGGCCCTGGTACTTAAAGGCCGCGACCGCCCAACTTACGTATCTTGGTGTGCTGCTACTTCCCGCCTTGCTGCTGCATATACTTTTCCGCGTGTTTTCATTATGGCGTGCTCAGCACGATGCACGGTATCTCTCCGATTCTCCAAAGTATGAATTGTTACGCCTCATTTACTCGGCTGCTTGGACCGCTTTGTGGGTATTGATTCTGTGTGCTTCAGCCTGGTTATTCAATAGTTTTATGGCAACGTTGCCGGTCGCACGGTCAGCGGTCAACAGTATTCCAGCGATCCTCGTCAGCCTTCACACATGGACAGGTTTAATCGTGGTTGTCACCTGCATCTGGCTCATAGGTACTACGGTCTTTCAGATCGTCAATTGCATGCTGCGCAGACGACGATCTCAAATTGCTTGGGCCGCCTTCGGACAACGGTATCGATGCGTTTCAAGCCTTCAGTATGATGAGGCGACAAGAGCACTGGCTGCGATTACGAATGGCATCAAAGGTCCGCTACTGCCTCGTCTTACAGCACCCGGCGCAGGAAAATATTCTGCAGGTGCCGGGCGCTTGACCGTGCCTGAAACTCCAACAGAGCCGTGGTTTCATCAGATTGTTATGCCAATTCTAATTGCTCGGGATTGGCTAGAACCAGTTTCAAAACGTACTTTTGCTAGCTAAACCGCGGGTAAGTCCAGAGCGTAAGAGGAGATGAAAGGAGTTTCCTCGATGTGTTCACGATCCCGCGAAAGC
>Ga0065712_10000939_pt1 | contig 10922 bp, 6 predicted proteins | sample MisRhiReplicate1_FD_59099 | JGI IMG/M metagenome (GOLD analysis project Ga0065712, IMG submission 59099) | Miscanthus rhizosphere microbial communities from Kellogg Biological Station, MSU, sample Rhizosphere Soil Replicate 1: eDNA_1 v3... | ecosystem: Host-associated > Plants > Roots >...
ACGGTGTTCATCGGCGGGCAGCCGCCGCCCGCGCCACCGTGGGACGCGCCGCATCTGGAATTCGAGGTGGCGTCGGTCAAGACCAACAAGTCCGGACCGATGATGTCGGCGATGCGCACGGTACCAAGCGAATTCCGAATGACCAACATCCCGCTGCGCCTGCTGATCTTCCAGGCGTATCGCGTGTCGAGCTATCAAATGGTCGGAGGTCCGAGCTGGATCGACTCCGAGCGCTTCGACATCGTCGCCAAGGCGCCAGCAGGCTCCACTCCAGATCAGACGACGCTGATGATTCGTGGTCTGCTTGCGGATCGCTTCAAGCTCAAGGTCCATAGCGAAACGCGCGAGACGCAGATCTACGCGCTCATGCTGGCGCGGAGTGATGGCAAGCTCGGACCGAAGCTGTCGAAGAGCACCGATGATTGCGAGAAGATCCTCGCGGAGCGGCGAGCGGCAGCGGCCGCGGCGCGCGCGGGCGGAGCGGGTCCCGTTCCGTTCAACATGCCGGGTCCGAACGAAAGGCCCGTGTGCACGATGAGCATGCGCCCGGTGCAGGCGGCCAACGGTGCAACCAACAGTGTGCCAGTGTTGTCGTTCAGGGGCGGCGGCCAGCCGATTCAGCTGATCGTGAGTCAGATCTCATCGTTTCTGAACAAACGCGTCGTCGACAAGACAGGGCTCACCGGCCTGTATGATTTCGAGTTGGAGTTTTCGATGCGGAGCATCGGCGGACAGGGCCCGCTCACCACGCAGGCGGCGGGAGCCACCACTCCGGCCGCGCCAATCGACGACGGGCCGACGATGTTCGATGCCGTGCGTGAGCTGGGATTGAAGCTGGAGTCAGAGCGCGGGCCGGTCGAGCATCTGGTGATCGACAGCGTCGAGAAGCCGACGGAAGATTGATAGGGGCGACGCATGCGTCGCCCCTACGAACGTCATTTACAAACGAAGTTGGCCGCTTCGTCGGTACTGCCTGTTCCCTTGTACGTAGCGACCTGCGGATACGGGCACAGCGGCCGCGTGCGTTCGACCTTACCCTCGACCACCCGCGACGCCGGGATCTGATTCGGCGCCTGCTTCTTTTCCACCCATTGCTCGAGCGCGGCGAGCATGTCGAACGTCGTCGTACCAGGACCGCCGCCGCAGTGATTCATGCCCGGCACCATGAACAGGCGATAGTTGTCCATCACCTTGCCGGCGCCGCCCATCGTGTCGAGTACGCTCTGGTAATACTGCGTGCTGCTCGGTGCAGGAATCTGCGGGTCGGCCCAGCCGTGATACTGAATCAGCTTGCCGCCGCGGCCGGTGAACTTCTTTAGATCGGGATTGCGCGCATTGATGAGACCGGCTTCAGCCTTGTCCACGAGCGCCATGTCCTTGTCGAAGTTCAGCGTCTTGAAATCCCAGTTCGGGTTGTTGAACACGAGATACTGGAACATCTGCGACCCGATGGGGAACGGCTGCGGCGCGCCGAACGTCGCCCAGCCCAGTTCGCTGCCGTAGGTGAGGCCCGGGAAGATCTCTTTCTTGGTCTGTGTATTCACCACCGCCTGATACATCTTCCGCGCGGCGTTGATCTGCGGCTCGGTGAGACATGCATCGGAATCTGCACCAGAGCAGGCGAGCACTTTCGGATCAAACGAGCACTTGGTCGGGTTCTCGATGACGCCGTCCTTGACGCCGTCGTGCGCGTCGCACGCTTGAAGCACCGCGTTGTGAATCGCCGGATACTTCGTCGCGGGAATGTACGCGGCCTCGTCCTTGTGCAGGTTCTGCGCGACATACATCGCGAACACGGCGCGGCCCGTGGCATTCAGCGCCGGCGCGCCAGCGACGATGCCGTCGAAGTCTTCGGGGTAGCGTTGCGCGGCCATGAGACCCTGGCGTCCTCCGGCGGAGCAGCCAACGAAGTAGGAGAGCCGCGCCTGGTTGCCGTAGAACGCCGCGGCAATCGCTTTGCCTTTGACCGTCATCTCATGGACGGCGCGATACCCGTAGTCGACGACCTTCTCGCGATTCTGCATCCACGGACCACCGCCACCCTGATGGCCGGTATCGGTGCTCGCGGTTGCGTAGCCACGGCGAATGCCGGCGGCGAGTGCGTTTGTGTCGATGTTGCCGTTCCAACCGCCGTTGCCGGTTGCCTGGAACTTGCCATTCCATCCAGACGAAGGCAGCCAGACTTCGACTTTGATGTCAGAGTCCGGCGACGGCTTCAGCGTCGCCGCGACGCGGCAGAACGCGGGGAGATCCGCGAACTGCGCACCACCGCCGCGACCACCACCTTGTGGTGGCGTGAACGCACCGGCTGCGACCGACTGCGCCATCGTGACGGTCGCGTTCTCCAACTTCAGCGACGAGAGCATCTCACACGACTGCGCGGCCACCGGCCGCGCGCTGAACAGAGCGATGACAAAAAGAATCGCGAGTATGGCTTTCATGTCTACCTCTTATCCGGCAATGCGAAGACGTAGAGAGCCTGACCAGTGCTGGGAGGACGAATCTCAGGCGCGAGTGTCGAGGGCACGAGGCGCGGGCTGCCGCCGCCGAGACCAGTCGTCACCGCGATGTACTGTTTGCCGTCGATGCTGAACGACATCGGGAAGCCCTGGACCGATGTCGCGAGACGCGTCTGCCACAGGATCTTGCCGGTGCGCACATCGACGGCCTTGAACGATCGATCCAGGTCGCCAACGAACGCGACCCCGCCTGCCGTTGACAGCACCGCGGTGAGGAAGGGCGCCCGCTGCTGCAGCGACCACGTCTCCTTCATCGTGTTCACGTCGAACGCCGCGAGCTTACCGATGTTGCCGTCGGTACCCGGCATCTCGTAGAAGCGTCGATCGGCTCCGCCGCCGCTGCCGCCGCCTTCCTTCTGCTCGATCTTCTGGGCGCGGATCGCGATGCAACTCTGACTGAGCGGGATGATCAGCTGATTCGTGGCGCGGTTGTGGCTCATCGCCTGCCAGTTGTGACCGCCCTCGGTGCTCGGGCACCCATCGATCCACTGGCCGACCTCGTGGTCGATGATGTCGGCGCGATACATCGGCGTCCCGGTCTGCGGATCGAACTTCTCCCACACGTTCTGGAAGACGGTCTCCTTGTGACCGAGATACTTACCCGTTTTGCGATCGAGCTTCCAGAGCACGCCGTCCTTGCCGACCGTGAACACCAGATTCTGTCCGCCCGAATCGACGAGCACGCGCTCGAAGACGATATCGAGGTCGAGCGCCTCGCCGGGTGCGTGCGAGTAGTACCACGCCAGTTTGCCGGTATCGAGATCGAGCGCGACGGTGGAGCTCGTGTAGAGCGCCTTGTCGAGCGTGTACATCCCGCGGCTCACCGGCATCCACGGCTTCGCCTGCGCCGTACCCCAGTAGGTGAGATTGAGATCCGGATCGTAGCTGCCGGTGATCCACGTCTCGCCGCCGGCGCGGAACAGATTCGTGAGGCTGCCCCATGTTTTGCCGGCCTCGCCTTCGGTGGCGATCGTGTGGAATCGCCAGAGTTGCTTGCCGGTCTTCGCGTCGTAGGCGCTGATGAAGCACTTCTGTTCGATGTACTGCTGACAGCCGCCCATGCCCTCGACGACTTTTCCTTTGGCGACGAGCGGACCGCTCGAACTGCCGCGGCCGTCTGGCATCAATACGTCCCAGGCAACTTTGCCGGTCTTCGCGTCGAGCGCCACGAGATGTGCGTTGCTCATCGCGATATAGAGCTTGTCGTCGTACAACGTGATACCGCGCGATGCGGTGTTGCTGCCGAGACGCTGTTCCCAGATCAGATCGCCGGTCTTGCCATCGAGCGCCTGGATGATTCCGCCCGTGTTGTTGATGAAGATCGTGCCGTTGTGCGCGAGGGGCGCCGGCTGATTCGTGCCGCCTTCGGCCATCGGGGCGACCCACACGAGCTGCAGATCCTGTGCGTTGTCGCGCGTGACCTGGTTGAGCGGGCTGTAGTTCGATGCGAAGTGATCGCGGCGGATCGTCAGCCAGTCGCCCGGCGCCGGATTGCGAAGCATCTCGTCGGTGACCGGCGTGAAGTTCTTCACCTCACCAGCGACGGTGAGTCCAGTCACCGGGGCCTGCTGCTGACCGCGTCCGCCACCCCCGCCACCACCCGCACCTGCTGCCGGTCCAGCCGCACGTCCTGCCGGCGCTGCAGCCTGTGCCGCTTGTGCCGGTGCGGCCGCTGGAGCCGCCGCGGCAACGCCCCCGATCGGGACTGTGGTCGTTGCGGTCAGTGGCGTTGTGCCTGGCGTGCGTCCGTTCGACTGCAGAATGAACGCGATGATGTTCACATAGGTGTCGGCTGGGAGCGCACCAGGTCGATCCGTCGGCATCGTCGTCTGAATGAGCCCGAACAGATCGCGAGTCGTCCGCGTGCCCCAGCTCCCGACGAACGCCGATCCCGCGAGCGGCGGATAGCCCATGAGATCCGCGCCGTGACAGCCGGCGCAATTCGCCTGAAACGCCGCGCGACCAGCATTGGCCTGTTCCGCGGTAAACGGTCCTGCCGCGGATGGCTGCTGTCCAGTGACAATTAGAACGCTGCACGCGAGCGCTGTGGAGAAGAGGAAAAGGAAGGCTTTCATCGAACCACGCATGGTCACACCTCGCACTACCGAACGATCCGAACGATCCGAACGGCTCGAACCCGCCTTCGCCTCGTGGGCTTCGGGGGGCAGGCGACCCGAACGATCATTTGAGGAACCAGCCCCAGAGATTGCTGCCATCTGGAGCGACGCCTTTCTCGCTATGAAGTTGGATGTAGAGCTTGCCTTGCCGCAGCGCTTCGACTTGCGCGGGGCTGAGATCAATCGACCCGGAAAGCGTGCCGCTTGCGCCCTTGCTGACTGTGAGGTCGGTGATGGCGGCACCGCGCGCGCCCTTGGCCACGCCTTGATGTAGCCGCGCGATCGTGGCTGGCGCGGCGAGTCCTTCGAACATGCCGTTGATGGTGAGCTTGCGACCGGTGAGCGTGCCCGTTGCGGTGCCTTTGCCGGTGACGTTGACGCGATCGTTGGGACCCGCCGTCGGTACCCAGCCAAGCCGTGCGGTGTATTTCTCAGTCCCTTGTGCGGAGACCGAGACGAAGCTGGCCACGAATGCGGCGGTGATCGCCACTGTCACGACGCACTGTCTCAATGTCACGGTCACTCCTCAGGAGGGTCGTTGCCGCGTGAGAGCTTATCATTGCGCCTCATGGACGCACCCCTCGATGCTGAGTTTTTGCAGATGGTCCGGCACCGGCTGCTCGACGAGTTTCCCGGGCAGATTCGCGCCTGTCTCGATGCCTTGAATGAAGACGACCTGTGGTGGCGTCCCAACCCCCAGGCCAATGCCGTCGGCAATCTCGTGCTGCACCTGGCCGGGTCGAACCAGTTCTATCTTGGGCACGCGATTGGCGGGGGCCCAGACGTCCGCGACCGTGAGGCAGAGTTCGGCGCACGTGGTCAGCGCTCCCCAGATGACGTGTTCGCCGTGTACGACGCCGCGCGGGCGACAGTGGAGCGCGTGCTGGATACCTTGACGCCGTCGCGCATGACGGAGACGACATTGGCGACCGGACGGTCCAGCTCGTTCGCGCGAATCCTGATGCACGTCACGCATCACAACGCGCTGCACATCGGTCAAATTGTGTGGATTACGAAGCTTCGCAAACCCGGAGCGTTGAACGAACTGCTCCGGGGCGGTCCCCCGCAGACATAGGGCGACGCATGCGCCCGCCTTCGCGCGAAGCGCTTCGGCGAGGTCTCGCCGTAGCCTTGGCGGAGGCGGATCGCCCCTACGAACGTCCGCGTCGGCCCTACGAATGTCTGCGTACTCCTATTGACATTCGATAGGAACCAGACGAGACTCCCGCTCGTATAGACACTCGATACGAGAGGCGGTCCGATGACCCAGCGCGCAAGTCTTCTCCAGGGCACACTCGATCTGCTCATCCTCAAAGCGCTGTCGACCGGCGAGCTGCACGGTCTTGGCGTCTCGCGCCGCATCGAACAGATGACCGGCGGCACATTTGCGGTTCAACCGGGATCGCTGTTTCCGGCGCTGCATCGCCTCGAGGAATCGGGCTGGCTCGCGTCGGAATGGGAAGCGTCGGAGAACAACCGCCGCGCTAAGTACTACAAGCTCACAAAAGCAGGGAAGCGGCAGCTCGGTGAAGCCACCGAACAATGGAATCGCGTCGCTCTCGCGATGACCAAAGCGCTCGAAGCCTGAGGACGTGCACCATGGCGATCCGTGCCCGTGTGGCCAGCCTCATTCGTAACCTCACACGACGCCAACGCATTGAACGCGACCTCGACGAGGAACTGCGCGCAACAGTCGAGATGCTCGCGGACGAGAAAGTGCGCGCCGGTTTCACGCCTGACGCTGCGCGCTGCGCCGCGCTCGCTGAACTCGGCGGCGTCGAGTCGATCAAGGAGCAGGTGCGGGATGTCCGCGCCGGTGCCGTACTCGACACAGTTGGCCAGGACGTTCGCTACGCGATACGGCTGCTGCGACGCTATCCCCTCTTCGCACTGACCGCCGCACTCTCTCTTGCCGTCGGCATCGGTGCCAACACCGCCGTGTTCACGATTGGCAAGAGTCTGTTGCGGTTTTCACCGGTCGCGGTTAGCGATCCCGATCGTCTCGTCGACATTGGCCGTAGCTTCGACGGCCTGCCCATTGGATTCAATCCAGGTTCGTATCCCGACTACCTCGACATTCGCCGTCGGACGACGACGCTCGAGCACGTCTACGCGCATCCGCTCTTTCCGAAGGACATGAGGGTGGAGAGTGCGGACGGCAACGAGAAAGTCGTCGGCGATGTCGTCACCACCAACTACTTTGCCGCGCTCGGCGCACACGCCGCGATCGGCCGATTGTTTTCGCCCGACGAAAGCGATGCGCAAGGCGCGAGTCCGCTCGCAGTGCTCAGTCATCGCTATTGGGTGCGCAGTTTCAACGCCGATCCGGGCATTGTCGGACAGACGATTCGAGTGAATCGCTATCCCGTGACGGTGATCGGGGTGACGCCTGAAGGCTTCCAGGGCACAACGGTCGTTGCAGTTGATATGTGGGTGCCAATGAGCATGGTGACATTCGTCACCGGTGCCGCGCCAGCGCAGCTCGACGCCCGCCAGGGCGGATGGGTCGTGATGGGGGCACGCCTCAAGCCTGGCGCATCGGTGCAACAGGCCGTGGCCGACCTCGCTGGGATCGATCGCTCGCTGCGGCAAGAGTATCCAGGCCAGCAACATCCACAGCCATTCCGTCTGCTGCCGGCCACGCCGATGGCCGACAAGATGCCGCTCGCCGCGGCGGCGTTGCTGCTCCTCGGTGCGGTCGCCTCGACGGTGCTCGTCATCGCATGCGCCAATGTTGCTGGATTGCTCATCGCCCGAGCGTCAGGACGGGGACGCGAGATGGCATTGCGGCTTGCTGTTGGTGCGAGCCGATCGCGTCTGATTCGGCAGCTGCTGACCGAGACGCTGCTTCTCTTCGCGATCGGTGCCGCTGGGGGGATTGCGCTTGCGCGGGCGATGACGACAGCGTTGATGTCAGTCCTGCCGGCGTTGCCGATTCCAGTACATCTGTCGCTCACACTCGATTGGCGCGTCGTCGCGCTGACCTGCAGCCTCGCGTGTGTGGCTGCATTGCTCTCCGGACTTGCGCCGGCACTCCACGCGTCACGCGCCGACGTCTCGACCGTGCTCAAAGAGGAGGGCCAAGGTGCGTCCGCACGGCTGCGCATGCGCAGTGCGTTTGTCGTCGCCCAAGTGGCGTTGAGCCTGGTGCTGGTGTTCGTCGGCGGTCTGTTCACGCGAGCGCTCCAGGTGGCGAGCTCCACCGATGCCGGGTTCGATGCGCGTGGTGTCGACGTGGCATCGATCGATGCCTCGTCCGGCGTCGATGGCAATGCGGCTCGATTGAACGTTGCTCGCGAGGTGCTCGAACGCGTTCGCAGTGTTCCCGGTGTCACATCAGCATCGATGGCGAGCATGCTTCCGCTCGCCAACGAGTCGATGGGCATCGGCCTCACCTTACCTGGAGCGGTGTCTGCGCCGGGCACGTCGGAGGAAGTCGCGGGGAATGGCAACGTCGTCGCGCCGGGGTACTTTTCCACGCTGCAGATTCCGATCGTGGTTGGGCGAGACTTTACCGATCGCGACGTGGCAGGCGCGCCGCTGGTGGCCATCGTCGGTGAGGCAGCGGCCCGACGATTCTGGCCGAGCGAGGATCCGATTGGGAAGCGTCTGATCGTGAACGGCGGCAGCAGACCGGGGGCCGCGATTCAAGTCATCGGTGTCGTGCGAGATATCCGCTCTCGTGTCCTGGACTTCGGGACCGTGCCGTTTGTGTACCTTCCGTTGAGTCAGCACGACCCCGCGAATCTCACACTTCTCGTACGAAGTGGAAACGGTCGATCGGTTGCGAGCGGCGTGCGAGCGGCCATCGCAGGATTGCGCACATCACCGCAGGCGATCTCCATCCAGTCGCTCGAGGACGTCGTCGCTGTCGCGCTGACACCACAACGCGTCGGCGCGTTCGTTGCAGGCAGCCTCGGTCTGGTTGGCGTGCTGCTTGCCGCCATCGGCATCTATGGCGTCACGGCGTATACGGTGTCGAGACGCACGCGCGAGATCGCGATCCGCTGTGCGCTCGGCGCGCATCGAGGAACCGTCGTGAGGCTTGTCATTCGACACGCGCTGTCGCTCACGGCCGTCGGATGCGTGATTGGTCTCGTGCTCGGCGCGATTGCCGGTCAGGTGCTGTCGATGCTGCTCGTGGGGATCTCACCGCTCGACCCACCGACACTCGTGAGCGCGGTGTTGCTGTGCCTCTTCATCGCCCTTGCCGGGTGTGTCGTGCCGACGATGAGAGCCGTGCGAGTCGCGGCGAGCGACGCGTTGAGGGCCGAGTGATGACGCGACTGTTTCACGTCCTTCGAAATCTCGTCCGGCGCGATCGCATCGAGCGCGATCTGGACGAGGAGCTTCGCGCGTCGCTCGATCTGCTCGTCGAAGACAAGATTCGCGGCGGCATGAGCCCGGACGAGGCGCGGCGGGCGGCGGCAGTCGAACTTCGCATCGAGTCGGTCAAGGAGCAGGTGCGTGAGGTGCGTGCCGGCTCGTTCGTCGAGACGGTGCTCCAGGACGTGCGCTACTCCGCCCGGCTCCTTCGTCGCAATCCATTGTTCGCGTTGACAGCGGCGGTGTCGCTCGCGATCGGAATCGGGGCCACGACGACCGTGTTTACCGTCGCCAACGGACTTCTGTTGAGCGTGCCCGCTGGCGTGGCTGATCCATCGAGCCTCGTCGATATCGCTCGAGTCGAGGAAGGTGACTTCGGCGTCAACCCAATTCCCTATGCCGCATATCTGTCGATGAAAGAGAGTGCGCGCAGCTTCGACGAGGTGTACGGGTACGATCCGAACGTCGAGCCAGTGAGTCTGCGCGCGGAAGGCGGCAGCGAGCGGGTGTTCGCCAGCTTCGTCACGATGAGCTTTTTCGACGCGCTCGGCGTGCGTGCCGCCGCCGGTCGCCTGTTCGGACGCGTCGATCCCGAGGTCGCCGGCGGCAGCCCCGTGATCGTCTTGAGCGACGGGTTGTGGACCAGGCGATTCAACCGCGATCCAGCGGTGATCGGACGCACGGTATCGGTCAACGGATTTCCGCTGACCGTGATTGGTGTCGCCAACGAGCGCTTTCGAGGCATGACCGTACTTGCGCCGGACGCGTGGATTCCAGCGGTCATGATTCCCTCGCTGAAGCCGGATGCGCTCATCAACTTCAGTCCGGCAGCCGGACCAATCAACTGGCAGGTGTTGGCAGGCGGTCGCCTCCGGAAAGGCGCGACAAGCCGTCAGGCTGCAGATGAAGTGCGAGCCGTTGGTGCCGCGGTCGAGGACGCCGCGCCGCCCAAAATCGCGATCGACTTTGGGGCGGGTGTCGCGAGGGTGCCTGAAGGCGGCCGCATGGTGTGGCGTGTCGCCGCCCCTTCACGCATCCCCTCAGGCCTTCGGCTGGCCGCGGCCGGCTTCCTCGCGCTGCTCATGTCGCTCGTGTCGGTCGTGCTGATGATCGCCTGTGCGAACCTCGCTGGCGTGCTTCTGGCCAGAGGCACGGCGCGACGCCGTGAAATCGCGCTTCGCGTGGCGATTGGCGCAGGACGCCGGCGTCTGGTCTGCCAGCTCCTCACCGAAACCGTCATGCTGTTTCTGCTTGGCGGTGCTGGCGGTCTGCTGCTGTCGCACGCGTTGACCTCGCTCGTGATGAAGCTGCTGCCGGCAATTCCGTTTCCCTTGAATCTCGAGATGCCGATCGATGGCCGAGTGCTCGTCTTCGGTCTGGCGTTGTCGCTCGTCGCGGCAGTGCTGTCTGGACTTGCACCGGCCTGGCGAGGCTCAAGAGCGGATGTCGTGGCCGCGCTCAAGGATGATTCGCAGGCGCCGGCCGACAAGCTGCGTCTGCGCAACGCGTTCGTCGTCGCGCAGGTCGCGTTCAGCATCCTGCTCGTGATCACCGCAGGCATCCTCACGCGCGGCTTGAATCGAGTGACGCGCGTGGATCGGGGGTTCGACGCGCGCAGCGTGGACACCGCCGCCGTCGATCTCACGATGGCCGGGTACACGACGACAACAGGCGCGGCCATCGCACGCGAGCTGCTGGAGCGTGTGCGGGCCCTGCCAGGTGTGCAGCATGCGACGCTCGCTGACCGTGCCCCGGGAGCCGGCGGGTTCAGCCTTGGCGGTATCAGCGTCCCCGGCGTCACGCCTCCGCGCGGACAATACTTTTTCGCGAACTGGACGATCGTGGACCGCGACTACTTTGCGACGCTGCGAATCCCATTGCTCGCCGGACGAGATTTCCGTGCGGACGACACGTCAACCGCCGCGCCGGTGGCCATTCTCGGGGAGAGCACCGCTCGCCG
>Ga0065712_10068400_pt1 | contig 10914 bp, 22 predicted proteins | sample MisRhiReplicate1_FD_59099 | JGI IMG/M metagenome (GOLD analysis project Ga0065712, IMG submission 59099) | Miscanthus rhizosphere microbial communities from Kellogg Biological Station, MSU, sample Rhizosphere Soil Replicate 1: eDNA_1 v3... | ecosystem: Host-associated > Plants > Roots >...
CCGATGGAGAAGCCTGCCATGGTGCAGGCGAGGTGGGCGGCTCTCATACGACCTCCGGCTCTAATTCGAATTCTTGGTAGCTTACAAAGTCGAAGCCCCAGCCTGACGCTATCTCGCACCGCCCATATTCGTCGTATTGGCCTCGATCATAGTAGAAGCTGAACGTGTAGATTCCCTCTCCGCGATCAAGCTCATCCGGCATATTTTCCCTGAAATCCGTCTGCGCCGCCTCCAGCTGTTCAAGGCAAATGCACCCATGGACTGCGCACACGAATGGCTCCGGTCCGCCGTCATGGAGTATTTCCATAAGGACTTCGCCGCGAATCTTGAAGCTATCAACGCCATCTCTGAACCCATCAGCCGTCGCAGTGGTCATGGCTACAGCCGTGAACCCGGTCTTGTTCGCCTCATAGCCAGCCTTGAAGGCGCGGAAGGCTGTTGCGATGGCTGCGGTAGCGTAGGAGCCGTTGCGCATCTGGAGCAGGGAGATGTCGGAGGCGAGCAGGCCGTGTTGATCAGCGTAAAATTCCTGGAATAGTTCGTGAATGTTCATTTCCCCACCCCGCAAAAAGTGCACTTCATCTGGCCGTCGCCGATTGCGAAGAAGCTGTGCATGCAGGTGGTCGGGCGCTCGAAGTCTTTCATGGCCTGCAATACCGATGGCTTCCCGTTGACGACTGCCGACACTGCCCGGATCGCTGTCTTGGCGCGGAGCCCATTCACCGCCCAATCAGTCGTTATGCGCTGGACATCGACTACCGCACCAAGCAGTGCCATCGTCTTGACGTCTGGCGTCGCGCAGGAGACGCGATCTCCGCTCTCGCGATGCATCTTACTGATTGCCTCTTTGCGCGCCTTGCAGGCGTCATGGAGGCACTTGCGTGGCTTTCCTGAGTCGCATTGGATCTCGGCATTCAAATCACCATGCAAACCTTTCTCCTCGACCATGCACGGATGAGCCTTTGTTTGCTGCTCGCTGTAGGCGTGATCTACGGCGTGCAGGCGAAGCTGGATCGAGTCGCGCTCTTCTGTCATGGCGCCAAGACGCTTTTCTAAATCGACTGACTTCTTCGTGTAGTCGCACGCCAGCCGTTCGTAGGTATGGCGCAGCCTAGTCATCTCCTCTAGATCTATGCGGAGCGCCTCAAGGTGATCTTCGAGCCCAGACTCAAACTCATCGGCTCCGCTCAACATGTCCTTGATCGAGTAATTGATACCGATCCGGCCTTTCAGAATAGCGAGAGCTTCATACATCTCACGCTTGGTCTGTTCGATTGCGTTGGTCATGGTCGTTCCCTCGGTGGTTATTTGCGCGGTTTCTTGCCGTCTAGCTCTTTGGCCTTCTTCCTGGCGTGCGCCAAGCACTCATCAAGCGGGCCCTTCTTGAAGCTGGACTTCTGCTTGTACAGCTCAAGCCCTGCATGCGATGCGCTGAACGCCGCGGCGGCGCTGTAGCCGTCATTGATCAATGCCTTTTCGATATTGGTCTGGATGAATTCGTGAGTGTTCATGCTGGCTCCCATTCGTTCTGCTGGTTGTATCGTCCTATCTCCCCGCGCACCCTGATCATGAGGGTTCCATATGTGCAGGCTTGTAACGCTATTTTGAGCCTATCGAATGGTCCGCCTTGCAGGGTTACGATCTGGCTAGGCCCTGCGCAAATCACCCTGCGCCTGATGCGCTTGCGCGACATGTCGATCTTCTTGATCCCGATAAGCTGATATCTGGTCTTGAGCCTCATCCCTTCGACCTCGCAATCACATGGTTAGCCCGCTTGGTAGTCCCATCTTTCCTGACCAGCCTGGCGTCAGCGCCTTTGGTCAGCCTCACGATGTCTCCGTTTCTTTGTACGACCTGGAAGCCATCGGCGACTAGATCGGATACCGCTTTGTCTTGGGGTGTCATCACTCGATATCCTTGATGATTTTGTTGTGTTCGCTCAGCTGGAGCTCATGCTCGGCCTGTCGTTCTTCGGCGGTCATCCCTGCGCGCTCTTCTGACTTCTGCTTGATCATGTCTTTCAGGCTCATGAACTTCTTGCGGTCTTCCTCCTTTGGCTTGACGACCTTCCCAGTCAACAGGCCGGCGATTGCCTGAGATGTCTGTGACGGCGCGGCCAACTGCAACCGACCAAGATGGCGATCAGCCTCGATCTGCGGAAGGCGATTAAGTTGGACCGCCTTCTGGATTGCCGTGGCGCGGCGATCCTTATCGAACCCCAGCGAAACGATCCACTCAGTCGGCCGGTTGATCTCCCGGCTTTCCCGAACAAGGCGCTCGTAGGTCGACATGAAGGCCATGCGTGCCCCAACCTGATCGCCGTCATCAAGGATGATCTTCGCCGACGACATCGCCTGCTGGATCTCCCAAGTCATGATCGCGGTCCCGTACTCGTCGGATGAATCGAGGCCAATTGACCATGCTTCGTCCTTCCCGGGCCGGCCATCCTCCGCCTGGCAGCGCTGGATGATGTCGGCAACAGTAAGACGCCCCTTCACTTCTCGACGGCAAGCACGCAGCGCACGACCCAACTCCGGAAGCGAGTAATCAGACAGGTCGTCAGCCATCATCATCGCGGCGGATGCCGTGATCACATTGCCCATGGCCTCAGACGTCAGGCAAAGCGCGTCGATCAGCTGATCCTTATCGTGCGAGGAAAGCATTCTGAATCCCTCCCTCTCTCATCATCCGCTTGGCTTCTTCGGCGGCGGACACGTTGGCCTGAGTGTTTTCAATCTGGCGGGCGGTCGTCCCGGTCATCTGCCTGCCGGTTGCCCACTGCGTCCGGATCGATTCGCACTTGGCCAACAGGTTCCCGAGGTCATGCAAGGTGCGAAGGTAATACGCGTCGTTGATGGTCACGTAGTAGAACGCTACCTGCGGCGCCTCATCTGCCCCTAGCCGCTTGACGACTTCAGCGATCATCTTGTTGACCTTTGCATTCCTGACCGGATCTGCCCCGTATCGGTTGAAGTAGGAATCCGAATAGGCCTTCCATGTTTGAGCGTTCGCCTCCTTCGCCGCCTCGGCCTCTGGATCTTTTGGTTTTGCCACCCGCTTCGCTTTCTCCGGCGCAGGAGTGACAACGAGCTGCAAGGCTTTTGAATCAGTGTTGAGGGAATCAAGAGAGAGGGAATCAGGAATCAGAAGATCAAGAGAGAGGGAATCAGCCGGAGCGGTTTTGATTTCCTCGGTGCTTGTCCCGATTTTATCGGTATCAATACATCCGTCTGATACAGAAGGGATTTCTGAAGCGACCTCATTCTTGTGCGGATTTTGATGCTTGGTGAAATTGGCTATCTCGATGTACCGATTTTCTCCGAACGAGTACCGATAAATAAATCCAGAATCGTGAAGCCATCCGAGCATGGCTGGCATATCGAGTCCTTCCCGGTAGGGGAACAATTCAGCCTTGATGCGCAGCGGGCGATCCTCAAGCCGTCCTTCTCGGTCGGCAAGAAGCCACAACCCTGAAAACAGAAGTGTGTAGATCGGATCGGCAACCCCAAGAATTTCATTCTTGAAGAGTGCCGGCTTGATGTTGCGCGCCCGGGCCATGTCACTCTTCCCCGAGGGCTATAAACTCGCTCACCGACATACCAAAGATGTCTGCCAGCTTGCGAAGGGTATCGGTCGTTGTGTTGTCCCGGTCGATGATTGCTTTGACGCTCGGCGGCGTTACTCCGAGAAGCCGCGCCAGGTCTGGCCGGCGCATATCCTTCTGAGCCATTGCGATATTGATCGATCGTCCTACGTTCATTCCTTGCTCCATCTGATTAATGATTTGCAAGCACACATTAACACCGCGCATCAGCGTTTGGAATATCCAAATGAACTTTCTTTGCATGCCCGCTCATCGGGCAACTTTGACGTTCTTGCCAGCCTGTACCATCCTCAGGCTCCCGAGGAACACCGGGACACCCCAACCAAGCCTTACAAGGAAGCGGCATACAGACCAAAGCAGGCATCACCATGACCAATGATCTCGCCAAGATTTTCACGAACATCGAACACGCAACCGCTCAGGTAGAAGAGCTGGCAAGTCAGATCCTCGACGCAATCAAGGAGGCCAAGGCGGACACGCTCGCGGACTTCGAAGAGATGGTCGGGGATGCTTACGATGCGAATGGATGGAATCGACAGGCAGGGAGGCCCGCAGATGGGGCTACGTTGTTGCCGGCGCCTATGACGGTGCGGAATTACGTTTCATGGGTCAGGAGGGCCTACAAGGCTGGCCTGGCGGTTCCTGAGTTCGAAACCCTTGGAGAGCTGCGCCGGGCTGTGAAGGAGTCGAAGCAGAAGCCTGCAGAGGCCGCGCCGAAGGATGAGCTGGCCGCACTGCGCGGAGTGAAGATGTCCAAGGATGCTGAGCTGATCGGGGCAGTCGTCCACGACATCGGCGTAGTTCTGACTCATCTCGACCAGGCCGACCAGGATGAATTCGAGCAGCGCCTACAGAAGCTGATCAAGCAGTTCTCCAAGAAGGCGCACATCGAGGTTGCTGCTGCGGCTTGATCCTCCAGACAAAACTAAGGCGCCTCGCGGGCGCCTTTTTTGTGCTTACGATTTATGCTCGTTTCTTCTTAGCCTCCTTGGCCCGCGCCATCTCTTCCAGCTTCATCGCCATCTCTACTGTCTTCAGCCTGCTTGCCGGGACATCAGGGCCCCACTGCGATACAGCCTGACTGGAGATCCCCAGCGCCGCCCCGGCTTTGCCAGTCCCGCCAAAGAATTCGATCACGTCTTGAGTCTTCATACATCACCTATCTGTTGTGGATGGCCAGATCATACCAGAAAGATTCTTTCATAAAAGGTGTTGACGAGAATGTAATTTGCTTTCATAGTTCGTCTCACCAAGTCACAACGACTCGGCCAACCACAGACCAAAAGGAAACACACTATGTTCGGCATGTTCCGCAAGAAAGCCAAAGCAGTAGCCCGCGACATTTCCAAGTTCGAGAAGAAGGATCTGATGGAAGCAACTGTAGGCATCTGCGTTCTGGTGATGTACGCCGACGGTACCGCTGAAGATACTGAGCGCGCCAAGATCCAGAAGATCCTCGACAACACGCCAGCCCTGGCAAACTTCGGCTCCGAGGTTGCATCCTGCTTCGGTCGCTTCGATGCTCTGTGCCGTGACGCCGGGATGATCATGGCTCGCTCGCAGATCATGCGTGAAATCAAAGACTGCCAAGGCGACTCCCGCGAGATGGAAGACGTTCTTGTAACTGGCCTGACCGTCGCCTTGGCTGATGGCGAGATGGACGAGAAGGAAGAAAAGGTGTTGAAGGAAGTTGCCAGCGCCTTCGGTCTTCGCCTTGAGAGCTTCCTCGGTTGAAGCTGAAGGTCTTTATCGGTATCGCTGTCGTGGCTGCAATCGCAGTCTCGGCAGCAAGTAACTGGACCAGCTGCGCCTGGTTCGGTTACCAGACCGACAGAACAACGCGCTATGCAATGGGTGTCGGGTGTTTGGTGAAGATGCCAACCGGCTGGACGCCTAGATCAGAAATCAGAACCGAGCAGTAACCACCAAGGCAGACCAGCCGAACACGGAGCAAGACGAGATGATCGACAGAAGGAAGTCAAAAGGCCTGCGAGTAGCCGACATCTCAATAGGCTACCTGCGCTTCATCGAGCCGGCATACATCCAAGAGCTTTGGTACATGCTGAGCGACGATCTCGCTCCGTTCCTGCCGATTCAGTTTCGCTGATACAACCAGACCAGAAAGGGGAAGCACCAATGGCAACAAATGAAGAGATGAGCTTGGCGCGCCAGGTTCTGCAGCTTGGGATGCAGATCAATCTCCAAGGTAATTACGACATGTCAGTGAATTATGGTGGTGGATCGGACCAGATCGATGTTTATGCGTTCCACAACGGAGCCTATCTGAAGGACTGGTCTGCATGCGACCACACGGTTTATCTCGGCGAATTCCATCGAAGCCCATTCCTCGGCGACAAGCCAAGCAAAGAAGGCGTGAATCAACTCAAGAAGCTTCTCAAGGACATGGACAAGCTCCTGAAGAAGGACGCCGACGGGATTCCTCTCTAGGCTGGAATGAATAACGATCGACCTGATCCGCGCACAGCGGAAGAACCGGAAAGGAGAGGTGTGATGAGCGCGCAAGACAGATATGACGAGCTTGTTGATCTGCTGGAAGAGGTCGGCGTCATGCAGCTTGAGGATGAATGGGCTGAACAGATCCAAGATCTGGTGACGGTTCACCGACTTAACAGCATTGAAGAAGAGGAATACTCGAAATGAGCCACGCAACCCGCTGCACCATCTTGGAAGTCCACGCGCTGAACTACTGGCGCTCCCGTGGCGTGATGATCAAGGCCGGCGAGCCGATTCCGCTGGTTGAGGACATAAAGCCTTTCGAGAAACGCCGGCCGGTTCTGTACTTGATGGCCTGCACTGGAATTTGTCTTATCGCCGTCGGCCTTGGCTGCACCTGGCTGGCGTATGGCGCGGGGTTGATGAAATGAGCGAAGTATCCAGATTCGAATTCGATGGAGTTCAATACGTCCGAGCCGCTGACTTTGACCGGCTGAACAGTTATTTCAATGAGGATTTGAGCCTGACCGCAAGGACGGATGAGTGGTCAATCAGTGTCGATAAAGAGGGGAATTCAACGTTTACAGACTGCGCCATCACTTGCGACAAAGATATTACGGTTTCTGGCCATGAGGAACTTGTGATCCTGGCTGTGATTATGCAGCTGCGGCGAATGATTGATTCGCTCCGAGACAAGGAACATGCAGAGCATATACACGGGACATTCATGTCTGGCTCGTTAATTCGCGGGTCACTTAATAACCCTCAACTTCCTCCATTCTCCATGGATCGCCTGACCGGCTCAATACTCAAGGGAACGAAATGACCCCGCACGACCGCTGGCTTGAGCCCGATGACGACGAACACGAAGACGGCCTAACCGACGCCGAGCGCAGACAGAAAGCGTTCGATGACTTTGATCCGCCAGATTGTGATTTTGGAGAGCCGCTGTGACGGCGTATTACAACGAATTTGACCCGTACGCCGCCCAATGGTTGCGCAACCTGATTGAAGCTGGCCACATCGCGCCAGGCATCGTGGACGAAAGGAGTATTGAGGATGTCGTGCCAAGCGACCTTGAAGGATTCACCCAATGCCATTTCTTCGCTGGAATTGGAGTTTGGTCACTCGCACTTCGTCGCGCAGGATGGCCTGATAATCGACCAGTCTGGACAGGAAGTTGCCCGTGCCAGCCTTTCAGCTCGTCAGGTGCGGGAACTGGGTTTGATGATGAGCGGCATCTGTGGCCAGCATTCTTTCACCTCGTCGGCGAACGAAAACCTCCAGTCCTCTTTGGAGAGCAGGTTGCGGCCTCGGCTGAATGGCTCAACCTTGTACGAAACGACATGGGTGCCGTGGGCTACGCCGTGGGGTCAATGCCTATCGAAGCCGCTAGCGCGGGCGCGCACCACTTACGCAGCCGAATATTCTTTGTGGCGGACGCCGATGGCCTCGGATGGTCGCAAAGGGGATTGCCGGCTTCCGGGAGTATTGAAGCGCCTGGAGAGTGGTCGGCAGATATCCCTGGCGATGCAAGCACGGTTGACTTTGTCATGTGCCTCGATGGAAGGAAAAGGCCAGTTGAACCCGGAACACGCACGTTGGTTGATGCGCATCCCCGTCGAGTGGGAAAGCTGCGCGCCTACGGAAACGGTATCGATGCTGGAGCGGCAACGCAGTTCGTAGCGGCATACCTTGAATCAACGGGCATCTAACCGCCCCACCTCATAAACGGCAAGGAGTTTTGGAAATGAGTGAAGTTAAGCGATACGACATTGCAGAATATAGTGGCGGCATGGACGAGATTGTCGATGGGGATTACGTCAAGTCGGCCGACTTCGACGCCGCCCAATCCGAGCTGGCTGCTTTGCGGGAAGAGCTGGCACGAACCCACGCAACATTCGTCAATGCAACACAGGTTGAAAACGGAAAGTGGGTGAAGCGCCTTGCGGACGCCGAGCGGCGGAATGCGACTCTCGTTAAGGCCGCAACTGAGTTCATGGAATATGCCGAAAGCGGATGGGATCACTTTCCAGACGTAGGCGTGAACCTTCGCGCAGCACTGGCACAATCCACCGAATCGGGAGCAAGCGAATGAGCGATGATGATCTGAAGCGAGAATTCTACGGGCGCGGATCTGAGAGTGACTTGGTACCTACCAAGACGCAGAGCAAGCCTAAGCCGAACAATGCGCCGACTTACATGTGCCTTTACCCCGGGCTTGCCTCCATCGCTCGCGCGCATGGTTATGCTTTGGCTGTACATGGGTCTCTCGCACGAGATATGGATTTAATAGCCGTGCCATGGGTTGAATCACCAGCACACCCAGGAAAGGTTATCTCTGCAATCGAATCTGAATTCGCTATTACGCGGGTTGGCGATTTAACGATTACCCATCACGGTCGCATGGTTCAAACGATAGGCATAAGTTTTGGAGAATGTTTCATCGATCTAAGCTTTATGCCAATTTCTGGAGCAAGCGAATGAGCAATAAATTCGAAATGCCAAATCCAACCGAAGCCGATATGGCATCTCAAGAATTCGAAGCCATCTGGCACTTGATTAAGTCGTGGGATGTCAGCGTTCCAAGCCATTATTCAGGCTACTGCGGAGCCAATGGTTCGCATGTCAAGATGATCTTGGACGCATTGCGCGCCGCGCATGTGGTTGAGCGCAAACCGGTGGCTTATCTCGATATAGGTGCTGGTGGATACATGGACCTTGGAAGCGATTTGAGTGATGAAGAACTTTCAAGGCTCCCATGTGGCCGGCATATTCTTGCTATCGCTGGAACATATGGAATCGACGGATACACATCGCCCGCCGCCCCAGTCGTCGATCGCCAACCAACCGGACAATGGCGAATCTCGGTAAATGGAGATTGGTTCTACGGCACCAAGGAGCAGTGCGAGCGAGAACGCGCTGAGTATGAAACGACATTTACCGCCGAGGATTATGCAGAGGCTGGAGTCGTTGCCCCCGAACAAATCTGGTCCTCGCCGCCCGCGCCGGTAGCTGATGACCTGGTCCGCCTGCTCACTCGCGCCAGGATCTACGCACGCGGCGAATTCCGCGATGAGATCGACGCCTGCTTGGCCGGGAAGACCGCGCCGGTAGCGGCGGTGCTGCCTCGGTATACCTGCATCGGCAAAGGTGGCGAATATGAGTTGCTAGGTAGCGCCATCGGTGCCGGGACGCTGAAGGAAATGTCTGCGATTCCAGTCTATCGAGACACCACAACGGGTCAGATTTTCGTCAGGACGCCGCTGGACTTCTCTACCCGCATGGAAAGCATCGACAAGGTCAAGGAGCTGAACCAATGAGCAGGATGCTGATCAGCGATGAGCAGTGCAGCAGGGCGCAGGAGATGCGCTTGGCAGGACGCCCATGGCAGGCCATTGAGATCGCCATGGGGATCAACTGGGAGAGCCTGCGCCGCAAGATGAAGAATCGCGGACACGAGATGCAGGGGAAGCTCGGAAAAGTTCCGGTCAAGAAGCTCGCAGCGCCGCCGCATGAGATCAGGTTCCACGTCATGCGCCTGGGCAACAGGAAGCGCGTAGCTGAGCTTTACGGTGTCGGGTATGTCACGGTTTACCAGGCGCTCCCACTCGAGCAGGTAGACCTATACCAGCGCGGCCAGATGGTGAGTATCGGCGGGATAATGGCGAAGCGCTGCCTGAAGTGCCAGACAGCCAGAGAGCTTGAGCATTTTTGGGCAAACCCATCGGCCAAGTCAGGTTGCCGCGAGACCTGCTATTTCTGCCGAGTGAAGGCGGCCGAGGAAAAGCTTGCCGATAGATCGGTAGTGAATTAGAGTTGCGTCTCACAGCATCTTGGCGGATGCAAAATTGGTAAGGCTTTCAAACGACTGTGCGGGTACCAATCCCCGTCCGCCAACCTTCCCCCGAAGGACAGTCGTTTGAAAGCCTTTTTTGTGGAGAAAGAAAATGTCAACTGAACTCGCAACTATCACCGGCGATATCTACGGGACTCGCGATTCATTCGCTTCGGTCCTGACCGATCGTTCGCTGAACTTCGAGCGCGAGGCGGAATTCGCCCTGCAGACAATCGCCGGCAATGCCTACTCGATCAAGATTGCCATGGGCAACCGCCAGTCGGTGGCTAACGCGGTGACCAACATCGCAGCCATCGGCATCAGCCTGAACCCGGCGAAGAAGCAGGCCTACCTGGTTCCGCGTGACGGCAAGATCTGCCTGGACATCAGCTATATCGGGCTGATGGATCTGGCCATGGCGACCGGCTGCATCCGTTGGGCGCAGGCTGAGCTGGTCTACAGCGGCGACAGCTTCACCCTGAACGGATTCGACAAGCCGCCGACCCACTCCTACAACCCGTTTGCCAAAGAGCGCGGCGACGTCGTTGGTGTCTATGTGGTGGTCAAGACCGACAGCGGCGACTACCTCACCGAGACCATGAGCATTGACGAGGTGAACTCTATTCGTGATAGATCCAGCGCCTGGAAGGCTTACGTCGCGAACAAGAAGTCATGCCCATGGGTAACCGACCCGGGCGAGATGGCCAAGAAGACATGCGTGAAGCGCGCCTATAAGTTCTGGCCGAAGACAGAGCGCCTTGAACAAGCAATCCACCACCTGAACACAGACGGCGGCGAAGGACTGGCCAGCTTGGCGAACACTGCCGCCAGCGATCTTGGCGAAACCTGGATTCAGCGCGCAACTCAGTGTCAAACACCAGATGAGCTGAAGGCTGTTTGGTCTGAAGGCCTCATGGCAATCAAGGCTGCAAAGGATATGGTCGCCTACAGTCAGTTCAAGGCCTTCGTCGAGAAGCGCAGCGAACAGTTGAAGAAGATCACTCAGCCGGCCATCGAA
>Ga0065712_10068398_pt1 | contig 10913 bp, 8 predicted proteins | sample MisRhiReplicate1_FD_59099 | JGI IMG/M metagenome (GOLD analysis project Ga0065712, IMG submission 59099) | Miscanthus rhizosphere microbial communities from Kellogg Biological Station, MSU, sample Rhizosphere Soil Replicate 1: eDNA_1 v3... | ecosystem: Host-associated > Plants > Roots >...
CCCAGGTCTTGCGGCCCATGATGATCGGCTTGCCGAGGGTGGTCGCCTTGAAGTATTTGAAGTCCCCCGGCAAATGCCAGGGCATGGAATTGTCGACACCGATCACTCGGTTTTCACCAAGGGCGGCAATCAGGCTGAGGGGGAGATGAGTATTCATAGAGCGAGGATATCAGAGCACACGCAGCAAGCCACTGAACTGTTACACGCCGTGCTCAGTCCCATGACAGCGGTTATGCTCACCGCTGAATTCCTTGAAGAGACGCCGTGTGACTGCGCTGACACCCCTCGATACTCTCTGGCTGACCGAAGCTGTGCGCCTGCGTGAAAAACAAGCGGGGACGCTCGACGATCAGGAGGCCAACCGCCGCGCACGCGCTGGCGAAGGCGACCTCACAACCCGCATCATTCAGCGAGCCTTGTGGCTGGCGGAGCGCGACGGCATGGTTGCCGCGCTGCATCACTGGAAACAGGGCGCGCGGCTGGCCCTGATGGCACTGGCCGTACTGGCGATCATGAGTGGTGCTGGGCTGGCTTTCGCTGCCATGGGCGATGGCCAGACGCCGGTTAATGTGTTCTGGGCGCTGGGCAGCCTGCTCGGTTTGAACCTGATTCTGCTGATCAGTTGGGCGCTGGGTCTGGTTTTTGCCGGGCGCAACAACAGTGGACTTGGCCGACTCTGGTTATGGCTGAGTGAAAAACTCGCCCGCGATGCACAGGCAGCGCAGCTGGCACCGGCGCTGATTCTTTTGCTGCAACGCAAACGCCTGAATCGCTGGGTCTTGGGACTGGTGGTCAACAGCCTGTGGCTGATCGCACTGCTCAGTGCGCTGCTGGTGCTGTTGATGCTGATGTCGACCCGGCGCTACGGGTTTGTCTGGGAAACCACCATTCTGAGCAGCGATACCTTCGTCAGCCTGACCCAGGCGCTGAGTACGATCCCGGCCTGGCTGGGTTTCAGCGTGCCGGACGAATCGATGATCCGCGCCAGCGGCAACGGCGCATTGAGTATCGAAAACGCTCGCCAGGCCTGGGCGGCGTGGCTGGTTGGCGTGCTGCTGGTCTATGGCATCCTGCCGCGCCTGATGCTGGCCGCGCTTTGCCTGTGGCGCTGGAAAAGCGGCCGCGCTGGCCTGCGACTCGATCTGGAACAGCCCGATTACCTTGAGCTGCGCGAACGGCTGATGCCAAGCAGCGAGCGCCTGGGCGTCAACGATGCCGAGCCCGCAATGCTGCATCAGATTCAGCGCGACGCAGGGATTGCTCAAAGCGACGGCGCCCTGCTGGTGGCCATCGAGTTGGACGACCAACAGGTCTGGCCGCCTCATCTGCCCGCTGGCGTTGCCAACGCAGGTGTTCTGGACAGCCGCGAGTCGCGCCACAGACTGCTGGAGCAACTGACTCAATACCCGCCCGCACGCCTGTTGATTGCCTGTGACCCGCGCCGTTCGCCGGATCGCGGCAGCCTTGCGCTGGTCGCAGAACTGGCGCGTTGCGCCGGAGCAACCCGCGTCTGGCTGCTGCCTGCGCCCGCCGGACAAACCCTGGACCCCGAGCGGCTGGATGACTGGCATGTCGCGCTGGATCAACTGCAATTGCCCTGGGCAGACCATCTGCCCATGAGCTGGCTGGAGACAGGTCATGAGTGATGCGCGCAAGTCCGGTCCCATCAAGCTCGCCGTGGTCGGCCACACCAACGTGGGCAAGACCTCCTTGCTGCGCACCCTGACGGGCGATGTGACGTTCGGCGAAGTGTCCCATCGCCCCAGCACCACACGGCATGTCGAAGGTGCTCGTCTCTCGGTGGACGGTCAGGCCACGGTCGAGTTGTACGACACGCCCGGCCTGGAAGATGCCATCGCCCTGCTCGACTATCTGGAGCGTTTGGACCGCCCCGGTGAACGGCTGGACGGCCCGGCTCGACTGGAACGCTTTCTGGAAGGCAGCGAAGCTCGCCAACGCTTCGAGCAGGAAGCCAAAGTGCTGCGACAGTTGCTCGATTCGAATGCGGGTCTGTATGTCATCGATGCCCGCGAACCGGTGCTGTCCAAATACCGCGACGAACTGGCCGTGCTCGCCAGTTGCGGGAAACCCTTATTGCCAGTGCTCAATTTCGTCAGTGCGCAGCAACACCGCGAGCCTGAATGGCGCGAAGCCCTCTCACGTCTCGGTCTGCACGCGCTGGTGCGCTTCGACAGCGTCGCCCCTCCTGAAGACGGCGGGCGGCGGCTATATGAAAGTCTGGCGCTCATGCTGGAAAGCGCACGCCCGCAGTTGGAGCGTCTGATCGAGGATCAGGAGAAACAGCGTCAGGCCAAACGACACAGCGCAGCGCGTCTGATCGCGGAAATGCTGATCGACTGCGCAGCCTGTCGGCGTAGCGTCGAAACCACGCCTGATCAGGAGAAACAGGCCATCGAAGCATTACGTCAGGCGGTCCGTCAGCGTGAACAGCAGTGTGTCGAAGCGCTGCTCAAGCTGCATGCGTTTCGCAAGGATGACGTGACCGCCAGCGACCTGCCGTTGATGGATGGACGCTGGGGTGATGACCTGTTCAACCCTGAAACTCTCAAACTGATGGGCGTACGCGTCGGCGGCGGCGTGGCAGCAGGCGCCGCGGCCGGAGCAGGCGTGGACCTGATGGTCGGTGGCGTCACACTGGGCGCCGCTGCGCTGGTAGGTGCCATTGCCGGCGGCGCCCTGCTGACCGCCCGCAGCTACGGCGGACGTCTGCTGGGCAAACTCAAGGGACACCGGGAACTGACCGTCGACGACGCCGTACTGCGCCTGCTTGCACTGCGTCAAAGTCATCTGCTGCTTGCATTGGGCATCAGAGGCCACGCGGCGATCAACAGCATCGAACTGACCACACCGCAAGACAAGACCTGGCGTAAGGGCAAACTGCCCGAACCTTTGTCACGATCCCGCGCCCACCCGCAATGGTCATCACTGAACCCGCGTGCGCGGCTGAATCAAGCTGAACGGCAGGAAGCGATCGATGGGTTGGCTGAGGTGATTTTGCAGGGGTGAGCCGTCAAACCTGCCCATGAAGTCATGTGAACGGCTGAATACCAAACCCGGCCGATAAAAAAACCCGCATCTCTGCGGGTTTTTTATTGCTTCAAGGAATCAGCCCTTGAACACGTCGTCCACGCTGGTCAGCGGGTAGTGCTTCGGATATGGCAGGGTGGCCACACCGCTTTCGATAGCGGCCTTGGCAACTGCTTCGGCGATACGGCCCAGCAGGCGTGTGTCCATTGGTTTCGGGATGATGTACTCACGACCGAATTCCAGCTTGATGCCGCCGTACGCGTCGCACACTTCCTGAGGAACCGGCAGTTTGGCCAGTTCGCGCAGGGCGTTGGCTGCGGCGATCTTCATTTCTTCGTTGATGCGCTTGGCGCGAACGTCCAGAGCACCACGGAAGATGAACGGGAAGCCCAGTACGTTGTTGACCTGGTTCGGGTAGTCCGAACGGCCGGTCGCCATGATCACGTCGCTGCGAGTGGCGTGAGCCAGTTCCGGAGAGATTTCCGGATCAGGGTTCGAGCAGGCGAACACGATCGGATCCTTGGCCATCAGCTTGAGGTTTTCAGCGCTCAGCAGGTTAGGACCGGACAGGCCCACGAACACGTCAGCACCTTCCAGTGCATCGGTCAGCGTGCGCTTCTCGGTGGCGTGTGCGAACACAGCCTTGTACTGGTTCAGGTCGGTACGGCCGGAGTGGATCACGCCGGTGCGGTCGATCATGAAGATGTTTTCGATCTTCGCACCCATGCTCACCAGCAGCTTCATGCAGGAGATGGCGGCAGCGCCAGCGCCCAGGCAGACGATCTTCGCGGTCTCGAGGGATTTGCCGACGATTTCCAGTGCGTTGATCATGCCGGCTGCGGTCACGATAGCGGTGCCGTGCTGGTCATCGTGGAACACCGGGATGTCACACTGTTCGATCAGCGCTTTCTCGATTTCAAAGCACTCAGGTGCCTTGATGTCTTCCAGATTGATGCCGCCGAAAGTGATCGAGATGCGCTTGACGGTGTCGATGAAGGCCTGTGGGCTTTCGGAATCGACTTCGATATCGAAAACGTCGATACCGGCGAAACGCTTGAACAGAACCCCTTTGCCTTCCATGACCGGCTTGGAGGCCAACGGGCCCAGATCGCCGAGGCCGAGGATTGCGGTGCCATCGGAGATAACTGCTACCAGGTTGCCTTTGCCGGTGTACTTGTAAGCCAGCTCAGGGTCACGGGCAATTTCACGCACGGGTTCAGCAACGCCAGGGCTGTAGGCCAGAGCCAGGTCACGAGCGGTTGCGGTCGGCTTGGTGAGTTCTACGCTCAGCTTCCCTGGACGGGGATTGGCATGGTAATCGAGCGCGGCAGTTTTCAAATCTGACATGTATTGGATTCCGCTTTTTTTACTGTGGGACAGACGGACCGCCGAGGATACGCAAGATGCATAGTCCTAACAAGACTGACCAGTCACTGCTGTCAAGGGGCGAGAAGTTAGACTTTCCGCTAAGGCACTGGAAACACAAAAAGCCGAACCGCTCGTCGAAAGGCCCGGGATTGCAGGCGATGCCTAGGGGTTGAGCATGGCCGGATGGGTCAGCGGCATCAGCCAGCGAGCCTGTCCTGACTGTAGACCACCACGCCGGGAACGGTCCACCACCCAGCCACGCGCCTCGATCCGTTGACCCTTGAGCCGCTCAAGCTTCGCCACATCGAAGGCAGACAGCAGGTCAGGGGCAACGCGTAACACCAGTGAACCGTCGAGTTCGATCCAGACGCCGCCGCGATTGCGCTGAACGCTCTTCACACGACCGGTCACGACGGCAAAGCCGCCTTTTTTGATCCGATTGGCAGATTGCACCGGAGAGTTGCGCCACAGACCCAGTCTGGCCTGACGCGCCTGACGCTCGGCGCTCTGCTGGCAATCGACCAGCGCCGCATTGGGTGCAAAGGCGACCAGATAGCCGAGCCCTTCGCTGAGCAGCTGCGCTTCCAGGTTGGTGCCGTTGCGGCTGTAGACGTTGGCCAGCGTGCGACCATAGCGATCCTTGGCCTGCCGACCGATCTGCAGGCGGACCTGATCGCCGCTGTCTTTGACCAGCGCCTGCAGACGGCGCTTGCCTGCTTCGGCAAACGGCTCGGCGGATTGACCGCGCTTGCCGGTCTCGGGGGTATTGAGACCAATCATTCGCACGCTGCGGCCATCGCTCAGGCGCAGGGTGTCGCCATCCACCACCCGCTGCACCTTTGCAACAGGCAGACCGGCCGGTGCGGGGCAGAACGCCTGCGCGTCGGACAGCCAAATCGCGGACATAAAAAAGACGCCCACAAGGGGCGTCTTTTCAAGCAGTCTGGAAATGCCCAAGAGGCAGCCAGTCTTACTTCGCTTTGGTTGCGCCGAACGCACCGAAACGGGATTTGAACTTGTCGACACGGCCGCCGATGTCAAGCGTCTTCTGCTTGCCAGTGTAGAACGGGTGGCACTCGTTGCACACGTCGAGGCTCAAAGGGCCGGCGAGAGTGGAACGGGTTTTGATGACATTGCCGCAGCTGCAGGTTGCGTCAATGGCTTCGTAAACTGGATGGATATCAGCTTTCATCGGTACTTCCTCAGTCTAGCGTGCCGCCACCCAACACTATTGTTGAATACCGCACGGAAATAGGCCGTGGATAGTATCAGACAATCAAAACGACGCAAGCGAACCTTTGCACCGGTCGTCTGCTAATATCGCCCATCGCCCACGACCGACACAGGGAAACACCGCGTGCCCGACGCCATCCTGCGCCTTGCCCTGCCCTCGCCGCTTCGCCGCCTGTTCGATTACCGCGCCCCCGCTGGCGTGTCGCGCAGCGCCCTGCAGCCCGGCATGCGGTTGCGAGTGCCATTTGGTCGGCGGGAAATGATCGGCATTCTGGTCGAGGTCGTGGATCACAGCGAAGTACCCGCTGACAAATTGAAACCGGCCATTGCCTTGCTGGACAGCCAGGCGCCACTGCCTCCTGCGCTGTTCAAGCTGTGCCTGTGGACGTCCCAGTATTATCAGCACAGCCTGGGCGACACCTTGAGCTGGGCGTTGCCGGTGTTGCTGCGTCAGGGCGAACTGGCCGAAACCCGCCAGGAACGCTTCTGGCATGTATCACCCGGCGCCAGCGTCGACGACTCGCGCATCGCCCGCGCGCCCAAGCAGCGTGAAGCCCTGACCACCCTCGCCCAGCATCCCCATGGTGTAGCGCATCAACTGCTCAGCAAGCTGATGCTTAATAAAGACAGCCTCAACCTGTTGCTGGCCAAGGAACTAGTGTACGTCGAGGTGCGCAGCCACGCGCCCAGTGCGCGACATGAACACTGGCTGGCCCAGCCGGAATTGCCGCTCAACACCGAACAGCGCGCCGCCTATGAAGCCATTCGCGCCGGGTTCGACAGCTTCCATGCGTTTCTGCTGGCGGGCGTGACGGGCAGCGGCAAGACCGAAGTCTATCTGCAGTTGATCCGCGAGACGCTGGAAGCCGGCAAGCAGGCGCTGGTACTGATTCCGGAAATCAACCTCGGGCCGCAGACCCTGGCGCGTTTCGAACAGCGCTTCAATGCACGTATTGCGCTGGTGCATTCGGCCGTCAACGACCGCGAGCGACTGGACGCCTGGCTGGCGGCGCGCGACGGCGAGGCCGACATTATTATCGGCACCCGTTCGGCGCTGTTCACGCCCATGAAGAACCCGGGCCTGATCATCATCGACGAAGAGCACGACGGTTCCTATAAACAGCAGGAAGGCCTGCGCTATCACGCCCGCGATCTGGCGCTGGTGCGCGCCCGTCAGGAAAACATCCCGATTGTGCTCGGTTCGGCGACGCCATCACTGGAAAGCCTGCACAACGCCTACACCGGCCGTTATGGCCTGCTGCGCCTGAATCAGCGGGCCGGTGGTGCACAGCAACCGCGCTTTCTGCGACTGGACGTAAAGAGTCGTCCACTGGACAGCGGCATCTCCGGGCCGATGCAACAGGCCATCGGCCAGACGCTCGCGGCAGGCCAGCAAGTGCTGGTGTTCCTCAACCGCCGCGGTTTTGCGCCGACGTTGCTGTGCCACGACTGCGGCTGGATGTCCGGCTGTCAGCGCTGCGATGCGCGTATGACCGTGCACCAGCGATCTGGCGAACTGCGATGTCACCACTGCGGATACGTTGAACGAGTGCCGCGTCAGTGCCCCTCGTGCGGCAAGGTGGATCTGCGACCGGTCGGTGCAGGCACCGAGCGTGCCGAAGAGCGTCTGGCGATTCTGTTTCCGGATTACCCGGTGCTGCGCGTCGATCGCGACAGCACCTCGCGCAAGGATGCGATGAACCAGTTGTTCGCGACCATCCAGCGCGGCCAGCCGTGCATTCTGGTGGGTACCCAGATGCTCGCCAAAGGTCACCACTTCCCCCGCGTTACGCTGGTGTCCATTCTCGACGCTGACGGCGGGCTGTTCTCCGGCGACTTCCGGGCCAGCGAGCGCATGGCACAACTGATCGTGCAGGTCGCCGGGCGCGCAGGCCGGGCCGAAGAGCCGGGCAAGGTGATCATCCAGACGCACCTGGCCGACCATCCGCTGTTGATCCAGCTCACCGAACAGGGCTATTTCGCGTTCGCCGAGCAGGCCCTGAGCGAACGCCGCTCCGCCGGACTGCCGCCGTTCTCGCACCTGGCATTGCTGCGTGCCGAAGCGCACAAGCCCGGGCAGGCCGAGGAGTTTCTGGATCAGGCTTGCAGTGAAGCCGAACAGTTGCTGGCCGACATGAGCCTGAGCGGCATCGAACTGCTCGGCCCGGTGCCCGCCCCCATGGAGCGCCGCGCGGGACGTTATCGTGCGCAACTGCTGTTGCAATCAAGCGCCCGCGCGCCGCTGCACAAATTGCTGAGCCAGTGGCTGATTGTCCTGGAGCAAATGCCCAGCGGCAGGCAGGTCCGTTGGTCGCTGGATGTGGATCCGGTGGATCTGTACTGAGCTACCTACGTGAATAAACGCGGCTTTTGTAGGGGGGGCGACTTGCCGGCGATACGATCATTCAGGCGATCTATCAGTGACTGAACCTCCACTATCGCCGGCAAGCCGCCTCCCACGGTCCGGTGTTTGCTGCGCGACAGCGCTACGTCGAAGACGTGGTGGCGCCTCCCACATTGCCCACTCAGTTAAGCGCCTACAAACCAACACGGTTGGCAACAAGGCTTGAGCAACGGATAATGCGGAGTTTTTCCACCCGCGCATCCAGGCGCCACCGCGCTTGCGGTCGAAGAGAGCATCATGAAAGACACCATTCGTCAGCTGATCCAACAAGCCCTGACCCGTCTCGTCACCGAGGGCGTCTTGCCAGAAGGGCTGACGCCGGCGATTCAAGTAGAGAACGCTCGCGACAAGACCCACGGGGACTTCGCCAGCAATATCGCGATGATGCTCGCCAAGCCTGCCGGGATGAAGCCGCGTGATCTGGCTGAAAAGCTGATTGCAGCGCTGCCCGCCGATGAGCAGATCAGCAAGGTGGAAATCGCAGGCCCCGGCTTTCTGAATTTCTTTCAGAACACTCAGGCTCTGGCCGCGCGTCTGGACGCAGCCCTGGCCGACCCACAGCTTTCGGTACGCAAGGCAGGCCCGGCGCAGCGTGTGGTGGTCGACCTGTCGGCACCGAACCTGGCCAAGGAAATGCACGTCGGCCACCTGCGCTCGACCATCATTGGTGACGGGGTAGCCAACGTCCTCGCTTTTCTGGGCGACACTGTCATTCGCCAGAACCATGTCGGCGACTGGGGTACCCAGTTCGGCATGCTGCTGGCGTATCTTCAGGAAAAACCGGCGACCAGCGACGAACTGTCTGACCTGGAAAACTTCTACCGCGCCGCGAAGCAGCGCTTCGACGAATCCGAAGCGTTCGCCGAGCGCGCTCGCGGGCTGGTGGTCAAGTTGCAGGGCGGCGATGCCGAGTGCCTGGCGCTGTGGAAACGCTTCAACGAGATCTCTCTGTCGCACTGCCAGAAGACCTACGAGCGCCTCAACGTCAATCTGACCCCGGCCGATGTCATGGGCGAAAGCGCCTACAACGACGATCTGGCCAATGTGGTCAGCGACTTGAAAGCCGCAGGCCTGCTGGTGGAAAGCAATGGCGCCCTGTGCGTATTCCTCGAAGAATTCCGCACCGCAGAAGACACGCCCCTGCCGGTGATCGTGCAGAAGGCCGGTGGTGGTTATCTGTACGCCACCACTGACCTTGCCGCCATTCGTTATCGCAGCAAGGTGCTCAAGGCTGACCGTGCGCTCTACTTCGTCGACCAGCGTCAGGCGCTGCACTTCCAGCAAGTATTTGAAGTAGCGCGCCGCGCAGGCTTCGTCCATGAAGGCATGCAGCTCGAGCACATGGGCTTCGGCACCATGAACGGCGCCGACGGCCGTCCGTTCAAAACGCGCGATGGCGGCACGGTCAAGCTGATCGACCTGCTCGACGAAGCCGAAGAACGTGCCTACACGCTGGTAAAAGAAAAGAATCCCGAGGTCGCGGAAGCCGAGCTGCGCAGCATCGCCAAGGCGGTGGGCATCAGCGCAGTGAAGTACGCCGACCTGTCCAAGCACCGCACCAGCGACTACAGCTTCAACTTCGACCAGATGCTGAGCTTCGAAGGCAACACCGCGCCTTACCTGCTCTACGCCTACACTCGCGTGTCTGGCGTATTCCGCAAGCTGGGCACGCCGTTCGACGCCAGCAAAGGCAAGATCGTGCTGGAAGCGCCACAGGAGCAGGAACTGGCGGCTCGCCTGGCGCAATTCACCGAAACCCTGAATAACGTCGCAGAAAAAGGCACGCCTCACGTACTCTGTGCTTACCTGTATGACCTTGCGGGTCTGTTTTCGAGCTTTTACGAAAACTGCCCGATCCTCGGTGCCGAAAATCCCGATCAGCAGCAGAGCCGCCTGCGTCTGGCAGCGTTGACCGGTCGCACCCTCAAGCAAGGCCTGGATCTGTTGGGTCTGGAAACTCTGGAGCGTATGTAAGTTGGCAGTTGCGAAGAAGAAACCGGCACCCAAGCGCGGCGCCAGCCGTTATCAGGCACCCGCCAAGCAGCCGATTCCAGGATGGCTGTGGCTGGTCATTGGTGTCACCGTCGGGGCATTCGTTGTCTTTCTGATGAAGCTCGAACCCGGCGGCGATGACATCAAGCGCGTCAAGGCTGACGCCAAGGCGGCAAAAATCGCCGAGGCGAACAAGACGCCACCGAGCCCGACGGCGCCGGTCAAACCCAAGTATGACTTCTACACCTTGCTGCCTGAGTCGGAAGTGATCGTGCCAAACGAAGCGGTGCCTGAAAAGACACCGCCTGCGGTCGCGCCGACCGCCCCGGTTACGCCGGAGCAAGCCGCCAAGATCGACACGGCCCGCGCCCAGGCTGCTCTCAGCGGTCTGACGCCACCGCCAGCGCCTCCGGTCGCGGCCACCAAACCGGCAGCGGTGACTACGTTCTTCCTGCAGGCGGGCTCGTTCCGCAAGCAGGCCGACGCTGAAAAAGTCCGTGCGCAGATCATCCTGCTGGGCCAGACGGCGACGGTCGAATCCGGCACAGTGAAAGACGAAACCTGGTACCGCGTTCTGGTCGGACCGTTCAGCAACCGCGAACAACTAACCACGGCCCAGAAACAACTGGCGGGTGGTGGGTTTAGTAACCTGTTGTTGCAGCAGCGTCAGAGCCGGTAAGGCGCGCACCAATGGTCGATAGTGCGCATGCGGAGCGCTCATCGTTATACACAAGGCATCTGGCTATCCAGCGAGACAGCGGCACTGCCGTGCTTCTTTACGTGATAGTGCGGACACCGCCGATTGCGACGTGGGTGAAGGCTGAGTCCTGGCGCTGATTCGGGGGGCAATCGGCATGGATGCCGATTG
>Ga0065712_10068401_pt1 | contig 10913 bp, 10 predicted proteins | sample MisRhiReplicate1_FD_59099 | JGI IMG/M metagenome (GOLD analysis project Ga0065712, IMG submission 59099) | Miscanthus rhizosphere microbial communities from Kellogg Biological Station, MSU, sample Rhizosphere Soil Replicate 1: eDNA_1 v3... | ecosystem: Host-associated > Plants > Roots >...
TGAGTTTCTCTCTGCGGTCCTCTGCGTATCTCCGCGGCCTCTGCGTTGAAAGAGCCTTTAACGCAGAGATCGCGGAGATACGCAGAGGACCGCAGAGAACACTCTTCAAATTAGGACACCGCCCGCCCTTGCGGGAGGAAAATCTTCTTGAGCAAGCGGAGTTTAAGGCGGTGCTGGTGTACAGTAAGCTAAAAGCATGTCTCATCTCGAGGACCAACAAAACAGTCTCGCTCAGCGACCAACCTGGGCTGAGATCGATCTTGACAATCTTGCCTCGAACTTCAACCACATCAAGCAGCGCGTGAATCCAGTCGCTCGCATCATGGCGGTGGTCAAGGCGAACGCATACGGTCATGGAGCAGTCGAGTGCGCACGCCGGCTGGTGAAGGAAGGCGCGGATTGGTTTGGTGTCGCGCTTCCCGAAGAGGGAATTGAATTGCGTGCTTCCGGGGTTTCGCAGCCAGTGCTCTGTCTTGGAGGTTTTTGGCATGGACAGGCCGGCGCCTGCATCCAGCACGGATTGACTCCCGTGGTTTACCGCCTCGACATGATCGAGTCGTTGAACCAGGCAGCTTCGGATGCGGGCGTCGTCGCCGACGTCCACGTCAAGATTGATACCGGCATGGGCCGGTTGGGAATTCGTTTCGACCAGTTGAGCGAATTCGTCGGAGTGTTGGAGCGATTCCGCAACGTTCGCATCGATGGATTGATGAGTCACCTGGCGGCGGCAGACGAAGCAGCGTGCGAACCCTTAACTCAAGATCAGATCCATCGTTTTGAGGACGCAGTCGTGGTTTTTCGCGAGCACGGCTATCGCCCAACCTACCTGCATCTCGCAAACTCGGCCGGAATCTTTAGTCATCGTGATGCCTGGGGAAACATGGTCCGGCCTGGTGGAGTGTTGTACGGTTTGTGGCGCGACGTGCTTCCGCCCTCGACTCCGGATCCTGAACTACGGCCGGTGATGTCGCTGCATTCGCGAATAAGTCTGCTGAAGTGGGTTCCGCCCGGCGAAACGATTGGGTACGGTTGCACTTTTGAAGCTTCGCGCCGGAGTTTAATCGCCACCTTGCCCATCGGATATTACGACGGCTACATGCGCGGACTGTCTAATCGCGCTCATGTCATTGTGCGCGGCACGTACGCACCGGTTGTAGGCCGAGTGTCGATGGATCTGACCTTGATCGACGTGACTAACGTTGCCGGTGTTGAACTTGATGAGCAGGTGACGTTGTTGGGTTGGGATCGGCAAAACGCTGACCTTAAAATATCCGCGGAAGATCTGGCGCGGATTTCAGGAACGCTTTCTTACGAGGTGACTTGTGGCGTGGCCGAGCGCGTTCCGAGGGTTTACCTCTAGATCATTTATTGACTACGCCGCAGAGCGTTTACTACTATTCGAGTCCCCGCGGAACTCGAAGATCGGCCAACGGTAAAGGAGATCCCTCTTAAAATGACTTACACGGTAAAGCCGGGTGATACGCTGTCAAAGATCGCGATGCGCAATGGCGTATCGTTAGCGCAGTTGCTGCAAGCTAATCCGCAAATATCAGATCCGAACAAGATTAAGGTGGGCCAGGCCATTAACGTGCCCAACGACGCACTTACGACAGACAATACGAAGCCGCTTCCGCCCAATATCCCCACCGCGACTGCGACTGCGACTGTCCCCACCACCACCGCGGCCGCGGCCGGCGCATTAGGACAAGCATTAGCAGATGAAATCGGAGCGCTGTCGGCAAAGTATGAAACCGGTGGCCGAGGACCAGGCGTAGTCTCGACCGGAGCCGGAGATTATGGCGGTGTTTCCTACGGGTCGTACCAGATGGCCTCAAAGATGGGCGTCCCGACACGTTTTGTAACGCAGGCGGGATTCCCCTGGCTGCAGGACTTCGCAAACCTCACTGCCGGCACACCGCAATTTACCGCGGTCTGGAAACGAATCGCTTCGCAGCAACCTGATGATTTCCAGAAAGCCCAGCACGCATACATCAAGAAGACCCATTACGATCTACTGGTGGCAAAGATACTCAGTGACGATAACCTCGACGTGAACACCAGAAGCCGCGCTGTGCAAGACGTGGTTTGGTCCACTGCCGTGCAGCACGGCGGTGCAACTCCGATTGTGCATCGTGCGTGTGCCACGCTGAGCTGCGAGCAAACTGATCCCAATTATGACGAACAACTGATCCGGGCCATCTACGCCGAACGCGGACGAAAGAAGCCTGACGGCAGTTTGGCCTACTTCTCTAGGAGCTCTGCGAGTGTGCAGACGGGCGTGGCAAACAGGTTCAAGAATGAATTGCAGGACGCCTTGGCCATGCTCGCAAAAGAAGCCTAACCAATTCAAAAATGTTAGACGAAACCGAGAAGCTTACCGTTGAGGTCAACGATCAAGAGGCAGTCACTGCGCTTATTTACTCGGCTGTGAAAAAGATTCGTGCCGGGTTGACGGTGCTCCTGGGCCACGGCGCCGGCGCGAACCAGATGAGCGGCTTTATGCGCATGTTTGCGAAGGGCCTCGCGGCGCGTGGTCTTGATGTGATGACTTTCAACTTTATCTACATGGAGCAAGGCCGCTCTGTGCCGGATCAGAAGCCGAAGTTGGAAGCCTGCTTTCGTGCGGTTATCGAGGCGGCACTCAAGCACAAGATACTGAAGAACAATCGACTGGTGGTCGGCGGAAAGTCGATGGGTGGACGGATTGCGTCACAGGTGGTCGCGAGTGAAATGGATAGCGAAGTCGCGGGCTTGGTGTTTCTCGGTTATCCACTTCATCCACCGGGCCAATCGACAAAGCTTCGAGTTGAGCATCTCGAGCACGTGTGCAGGCCGATGTTGTTTGTCCAGGGCACGCGCGATGCGCTCGGCACGCCGGAAGAGATTCAACCTTTCATTAAAGACCTCCATCCCGCCGCGAAAATCTACGCCATCGAAGGCGGCGACCATTCCTTCAAAGCCCCGAAAAAATTCGGTCTGCCACAGGAGCAGATCTACGAAGGCGCCATGGACGAGATCGATCGCTGGGCGAGAGCGATCTAAACCACAAAGGCACAAAGACACAAAGTAGATTAACTCTTTTGTGACTTTGTGTCTTAGTGGTGAATTACTTTGTGGCGGGAGAGGTACGGAAGCGATTGACTTCCGTACCTCTTTGCGGGGGTAGGAATTTATTGCAACTTGAAGTTGTAAGTGATCACGCCTGAAACCTTGACTGGCTGATTGCTAAGGAGTGTCGGCGAGAAGCGCGACTGCATCGCTGCCCTCTGTGCTTCAGGAACCAGGATTGGATGACCTGAGACAGCTTTGGCCGAGATCACCTTTCCTGTTTCGTCGATGAGCACTTGCACAGTGACGATCCCTTGCAGCTTTATCGGTCGAGCCAGCGGCGGATAATTCGGTGTCGCTAAAAACAGTGCCTTACTGGTCAGCACTCCCTGCGACACTTTGAGGAGTTTCGGAATGGCAGGAGCCGGGGGCGCGGGCGGAGGTGGTGTATCAGGGATGTCAACCATTGGCGTGTTACCCGTGCCTCCAGAACCTCCGCGATTGCTCCCCGCCGGAGTTGGTGGGTCTGCGTTAGTAGGTCCGATCACTGAATCCCGACGCGCAGGTGGAACGGGTGAGGCGATCGTGCCGACCTTGGGTGGAACATGCGTTGGATCGGACGTGCTTGAAATCATCACCGTACGCGTTGATTGCGTGGGAGGCTTGTCAGAGTTCGACGCGGGTTTGATTGTATTTCTAATTACGTCCGGCGGCGCCGCTTCCGCGGGCGGCAGCGGCACGAACGTGAGAATCTCCAGCTCAGTGCTCTGCGCGTCAAGGTGCGCATCGTACGCGTAGATACTGACTACGCCCGTGATGACAATAAGTACTACATAAGTGGCTGTCGTAAACAGCAGGAACGATCCGCGCCGCTTGAATTCTTTAGCGTGCGAAGTGGATTCAATCAAGTTATTAAACATCGAGTTCCTCCGCTATTTGCCGGTGCCACTCGGGTCGCGGGAGCTTACTCGGCAACTTAGACACCGTCGGCCCTGAAGCGGTTCCCGCTTGAAACATCTTCCCCTCACCACTTACGATACTTCCGCTCTCCGAGTCCTACACTTTCCCAGGAGTGATTGCATGGCGACCCAAAAGGCATTTAAGGAAGAACTGAATCCGTTCGAAATCGCTAAGCAGCAGTTCAATCGAGCCGCCGATTACCTCGAGCTTGACGCGTCGATGCGGCACGTTTTGGAGAATCCCAAGCGGCAACTGATTGTCTCGATTCCCGTGAAGATGGATGGCGGCGACGTGCAGGTGTTTGAAGGCTATCGCGTGCAGCACAACATCGCGCGTGGACCAGCCAAGGGCGGTATTCGTTATCACCCGAATGTCTCACTCGACGAAGTGAAAGCGCTTGCTTCGTGGATGACCTGGAAGTGCGCCACCGTTAATATCCCTTACGGTGGCGGCAAGGGCGGCGTGATTTGCGATCCGAAGAGCCTCTCGCGCAATGAGCTCGAACGTCTGACGCGACGCTACGCTTTCGAGATCGCACCGATCATTGGTCCAGATCGTGATATTCCAGCGCCCGATGTCTACACGGACGAACAAACGATGGCCTGGATCATGGACACGATTTCGATGGTGCGTGGCCACACGGAACTCGGCGTTGTGACAGGCAAACCGCTCTCTCTCGGCGGCTCGCAGGGACGCTCCGAAGCAACAGCGCGCGGGTGTCTCTATGCATTGCGCGAAGCTTGCCGGGTCAAAGATATGAGCTTGAAGGGCGCGCGTGTGGCTGTTCACGGCTTCGGAAACGCCGGCGCGAACATTGCCCGGCTGGTTGCCGAAGATGGCGCGCGCGTGGTCGCCGCCTGCGACTCGAAAGCGGGAGTTTATTCCGAGAGCGGTATCGACGTCGGCGAAGCTTTGAAACACAAAGCCCAAACGAGTTCGTTGGCAGGACTTCGCGGCTGCAAAGAGATGTCGCCGGAAGACATGATTACGGTTGATTGTGACATTCTCTTGCCGTCTGCGCTCGAAAACGCGATCACTCTCAAGAATGTGGGGAAAGTCAAAGCGAAGATTATTGCTGAGCTGGCGAATGGTCCAACAACGCCTGGCGCCGATCGTGTGTTGGAGGATGAGGGAGTGTGCCTGGTTCCAGATATACTGGCGAACGCGGGCGGGGTCACCGTGAGTTACTACGAATGGGTGCAGGATCAGTATTCATTCTTCTGGTCGGAACGCCAGATCAACGAAACGCTCGAGCAAACAATGCAAACGGCTTTCCGTTCGGTGCATGAGACTGCGGAGCGTTACAACACCGACCTGCGGACCGCGGCTTACATCCTGGGGGTTGGCAGAGTTGCGGAAGCAACGAATGTGAGGGGGATCTTCCCGTAAGAAATATGGCTGACGCGATCACAGTTTACGAAAAGCCCACTTGAACAAAGTGTCGCGAGATGGACAAGCTGCTCCGTGAGAGCGGCATTCCGTTTGAGAAGGTGAATTACTACATCGAGCCGCTGAGCCGGAAGAAACTCACCGAACTGATTCGCAAGATGAAGTTGAAGCCGCGAGATCTCTTGCGTAAGAGTGAGCCGATCTACAAGGAGCTGGGACTGGCGAAAGACGAGTTCAGCGACAGCGAGCTGATCGATTTGATGATCGAACATCCTGACTTGTTACAGCGGCCAATTGTGGAACGAGGTGCGCGCGCGGTGCTCGGGCGTCCGACAGAGAACGTAAAAGAGTTGTTGTAGAATCAAGTCATTGAAAAAAGAAACACTCTTTGTCTGTCAGAGTTGTGGGCACAAGTCCGGCAAGTGGCTGGGCAAGTGTCCTGAATGTGGCGAGTGGAATTCGCTCGTCGAAGAAAAGTCCCGCAAGCCCGGCGTCCGAAATGGTTTTCAACTGCGAGACGTCACAGCGGTTGCCTTCACGGATATCGAACCGCAGGATGACCTCCGTGTTCCTTCCGGTCTGACTGAATTCGATCGCGTCCTTGGTGGCGGAATCGTCCCCGGCACACTTGTTTTGATCGGCGGTGATCCGGGTATCGGCAAAAGCACCCTGCTGCTCCAGGTCGCGGACAAGCTGAGCGCCACCGGCTCTCTGGTGCTTTACGTCTCGGGCGAGGAATCGGAACGGCAGATAAAGTTACGCGGCGAACGGCTCGCAGTTGAAGCGAAAAACGTCTTTATCCTGCCTGAAACCAATCTCGAAAACATAATCAACGAAATCGAACGGCTTAAACCTGCCGCGATCATCGTCGATTCAATCCAAACTGTTTTCTCGAGCGCGATCGAATCTGCGCCCGGATCAGTTTCACAGGTAAGAGAAGTCGCGCATCAGTTTCTGTTGCTGGCAAAGAATCGCGGCCTTCCGATCTTCCTGATCGGACACATCACAAAGGAGGGCTCGATCGCGGGCCCGAAGATTCTCGAGCATATCGTAGACACAGTGCTCTACTTTGAAGGTGAGCGCCATCACAACCATCGCATCGTGCGCGCGGTGAAGAATCGTTTTGGCGCGGCGAATGAAGTGGGTGTCTTCGAGATGACGGGCACGGGATTGATGCCGGTGGCCAATCCGTCGCAGATGTTTCTCCAGGAACGACCGCAGAATGTTGCCGGGTCGATTGTCACTGCGTGCATGGAAGGCACGCGACCGCTGCTGGTGGAGATTCAAGCGCTTGTTTCGGGAAGCAAATACGGAGCTGGTCGAAGGATGACGCAGGGCCTGGACCAAAATCGAGTTGCGTTGCTAATAGCGATGCTTGAGAAGCGAGCAAGTTTGCAACTCACGAGCGATGACGTGTTTGTAAACATTGCGGGTGGTCTCGAGGTTGACGAACCGGCGGTTGATCTCGGTGTTGTGACAGCGATTATTTCGAGTTTCAAGAACGTAAGCGTCGATCCGCACACCGCTGTATTTGGAGAAGTCGGACTGACGGGCGAAGTGCGCGGGGCGATGCAGGCGTCTGTGCGCGCACGCGAGGCGCAGGCGCTGGGATTCAAAAAGATCGTGATGCCTGCTTCGAACGTCCCTGGCCTCGAACGATTATTAGGCGTCCGCATCGTCGGCGTTCGTTCGGTAGATGAGGCTCTGGATGAGTTATTTTGATCCGCGTTTTCAATCCGCGTTTATCCGTGTTCATAAAACTTCACAACCAGGTCCTCGCCGATGGACTTCGTCTCCACGACTTTAAACCCTTCCAAATAACCTTCCGGCATGAACGCATCTGCACCCTGAACCGTCAACGGCACCTCAGTAATGATCCACTTCTCGATATGCGGCAGGAATGCCTCGTAGATCTGCGCGCCTCCGATCACAAACAAGTCAGTCGTCAGTGAGTTGTTGAACGACAACACCGAATCGATATCGCTTAACACGATCAACGACTCCTGCGGCTCGATGTTCGAATCGCGGCTCAGGACGATGTTCAACCGGTCTTTGAGTGGCTTACCAATCGTCAGCCACGTCTTGCGTCCCATCACCACTGCGTGTCCAGTCGTCGTCTCCCGAAAAAACTTCATATCGGACGAATAGTGCCACGGTAGCTTGCCACCCTTTCCGATTGCGTTTTTTCGATCGACTGCTGCGATACCGATGATCATAAGTTCACTCTAAACTGCGACGGGTGCTGCGATCTTGCCGTGTGATTTGTAGCCGATCAGATTTAAGTGTTCATAAGTAACGGAGAGCAAGCCTTCAAGTCCGCGTAATTTGTTTTCGGGATCGTTGATCTTCAACTCCGGCAGCGGCAGAGGTTCACGCGACAATAATTGGTTAACCTGGTCGAGATGGTTCTTGTAGATGTGGTAATCGCCCAGGGTGTAGACGAAATCCCCAACCTCCAATTCGCTGACGTGTGCGATCAGATGTGTGAGTAAAGCATAGGAGCTGATGTTGAAGGGAACACCGAGAAAAGCGTCGGCGGAGCGTTGGTAAAGCTGGCAGTGAAGAATGCGGCCGTTCTCCACCTTGAACTGAAACAAGGTGTGACACGGAGGAAGATCCACCTTATCGGCTTGTCGCGGATCCCAGCCCGTGACGATCAATCGTCGCGAGTCAGGGTTGGTGCGGATCAGTTTCAGGAGACTTGCGATCTGGTCCACGCCGTTTTTCTCAGGATAGTCTCCGCCAAACGACCGCCAGAGATAGCCATAGACTGGGCCAAGATCCCCGGCAGTTCGTCCAAACTTTTCGGTGTGGGCTTCGTCGGCCCACTCGGCCCAGATATCGACGCCACGCGCGCGGAGATTTGTTTCACTGGTGTCGCCAGACAAGAACCAGAACAACTCTTCTGCGACCCAGCGAAAGGGAACTCGCTTCGTAGTAACGATTGGAAATCCCTGTCGCAGATCGAACCTGGTCTGAAAACCGAAATGTGAAATCGTGCCGACACCAGTCCGATCCCGGTGTTCGCTACCATTCTGCAAAATGGATTTCAGCAGATCGTGATATTGTTTCATTTACGCGGTACATCATACATGAAAAAATATCGACTTTGCTTTCTTGGTTTCGGCAATGTTGGACGCGCGCTGGCGCGGCTGTTGGTCGTGAAGGCAACGGAGTTGCGCGACAACTATGGTATTGAATGCGAGATCACAGGTGTTGCCACGCGGCGAATCGGATGGCGCGCTAGTGATAACGCAATTGACGTGTCGAGATTGGATGAGACCGAATCGGAGAGCGGTATCAACGAATGGCTGGCGCGCGCCAGGCCCGACGTCGTTTTCGAAACTACCTCGCTCAATCCCGAAACCGGCCAGCCCGCCATCGATTATCTCAAGACCTGTTTGCAATATGGCGCGCACACCATTACCGCAAACAAAGCACCCATCGTTTACGCATACGACGAGCTCAGCGAAATCGCCGCCGCGAAAGGGAAACGATTTTTCTTCGAGGCCACTGTGCTCGATAGCGCGCCCGTGTTCTCACTCTTCCGCGAGACCCTCCCCGCAGTCAGGATTCGCGGCTTTAGCGGTATTTTCAATTCCACTACAAACGTGATTCTCGAAACGATGGAAGCCGGCAGAAGTTTCGCCGAAGGCGTGAAGACCGCCCAGGAACTCGGCGTCGCTGAAACTGATCCAAGCCACGACGTCGATGGTTGGGACTCGATCATGAAAGTCTGCGCGATCGCCCGCGTCATTCTTCACACACCCTTATTGCCAGGCGCGGTGCGACGCGAAGGAATACGCGGCCTGGATGCCGCGACGCTGCAAGCAGCGCGAGCTGAAGGAAAACCGTATAAGCTACTCTCACGCGCCACGGTAAACGCCGACGGCTCGATCACAGCCTCGGTAAGACCGGAACAGATCGCCCCCGGCGATCCGCTCAGTAATGTGCGGGGCACCTCGCTCGCCGTTCACTTTGAGCTCGATACAATTCCCGGATTGACGATCGTCTCTCACCGTCCCAATCTACAAAGCACCGCTTACGGACTGCTGGCTGATTTCGTGAACGCGGATCGACACGGAATTTAAAACAGGATCTTCGCGGATCAGAGTTGGGATACGGCCTCGATCAAACGATCGATCTCTGCTTCAGTCGTGTAACAGGCGCATCCGGCGCGTATCAGTCCTTCGGGCTCGAGTCCAAGGCGCTTCACAATAGTGGCGGCGTAAAAATCTCCATGTGACAAGAAGAGACCTCTCTCGGCGAGACGTCGCGCAGCGTCTGTGGAAGTGCAACCGTCAATCGTGAAAGCGAGCGTCGGCGTGCGCGGTGCACCGGGTGGTGGACCATAGAGCCTGACACGCGGCATCGAACTCAGCGCCCGCCACAAGCGCTCAAAGAGACGGGAGCTTCGTGAATGCATTTCCTGGAAGAAACTGCGAAGACTCTCGCGCATATTGCTCTGTCCACCGAGCGACGCAAGAAACTCGATCGCCGCCGCCGTGCCGACCATCCCTTCCTGGTTCTGAGTGCCTGTCTCGGCGTTCTCGGGCGCGTAATCGGGCGCCGGCACAAGCTTCGGAAAATCAAACTCTTCGAGCAGCGCGCGTTTGGCAAAAAGCACGCCCACGTGTGGTCCATAAAACTTGTAGGCTGACATTCCGAGAAAGTCGCAATCCAGTTTCTGCACGTCGATCAAAGCGTGAGGCGCATAGTGCACTGCATCGACGAACACCAGCGCGCCGGCGTTGTGGGCCAGCGCGATAGCTCCTGGGAGATCGTTAATCGTGCCCAGCGCGTTTGAAGCGCCGCCAATGGCGAGGACCCTCGTTTTAGGACCAACGAAACGCTCCAGATCATCCCAGTTAAGCTGACCAGTGTCGGTATTCATTCTCACCGTGCGAATCGTTACGCCGCGTTCGACGCCAAGACGACGCCAGGGATCGATATTGGCATGATGATCCAGCTCAGTGACGACAATCTCATCCGCAGGCGAGAAGTTCAGCGCGAGCGTGCGCGACAGGTGAAACGTGAGCGTCGTCATGTTCGCGCCAAACGCGATTTCGGCCGGCGATGCGTTCAGGAATTCCGCGCAAACGTCGCGCGCCTGTTCGATGGCGGCATCCGTCTCCGCACTCGTCGGATAAGCCCAATGAGTGTTGGCGTTATGGTGATAGAGATAGTCGCTCATCCTTTCGACCACATGACGCGGCACCTGCGTGCCACCGGGCCCATCAAAATACGCCACCGGATAGCCATTGTGTACGCGTTCAAGAGCCGGGAAATGCTTTCTAATTTCCGTGACTGGCGAGACCTCTGTTTGCGATCGACGCGAAGTGGTAGACATGGAGGCATGATAACAAGAATCATGCAGATCGCGAGATTCTCGGAATTCTCGGTGGTGGTGCCCTAATTTCACCTCTGCGAATCTCTGCGGTCCTCTGCGTCTCTGCGGTGAATCGCACTTGACGAATAAATTCACCGCAGAGGCGCAGAGGACCGCAGAGATCCGC
>Ga0065712_10001099_pt1 | contig 10906 bp, 10 predicted proteins | sample MisRhiReplicate1_FD_59099 | JGI IMG/M metagenome (GOLD analysis project Ga0065712, IMG submission 59099) | Miscanthus rhizosphere microbial communities from Kellogg Biological Station, MSU, sample Rhizosphere Soil Replicate 1: eDNA_1 v3... | ecosystem: Host-associated > Plants > Roots >...
AAACGTAACCTCGGCTGGCACCGACGGCATAGGCAGCGATCGTCATGCCCTCGATGGTTCGGTGCGGATCCTGTTCCATCAAGATGCGATCTTTAAAGGTGCCCGGTTCTGATTCGTCAGCGTTGCAGACTATGTACTTGGGTTGGCCGAGCGCATTAGCGGCGCCTTCCCATTTGATTCCGGTGGGAAACGCGGCGCCGCCGCGGCCGACCAGCCCGGCTGCCTTCACTTCAGCCAATACCGACTGTGACGTCATCGTTAATGCTTTTTTCAGTCCGGCATAACCGCCACGCTTTCGATAGTCGGCTAGAGATGTGGTACGGCCATTGCCGCAATGGCCCGTAAGGATGCGAATATCGCCTCCGACAAAACTCGGCGTGGTCTGTTTGGTAGGTGCGCAGATGGATGCCGGACGCACGGGATCGGCGGGAGCGACGACCGCTTCGCCCGCGAGCACCACCGGCGCGCGGTCGCACAATCCCAGGCACGGCGCATGCTCGATGGTAAATTCACCGTCGGAGCTGATTTCACCCGATGCGATTTGCAAGTGACGGCATAAGGAATCCGCGAGCGCATCGGCTCCCGCCAGGGCGCACACAGGCGCGCTACACACACGCAGCACGGTTCGGCCGACGGGTTCCCGGTAGAGCATCGCGTAGAAATCGAGAACACCGAAAATGTCGGCGAGCGGAACGCCCAGAGCGACTGAGACTTTCTTGGCGATGTCCTGATCGATCCAGCCATGATGTCGCTGAGCGGCCTGCAGGGCCGGAAGCAATGCACTACGGCCCTGCGGCGCCAACTCGGCGAGGACCGAACGCAGAGGATCGACTGGGGTATCGCTCATGAATTCTTCAAACTGTCAGTGAAGCGCAATTTACGATAGCAGTAAACATCGGGATTACCCGGCCAGAAATGAGTCTACGACCGGCGAAAGGTGCGTCGCCCTTACGGATAGTATGGATTGTCCAGCGCGGCCTGCTTCATCTGAGCGTGCAGATCGACCATCGTCAGGGCGCAATATTCCATGGAATAGCCGGCACGAAATTCGATGCTTTCCTGGAGCGCGCGAGTCAGGACCGTACGGTTGAACGCGCCATGTCCCATCGCTTCCTCGCCATCCTCGCCGAGTTTGTGCGTGTCCATATCCGCTTCTTCGTGGGTGGAAAAATAAATCGCATCCGCTTTGGAAAATCCGTAATGAGTCGTCAATGCAGTGAACCATTGTCCGGACCACATGGACAATGATTCCTCGAACACGTGCAGTCCCCAAAGCTCGACGATGGAGCCGTCGATGAAGATTTTATGACAGAAGTCGTTGATCGCTCGCGCAGCGGGAAGATACGGTTCTTCGAGCATTTCTCTCTTGTTGAGACCCATTTTTTCCGCGGTTTGCAGCAGCACTAGCACGTGCCCTGGAGCGCGCGGCGAAATCAATTCGTCGGCGATCTTCGCACAGAACGGCCCAAGCAAGTCGAAATGCCGCACGAAAAAAGGCAAATGAGTGTAGTAAGAGACGGCGTTGAGCGCGTTGACCTCCAAGGAAAAGTGTCCCCAGTTTTTGAAAAATTGGCGCATCACCGGGAGTGGCAGCTTGCCTTCGCGGAGCTGCGTCATGAAGACGCCCTTATAGATCTTCTCGTGTGCGTATTTGTAGAGCGTTGCATAGAGGTAGTCGACGTAAGTCTTGGCTTGCGACTCGCCGAGTTTTTCCCCTGCCTTCGGTTCTGTTAGCGTGCTCACATAATTCTCCCGAAATTGCTGTGTTTTTGGCTATCATCGAGGCTCAGCCAAGTCAAGTTAACTCGTCAATTTGGAAACGGTTTTGTCACGAGGTAGAATAACGCTGTGGCCACTTCCCCAAGCACCCAGTTGGAAACTTTTTCCAATCCGAGACCGGAACGCGATTATGAAATCAATATGGAATGTCCGGAATTCACCTGTGTGTGCCCGCGCACCGGTCAGCCCGATTTCGCCACAATAAAAATCACATACATTCCGGACAAACTCTGCATCGAGTTAAAAGCGCTGAAACTCTATCTTTGGTCTTTTCGCGATCAAGGCACGTTCCACGAAGCGGTCGTCAACAAGATCCTCGACGATCTGGTGGCTGCGTGTCACCCGCGTAAAATGACGGTGATTGGCGATTTCAACGTCCGCGGCGGAATTCACACAACCGTAACCGCTTCGCATGCGAGCGAAGTTGCGCCTAGCAAAGACGCGCACCATCCTTGACGCGTTCAGCTCTGCCCAGCCGGTTTGTGAATAACCTGTAAATAAGCTGTTCGCTGCCTGTGTAGAACCCTATGTACCTGGGGAAAAAATTCTTTCGCGCAACGATTTCTTTATTGCGAGGCGAGAAATTTTTTCACCGCGGTAAAATTTCGCTTGCTTTTTAATTTAAATTCTTTACATTCGCGTAACCAAAAAATTTCGCCTGCGCCGCGCGTCGGTTGTCTCGCGGCATTCGTCAGGAAAATTTGAAATGGCTACATTAGACGATAATCTGCGCAAAATCCCGCCGCAAAATTTAGAGGCAGAGTCGTCGGTTCTGGGCGGAATTTTGCTCGAGAACGAAGCCATTAACCAAGTGATCGAGGTTCTTCGCGCCGAAGACTTCTATCGCGAATCCCATCGGAAAATTTTCCGCGCCATGATCGACATCACCGACCGTAACGAGCCGGTGGATTTGATCACGCTCAGCGATTTTTTAAAGAGCAAAAACGAGCTCGAGGCGGTTGGCGGCAGCGCTTATTTGGCGGCCCTCGCCGATTTTGTTCCGACCGCAGCCAACATTTCCTACTATGCGCGGATCGTTCGTGAGAAAGCGATCCTCCGAAGCCTGATTTCCACTGCGACCGAGATCGCGACGCGCGGCTACGAAGAGCAGGGCAATGTCGAAGAATTTCTCGACAGCGCGGAGAAAGTGATCTTCGACATCTCGGAGAAGAAGATCAAAGCTGCGTTTATGGCGGTCGGCGATATGATCACCGACACCCTGAAAACCATTGACAAGCTCTATCAACGCAAAGAGATGGTTACCGGTGTGCCGACCGGTTATGAAGACCTCGACAAGCTCACTGCGGGTCTGCAACCGGCAGATCTCATTATCATCGCCGGCAGGCCGGGCATGGGAAAGACGGCATTTGCGCTGAACATGGCTGCCAACGCCGCCTACAACGGCGTCGGTGCGGCGATTTTCTCTCTGGAAATGGCCAAGGAGCAACTGGTTTTGCGTATGCTTTGTTCGGAAGCACGGGTCAATAGCTCTAAAGTCCGCTCGGGGTATCTGGGCGAGCGGGATTTTCCGCAACTCGCCAAAGCGGCGGGGCGGCTCCATGAAGCTCCGATTTATATCGACGATACTCCGGCGATTTCCGTACTCGAGTTGCGCGCGAAAGCGCGCCGGCTCTTGCGCGATCGCTCAAAGAAGGTCGGCCTGATCGTGGTCGATTATCTCCAGCTCATGCGCGGGATGGGGAATGCCAACAATCGCGAGCAAGAAATTTCCGAGATCTCGCGATCATTGAAGGCTCTCGCCAAGGAGCTCAATGTCCCGGTGCTCGCGTTATCGCAACTTAATCGAAAAGTGGAAGACCGGACCGGCAGAAAACCCCAGATGTCGGATCTCAGAGAATCCGGCGCCATCGAGCAAGATGCCGATGTCATCATGTTCATTTACCGCGAAGAGGTCTATGACAAGAGCAACGAGGACGTCAAAGGCAAAGCGGAAGTCATTGTGGAGAAACAACGCAATGGGCCCACCGGCACGGTGACCTTGACCTTCATCGGAGAATACACTCGTTTCGAGAACTACACGGAACGCGACGATTATACCTTCGATGAAGCGGACGAGGCTTAGCGAGGCTGATCCGGCGGAAGTGCGGTTTCAGGAACACTCACATCGCGAACTCATCGATAACCTCAGGCGGGCATAAACGATTCGCGCTTGCCGTCCTGTGGACGCTCCTTGCCTGCGTGAGGGTCGCTCAGAGTGCGGGCGCAAGCGCGCCCCCGGCTTTGCTGCTCGCCAATGAGCTCCGCCCGGAAATCAATCCGGCCAACTATCTGGTCAGTGAAAAATACGACGGGGTGCGCGCTGTCTGGGACGGCAAAACGCTGCGCTTTAGGAGCGGTCGCGCGGTCGGCGCTCCACAATGGTTTATCGCCAAACTGCCGCGCGAGCCGCTCGATGGCGAACTCTGGTTGGGGCGCGGGCGGTTTGAGTTCCTTTCGGGAATCGTGCGAAAGACTGAGCCTGAAGATGCAGAGTGGCGGCAGATCCAATATATGATTTTCGAGCTGCCTGAAGCTCCCGGGACGTTCGCCGAGCGCGCGCGCCGGATCGCAGAAATCGTTGCCCGAGTCAAATGGCCGCAGCTCATCGCTGTCGAGCAGTTTCATGTGACAGATCGCGCGGAGCTCAAACGTAAGCTCGATGAAGTTGTACGCGGCGGCGGGGAAGGGCTCATGCTGCATCTGGCCGACGCGCCCTATGCGACCGGACACAGCGATGTGCTGCTCAAGCTTAAGCCGTTACAAGATACCGAAGCCGTGGTGATCGAGCACATTCCCGGCAAAAGAAAATACCAAGGGATGATGGGCGCCTTGCGCGTGAAAACGCCCGAAGGCAAGGTTTTTCAAATCGGCACTGGCTTCAATGATGCCACTCGAAAGAATCCGCCGCCCGTCGGCACAATGATTACGTACACGTATCGCGGTCTCACCAAAACGGGCCTGCCGCGGTTTGCCAGCTACCTGCGTGTACGCGAGGATTTTTAGAAAGGCGAATTCACTTTATGGGATTTTTTTCGTACCAGTGTTCGTGGAGCGACCATTGTGCGCAGTCCAAGCATGCTGTCCAGCGCCATTGATGGCCGCAACCCGGACAGCGGCCCCGAGTGCTGAAAGTGTTCCAGCACATTCCGCAGCCTCCCTCGAAAAATTCAGGATACTTGCAGCTGGCGCAAAACCAGCGATGCGCCGGTTTGGGCTGCCACTTACAGATCGGACAGCGAATTCGGCTGAAGTCGGGGCGCGTCGCTTGTCTCTCGATTTGACGCTCAGTCACGCCGGTGGGCTTCTGACCCTCAAGTAACAGCAGAAATACCGGAGGGATGCACTTCAGGTTGACTTCGATACCGCGCTCCACACAGCGCTTCATGAGCCGCGTTCGCCGGAATGGCAGCCCCTTTTCAAAGAGTTGCCGCTGGCAATGAACGATGTCGTTTGTTGAACCTAGCAGTTTCACTTCTGCCTTTAAGGGTTGCGGCATTTTACAAAATTCACCATCTTCATGCTCATCACCACTTCGCGGTGCTGATTGACCACCTCGATGAATGTGCGGACGATGCCGCGGTCGGGGCGCGATTCCGAGCGGCGCGCCTCCATTACGGTGGCGCGTACGGAGAGTTGGTCGCCGGGAAATACGGGCTTGTTCCAGCGCAACTCATCGCCGCCGGGCGAGCCGAGATTGGCGACATGAGAGAGATAATTCTCCGTATAGATCCGCATCATCAGTGCCGCGGTTTGCCAACCGCTGGCGATTAGACCTCCATAAATACTCTTTCGCGCCGCTTCCTTATCCATATGATACGAGAGCGGCACATAGCGCCTGCCGAATTCGATCACTTCCTGTTCATCGACGGTAATAAAGCCGAATTCGTGGACCGCGTCGGGAACGTAATCTTCGAAGTATCGGTCTTCCGGCGGATGATCGAAAATCATTTATCCTACGATTCCGCTGAGCTCTGTCCGGTTAGCTGTAACTTTGTCGTTGCGCCAGGATACGCATGACTTTCGCGCCAGGATCGTCGTTACGAAGAATATCGCTGATTATGGCTGCGGAATCCGCGCCGGCTTGCCAGACCTGTTGAATATTTTCTTCTGTGATTCCGCCGATGGCCACGATGGGAACTCTCACCGCGCCGCGAATTTGCTTCAGCATTTCGGGGCCGCGCGCTTCATAAACGGTTGCTTTCGTCCGCGTACCGAACATCGGACCAAAGCCGATGTAATCGGCGCCGCCGCACTCCGCTGCGCGAGCCTGATCGAGATCATGAGTCGAGATGCCGACGATTTTTTTCCCCATCAGCTTTCGGCCAGCGCTTAAGGAGAGATCGTCCTGCCCGAGATGAACACCGTCGGCGTCGCAAGCCAAGGCGATGTCGATGCGATCATTGATAATCAGTTTGCAGTCATGCGCCCGGGTCGCCGTCCGCGCGTCCTTGGCGAGCTCGAGAAAATCAACCGGCGGCAGCGATTTAACTCGCAGTTGCAAAATGCTCACGCCGGCTTCCAGGAGGCCAATCAAAACCCGCTCGGCGGGACGACCGCGGGTGTGCTCGGGATCGAGGATGGCGTAGAGCGGTGGCAGTTCCAGGGCCATGGCTCAAGAGGCTTCTTTCTTAAGCTCGATATGCAAGTCGGTAATTTTTTTTCGCAGCGTATTTCTATTGATGCCGAGAATCTGCGCGGCGCGTATTTGATTGCCTTTGGTTTTCTTAAGCGTGAGCTCGATGAGCGGGCGCTCGACCCGCTCGATCACCAGCGAGTAGAGATTATCCACGTCCACGCCTTCCGTGCGACGGAAATAGTCCTCGAGCTTGTGTCGAATAATCTCTTCCAGCGACAATTGATCGACTTCCAGAGTCGTCGCAGGCTTAGTTTGCAGCGTGAAATCTTTAGGAAAGAGAATCGGGCCGGACGATAAAACCGCGGCGCGGATGAGCGTATTTTCCATCTCTCGGACATTCCCCGGCCAAGCGTGGGCTTCGAGCAGTCGCTGCGCTTCCGGCGAAACACCCGAGATCTGGATACCCATTTCACGGTTGATCTTGTCGATGAAGTAGCCGATCAAAAGCGGAATATCCCCGCGCCGTTCACGCAGCGGCGGCAGATAAATCGGAATTACCTTCAGGCGAAAATAAAGATCTTCACGAAAGCGTTTTTCCTTAACCGCTTTCTCCAGGTCCTGGTTGGTGGCGGCGAGGATACGCACGTCGGCCTTTAAAATGTCTCTGCCGCCCAACCGACTGTACTCGTGGTCTTGCAAGACGCGCAGTAGCTTGGTTTGGAGATCGAGGGGAATATCGCCGACTTCGTCGAGAAATAGCGTCCCGCCCTCGGCAAGCTCAAATTTTCCGAGGCGGCGGTCGAGAGCGCCGGTGAAAGCGCCTTTCTCATGACCGAAGAGCTCGCTTTCAAGTAAGTCACGCGGGATCGCCGCACAGTTTATGGCCACAAAAGGCTGATTCCAGCGCGGCGAATTATAGTGGATCGTTTTCGCCACGAGCTCTTTTCCGGTGCCGCTTTCGCCCAAGATCAAAATGGTTGCCTGGGTGTCGACAACCTGGCCGATGATTTTGTAGACCCTCTGCATGCTTGGGCTGGTGCCGATAATGTTGACGCCGGGCTCAAAGCGCTTTTTGACTTCTTCCTTGAGCTCGCGAAAGTCGCGGGTGAGCTTGCGGCTGTCCATGGCGCGCTTGACCAACACCAACATTTCTTCCAGGTCGAAGGGTTTGGTGATGTAATCGAAGGCGCCGTTTTTCATCGCGCCGATCGCGTTACGCATGGTGTTTTGCGCCGTCATCACGATGATTGCGGTATCGACACCGTGCTCTTTAATTTCTTTGAGGAGATCCAAGCCATTGATGTCCGGTAGTTTGATATCCATGAGCGAGACATCGAAATGAATGTCCGTCAGAAGCCCGCGCGCAAGGACGCCATTGGCTGCCAGTTGAACCCAGTAGCCTTCGGCTTCCAGAGCTTTCTGCAATACGAACCGCAGAGATTCTTCGTCTTCAACGATGAGAATTTTTCCTTGATCCATCTTGCTCAGTCCGCCACAACCAGAGAAACCCTGAAAGTGCTTCCCTTTCCCGTAACGCTTTCCACTCGAATGGTGCCGCCGTGCTCGCGCATGATGCGATAGCAGGTCGCGAGACCGAGACCCGTGCCGTTTACTTTGGTCGTGAAAAACGGTGAAAAAATATGCGCCAGGTTTTCTTCCGCGATACCATGCCCTTCGTCGGCAAGATCGACCCAGATCAAACGATTGGGCGGCGCGGTGCCCGGCTCGCGAATGTGATAATCCGTTTCCAATCGTGTCGTCACGGTGAGCGCGGCGCCCGCGTCCATCGCTTGAAAAGCGTTTTTTACCAAATTGAGGAAGACTTGGGTCAATTGAGCGCGATCTCCCCGGATTGGCGGCAAGCTCGGATCGAAGCGCTTGCGGATATGCAGTGCTTTGCCAGTCAACGCCTGCGTCTCGAGCAACAAAACGTCCTCTAACACCTCGTGAATGTTGATGGCAGCAAGAGTGACTTGCGAAGGACGGGAAAGATCGAGAAGCTGTTCCATCAATTGATTCACGCGATCGACCTCGCGAATCATGATATCGGTGAAATCGCGGACCGAAGGGTCGCTGTCCGCCGAACGCCGCAATAGCTGCGCGGCGCCTTTGATGCCGCCCAGCGGATTACGAATCTCATGGGCTAATCCGGCCGCCAGAGTTCCCATCAACGCGAGTCGGTCGGCGCGTTTGAGATCCTCTTCCAATTCTTTACGGCGCTTGATGTCGCGCAGCAGCAGGATCGTGCCAATGAAATGACCTTGCACGTCGCGCAACGGTGATACCGTCACACCGACGGGCAGCCTGCGGCCCCACCGGCTAACCAAATCACCTTCCACGCCCGCGCGTTTGTGTGGCGGCGCATGGGTGGTTTTGACGAGTTCGATCAACCAAGGCTCGCGTTTGAAGATCTTCTCAAACGACTGATCGACGGCGGTTCCGGAAGAGATGTCGGTGAGCATTTCCGAAGCTTCGTTGAAGAAAATGATTTTGCTCTGGGTATCGAGCGCGATCACGCCATCGTCCAAGTTGGCAAGAATTTGTTCCCACGATATCTGCGCGGGCGATTGCCGTTTGGCCGGAGCGCCGGTTTTCATGTTTAAGATCGAATATAAAGCCGGAATCATAGCAAATAGCAGCTAGCGTGCAATGGCGGGAAAAACCGGGACTTGCATTGGCAATATTCCACATGCTATTAATTTTCTTACACTTTAGGAGTTTGACTCAAAGTGGGCTATGCCCGCTTTTTTTGTTTCTGGAGCCCAGCGGATGGATGCGACCACGGCCCGTATTTGGGACCTCGCGACGCCCCTGGCGCAAGCGCGGGGCATGGAAATTATCGACATCGAGTTTAGGCGCGAAGGCGGTCGAGGCGGCCGCGTATTGCGCCTGTTTCTGGACAAAGCGGGCGGACCGAATATGGACGAGCTCAGCCGGGTCAGCCGGGAGTTGAGTGAAATCTTGGATGTCGAGGACTTCGTTGACGGGGCTTATACACTGGAAGTGTCTTCACCGGGAATCAACCGTCCACTCAAGCGTCCCGAGCACTTTGTGCGCTTTATCGGCAAAAACATTCGCGTGCGCACCCGGGAGATGATCAACGGCAGAAGATCATTTTTGGGCCGCTTGCTGGAGGTTTCACCAGATAGCATCGCGCTGGAGCAAGACGGGACTCGGTGCGAAATTCCCTTTGAGCAAATCGAAAAATCCAATTACGAGCACGACTGGAGTGCGCCATATGCAGCAGGATCTAAATAGAGTCATCGAGCAGGTGAGCAAGGAAAAGGGGATCGAGAAATCCATTCTCATCAGCGCCCTGGAAAACGCCATGGTTTCCGCCGCCAAGAAAAAATTCGGCCACCAGCGAAAAATCGAGGCGCAGTTCAATCCCGAGATCGGCGAAGTCGAGCTGTTCGAAGCCAAAACGGTCGTGGCGGAACTGCAGGACGAGGCCACCGAGATCACCTTGACCGACGCGCAGGAGAATCTCGATCCCGATGCGCAGATTGGCGATGAGCTGCTGTGCAAGCTCGATTCGAGCTTGTTCGGGCGAATTGCGGCGCAAGCGGCCAAGCAAAATATCGTGCAACGATTGCGCGACGCCGAGCGTGAGATCATCTACAACGAGTTCAAGGGACGTGAAGGGCAACTCGTAAACGGCATTGTGCAGCGCTTCGAGAAGCGCAACATTATTGTCAACCTCGGCCGTACCGACGCAATTCTGCCAGAAAAGGAACAAGTGCCGCGCGAACGCTATCGGCAGGGCGACCGCATTCGCGCGTATATTGTCAGCGTAGAAATTACCAGCCGGGGTCCGCAAATCGTTTTGTCCCGGACCCATCCGGGCATGCTGATCCAACTTTTTGCTCAAGAAGTGCCAGAAATCTACGAAGGAATCGTCGAAGTAAAAGGTGCGGCGCGCGAACCGGGCGGCCGGGCTAAAATCGCCGTGGCTTCCAATGATCCGGATGTCGATCCAGTGGGCGCCTGCGTCGGCATGAAGGGCACCCGCGTGCAATCGGTCGTGCAGGAACTGCGCGGCGAAAAGATCGATATCGTGCACTGGATTCCGGATCACGCGGAATACGTCTGCCGGGCCCTCGCGCCGGCCAAGGTCTCAAAAATTCTTATCGACGACGAAGATCACACCATGGAAGTGATCGTCCCGGATGATCAACTCTCGCTAGCGATCGGTAAAAAGGGTCAGAATGTACGCCTTGCCTCCCGGCTCACCGGATGGCGCATCGATGTCCGGAGTGAAGCGGAAGCCGAGGAAGAGACCCGCAGGGCGAGGCAGTCGATCAGCGCTATTCCGGGAATCGGTGACTTCGCGGCTGAGTTGCTTTACCAGGAGGGATTCAAGTCGGCTGAAGACGTCGCCGACAGCGATCTGGCGGAGATTCTCGACGTCGAGGGAATTAGCAAAGAAAAAGCGGAGGCATTGCACAACTCGGCGCGTCAGTATGTGGCCGACAAGCGAGCCCGCGAAGCAGAAGCAGCGGCTGCCGCAGCGAACGTTACGGCAGCGGAGCCCGCCGAGCCGCAATCCGA
>Ga0065712_10068404_pt1 | contig 10895 bp, 8 predicted proteins | sample MisRhiReplicate1_FD_59099 | JGI IMG/M metagenome (GOLD analysis project Ga0065712, IMG submission 59099) | Miscanthus rhizosphere microbial communities from Kellogg Biological Station, MSU, sample Rhizosphere Soil Replicate 1: eDNA_1 v3... | ecosystem: Host-associated > Plants > Roots >...
AGGGCGATGAACGCCCGCTGTTTGTCTTTGGCAATACCGCCCGCATCGAGAATCGAGCCGATCGGTGTCTTGCCCATACCCACTGTGGAGGCAAGCGCCGCGGTATGCGACAGTTCCTGTAGGGCGTCCAGGTCCTTTTGCGCACGCTCCGCGTAAGATGCGGGTACGACATTGTCAGCGATCGCGACCTCGACGGCATGGGCCCGCGTTCGCGGCGAGGCCGTCAGGATTGAATCGAGCAGGCGCTCTGCGTTCTTGTCGAGATCCACGACGCCATCGGCCGTTGACGCCAGCACGGCTACGAGAGCATCACCGGGGACGTTCTGCTGTAGTAGTGCGAAGAAGAGCTCGGTGGGCAGCTTGGTTGTTTTGCCCAACCTGGTGGCAACCGAGTAGGAGGCGATGTTTTCCTTGGTGATGCCGGTGCTGTCCGCCAGAAAGGTAAGGTCTTGATTGTTCGTGTCTTCGACGATCTTGTCGGGCGGAATGCTATCCAGCCGAGACGCCAGACTACTGCCCAGACGCGTCAGTTCGGGCGGCTCCGCCCGGGTTGGCCCCCCCATCGCGAGTGGGATCTCCGCGCGTTGGGCCACCTTATAATGAACGGGTGACCTGAACAGCGTCTCGCCGTCCGCCCCTATCACCCTGAACTGAAGATCGAGTGGCTTGGGCGGGGCCGCGAAGGTGATAACGTAGCGACCCTCCTTATCTGTTGTGGCGCGGCCCACCTCGCGCCTGCTGCGGAGCGTGCGCTCCTCGGCGAGCACGGTCGCACCGCTGAGCGGTAACCCGTTCGTGTCGCTCACGATTCCTGAAATGACCTGCTCGCCGGGCGGCTGGGTAGGCTTGGCTGGACGAGTCGGCTCGGCTGGACGAGTCGGCTCGGCTGGACGCATCCGCTCGAGCACGGCGAGTGCCTGCTGAAGTGCGTGCTCGTCGATCTCTCCGGTCGGCTCGAGTCCGGTCATCGCCTGCACTTTCAGAAGGGCGGCGCGCGTGTTGGCGCCGAAGTGCTTGTTCTCGCGTTCCTCATCGGAGATCTCGAGTCCCACCTCGATCAGCGCTGCATGCAGCAGCGCAACGGTCTCACCCGTAGCGCCCATCAGCAGCACTTTGGGTTGGTCCTTGGTGGTCTTTTTGTCGGTAGTTGCTGACGACGGCGTAGGTTTCTTGCCAGTTCGTTTGGGCATCGTTAGTCACCCCGTGGAGAGATTTCGAAATGGGCGAATGGTGGATCAGAGTCCGACTTAACGATTGAAATGAAATCATTGGCGCACGCTAGCGAGGAGACGTACGCATACGACGACCTTGATGGAAGAACAGACTTTAGTACTCTGAGTACGATCTGTCAATAAATTCCTTAACGCTAATCACGAGCAAATCAGAGCGATATTTTCGCTGCTCTTTTGGTCCCTTCCAGCAAGTTCAGTTTGCTGTTCCGGGGTTGAGGTTTCCAGGAAGGGTTGGGTTCTCAACTCCTCCCATTTCTTATAACAAGCTGCTGGAAAGGCTAGACCCACAATTTGATCACCTTCCTGATATATCAGCCGCTCTCGAACAAACTCTTCTAAAATTTCAGCTACTGTAGTTGTTTCCAGCTTGTCCTGAAGTTCCAGAGTAAGTTGGCGCCTGGTCACAATCCTTTGTGAAATTGACTCCTGTAGTCGTGCATGGTCCAAGCCCCATTCCCATATTTTAGGTTTCTCGTCGTAACGAGAATCGAAGTACTCAAGGCCCGATTCAGTAACTTCGTAGGACAAGCGCGGTTCTCGTGAGGCGTGTAGATGAATCCAGTGCGAGACCTGATAGACCAGTATGTTGTACAACTCTGCGCAATCGGGATTGAATTCGTAAGGAGTTTCAAAGATGTAGCAGTACTTGTTCAGATCGAAACCGATTTGGCGACGATAGTCCGGCGCCAGGATCATGTCATATGCGCGCTCGCTGACAATCGGTTTGGTTATTCCGAAGCGCTCCGGGTCGCTCTGCAATGGAGCAAACCTTGTGGTCTGTACTGGAATATAAGAATAAGGAGGAGAGAGATGATATAGATACGGTATCTGCTTGATTAAGTCGCGATATTCCGCCGGCGCATCAGTCGGAAACCCGAAAAGAATGTTGTAGTTAACGTTGATGTTGTGCTCCATGAGCGTCTTGATCGTATAGACATTCTGAATTCCCGAAACACCCTTAGCCATTTTTTTCAGTACGGAGGTTGAAAACGACTCGATCCCCGGCTGCACTGCAATAACGCCGGCGAGACTCATTATCTCGATATCTTTGCATTTCACATTGGCTTTCATTTCCCAGTGAAGAAAGTACTTCGCAGGGTCCTGGGCCAATTCCGGCAGCAATGTTTTGTAGTATTGCCTTGGCAAAATGTAGTCGGCGAAGCGGAACACTCGAGGACCATGACGGCCTTTGAGCGTTGATAGCATCAGCTTCACGCGTTCCGGTGATTTGGACCGGTACTTCATGGTTTCATCATCAATTCCGCAAAACGTGCAATGAGATATTTGTCCCCACCAGCATCCTCGCGAGCTTTCGACAGGCAGCGTCTGAACCTCGATCTCCACTTGATGGTTCGACTGTAACTCAGCGACGTCGCTGAAATAATCGTCATACTCGGGAATAGGACTCTCGTCCAAATTAATTGGCCTGGAACCGGGAGGCGTCTGATGAATATGGCCTTCGGAATCCCGGAACAAGATGTTTGGTATATACCTCAGGTCATCCCGTTCAATTGAGCCTTGCGCCAGAGGTGCAATCTTTTCCTCCGATTCACCGAAGACGACGACATCAACGAAAGGAAAACTGCTAAAAATCTGCGGACCCACCGGCTTCTCGAGAGCGTATCCGCCGAACACTATTAACTTCTCCGGATGTTTTTCTTTGATCAGTTTAGCTAAAGCGAGAGAAGCGAACGTTTGGTCGTACATACAAGCAAAAAACGCGGATTGCGTCCAGGTTAAGAACAATTTAGGCTGCTCGTAGCGCCAGAGCCCCTTCAAAAGTCTGGCAAAAGTCTGGCAAGAAAAAGTCTGGCAAGGAACCAATTCGAGGGAATCTCCGCTTGCCACTTTTGGACCAGAGCGCCCTGCCGGGCGCACAAATCAAAAAGTCCGCCGGTTGGCGGACTTTAAGTGTTCAGATAGAGTGCAACCTATTTTGTGGATTGATTCTCTGTCACTCTTTCAAATACTTCAGTTTCTGTTTCGATATCCACTTTAACTTTCCCAAAAGTCACCCACTCCCCCCGTTCAGGAGCGCTTCCCGCAGCTCCTAGGGATCTTCCAGTTGATCGCTGAGTAAAATTCGCGTGGTCGTCACGTTCAAAGGTAGGCTCAGGCCTTTCCGGTACACCGTGGAACAGAAAGGCTTCTAGTTTTCGGGCAGCATCAGACCAGTCCATCTAAATCACGTCCTCTTTGAATAAACATAGACAATATCAAAGCAATCCCATATTTCTCAAGCGCCGCTACTAAAATAAAACAGCCCGCCAAACGAGAGAGCTTTCTGCGTTGTGGAGATATTGTTTCGAATTCCGATATTCACCGTGCAGTCAACGGTAAACCGGCATCACGTGTTAAGTTAATTCGTTAATTCTAAATAGTCCCGACCTTGAGGAGAGCTTTTTGACTAATCTTCAGTATGAACTCGGGCACACTTTCTTTTGTCGGCAGTTGGATCGGAATAATCATATAATCCAAACACTCCTCGATCTGCTCTGCAGTCAGTTTGTCTAAGAAAACCCAAAGTCCGAGAGGTCGATCATTCGTCTTCAATAGCTCTTTACCGACAAGGGTTAGATGTGGCTGAAAAGCCCTATCTCTAAAAGTATCTAACGATAACCCGATGTATAGACCGACACCGCTCCTCAGCAATTCACGCTCTTTGTGCCACCATGGATCATTTTGGTCGCCGGCTCTCCCATTTGCATCCTTCGAACCAATTATCAAAAAATCACTGTTCGCGTGACTAAGGACTGGATGGGGCACGTACCCGTGAGGATGATAAATTCGCACATCCTCGGAGCCTTCCAGGGTCGGCAATTGATGGATCGAGCGGGTAGCCAGTCCGAAAATACCGAGGAACCATTCCAGCATACTGTCATAGTTAAAAGTTACTACTCGGTTGATATGGCCTCGTTTTCGTCCGACTAGTAGAGACGAGACGGCTATCAGCAGTTTTTGAGAAAACACCGCCCCGTACTCTAAGGCTGAAGGATCTGGGTAGAGAATTTTGTTTACGAATTCGATCTTGCGTGGATTCGAGTGATTGATTTTTCGCAAAGCCGAATCTATAGCCTGTTCCTTCTCATCCGCGCTACTCGCGGATGTAAGAACAGTTCCTATTCCTGCGAGGGCGAGAAATTTATTAACAAACTCGGTCCAATCTGGTAAGCCGAAGCCACTGGATGCGCCAGCTCCCAGGAAAAGAATTAATGTGCCATCAATCAATCGATCAGCGAGATATTCGATAGCAAACTCAGGATTCTGAAGGTGTTCAAACTTCATTCGTCCTCCTCGACGATGTGCATGGTTGGAGGATGGGGTGTCTGCGATAGGCAATGGATTGAATTCAAGAACTCAAAAATATCGGGTAACGTTTCAAGGTTCCGAGCGTTCGAATGCACGTAAAGCTTGAAATTACCGAACTTGTCAATATGAATGGAGGAGACAACGCGCGGGAGATTTGATTCTCGGCTGATCTTGCATTTCATCGTACATTTTTCCAGCCTACTCTTTTCTGTCTCCACCTTGGGCTTAAAATAATCCACATACAGATCTGATTCTAACGGCCGATCGCCTTGAAGTTTTACTGTCGATAGATAGCGATTACCCGAAACTGTTAAATCAACGCCCGCAAGGAAGAATTCGTTATCGCGATACGACTGATCTGGTTCTTTCTCATGGGCCTTAATGAGTTTTGCCATATCGACATTTACAAAGTTCCCGGTCGACTCTAAGTCGAATTTATTGATCAGGCGATCGATCATGTCCGCTATCATTTTCTTGAACGGAAACCCTAAGAGAGAGATGTTCAGGCCTTTATGACTGAACAAAACGCCGTCGAAAATCAGCGGGTTGTCACTATTATCCGGAACCCCGCGATAATACTGATACTTGGCCGTTACTTTCAGGTGTTGCAAAGTACAAGTTGCGCTCAAGTTCGTGGGTCGCAGCCGTTCGACGCTTTGATCAGAGTAAAAGCGGCTTCGAATACGTTCAGTCGGTGCGCCGCTGAGAGCGACAAAGTGAAAATATCTCTGCGTGTATTTCAAGTCGATCATAGGGGTGTCACCTCGCATTCAAAGCTAAGAAAACTGTTGTTATATCCCGCTCGTGCTTTTGAGGGTCAAAATCACCCCTGAGAACCCGAAGCATGCGATCAAACAGATATGCGATCGGGGCATCAATACTATCGTCATAGAAGCCTTCGGCCATCGAGTATTCGAATTCCGTTTCTGCCTTATCATCAGCTTGCAGAAAAGATATTTTCTTGTCTTTGATAAGCGCCGCTGCGACGTTTTCTGAAAAAAGGATTTCCTTCGCAAGATCAACCAGAATTAGCGAATTAACAAAGGGACTGTAGTATTGATTGTCGAGAACCTCTTTGTCCTCCAGAACCTTCTGAACCTCGCCAATGATAGGAAATTGTTTAATGAGGATTTCGTTTTCGGACAATATGCTCTTGAAATCCTCGACCGCAGAGTGGAAACGCTTATACTCGGTCGCGTTTGATTTTGAAGCAAGCGTTAGTAAGCTTCTCAATAGGTATTGTCGAAGATCGGCTCGAACATTAGGTACTGCAGACCAAGAACACCAAATTAGTGGGATGTATTTGGTCGCTCTACCACCGTAAAAGTAATGAAGATCTAGCACGTGGACCAGGATCTCATTAATGTTTCTATATTCGTTACGAAGCAGTTCGAAAAACTCCGAGTAGTCCTTTGGCGCTCTTAATTTCCTTTCTGCTTTAAACGGTTTAGTAATAGTGATAGATCCGGCATCCTGCGTCATAAGGCAGTAACTGAATATTAGCTCCCTTATTGAGTCGAGTAGCGAATAATCGTCATAATCTTTGCCCTCAACCACCTTCGAGTAAAACCGCTTATAGAAGTCTCGATAGTTGTCTTCTTCGGATCCGTCCTCTCGGAAAAACAGGAACGTCAATAACAACCTCACATGCGAGTGGAGCATTTCGTGAGTAATAGTCATCAAAGACCACTCTAAAGACAGGCCGTTCCAAAGGGCATTCAGCGCGGCGGTAATTGCGAATTCGCTTTCTCGAAAACCACTTCGAGAGCTGAAATAAGCAAGCTTTTGCGTCAACGGGGTCGAGGTCACGCCGACCTCAAACTTCTGCAGGTTTGCGGCGTACCATTTGGTACGATCTGGGAACGTTGGATCCCCCGCATTCTCTAAGGGCTTACCTTTATCCAGTTGATTCCGGATTATCCCTTCGAAGTTAACAACGTAAAACGCCGATTCGATGAACCCGACGATGCGCTCTAAAGTCCTTAACGCCGTACCGATCCCGAGAAGACTGTTTCTACGGATTAGTGATCTCCTTTCAAGGATGGGTACTGAACCAGAGTACATTTGGGTTGATACGTACGAAATAGCTGAGTTTATCTGTATCAACCTGTCCACGATCTGTTGGATATATAGATCGCGAGTGAGTGCACTCGTTAAGACTTCAGGGTTAGTTTTCCAAAACCTTTCGGGAAGCGGGCCTTCGAGCGTATGCAGGTAATAAAGTTCCTCGATAAAACTATCTACACGATTCACAAGTCCTTCGAATAGCTTAATACGTTCATCGTCATCTTGTTCGGTCTTACTTGCGATTAGGCGGATTGAAATTACAAACTCGTCAACAATCGTTCTCAGAGCTGGGGGTAACGTCGCATAGTCTCTAACTGGTCTTAACGAGGCAGGATGCGACTCAGCTTGTGCGTACGTTGCTGACTCAATATGTCCATCCTTGATAACCCACAATTCACTGGCCTTAGGCTGAGGCAATTTGAGAGAATCAAAGTCTTCCAGTACGGCCGGATTGTCTGAAAAAACTATAAGCGAGCAAGCCCCACCAGAGAAGTAAGTTCGACTCTTGAGTTGATCGGAGCCATATTGGTTTATTCGTCCAAGGATCTTGAATGGATTCGAAAACTCGAAAAAGCGTATCTCATATGAAGCTTCATTCGAAGGCAATGAGTCTTCGATGAGCGGAAAGATTGGGCTTACTCTGATTGAGGTATCGCTCTCACTGACAGGCACGCAGATGTCACTTATAAGCTCTACGCCCACCGTCTGAGCGTCAAAACTGTAGTCTTGCAACTTATCCGGTGAGTAGCTGATTTTGAGCCACATAAATCTACGCGCGTAAGTACCGGCTTGAATTCTTCGTGAGATCAGGAGCACCGCACCAGTAGAGAATCAATGGTTTACAAGGCACTGACCTCCTCCAGTCTCGAGATTTGCGGACCTTCACAGCCTGACTCGAGTGGTACACTCCAGGCGCTCGAGGAAACCAGTCCAACAGCCTGAAATGTTGTAAATCAACAGTTGAAAAAGGGAGAGCTGGCGCTGCGTGCCAGAATTGTTGGTCGCTGCTGAATGCTTTATCACGCGGAGACGTTCCGGGCCTTTTCTTGGCCCAGCCGTAGAGCAGTGGTGCAATATGCTGAACAATGAAACGAGCTGGATTGCGTGCGGTAAGACTCGCTGCTTTTCCAAGATTACGCCAGTGGGAGTTTTGTGTTTTGTCCATTGTGAACACTTCCGCGCGACACCGCTCAGAAGATCCGCGCACCGGTCCAAGTTGTGACAAACTTGAGTTCCTGAGTTGAGAGAACTCTTAGATCCTAACTCGGCTGAGTGTCATCGGCACAATACTACAAAGCGAACGTCGGGTATGCAACATGCTCGATGGAGATAAAAGTACTTGCACAAAGATAGTGCCATTTAGTGAAAGATGGGGCTAGGATGGTGACGGTACGTGTTGATACTAAGCCAGCCAAAGCGATACCTTGACGACCGCTAGGCGCGGGTAATACTGGCTTATCTCGTTTCGTAAGATTAGGTAATGGCCCGATCACGGGACTTAAAATCCGTCGTTCCGAAAAGGACGGGTAATCAGTCGGATCATTCACCTGATCGGAGTCGATAAAGAGGTGCCGTTGTTTCGAAGATCTGCTGTTCTAGTGAAAGTAGTTCTACCGAAGGTTTATTCCTACAGGTTGGTTTGAAAGAAACCAGAAACTAGCGAGCGGCTATGTGATGCGGATTAACGTTACCTGGGGGCTCGTTTTGGGAAGAACGCGAAAAACTGACTCCAACCTTCCGCCGCGAAAATCATAACGCAATCGCGCGCCATCCAGCCACCAAAAATTAAGCGGAGGCCAAAAATAGAGACTCTCAGAAGCATCGGAGGGTCAGCGGATTCATCTTCCAATAATAGAAGCCCGAAACAATGAATGCAGAGCACCTGAAAACTCACAGCATAGAGGGTAAATGTCAGTCCACATTCGTAATACCGAGCAACCCACAGTCGGCAACTTCCGGCCGGAACAACGACACACTAGCAATAGGTTTTGCAGAGTTACCAAACAACGTCGATGTCGTGTTTGCGGGAAACCCGACTGGTGCGGGTACTCCACCGACGAACAGACTTCCATATGCATGCGGGTCAGCAATGGTTCCAAAGGTACTTCGCGAAACGGAGGTAATATCTACCATCACAGGCGTCTCTTCCTTGTTGGCAGCTCTCGATTTAACAGTAAGCCAGCGACACCCCCAATTAAAATTGCGCCGATCGATATTCGCAACGCCATCTACCAGGAATTGATTCGCCGATCCCCTGCTCACAAATATTTTTCCCAATTGATAGACGGACCTCACGGACTCTTATCAAGAGGATTAGGAAAATCACAATTACAGATTTATGGTGCGCTTCCTCGCACGCAAAATGAGCGCTCCAGTCTGGCTCGCATTCTGAACAAGTTTGTGATGGACAGATTTCCCGCGAACGCACTCCAGAATTTTCATGCTGGCGTGATCGGCGTTCCGGGCTTCTGGCAAGATGAATCTGGGATCGTGCAATTATGGAAAGATCGTGATTACAACATGCCTTTGCTCGTCATCCCCTATCGGGACGGCAAGGGGCTAATTCAAGCCTGCCAACTTCGGCTTCACAGAAACGATGTTCCCGCCGACGAAAAGAAATATCGCTGGCTTTCATCGCGACTTGAACGCAACGGCACGAGTTCGGGAACACCAATCCACTTTACCTTCTCAACTAGAACTCTGCCTCCGGGCCAGACAGTCATCATTACTGAGGGTGCTCTTAAAGCTGAAACCGTTCTAAGTCTAAGACCAAGTGCGCGCATTATCGCAACGAGCGGTGTTAGCTGTTCGCATGCAGAAATCGTCGAAGCCGCACGCTCATACAACGCTCTAATCGCCTTTGATGCTGACTACAAAACGAATCCGGCTGTGGCTCGACAACTCGGCCGACTCATAGCAACTCGGGAACAGGACATCGCCGCCCACCACCTCAAGACCACTACGAAAATCGTTACATGGCAACGATACAAAGGGATTGATGACGCACTCCTCGCAAACAGCACACTCGAAATAATGACCATTTTTCAGTGGTATTCAGCACTTGAAGACCAGGTACTCGCGGAAGTTAAAAGAGTTTGGGATGTAGCAAACTACCGACCCTGACTTCGCTCGTTGAGAAAAAAGAAAGCTGCTACCAAATGAGTAGCAGAGGTAGCTCGCACATCTTGTGTGCAGTCTTTCACACGTAAATTCACTCCTTAAACGTTCCATCTCAAAATTATGAACAATCAAGAATTTCTTGTTTTGCTGGATGCACGAATTGAGGAGATTGCGCGAGCGATCTTCCTCGATTGCGATGGCGCCAACAAGACTTCGGCAGAACCTTTCGATGATGCTCCGGCGAAGCTGCGTCAACAGCTAGCATTGATCAAGGCCAAAGAGCATGTAACGGTGAAAGAAGCCGCGTTGCTTCTTTCCTGCTCAGAAAGTCATATCCGCAAGCTCGTGATGCTGGCTCGGAAGGGCAAAACTCGTCGGCCCATTCCTTATGTTGACATTGAGGGCGTCACGATATTTCCTCGTGAATCTCTTTTAAACTGGGCGAGCCCTGCCTCTCACATCCAGCCAGTTAAATATGAAGCAGCCTAAGGCTCTCACCGCCCATAAGACCACCCAAGCTTCCAAGATTATTTTCGGCCGCTCTCTACCGAGAGGGGAAAGCAGCTATGACAATTAGACAACGTGGAAAGGAAGGCATCTGCGAGTCTCAATTCTGGGTTGATGGAACTTTTTATCAGTTCACGTTCAATGGAAAGGGCGGACGACCTCTGATCACATCGAAGAAACAGGCCAGAGAGAAAGAGCATGAGTTGAAACGTGAGATCAGACTCGGAACCAACCATAAGGATTCAGAGTTGAAAAACTTCGCCAAATTTTACGACCAGATCTATATGGATTATTCGCGGAAACACAAAACGACTGTCTCCACCGCTTTTGACGAGCAGTTCGGAAAACGGTTGGTCGACGAATTCGGAGACAAGACCCTGAATCAAATCACGCCGCGCATGATTGAGAATTACCTGGTAACACTACTTAAGACCAATACGCGTTTCGATCGGCCGCATTCTCCAGTCACTGTGCGGCGGCACTACAACATGCTGAATCAACTCTTCAACATGGCAAATCGAGAACGACTAATTAACGACAATCCCTGTCGGCAAGTAAGCCGCGCCGTGTTGAAGCAACTTCCAACCTGGCAAACTCGCGAACGTTGGTTGAACAAGTATGGTGAAGAGGAAGAGGATCGCCTCTTTGGGGCTTTCAACC
>Ga0065712_10000501_pt1 | contig 10883 bp, 11 predicted proteins | sample MisRhiReplicate1_FD_59099 | JGI IMG/M metagenome (GOLD analysis project Ga0065712, IMG submission 59099) | Miscanthus rhizosphere microbial communities from Kellogg Biological Station, MSU, sample Rhizosphere Soil Replicate 1: eDNA_1 v3... | ecosystem: Host-associated > Plants > Roots >...
TTAAGTTGCTTCGGAAATCGAATGACAAATTCCTGCTGACTCGCAAAGGCAAGGCTCTCGCAGATTCCGTCGTCGAAGAGCTTTTGTAGCAAGCAAATTCTCAACGCTTTGCTTCGGCTGCAGAAGATCTGAAATTCGGAATTTGGCTGCAATGCTAAACGAGCAAGCGTCGCAATTGCAGAAAGTCCGCGCGCATCTTCAAATCGACAACGCTCCAGCGCCGATCACTGCTGAGAACCAATAAATCTAGAAGCGCTTTCTAGCGGTGCTTATGCCAAGCACCGAGACGATTTCGGCAGGCGTTTGCCACAAACGCCTCTACACCGTGCCGCCTAGTAGATGTCGTTGTCTGAGCTGTAGCCGGAGTCGCCGCGAATGGAACGCAAACGGGCGCGGCTGCCCCATTCGGATTCGGGACGGTTGATCTGGCCGACGGTGATTTTCACCAGCCACGGCGCCGCCGCCAACGCACCGATTGCCAATAACGTGATCGCCGCTGCCTGCCGCAGCGGAGGCCTGATTTTCTCCGAGACCAAGATTCCCAAACCGAGCCCGATCGCCGTCCGGGTGAGGACGAGCAACGGCGCAACTGGAAGGTCCTCAGAACTTTTTGAAATGGATATGAGGGAAGACATCGCCTACCATATACGTCGCGTTTGGGAAAAATAAACGGCAATTTTCGCGACTCAATCCCCTGCACCGACATGCCTGATTCGATGTACGCGCTCATCCTTGCCGGCGGCAGTGGCGAACGCTTTTGGCCATTGAGCAGGCGGGCGCGCCCCAAACAACTGCTAAGCCTCGTCTCCAACAAGACCTTGCTGGAAGAAACTCTGGCGCGCCTTGAGGGACTCATCCCATCTGAACGCATTCTGATCCTCACGAACGCAGAACAGGAAAACGCAGTTCGAAAGTTGCTTGGAAATTTTCCAAGGGAGAACATTTTGGCCGAGCCGGCCAAACGCGACACTGCCGCGGCGATCGCGCTCGGCACCGGCTGGGTAGCGCTACGCGATCATGCAGCCACGATGGCTGTCCTCCCAGCCGATCACGTCATTACAAATCGAGCGGCATTTCAGGAAACGCTCGCCCTTGCTGCAGACGCAGCCCACGAGACAAGCGAGCTGGTGACCATCGGTATCAAACCGACATGGGCGTGTCCCGGATTCGGTTACATCGAGCAGGGCAAGCCGATGCGTTTGCGCAAGCATCCCGACAACGAAGCGATTCATCGCGTCGCGCGCTTTCGCGAAAAACCAAATCCTGATCTGGCGGAGTCGTTTTTACGCAGGGGAAACTTTCGGTGGAACGCCGGGATGTTCGTATGGTCCGTGCCTACGATGCTTCGCGAATTTAACCGTCACGCCCCGGAATTGGCTGATTTCCTTTCACAACTGCGCGCGGCGGGAAATTTTGAGACAGCTTTGCGTGAGCGCTTCAGCAAATTGCCGCGCATCTCCTTCGATTATGCAATCATGGAGAAAGCCGATCGCGTTCTTGTCGTGGAGGCCGGCTTTGATTGGGACGACATCGGAAGCTGGCATGCTGTGGCGAATTATTTTGAGAAGGACAAACGCGGAAACGCCGCGAACCGCGCAATCACGGCGATCGATTCCAGCAACAACATCGTCTTCGAGGAAAATGGAACAACGATCGCGCTAGTAGGCGTGCATGATTTGATCGTTGTCCGTACGCCGGATGCCCTTTTGGTTTGTCATCGGCACGAAGCAGAACGAATCAAAGACTTGATCGGCAAACTTCCGCCGGAACTGCAATGACAGAGACGGTCTGTCATCCTGAGCGAAGTCGAAGGATCCCGTGGTCCAGCCGATTGGTTTCGCTACGGGGTTCCTCGACTTCGCTCGGAATGACAGCGAGATGAATCGGATCCTGGCTCTAGATTTTGGCCGTGCGCGGATTGGCGTTGCGATCTCTGATGAGCTGCAGTTACTGGCGCATCCGCTTGAGACTATTTCAGCAAACCAACAACCGGCAGCGCGCATTGTCGAAATTGTCCGTGAAAAAAATGTCGATCACGTCGTGGCCGGCGTCCCGCGTCAGATGAATGGGCAGATCGGGAATGCTGCCACGGAGGTCCTCGATTTTGTGGAAAAGCTACGCGGGCTTCTCCCCTGCGCGGTCGTCACCTGGGACGAGCGACTCACGACAGTCGCAGCCCACCGAGCGTTGCGCGAAGCTGGCAAGAAAACTCGGCATACCCGCGGCTACGTGGACCAGGTGGCGGCGCAAATGATTTTGCAAAGCTATCTGGATCACCGCGCACAGCATGATCGGTGATCGTGATACGTGTCATTCTGAATCCCGCAGTCGCGGGAGAAGAATCTCGGATTAGTTCCCGCATCGCCTTGGAATAGATTATGACTAGAGATGTTTCGCTTCGCTCAACATGACCGCGCGTTTTAAGGATGTTTTCCGATCACTGCTCACCGATCACCGATCACTAAAACCCCATGTCACGAAGACTGAAACTCACTGTCGCTTACGACGGCGCGCCGTTCGCCGGCTGGCAGAGCCAATCTCATCGCAACACGGTGCAGGATCACCTCGAACGCGCCTTTGAGCGCGTCACGCGCGGAGCTGTACGCGTTCACGGCGCGGGACGAACGGACGCCGGTGTTCACGCCTTCGCTCAATGCGCGCACGTTGATGTTTCAAAATTCTTGCCAGTTGACCGTTGGATCAAAGCGCTCAATGCGCTACTGCCTTCCGCCATTCGCGTGCTTCGCTGTCGATATGTGTCGCAGGATTTTCACGCGCGTCTTTCAGCAAAAGGAAAAATTTATCGCTACAGAATCTGGGCCGCGCCGATTTTGCCTCCATTCGAGTATCGCCGTGCCTGGCATCGCGTGCAGCCAATCGATCTAAAGATTTTGAAATCGGCAGCAAAACATTTCGTCGGCACTCATGACTTCGCGGCTTTCGCCGCCAACCGCGGTAAACCCGAACCAAGCACGATCCGGACAATCAATTCCGTCCGCGTCCGCAAGAAAGGTCCGTGCCTCGCGATCGAGTTCGACGGTAACGGCTTTCTCTACAAAATGGTTCGGCTGATGGTGGGCGCACTGGTGAAATGTGCGCTCGGTAAAATGCGCGTCGAAGAAATCACTTCGCGACTGCACTCCGGCAAAATCAGCTCTGCCCGTTTCGCCGCGCCCGCCGAAGGATTGTACCTCGTTCGCGTGCGTTACTGACGACTCATGCAGCCAATGCGACGAGTCGCATGCGGCTGGGCACCTGGAGTTTGCGAAAGACCGAGTGCAGATGCTTTTTCACTGTCTGCAAACTCAGGCAGGCGTTTTCAGCAATTTCTTTGTTGCTGTGTCCTTCACAGGCCAGTTGCGCAACTTCCCGTTCGCGCCGTGTGAGCCGGGCGATGGCAGGGAACCGGAAAAGCCTGAGTCGCCCGGAGTGTTCCCCATTTCGGCAACGATCTTCGCAGGCAATGAGAAAATGTGGTCCCGCCGCGCCGACGGAATTGACCTGTTTGAGTTGAATCGTCGCGCGCAAATGCGGGGATTGCGGATGATGCACCTGTTCTTCTTTGAAATCCGCGCGTTGCTCAGAACGCATTCGAAGTTGCGCATCCATCCATTCTTGCTTGAGAACGCGGCATCGATCCAAAATCTCAACAGGAATCGGCGAACTCGCTTTTGTTCGTTTCGCCTCTTCGGGTCCTTTCTCCCAGACTGCGCAAAACTCGCGCGCGGCTTTGTTTTGGTAAATCGGCCTCAAGTTCCAACGCAAGATTATTGTGGGGACTGGCAAACCCCGGAGGAATTCTTCAAAATCCGCTCGCACGCAACGTTCGCGCTCGAGCGATTCGATCCCGCGAAGCGCGGCCAGAAATTGCGGGTACAGTTGCCGAAGCAATTTCATCTCCGCCGTTGAAAAATCGCCTTGCTTCGCCGCGCGCAGAATTGCTATCGCGCAAATGAGTCTCTGCCGTTTCCAAAAGAAAAGTGCGACGCCGTGGGCGCATTTTTGCGGTGCCATGTAGCGGCGATAAAAGCCTGATCTTACGAAACTACTGCGAGTGCGGAAAAGATCATTCAGACGCACGATCTTCTTGCGCGGCCGTTGGACGCCGCACCGCTTGAGAGCCTTTGCCGCAAAGAAATCGTCGGGCATAAAACGCGTCCATTTTGCAATTACAGGCGCACTTGGGTTTTGCTGAAGCAACAGGCCGACAGAGTGATACGCAATTGAATCGGAGAGCAACCGGTGAACAGCTTTCCAGAACGACTTGACGTCCATGGCGCGGTGCAGTTTGAGCAGAGGCTTTTCCAACGCCGGACCGATCACCGGTTCACGTTTGCTACCAAGCCAGCTGTTTCCCCTCATGTGTGTCCCTCCTCACGCGCGAAAAAGCGCGTAAATAAAGGACTACGTCCGTCACCAGAATGTTCAACGAACGCCGAACGAAAAGGAAACTTAAGTTACCTGGCGATAATGAAGCGGTGCACGAAACTCGGGGATCAAAACGAAGGGAAACCAAAAACAAGGGAGGTATTAGCAAATGAAACTAGAAATCAATGTGCCGGTAAGCGGATTGGATCTCGCCAACCTGCTCGAAGGTGAACAAGGACTGTTCCTCTGCCAAAACAGAGGGCAAAACTACATCACGGTTGCGAAGTCTGGTCACTCGATCGCCTTCGGACCAACGCCGATCGGGAAGCCCATCCTGGAGCAAGCGCCAACGGCTTCAGGACCGGAGCCGTGGTTTGTCACAAAAATCAGCAACTCGACTGAGTTGGCTGAATTTCGTGGGAGCTTTAGGGAAGCCAGCTATAGAGAAAACCGCTAAAAGTCCGGGCCCCCTAGCGCGGACCATCAACCGCGGGGACCTGGCTAACTTTCTGGGGTAGCAGCGGCTCGGGAGAACCGCTGCAAACAAAGCCTCGGTGGGGAAACTCACCGAGGCTTTCTGTTTTGAGTCGAGGAGTGACGGCTTCCCAGCCCCGAAAGCTTTCGGGGCTGCCCAAGTTCGCCACGGCGAATCCGTCCTGTGGCGGACCCTCGTTCCTTGATTATTTTTTCCAGCCGTTACCGTTTCCGTCTGGCGCAAGAGCGGGCGCCATTTCCGGCGTGAGGTCAACGTCTTCCGGTGTGTCGTCCCAACCGACATCCATCAAAGATTTTTCGTGATGCTCTTTCGCGAGGAGCATGTAGAGCGACGGAACGATGAACAATGTGAAGATGGTCCCTATGGTCAACCCGCCGACGAGAACGAGACCGATTGAGTTTCGCGCAGCCGCACCAGCGCCAGTCACTAGCGTCAGCGGGAAGTGACCGGCAACAGTCGCGACGCTGGTCATCAAAATTGGCCGCAATCGAATTCGCGACGCCTGTGCCACAGCGGCGAGTTTTGCCATGCCCTTCCGCTGAAGCTCGTTCGCGAACTGCACAATGAGAATGCCATTCTTCGAAACGAGACCGACCAGTGTCACCAAACCTACTTGAGAATAAATGTTGAATGACGTAGTCCAGCCGTCGGTGAAAAATTTGCCGAATGGCATCTTCAAAAACATGAACACAGCTGCGCCAAATAACGCGAGCGGGACCGATCCAAGCAGGATGATCAAGGGATCGCGGAAACTGTTAAACTGCGCTGCGAGAACAAGGAAAATCAAGAGAACAGCGAGCATAAAGACTCCAAAAAAGGTGTTTCCTTCGTGTCTCAACTGACGTGAGCCGCCCGTATAATCGATCACATATCCCGGCGGCAGAACCCGGTGTGCCTCATTCTCCAGGAACTTGAGCGTGGCATCGACTGAACCCGCCGGAACGCCGCTGATGGTAACAGCATTCAATTGCTGCATTCGATTAAGCGATCGCGCGACCGTTGTGTGCTCCATGTGTGCGATCGTGTTCAACGGGATCAACTGGTTGTTAGGCCCACTGACATAGATTTGGTCCAATTGTTCGGGGTTCAACCGGTCCACACGCTTGATCTGCGGGATCACTTTGTAGCTGAGCCCTTCCATGTTGAACCAGTTGACGTAATTTCCGCCGACGCTGGCAGAGAGGTCGGCGCCGATTTTCTGCATATCGAGTCCCATGGTCGAGACCTTGTCATGGTCGATAACGATCCGCGCCTGAGGCTGGTCGATTTTTGTGTCAATGTCGCCGAACTGAAACACGTGCGCCTGCATCGCCTTCTGGAAAATATCCTTCGCGAATTCAAGGATTCGCTCCTGGTCTGCGGTCGACGCGACGATAAAGCTGACCGGAAAATTGTCCGCGCCGGGAAGCGCTTCCGGCATGATGGGAAACATCTGAATCGCAGGAATGGCAGCCAATTTCTGCTGCACAATGGGCAAATAATCTTTCGTCGGCGTTTTCCGCACCCCCCACGGTTTCAACACCATTCCTCCAAACCCGCTGCTTGGATTTGTAATCTGAAACGTGAAACGCGTATCGGGAATATCGTGAAACACTTTGCCGGCGGCGTCGGCGTACCGGATCGTGTCATCAATGGTCGCATTGGCCGGCGCAGTGATGACACCAAAGATCACGCCCTGATCTTCCTTCGGCGCGAGTTCTTTCGTCGCTACCTTCGGAATCGCGAGAAACATCAAACCCGCCAGCAGGGAAATCCCAGCCCAAACAATGTAGACAGCAGGGCGCGCCTGCAATGTGCGATCCAGACGATTCCCATACCAATCACGGAGACGATCAAATGAGCGATCAACCCAGCCTTTAAAGCCGTGCTCGACGTGATGCGGCGGTAACAGATATGCCGACATCATCGGTGATAGAACGAGTGCAACGATACCCGAAATGAAAACTGCACCCGCGAGTGTGAGTGCGAATTCGCGGAACAACGCGCCGGTGAGTCCACCCTGCAAAGCGATGGGCGTGTAAACGGCGGCCAGCGTGATTGTCATGGCGATGATTGGGCCAATCAGCTCGCGAGCACCTTTGAGCGCCGCCTCCATGCGCGATTGTCCCTCTGCGATGTGGCGTTCGATGTTTTCCACTACGACGATCGCGTCATCGACGACCAATCCGACTGAGAGCACGATGGCAAGAAGCGTCAGCAGGTTCAGACTGAACCCGAACAGCTGCATCAAAAACAAAGCGCCGATCAGCGAAATCGGAATTGCAACAATCGGGACGATGACGGATCGGACCGATCCGAGGAACAAAAAGATGACGACCATCACGATAAGCAGCGTGTCGATAAGCGTTTTCACCACTTCGTGAATCGCATCGTTAATGTAGGCGGTGGCGTCATAGGCCATCTCCCCTGTCATGCCTTTGGGTAACTCCTTCTTAATTTGCTCAAGCTCGACACGTACGCGTTTGATCACGTCGAGCGAGTTGGCGTTTGGCAGCACCCAAATGCCCATGAAAACAGCCTTCTGTCCGGAGAACCGCACTTCGGTATTGTAGTCTTCTGCGCCGAGCACGACGTCGGCAATGTCGCCCAGCCTAACGAGCGTGTTCTTGTCCTGGCGAACAACCAGTTGCTTGAACTGGTCCGCCGTGTGCAGGTCCGTGTTGGCCGTTAGGTTTACCTGCAAAAGCGAGCCCTTGGTGTTACCGACCGCAGCAAGGAAATTGTTTTTCGTCAGTGCATCGCGGACCTGCGAAGGACTGATGTTCAACGCTGCCATCCGGTCCGGCTTCATCCAGATGCGCATGGCGAAAGTGCGCCCGCCGAGAATGTCCGCCTTTTGGACGCCGCCGATCGCCGTAAGTCTCGGCTGGACGAGTCGCACCAGATAATCTGTGACCTCGTTAGGCTGAAGGATGTCCGAAGTGAAACTCAAGTATGCGGAAGCAAATTGCGAATCTGCGGCCTGAATGGCGATGACCGGGATCTGTGATTCCGGCGGCAGATTGTTCCGGATCGCGCCCACTCTTGCGCTGATGTCGGAGAGCGCTTTGTTCGCGTCGTAGTTGAGCTTCAATCGCGCGGTGATCGTCGACAGGCTCTGAGTGCTTTGTGATTGGATGTAATCGATTCCATCCGCAGCCGCGATGGCCCGCTCGACCGGTGTGGTGATAAAGCCACGCACTAACTCGGCATCGGCGCCAACGTAAACCGTAGTGACGGTGATCGCCGCGATGTCGCTGCGCGGATATTGCCGAACGTTCAACGTTTTCATCGCCTGCAATCCCGCGATCAGGATTACAAAGCTGACCACAATCGCCAGCACGGGACGTTTAATGAAAAGATCGGTGAACGAACTCATTGCTTTAGCAGCATGTCATTCTGAGCGCAGCGAAGCGGAGTTGAAGAATCCCGCGAACTTACCGAACCGTGATTCAACGGGATCCCTCGACTTCGCTCGGGATGACGGCGAATCAGATTTGTTTCGGATTTCGACATTCGTGCTTCGGATTTTTCTTTTAAGTATCTGGCGGTTTCGGATTCAGTTCCGGTTTGGGCGCAAGATCGTTGTTCACGGCCACAGCCATTCCGTTGCGCAACTTAAAGACTCCGGTGCTAACAACTGTTTGGCCTGCTTTCAATCCTTGCGTGACTGCGACGAAATCGCCACGTGCTTCGCCGACCCGCACAAACTGCTGCCGAAGCATGTCCGATTCCTTGCCCGTCTTTGGGTCCTTCTGTTTCTCGATCATAAAAACCGAATCGCCGTATGGCGCATAAGACACCGCCGATCCAGGAATCACGATCGTCTTTTTTGTCTCCGACAAAGCAACTTCAACCTTTGCGAACATGCCGGGATGCAGCGCGTGATCCGGATTTTGCAATGTCGCCTGCAATGACACGTTGCGTGTGACTGGGTCCACCATGGAATTAATCGCAGTCAATTTCCCTTTGAACTGTCGGCCAGGGAACGCGTCGGCGCGCACCGTTACCTCCAGATCTTTCGCCAGCTTCGAGAGATATTGTTCGGGCAACGCAAAATCGACGTAGACTGGATCAAGCGCCGTCAGCCCCACGACCTGCTGACCTGCGTTGATCATTTGGCCGACGTTCACCTGGCGAATACCCAGCTGCCCATCGAACGGGGCGATAACTGTCTTCTTTGCGATGCTGGAACGCATCTGATCGACAACGGCGTTCTGTCGCGTGAATTTTGATTGGGCAGAATCAAACTCGGCGCCTGAAACGACTTTCTTCATGGCAAGATCGCGGGATCGTTCGAGATCCGTCTTTGCCAGCTGCGCGTCAGCTTCTGCAGATCGCAAAAGTGCTTCCTCTTGTGACGCATCGAGTTTCATGAGCACCTCACCCTTTTTTGCCTCGCCGCCATTCTCGAAATTGATTTCGCTCACAACGCCGGCGAGCTCTGCGGAAACAACTGCACCCTGGACAGCGCTAACCGATCCCACCGCTGTCAGCGTCGGAGCCCAATCTTCCGCTTTCACCGATGCGCTTGTAACAGTCGTCGGCGGCATCGTGTGCGGCGTACTCATCATTTTGCCGATTTGCAGGAATTTGGTGCCAAAAACAAAAACGCCTATCGCTAGCAGCAGCGCTATTGCGATAACCAGACCTTTTCGTCGCCGCTTTGGTGGGGACTGCATCGGACGATTTGAAACCGGTCTCGCTACATCATGCATAAGCGAGTTCTGCCTCCGGTTTGAACAAACAGCTCCATAGTCTGCGCGTCACTTGCAATTGTCGCTCACGCCGCTCCGTCGCGGTCATTTCCTGTGGACGCAACACATCGAGCATCAACATGCCGCGTGCGACGGCAAAAATTAATTCCGCCACTTCGATTGGCGAACCGCCGCGCGTCGTGATTTGGGCCTCCGGCGCCCTGCTGATCAGTTCGGTAACGCCGGCCATCGCGGTTTGCAAAACGTCGCGCACCAAATCCGCGACGCGTGGGTTTCGTGATGCTTCCGCGTACAAGTCTACAACGAATGCGGAAACCACTGGCGTCTCCTCTTCACAGCAATGAGCGGTGAACAGGATTTCTAGCGACTCAAGCAGCGTCGGCGCCTGTTTAGCGCGCTGCAGCACTTCTGAAATCTCTTTCTTGTGGCGGTCCGCCATTGCGGAGATGACCGCCTCTTTATTTTCGAAATAGCGGTAGATTAATCCGACGCTGATCCCCGCCTCAGCACTGATGTCGTGCATGCTGGTTTGGTGAAAACCGCGCTTGGCGAAGCAAACAAGGGCTGCATCGAGGATCTGGGAATGCCGATCTGGAACTGAATCTGCATGGGGTTGCGACATAGATTGGGACAATGAATGAACGTTCATTCATTGTCAAATCCGACGTAAGTAGCAAGCCAATCCCATAACTAAAAGCCGGCGCTGTCGGTGCTTGAAAACACTTGTTGCGAATCGCGACAAGGACGCCCTGCTACGCCGAAACTTCGGCACTCGGCGCAGCGGGACGCCCTGTCTTATTCGACGCAGCTCGCAACAATGTTCAGGATTTCGTCCCCCGCACTGGTTGCACGGTATGTGAAACAACCGGAACAGGCTGCGCGGTAGGGTAGAATACAGCGAATGGATCTTGCGCCGGCTGCCCTACGAATTGAAAGATTGCAGCGACCACGCTCAAAATGCACAGGGCGTAAACCGCCGTCTCCATCGCGCCCCGGCCTTTCTCTTCCGAGCCAGCCAGGATCCCGTATAATGTGTGATCGTTTTTCATAATTTTAAGACGCCGCGGACTTCCCGCTTTGTCTCTTGATTGTTGATTGTTCGTGATTGGTTTTGAAAGTTGGATGCGGCGGCCTCGTGAATTGGATTCAAATAATTGTCATGTTGAGCGGAGCGAAACATCTCTGAATTGCTCCATGGCACGCTTTGGCCACATGATCAGAGATTCTTCGCTGCGCTCAGAATGACAATAGACGACTCATGCAGACACTAGCCACCAGCTCACGAGTAATCCGCGACTTGCCGCCAGACGGCCGCTATCTGG
>Ga0065712_10068407_pt1 | contig 10868 bp, 11 predicted proteins | sample MisRhiReplicate1_FD_59099 | JGI IMG/M metagenome (GOLD analysis project Ga0065712, IMG submission 59099) | Miscanthus rhizosphere microbial communities from Kellogg Biological Station, MSU, sample Rhizosphere Soil Replicate 1: eDNA_1 v3... | ecosystem: Host-associated > Plants > Roots >...
TGTCTTTAAAATGATGATGACTTTTTATTAAAATGTCAAATTTCTTTTCTAAAGCTATTTTGGCGCCCTTGGCATCTGCTAATTGTTCTTGTACTTTTACTACTTCGGGCGAACATTCTCCCGCCCATTTCTTCATATCGACCGTAGTGCGAGCACCATCAGGTGCCGCATATTCTAATGAAACTTTGTTTCGTGTCTTATTCAATTCTGCTTCTAGATACGCTACTGTCTTTACTATCTTGGACAAATGCTCTGCCAAGATATCCGCTCCTCTTAATGCTTGTTGTTGCAAAAATTCAGCGTGAGACAAATCAATTGCATCGGTTTCTCTTAAGTGAGAAAGAACTTCCTGCACCTCGGTCATATCAAAACTTCTAAAATCTTCGATACTAGAAGATCCTAGTAGATCGCCGAGTCTTACTTGTTGGCTCATGTCTGTCTTCCTTCTGTAAGATATAATGTTGTGAACTTTTTCTCGACAAATATTATTACTTGTCTTTTAATTTTTCTTTAACCTGCGCCACCATCTCTTCAACTTGACTATGCATTAAACGCAGGTGTTGATGCTGCATTAAACTCATTAAGAATAAGAAAACCTCAAATGATGTCCTAAACTTAGAAGGTGGCTTCAGAAAAATAATTATACCATTTGGGTCAGTTTCAAAAAGATCTTTAAATAAATCTTCTCCCTTATTAGTATCAGTAGTGTAGGACTTAACGATTTTTTCGTACATAGCCCACTCATCTTCCGTTACATCTACTTTTTTATTATCGATTATTCTAATGGACATGACTTACAGTCCTTCTATTAAGATCTAGAGAATGAGCCTTTGGCGCCACTTGACATATTTCTACGGGCCTCCACTGACTTAGCCTGTAATTTCTGTAGTGCAGCCAAATCCTTAGCACTAGTATTGCTACCGGTTTTACCCGCTGCAGCAGCTAGATTAGCCTGTAAAATGAAATCGCCACCAGGCATATCATCCATATCGTCGCCACTATCTGGTAAAGATGAAGAGATTTCACCTCCAGAGATAAGTGATTGATATTCGGCAATGGCCTCTGGATCGGCTTGATCTAACATGTCTGCAGGAATAGTTATACCACCACCTACAGAATCAGTTAATCCTTGAGTGCCTGCACGCTTTATTTGCATCGCCACTTTTTTAAGATGCTGAGTCTTTTCTGCTGGAGAGTGAAAGTTGGTGGTTCCGGGGGCGGGAGGCTGATTGTTGTTGCCTTTAATAACTTCGGCTCTTTTGAAAAATTCATTAGTCTTTTCTTCAGATTGAATTTTTTCAGCGACTACCTCCTCTTCTCCAGATTCAGTTTGAACCTTAACGGTAAACTTATGGCTTTGAGCTTCTTTCTTTTTCTGAAACTCTTTGTCCTCTTCAGCCTTCTTAAGTTCTTTCAACATTTCTTTTGGCATATACTGGCCAATATCTGGAGAATCAGTCTTAATATAATTGTGATTAGATAGCATCCAATCATTTAATTGATTAGGATACTCTTGTAACAACTCCATAGTCTCGCGTAATGAAGAAAACAAATTTTTAAGATGCTCTTCCATAATATGCTTACCACAAAATGGGCAAACATTTATATCGATAGCATGTTTCCATTGTGGATTAATATCCACTTCGCAAGAAATACATTTCATTATTTACTCACTCTCCAAAAACAAGATTTACGTCTGTTGGCCAACTTAATAATATTTTGAGAGTCAAAATAAGCGGCGGCCTCAGCGGTTATCCCTAATTTCAACTGTCCAGTAAACCGATCAGATAAAGAATCGATTTGTGCAGATGACTTAGACTTTATATCACTAACTATCTTCCTCAATCGGTACACACTTAATGGAAGAGAATTTTTATCAGAAATGTAATCAGTAGTAATAATTCCTGTAGCTGCCAACAATTTTTCATCATTGTTAAGTTTAGCAAACTCAAACATTTTCCTTATTCTTGACTCAAACGGAGTTACAGGTTCAGTGGAAGCTACTATATCTTCGGCCTTAGCCAAATCACTGATTTTACCTCTATCAGAATATTGTTTTGCTTTTCTAACGGGCATATTTCCTCAGTTACTTGGATTGGACTCTTCTAAAGTTTCCATTGAAAGATTTAGTTACATTATCTTTTTTACTGCCTCTTTTACTCTTAGCAGTTGTTACTGCATTTGGTTGACGGGCCTTATTAACAACCAAAGTCTTTTCATCAAATTTACCAGTTTGAGCAAACTTTTCTAGAACCTTTAGAGCTTCTTTGAGTTTGTCTGAGTTGTATTTATAGTCAAAGTCGGAAAGCTCTTTAACTATAGGATCAAGATCTGATGGCTTATCATCAACTGATAGTTTATCATCAACTGACAACTTATCATTAGCTTTAGACAAATCAGTTACTTTAACAAAATCCTTCCGAGTTAAATTCAAATCAGATAATGAAGATTTAACTTTTTTGTACTTAGAGTTTACCCAGGCCAAATCAAAATCTTCATCAAAATCAACAGGATCTTCTACTTGATTCATAGCTGAATCTAGAATTTTTCTATATTTATCCCCTGGTTGAGAAGAAGGATCAATACCCTGAACTAACATTAAATGTTTCATAAACATATTTAATGGATGAATTGTTTTATCCACTAATGATAATCCAATAGAGACATACTTAGAAAGTACTTTTGGATTCTTTTGTAAAAAGCTAACGAGTGAGTTCATTATTTATTTCCTGTAATCTTAGATGGTTTACGGCCTCTCTTGGGTTTTTCTGCAATAGAAGCTACTTTATTAGCGCCCTCTACTTCTTTTTGAGTAGGATGAAAAGCAACTAAAGGAGCAGAAGCAGTAGAAACGAAGTAAGCGCCTAATCCATTAGAGGCTGTGGTATTAGAGCTGTAAAGGATAGATGAAGAGGCTGATGTGCCTGCTAAATTAACAGAAGTCACATCACCGAAGGTGGGCACACTAGAGCCGGTATAGTTGAGTTGTGGAGTTAAATCAACACTACGTGTGACCATACCTTCGGAGATGTTATCATATGTCTTAACTTCCGAACCGAGATTATCGGTCAAAGACACAGAATTCATAGCCAATGAGATATCTTTCATTAAATCGTTTACCTCTGGTGCAGATGTTACACTGGCAGGGTCACCGATTTCTGTTCCGGCTTTCTTAATTTCATTGACAAGTTCTTGAGCAGTTAAAGTATCAGCTTTAGCCATCAAATCATCAATGGCTTCTGGTTCAGCTACAAACATGTTTGGTCTAGGCTTATCACCTTTTGGCTTTAAGAATTGTTTAAAATGTTCTTGAACTTCTTCTGGTTTTGGTTTGTTTCTTGAATATTTGGGACCATCATTACCTGTATTTAATTTCAAAGAAAAATTAGAGATGACGTAGGCGGCAAAATCTTCAACAGAAGAGTTATTCTTGCTAAATTCAACTGTCTTCTTCAGAAAGACAGACATTGCATCATTTGATGTACTATTACTTGCCATAGTTTGCTCCGAGGATACAGTATCATCGGGCACTATAATAGTACCCGAGCCAGATTGATAGGCGTTAGCTAAACGAGGATCTTTAGCCTTAAACCAGCGCCAGGCTGTTAAGTATGCAATACCTTGTTTGTCCGCCCAATCTTTTAACTTCATGATACTATTCCTTGCTATGCATAGATTTTATATACAACTGATATCATTTATTTCATTTTGGCACTTTTTACTGCAAAAACACCAATTTTATTATTATCTGATATCGTATATATCAGTCATCATCATTTTCTTCATCTAAATCAATTAAGCCCTCGTCATACAAAATATCTTCAATTTTCTCCATTAAATCCTTGTTTTCATTGGATGAATCTGAAGTTTGCAGATTCAGTTGAGACTTAGCCTCCTTGAGATTGATTTTTTTAGCTTTCAAATCTTCTGGTAAAGCTGGCGATAAAGCCAAGCTATATAAATCATCTAGAATAACCCCAATATCATCTTCATAAGAATTAGTGCTACCAGAAAACTCTAAAGCAATACCATTATCAAATTCAGCTTTACGATTAACTTCTTTGATTCGTTCTTTAAGCTTCTTCAAACGATCAGGGAACACAGTACAACTACATTGTTCTCCGTTTTTATCTTCAATAATGGCTTTCATCATGGGTTGACCATAATATTGGCTAGTTTCCTTCTTTACTTTAAATTCAAAGAAGCTTCTAACAATACCCTTAACTGGATGAACCCTAGTCTTATCTTTTAGCTTCTTAATATCATAAATAGTAACATGATTATCTTTGAAGAACTTACCATAAGCTTCAGGAGGCTTACACACAAATGATTCACCCAAATAATACTGTTCCAAAGCATACAACTCAGAAATAGACCAATCAGTATCTTTTGGCCAAGGATAGATAAATTCTTCTTTGGTAGGATCATGTTTCTTCAGCCATACTTGTAGCTTTTTACGATAATCAGAGCAGTACAAGAAAATAAGCTTACGTGGTATCTTAAAAGAATCCATAGCTCCAGCAGCAGCCAAGGCTTGAATACTGTTAGCTCTTACTTTCTTAGAATCTACTCGGGTCATAAAATCAAAGAAACTATTAAACGGTCTTTTTTCAATGATATCCTTAATGGCGTCTTCTCCTACAAACTTCAAAGCATCCAAGCCAGTAAGCAACCTATTATTGTCAGAAATAGTATAAGTTAGCTGAGAAGAATTAATATCTGGAGGCAGAATTTTAACTTTTTGTTTTCTTAGCTCTTTCTTGATTTTTTCAATATTACCCTTTGCATCTGGGGCATTAGAATTAACTTCAGCCATCAAGTTAGCTAATAAAAACTCCACAGGATAATGAGCTTTTAGATAAGCAGTCTTATAGCCTGTCATAGAATACAACACAGCGTGAGAGACGTTGAATCCGTAGCCCTGAAACTTATCAACTACTTCATCCCAAATTCTCTTAGCAATTTCTTCATTGACTGAATTTTTAACTGCATCATTAATAAATTCAGTTCTCCATTGCTGCGCCTTCTTTGGATTCTTTCCCTTTTCTTTAGTTAACTTTCTAAGACGGTCAGCAGAATGTAAAGTCCAACCAGCTACGTCTTGAGCCAAATACATTAAACACTCTTCGTACAATCCAAATCCATAAGTGCTGTTGAATGCTCTACCCAATTTAGGATGCAATAGAGACATCTTTCGGTCACCATTTCTCGTTTTAATGAAATCATTTCTCATATCACGAGCAGAAGGACGAGCTAAGGCATTAATATTTGCTAAGTCATTGATATTAACTGGCTTGATTCGACGGCACAAATCAATAGTACCACCGCTAGTTCCAAGCTGGAAAACACAGAAAGTATCTCCACTAGTAATCAAATCGTAAGCCTCTTTATCATAAACGTCATAATCAAGAGGATCAGGTGGAGCCTCTTTACCACGACTCTTAATAAGATTGTAGGTCTCACCAATGATATCTAGTGTGGACAAGCCAAGAGTATCCATCTTGACTAATCCATTCTCCTCTGCTTTATCCTTATCATATTCAATGGCAAGAGCACCATCTTTATCTTTTCTAAGTGGAACCAATCCAGTCAATGAACGAGCTGAAATAATAATACCACCTGCATGAGTTGACCAAGCACGATATTTACCACAGATATCTTTATACTTAATGAATTCTGGATACTTTTTGCAATATTCTCCGAACAATGGAACTTTAGCTAAAGCATCATCAATAGAATGGATATCTGCCGGAATACAATCAGCAACATCATTTCCGATTTTAGTAGCTTCATCTTTAGATCCACCAAGCTCACAAGACCTTGCAATGTCTCGTACGTACACCTTGGGCGTAATGGTATTCACGTTACTAACGTGAGCCACATGGTCATCTCCATATTTTTTACGTAGATATTCTTGTACCTTGGCACGACCAGAGGGAGCAAAGTCTGTATCAATATCTGGAAAGCTAGACTTTTCCTTATTATGGAATCGAGCGAAGATCAAATTATACTTAATTGGATCAGCTTGATGGATGCCCAATAAGAACCCAATCAAAGAGCCTCCAACTGAACCACGACCATCTCCTACAGCAATGCCATTCTTTCTGGCCCAATCAATAAAGTCGGCCACAATAAGCATGTAGCTAGAGAATCCATGATATTCAATAACATCTAGTTCTTCAGCTAATCGCTGTTCATATTGAATTCTATTTTCTGGAGAAAGCCCCTTAATACGAGCCTCAAAGAATTTGTCGCAATGATATCTTAGGAAAAGCTTATCCTCATCTAATTTCTGAACATCTTCTGGCTGATTAGATGCCCAAGATTTGAATTCTTCATAATCTGGCTCATCTTTAACTGGGAAGATAGGCAGTTCTTTTCCTGATGGATTAGAATATTTTGGATCAATCCAATCAGGCTTCTCGCACATATCTGCAAAATAAATAGTGTTGGCGCAAATCTCTTTAGCAAATTCCTCTCCAAAATTTCTAGTAAAGAAGGAAACTACCTCGTCTCCGGTCTTCAAATAGAATTCTGGAACAGTATACTTTAAGCGGAAGTTAGAATATTTTGGCTGATGAGCGCCAATTGCCAAAAAGACATCATGAATGTCGTGATCTTCCTTCTTCAAATAATGCGCATTACAAGCAGGCACAATTTTAACATTGTGTGCTTTACCTAATTCAATTAATCGCAGATTAAGGAATTGTTGATCAATTTCATCATTAAATATATTAGATCCTCGCTTCATGAAATTCGGCTGAACTTCAATGGCAAGATTCTCTCCAAAAATCATTTTCAATCGAAGTAACGTTTTACCAGCTTCTTCGAATTTAGATTTGGTAATAAGTTGGCTGAGAATACCATTTCCACAAGCAGTTAGGCAAATCAATCCTTCTGCGTGCTGGGCTAGTAACTTCCAATCTATGACAGGATAAACTCTCTTACCAATAAAAGATCCCTGATCAAAACCTTTCTTGTTAATAGTTAACAAGTTACGGTACCCTACTGCATTCTTAGCTAGTAAAATAATGTGTCTAAACTTTTCTGATACATTAGTTGCATCATCTACGAAATAACATTCGCAGCCAATAATTAATTTAACGCCAGTTTCCTTAGAAGCTTTAAAAGCATCCCAGGTTGCGGCTAATGTGCCGTGGTCTGTAACTGCCACAGCTTTCTGTCCAAGTTCTTTAGCTCTGGCAAAAAGAGCCTTAGGACTAATAAGAGAGTCAAGAATAGAAAAATCGGTCTGATTGTGTAAAGAAACAAAATCGGTCATAGTCTTTCCTTTGTGCGTATTATGACAACTGCATAGCTAGCTTATGATAAAGCGTTTCCAGCCTAAGGATAGACTGAGTATGCGATGCCAGGGAATACAATTAATTAATAAGCCGCAAATTTTTGGCTGCGGCGCCCAAATGTAAAATTACCAAAAATGTCACAAACCTAATATAGATTTTAGATCATTTTGGTCAAGGTTCTCTGCATTATCATAAAAATAGTTAATTGCTTTAAATTGCTCTTTCCAGAATTTCTTGTCTTTTCCTTTTGTAGTTAGCAATTTTTGCAAATCATTATAAGATAATCTTTTCTTTTTGAAAAGGGCATGAGACACTAAAGTGACTGATTCCCAATGATCCCGTAGCTCTTGATCTACAGATTTAATAATAATCTGTTTATAATTGTATCTTTTTCTGCCAGCTTCAACTAGATTATACTTTTGAAACAATTCAGCTGCACAATTAATATCGTTAGATGAGCCATCTCTTAGGAACATTGGGAATTTATCAGATCCAGACATCATTACGAAATGACGTTTTTCAGCAGTTAAACCTGCGTAATATAAGCCAATTTCGGTATGAAGTCGTTCATTAAATAGAACGGAATCAGTAAATTGGGATAAATTAGCACTATTATATTGAGCAAAACCTTCTATTCTTTTAGTTCGTTTATTTTCGAACACATAAACAGATTCAATTTTTATCAAATGTAATAGGCCATAAATGGTATGGCCAGCCTCGTGGTAGGAAGTAGAGATAAGTTCATGAATTTCATGGAACTTCTTTCTGATGTTTCCGATAGATGAAGAGCTGCTATTAACCATTTTTCACCCTAATTGCTGAAGTAACCCCTCCAAATCATTGAACTTTTGGTTACATTCGGCTTCAACATGTTTGCATTTGACGGTTAATCTGTCAGAACCTAACGGACCCGTCAAAGTAAAGTCCAGATTATCCACATATAGAATTCCAGACTGAGTGAAATGGGCTGCCTCTACAAAACCCTTACTTACTAGCCCATCAATATGGGTTTTAGTCAAAGGTTGATCTACTTTATAGATAACAGCTTTTCTTCCACAGCATGCTTGAACCACAAATTTCTCAAGCTTCATCTTAATCCTTGTTATCTAGATCAACGCCTTTACCTTCCATTAGGAAGAGTGCGTATTTGATCTTTGCAGTTTGCACTTTAAGTGCATCACGATATGGTTCAGAATATTCTTTGACCAAATCCTTGGCGCCATTTAGCTTAACATCTTCACTTTTTTCTTGTTCAATAGTGTAAATATTGCCTTCACATGTGACAATCATTTTTTTGAGATCATCAACACTGGCAGCATCTGCCGTATCTTTAAACTCAGGAAGTTTCTCAATTACCTTGCTCCATTTTTCAGGAAAGGATAGTGGCGCTTGTCCGTCTTTCTTACTCATCGTACAATCTCCTTATTCAATTACTCTAACAGTTTTAGTGATAAAATCCATAGTATGCTCATCTCTGATTCGAGAGAACAAAATTTGTAAATAACCTGTTTTATTCATTTGCTGAATAACATCATCAATAGACTGAGGGGCCTGAGTCTTAGCTAAATGAGCCTTAAATACTTCAAATACTTCTTGGTCAGTAAGCTGAGCTTCTGGATTCTCATCTCTTATTTTATCAAGAATAAGAGAAAGCTTGACATTCTTTTCTGCCATTTCCAAGTATCTTTCCTTATCCAAATTATCCAGAGTAGCCCAATCCAATTTAGATTGATGCGCCAAATATTGAGCCTCAGATAAACTCATCCAGTTAGGAACATTAACTACGTTGTTAGTAACAAGTCTATTAGCAACTGCTTCATTGATGGCATTTTTAAACTTATTTTTTACTGCGGCCATAGCGGTTCCAGTTACGAACTCTCTTAATTCAGTAAAATCTTTTTTATTCATCTTGTGAGCCAAGGTATCATCAAGAGGGCATGGTGTAGTCTTTGAGCCCATAACTAAGGTAGCTTTAACATGAACATTTTTTCCAGCTAAAGAAGGCAAACCATTCTCTGGAACAAGAATGTCAAACTCTCTAACCTCTCCTAAAGTCATGCCAAGTAGATTATCATCAAACTGACGAAGTGGGCTAGCGCCAACAGTTAACATTTCTCCAGTAGAAGTTAGATTGTCAATTTTTTCGCCATCTAAAGAGCCTTCATAATCAAGAATAACGTTGTCACCATTTTCAACGAAATCTGATTCGGTGTATGGGCTAGCCTCACCGAAACGAACTCTAAGCTCTTGTAACATCTTTTCAGTTAACTCAGCAATATTCTCTGGTTCATGAGGCTTAGGAATTTCCATGTTAGCAAATTCAGCTAATTCAAAATCAGGCTTAGTTAACATTTCAAATTCACAAACGAACTTGCCGTCTGCCAAAAGAACAGAGTTAAAACGAGGTGGGCCATGTGGCTTAAGTTTCTTTTCGAAAAGAGTATTATGATATGCGTCTTCAGTTAAGGCTCTTTTTAAGGAGTCTTCAATCTGAGTACGATAGTGCATTCTAATTGCATCTACAGATGCTTTGCCCTGTCTAAAACCTGGGACGGGCGCCTTTTTGAAAGCATTGATAATGTCTCCTCGTTTATTGAGGATCTCTTCTGCATCAGCAGTATAATGTACCGACAACTTACATGGCTCAATTTCATTAACTTCTATTTGCATGATATTTCCTTTAGTAACTTACTTCACCATAAGTGGTTTGATTGAAAGATTTGCTTTTACCTTCTGGGCAGTGTTCTTGAAAATCACAAAAGTTACACAGCGCAGTAGGGTTAGGCTTAAACTCTTTCTCTGTATTAATCTGTCGAGCGTATTCTATATACTTATCTGCAACAGTCATGATCTGATCAATGTCGAATTCTGTCGTAATATATTCGAAGTTGTGACGTAATAAAATATAAGAACCTCGAACTTTTTTGATAGACGGATCTTCCGACACTATAACATAAGCATATGTTAATAATTGAAAGAAGTCATCCTTTAGATATTTTTTATTTTTTGTGGTTTTGTAGTCGGCCACATGTACAACATTATCAGCATCAATTTGAATTCTGTCAATGGCACCATTTAATATAATGTTTTCTCCGACTGGTAATTCAAATTTTTTCTCAACTGCAATTACATTGTCTGGTAAATTTTTCGATTTTTGAATTGTAACCATTTTAAGATAATTATTAATGATGTCCCAACATTCTTTCTTCATCTCAGGATTCATCTTATCTTTAAACTCTGTAAGTGCCTTCTTATAAGCATCAGACATAGTAATATGATAAGGCAATAAGCAACCCTCAATATAGGCGGCATGAAATTCTTCTAATGCCATATGACAAAATTTACCAAAGATATGATGATCCCAATCCTTTTTAGGCATCTTGTAAATATAGTTAAATTCGAACTTCTTCTTGCAATCTAAAAAAGTTTTCGTCTTGCTTACAGATAAGCGTAAATCTTCTGACATTTGCGTACTTTCTATAAAATATTGTAATAATATATATATCGATTCGACGAAAAATGCAATTAAAATAGAACTCTTCTGGTGAAGGGTAACCATTCAAA
>Ga0065712_10068408_pt1 | contig 10865 bp, 8 predicted proteins | sample MisRhiReplicate1_FD_59099 | JGI IMG/M metagenome (GOLD analysis project Ga0065712, IMG submission 59099) | Miscanthus rhizosphere microbial communities from Kellogg Biological Station, MSU, sample Rhizosphere Soil Replicate 1: eDNA_1 v3... | ecosystem: Host-associated > Plants > Roots >...
GTACTATTGGTGGTTGGATACGCATACGGCGGCAAGCCAGTCTCGCGCGACATTGCCAGAGCCATTGTATCGGCCAGCGGCAACTCTTCTTCGTAAGCGCGACCCAGGAGCCGCCGGATCATTTCGAAGCGTTGATCATCGAATTCCAACTCCTCCGCCAAATACGAGCCGTTAACCAGCAGATGAAGATGATTGGTGTCGATCAACAGCGGATTAGTCGGGTCGCCCCATCCTTCAGCGTTGAAATGCAAACACAGCACCAGGTCAGGATGCAGTTTGAAATTCACCAGCGCCGCACGGCGTCGAATCTCGCTATAGCGGTAGAACAAGATTTCGCTTTGCCAGCGGATGGTGTTCTCCTTCTCCGGGTCAGTCGAATCAAGAACATCGGCGCGCGGCTGCGGCACCCCATTCCTGATAAGAATCTTCCTGGCCAATTCGCGAAAATCATCCGGACGCTGCCCGGTTGTTGGCTCATCAGCGTTTCGAACAAACGAAACTTTCGCACCGAGATCGCGCAATCGCGTTGCCAATAATCGCGCCATGCGCAACGTCAGATCGCCCTCCTGAACCGGTTTGCTGTCGCCGACTTGAAACCAACGCTCCTCCATCTTCGCCCATTTGCCTCCGAGATGCCCGGGATCGAGCGCGATTTTTAAACCCGAGAGCGGCTTGTTTTGTTTGATTGGCGACAAAGATTTTGCCGGTCGCCATAGACGCGGCACCGGTTTCGGAGCGGAATTACTGCCAGCAAATTTTAAGGTGAAAAATTTCTGCGAATCCCGATTCATGAGGATTCGCGCCGTGTCATCTTTTATTTCGATTAAGTCGGGCGCGAACCCATGAGTGCCGTAGACATCATTGACGAGGTGCGCAAACTCATCACGTGTGACCGTCTGCTGATAATGTTCCAGAACATCCCACCGCGGCTTATTTCCGAGGACGCTAATGTTGTCGGCGGCCTGGAGACCTGTCGCAACGATCGCTACAAATAAGTATGTCGCAGCTTTAATGATCGGCACTCGGCAGGTTTCAGCGTGCCATGCGAATCGCTTCGCCATGCTGGATCGGTGAACGCTCTTATCGTTAAATCGCAATTCCGATGTAACTGTGTAACGATTCAACGAATCACCCACGCATGTTAACAGTTCTTTTCCTTGGCGACATTGTCGGCCAGCCAGGTCGCGCCGCGGTAATAGGCCGGTTGCCGGATCTAAAGGCGAAATACGCCTTGGATTTCATCGTCGTTAACGGCGAGAACGCTGCGGGCGGCCGCGGTATCACTGGCAAAATCACCATCGATCTTTTGCGCGCGGGCGTCTCAGTCATCACAAGTGGCGATCATATCTGGGACCAGAAAGAAATTCTTTCGTTCATTGACACCGAACCCCGTTTGTTGCGCCCAATTAATTATCCCAAGGGCACGCCGGGTACTGGATCCATCATTCTTCAAACGGCCAAGGGAAAAATCGGTGTCATTAACGTCCAGGCGCGCACATTCATGCAGCCGATCTTGGACAATCCATTTCGTGCAGTCGAAGCAGCGGTCACGAAAATGCGTAGCGAAACGCCGAACATCTTCGTCGATGCGCATGGGGAAACCACGAGCGAAAAAATTGCGCTTGGTCGATTTCTCGACGGTAAAGTGTCCGCTGTCATCGGCACACACACTCATGTTCAGACGGCCGACGAGCAAATCTTCCCGGGCGGAACCGCTTTCTTGTGCGACGCTGGAATGTGCGGCCCGGTAAATTCCATCCTGGGACGTGCCGTGGATCCGATTCTGAATCGGTTTATCTCGAATCTGCCTTCATCGTTTCCGGTAGCCGGCGGCGAAGTACGCTTGCGCGGCGCGGTCGTTCAAATTGATGAGACGAGCGGTCGTGCGGTGGGCATTACACGGGTCGATGAGCCCGCGCCGCATGCACCGGCAGCGTCAGATCCGGAGCCAAAGATGAATATCGAAAATGCGTCGCCGTCGGAACAGACTTGAAACTGTTGAACTTACAGCCAACTGTTCACGCCTCCGGGTTCGAATTGTCTAAAGAGTATCAACGTCTAATACAAATCTATGAAGAGATCCTTTGCTTTTATTTTAATGGCGTCTTTGGCGCTGTGCGGTTCACAGGTGTGCGAGGCAGCAAAAAAACAGAGTGGCGAAGGGAATAAAAAAAGTCCCGAAGCGAACAAACTGGCGGTTGAGGGCGCTGAGGCCGCTAAAAAACAGGAATTCGACAAAGCGGTCGATCTTTTCAAGAAAGCCGCCGCCATGGACCACAAGTATACCGACGAGCTGTCGGCAGTTTATCAACAACGCGCGTATGCCGCTGCAAAGGACCAGAAATACGGGGACGCTATCAACGACTACGACGAGGCTCTTAAACTGACCCCGCAACAAGCGCCGAGCATTCACGAACAACGTGCGGCGGTCGAAATGAAGATACAAGATTACGAAAAAGCCCTCGCCGATTATACGGAGCTTATCAAATTGAAGCCGAATGAGATCAAATACATCAATTATCGCGCGTACATTTACGAGCTAAAAAACGATCTTAAAAATTCGATGGCCGACAACGAAAAAATCTTGAAGGCCGACCCCAACAATCAGGATGCGAAGGCGCGTAAGCAACGTCTTGAACAAAAAATTGCCGAACGGACGCCGCTTACTCCTCCGCCGCGAACGCCCACGCCTTCGCCACCAGCCAAAAAGAAGCCCTGAACAGGCGTTCTCGACAGCTGACTCCCGCTGCGCCGTTTCCGACCGCGTAAATTACGGCTCGATCAATTCAGCAGCTTCTTCGCTTTCCTCATCAGTTTCCGGCGTCGAGAATTTTCGTTTCCGGCGGTTCGCTGGCAAAGGCGCGAGGGTCATGGTGATATTGCGGCCGGCGATCTTCGGGTCGGTTTCGACCTGCGACATGCTTGAAAGATCGTCGCGGACTTTTTCTACCAGATGAGTCCCCAGCTCCTGGTGCGCCATTTCACGGCCTCGGAATTGCAGCTGAACACGCACCTTGTTGCCGCGGTCGAGGAATTCTTCGGCGTGCCGGACTTTCGTCATGTAATCGTGCTCGTCGATGTTAACGCGGAACTTAATTTCCTTCAGTTTCGAGCCGGACGGCTTTTTGTCTTTCGAGTGTTTGGAAATGTCGTATCGGAACTTTCCGAAATCGACAATCTTGCACACGGGCGGATTCGCCGTAGGCGCGACTTCGACCAGATCCTCGCCGAGACTTTGAGCCTTACGCAAGGCGTCGGTTAAGCGCATAACGCCGAGCTGTTCACCGGAGGACGCTATAATGACTCGGACTTCGCGAGCGCGAATCCGACCGTTTACACGAATTTGTGGTTGCAGATTAGATCTATCTCCTCAGCGGCGAAACGGGAGTGCACCGCGCCGCCGTGTTACATTTATCGCAATTTCAGGCATCAGCATTCGCAAACGCCAGGGCACCCTTTCTTCATGACGACTGCGATTTACCGCCATGAAGTGCTCGCATTTAACGTCGCAAGCAGAGAGAAGTTGTAGGCAACAATTCGGCAGTGGCAAGGTCAAACTAGTAATGATTACGTGTCGATCTTCCGGAAATCACTTTGCGGGCGGCTCGCCAAAGTGAGCTTTGTGTGCCGCATATGCAGCTGCGTCATCTAGCATCGAATCGATTGTCGCCGCCAATGGTTCGAGTTTGACCACTCCAGAAAAAATGGCGCGATCGCCAATGTCAGTATCAATCACGAACGCTGGCCGTTGCGTAATTTGTAATGAGCGGAATTCGGACGTTGATGCCCGAACGCGCTTCTCAATCGCCGGCGATTTCGCGCGCTCGAGTAATTTGCCCGCTTCGATGCCGGCAGCTTCCGCCGCGATTTCAGCTGCGACATTCCATTCACTCACGTTTTTGCCTTCCCGCAGCGCGGCGCGAGCAAGTGCGAGCCGAACGCGATCATCAGTAAAACCAAAATCCTTTGCCGCTTCGGCCACGCAATTCGCCGGGAGCCACTCTGGAAGATTGGGATCGTACCAGTCAGTGTTGAGCATGAATGGAGACCTCATCATCATTCCGCTGCGTCGATAAAACCATTGCTCCTGCTCGCGTGAAGTTGGCAAACCAGTAGGATCCATCAACGCGATTTTCCACTGAAACTGAACCCGCCCGTCATATCGTCTTTTCAATTCCGCCCACGTTGGCTCGGACCAGAAACACCAGCTTGAAACGACGTCAAGATAATCAGTGACAGTGATGGTCATGTTTTTGAATGTTAGAAAGCTTAAAAGAGTTACAAGGTTTAAAAATCACCACGTTGAAGCATCGAACTAGCCGTATCTACGCTTGTCATGTTGAGCGAAGCGAAACATCTCAGATTCTAGTTTAGCACCGCTGCCGGAAGACAATCAGAGATTCTTCGCTTCACTCAGAATAACAACAATGTCGTTTTCGTTTAACGGTCCAATGCTTTAACGATTACGGCGGTTTCCGCATCTCACGGGTGAATCTCAATCACATCTTGCTTTTCCTTGCGATCGTTTCGCCGCTGCTCGTTCTCGCTCGTGCGTGGCGGCCCAGCGCACCCTATCGCGGCTGGCGATTCGCCGCTGTCGTTGTTCTGGCACTTACCGCCGTTGCATGGCTTCTCCGGCCTGATGCCAGCGGCTACGTTGGCGGCGTAGCATGGTTCCTTCTGCTGTTTCTGCCGACGCTCGCATTGCGAAAAATAACGCAACTCGCTGCCCAGGGAGATTATGAATCGGCTGCAAGACTTGGATCTGCTATCCAAATTCTGCATCCCACCACCGAACTGCGCGAGCAAGTCCGATCATTTCGCAATTTGAAATCTCACGCCACACATTCGGGTACGTTGCGCTCCGTTTCGCCCGATGACATGGCCACTTCTACTCGGGGCAGTCAACTTCGAAGCGCGCCAGCGGTTTTCGTTTTGATCGTGGTCAATATGCTTGCTTTCCTTTACGAGATTTATGCTGGGGGCTGGAACGATCCAGACGTTTTGCATCGGATTGGCGCGGTCGAATCAGACGCGGTTGTCGCGCAGGCCGAATACTGGCGGCTGTTCACGGCGCTCTTTCTGCACGCCGGCTTCTTGCATCTCGGATTTAACCTTTTTGCTCTTTACGTTCTGGGTCCGCCGCTCGAGCGCTCCATTGGCACGATACGATTTCTCGCGTGCTATCTAATTTCCGGGGTCGCCTCCAGCGCAGGGGTAGTTGCTTTAACGGAGATCGGGCTGATCCAACCCGCTCAACTCGTAGGCGCTTCAGGCTGCATCATGGGCGCAGTCGGTGCATGGGCGGGACTTTTAATGCGACATCGTCATGCGCCATTCGCGAAACAGCGGCTCGCCAACATCGGCCTGATCGTCGCGATCCAAATCGCGTTCGATCTTTCGACGCCGCAGGTCAGCATGGCCGCGCACATGTGCGGATTGGTTGCCGGATTTTTCCTCGGGCTCCTCCTCGCACCACGTGCGGTAGCCGGCGGCGGCGACCCCGGCTGGAGCTACTAATGTCCGACTTCTAAAAACCTCGCGACTGGAATGACCACTACTTGCCGTATTAACTTTTCTTGATTAACTGCGGCTCTGTCCGCCGTGGTATTTGAATGGTAATTCATCAAATCTGCTTCCTCGCAGTGTGGTTTAACGCCCGCGCCCACAGAACTCGCTAGAACACATGCCGACTTTTCAAACTTACAATGTCACTCCGATCCTGCCGGCGGCGCTCGAGCCGCTACGGGAATTGAGTTTCAATCTCTGGTGGACATGGGAACCGGCGGCGCGCCGATTGTTCCGGGAACTCGACCCCGAGCTTTGGGGCCAGACCAATCATAATCCCGTGCGCATGCTGCAGCTTTCACGGCAGTCGCGCCTCGAAGAACTGGCACAGGACAAGAATTTTTTGCAGGAGCTCAAACAGGTTTTCGAGGATTTTGAGAAATATCTCGGACGTCAGAACACGTACGGGAAGACCGGACCCGCAGCGGCGATCAGAAATCCGATCGCGTACTTTTCAGCCGAATTCGGTTTTCACGAATCAATTCCAAATTACTCCGGCGGCCTCGGCATTCTGGCCGGCGATCATTGCAAATCGGCGAGCGACCTTGATCTGAATTTTGTTGCGATTGGTCTGCTCTATCGCCACGGCTATTTCCGGCAACAGATCGACAAGGATGGGATTCAGGCAGCAATTAATCTGAATCAAAATTTTTACCATCTGCCGATCCGCGAAGCTCGCCGGGGTGAAATGAAGCTTCTCATTTCGGTCCTGATTCTCGACCGAGAAGTTTTCGCCAGAGTATGGGAATTGCGAGTGGGACGCGTGAACGTCTACCTCCTCGACACGGACATTCCTGAGAATAATCCGGAGGACCGGCGCATCACTGCCGAACTTTACGGCGGCGATCTCGAGATGCGCATGCGCCAGGAAATCATGCTGGGGATCGGCGGCGTAAAAGCTCTCACCGCACTCGGCATCCAGCCGGACGTGTTTCACATGAACGAAGGACACTCGGCCTTCCTCGCGCTGGAGCGCATCCGCCTGAACGTCGTCGAGAAGAAGCTCGATTTTTATTCGGCGCTACAAGTCGTGGCGGCGGCGAATGTTTTTACAACGCACACTCCTGTTCCCGCCGGCAACGATTCCTTCTCCCGCGAGATGATGCAAAAATACTTCGGGAAATTCGCAAAGGAATTAAACGTTCCATTCGAGGAGCTGTTTTCATTCGGCCACACGCGTCTTAATCCCGAGGAGCCATTCAGTATGACGATCCTGGCCTTACGGCTCAGCCGCCACGCAAATGGCGTCAGCAAATTGCACGGTGACGTAAGCCGATCGCTGTGGAAAGACGTCTGGTCGGGCGTTCCGATGCACGAGGTGCCGATTACCAGTATCACGAATGGCGTGCACACCAAGACCTGGATGGCACCGGAATTTGCGGCGCTTTATCGCAAGCATCTCGGCGATTGGGAAGAGCACCTGACTGAACCTGATTTTTGGCGCGGCGTCATCGACATCCCTGACGCGCAACTATGGGAGACGCATCAGCAACTTAAACGCCGCCTCATCGATTTTGTCCGTGACCGTGAACGACAACGCCGCGAACGCCTGGGCGAATCGCCAGAGTCGATTCGCAGAGTTAATCGTATTCTTGATCCGGAAATTTTGACTGTTGGTTTCGCACGGCGGTTCGCGACTTACAAGCGCGGCGCACTTTTGTTCAGCGACAAGGAACGATTGAAGCGATTGGTGAACGACGCGACGCGCCCGGTGCAATTCATTTTTGCAGGCAAAGCGCATCCGCGCGATGAAGCAGGCAAGGCGCTGATCCAGGAAGTTTACAAATTCAGCCGCGAGTCAGGTCTGGAGACTCGCGTCATCTTCGTGGAGGACTATGACAGCTACATCGCACGACGGCTCGTGCAAGGAGTTGACCTCTGGCTGAATCATCCACTGCGTCCGTTGGAAGCAAGCGGCACCAGCGGAATGAAATCGGCGCCGAACGGGGGCATCAATCTCAGCGTGCTCGATGGCTGGTGGCGCGAGGGTTTTAACGGCAGCAACGGATGGGCTATCGGCGGCGAGATCGATGACGGCAGTACGGAATTTCAAAACGAAGTGGACGCGAGCAGCCTTTATCAATTGCTCGAGAACCAGATCGTTCCGCTTTATTACGCGAAACCAGACGGCAAACTTCCCCTCGCCTGGCTGCAATTGATGCGCGAATCGATTCGCAGCGTCACTCCGGTGTTCAACACGCAGCGCATGGTGAAGGAGTACACAGAGCAACTTTATATTGGAGCCGCGCGGGCACACGAAAACCTTTCCCAGGACGGCTGCGGCGCCGCGACGCACCTCAGCCAATGGAAAAGGCAGATGCGCAAAGATTGGGCACAAGTGCAAGTGTCTGACGTCCAGTTAGGCAACAAAGAGCGGCAAAGTATTTCGGTTGGCGAATCCTTGCAGATCAGCGCGCGCGTGCATCTGGGTGCACTTGATCCGCAGCATGTGCGCGTCGAAGCGTACCATGGCGAAGTGGACAACGGCGACCTCCATAATCCCGCGGCAACGGTGTTAAATCAAAGCAGCCAGGCTGAGGGGAATGGCGATTACATTTATCAAGGCAGCATTCCTGCAACTGAAAGCGGGACTTACGGCTTCAGCGTACGGGTCGTGCCGACGCATCCGTGTTTAATGCAAGCACACGAGCTACGTCTCATTACCTGGTCGTAGATTCTCTACGGCGGTCGAGGCGCCGACGTGGCGATTCCAGTCTCGCCGTCGCCGCCTTGCCTGCAACCGAGCTAAGTTATGAATGATCCCATCGAAGAACGAATCGATCGGCTGCAGACCGGCGGCATCATCGATATGCATTTCGATTTGCCGATGGATTTGTACGAAAAACGCCAGCGCAGAGATGTTCTTGAAACAGAATTTATCTCCGAATTCGAAGCAGGGAACGTCTTTGTGGTCGGCACGGCGATTTATGTTGAAGACCGGTATTTGCCTCAGAATGGATTGCGCGTGGGGCTCGATCAAATTGCACGGTTGTACGCCGAAGCAGGAACGTCGGAACATGTAACGATTTGTAAAAACTATTCTGAAATTCAAGCGGCGCGCGACGCGGGCAAGATTGCCTTTCTCATCACGATGGAAGGCGTTGAACCGTTGGGCACTGATTTGAATCAGTTGCGCGTGTTTTACGAACTCGGTGTGCGCGCAATCGGACTCACGCACGCGCGAACCAATGCGGCGGGGCATGGCGGAGTTTTTGCGGCGAGCGGCTCGGCGGCCGAGGGATTGACGCCGTTCGGTCGAGAAGTCGTGCGTGAGTGCGAAGTGCTCGGCATCATTATTGATCTTGCGCACATCAACCCGGCTGGGTTTGAAGAGATTCTATCGATGACAACCAAGCCGCCGATCGTGTCGCACACGAACGTGCGCCGGTATTACGATATCGACCGCAACATCAGTGACGGACAGATCAGCATGATAGGCGAACGGCGCGGGGTGATCGGCGTCAACTCCATCCTCGTGAGCCCACGAAAAGAAGAGAGCACGCTCGACAAGTACATCGATCATATCGAGCACATCGCGAATTTGATCGGAACCGATAGCGTCGGGATTGGCTTCGATTTCTTCGAATTCATTTACCGGCAGTGGCCCGAATCGAGGCAGAAAGAGCTAAGTGCGAAACTTACAACACCGCACTTTATTCCAGACCTAATGAACCATTCGCATACTCGCAATCTCACCCGCAAATTGATCGAACGCGGATTCAACGATGCTGACATTGAGAAAATTCTGCACGGCAATTGGCTGCGAATTCTTAAAGAGCGGTTATAGCCGCGTGTGACGAATTTTGCTTGTCATCTGAACAACTTTTGGCCAGCCTCCCAAATTTGTGAGGGCCTGCTCTACCACGCTCTCCCCCCAACAGCCTTCTGTGGTTATTGCTGACGACAGCACAGCCGCCAGAGAAGGACTCGCTGCGATTATCCGACAGGATCGGGGCTATACAGTGCATGGACTCGCAACTGATGAAAAAACCATGGGCGAGCTGACGGAAAAGCATCAGCCGGATCTGCTCGTCGTTGAGCCGTTCCTCGGCCATCGCGACGGAATTTTTCTACTCAAACAACTTGCTGCACGTTTTCGTTGCGCCCGGATTCTCGCTGTATCGAAACAGCCCGAGGAAATTTATGCAGAACGCGCATTGCGCGCCGGGGCGTCAGGGTATTGGATGAAGACCAGTACGCGGGAAGAGTTGATCCGCGCCATAGATACTATTCTTGGAGGTGAACTTTACGTCAGTCCGCGGATCGCATTGCGCGCCGTTCACGAGGTCGTTGATCGCCCAGCCACACATTCCAAGCTACCAAACCTGACCGATCGGGAGCTGCATGTCTTTGCATTGAGCGGTGCCGGTCTCGGAACCAGCCGGATCGCGCAAGAACTCGGGATTAGTCCTAGAACCGTTGAAACCTATCACGAACACATCAAACTCAAGTTTGGCTACCGCGACGCTGATGCGCTCCGCCGCGGCGCGCGAGAGTGGTGTGAGGTGAATCACCGTTTGTGACCCTGGAGACATCCCGGCAGCCTATCGGGGATTAGGGGCTAAAAATATCCGGGAAACTCCCGGATAGACCATCAAGCGTGCAACGCGCTAGTCTCGCGACCAAATAAGCGAGGATCGAAGCCATGAAAAGACTAACAAAGATAAGTTTAACTGTAGCAATTTCAGGCATGGTACTGTTGTTCAAAGGAAGTTCCCCTTTAGTGACAACGGCCATTGCTCAGAGTCAGAACACTCCACAACAACAGCCAGCAGAATCAACTCGAGACGCACCGCCCGATACTACTCCCTACAGACGCCCAGCAGTTCGTGAGGATTTCGCCCCAAAAGGCATTAGACCAATTCCACTTCTGCCGTCGCTTTTTATCGTGGATGTAGTTGTGAACAACACCGACCCAAATCTAACGAATACTGATACGTTCAACGATGGCGAAACGTCCATAACCGCGAATCCGGCAAACCCAAATGAAGTTGTGATCACAGCCTTTTCAGGAGGTTGGGGAGCGAATGCACCTCTCTGGCAGTCCACCGATGGAGGGAATATGTGGACGAAGCAATTTACAATCCCTTCGCCGCCCGGCATAGCGGCAGGTGGATGTCCGTGTGATCAAGCCGTCGATTACGGAATGTCTAATCAGATGTCTGGCACCTTTCTAATCAGCGACATCTTTGGCGGCACAACGACCAATCCTGCCAGCGCCGCGGCTTGGAATTGGCTGGTTGTCGGTGGCGTCACGCAGCCTACAAATTTCAATAATTCACCGCCACCCGGAGGAG
>Ga0065712_10000619_pt1 | contig 10860 bp, 6 predicted proteins | sample MisRhiReplicate1_FD_59099 | JGI IMG/M metagenome (GOLD analysis project Ga0065712, IMG submission 59099) | Miscanthus rhizosphere microbial communities from Kellogg Biological Station, MSU, sample Rhizosphere Soil Replicate 1: eDNA_1 v3... | ecosystem: Host-associated > Plants > Roots >...
AACATCAGCTTTTTTCTGCCCGTGCTGGTCGTGCGTTCCGTGATGCGCTGGCTCGCTCTGCGCGCGGATACGGAATACGGGATTAACATCTCGTTGATGAATGGACCATTCAGCTCGTTGTTCGCGGCGGAGCGTTTTGTTTTTGAGCGCGGGAAACTGCCGTTTGGTGTCTCAGCAGTCTGCATCGCCCGGCGAGTAGATTAGCGTTATTCGACGGCGGAGCGGGGAAGCGAACCGGCTTTCGCGTTCAGCTTAGGTGAGAACCGGTACTTCAAGAGATTCGAAGCAAACTCGAAGATGGCTTTCGGCTTTACGAACGAGCCCCGGTTGTCGTTGATCTTAAAATGAACAGGAGTTTCGCCGATCTTCAGGCCGAGTTCACGGGCGCGGATCACGATCTCCGCATCGGCAAACCAATCATCCGACTGAAGGTGCAGTAGCTCGTACTTATCGCGCCGAATGATCTTAGGTTTGGAGTTGATGTCGCGGACTTTGAATCCGAAAAGCAGACTGAAGATCGCGTTGTACACCCCTGAGATTATGCGCCGGTACAAACCATCGTCGCGTATGACGCGGTATGTTTTGGTGAAATCAAGATCCTCCAGCTCACACTTCAGCAGACAGGCGATGATAGACTCGGGTGGAAATTGCCCGTCGCCGTCGATCACGCCGATGTACGTGCCGCGCGCGGCGTCGAGGCCCATGCGCATGTCCCAGCCCATCATGCCTTGCTTGGGGCGAATTACGGTGCGAATGTTGGGTGATTCTTCGGCGAGCTTTGTGACGACCTGAGGTGTTTCGTCTTCGCTGCCCTCGATATAGTTGCCGACGAGCACGAGCTCCCAGGAAAAATTGCAGCGCGACAGCGTTCGCTGCAAACGTTCTACGAATGGAATGATACTCTTTCCGCTTCGGTAGCAGAGTACTACGAGTGAAAAATGGGGCTCGGTCACGATGCGATGTTATTACGTATTTCACTCTGGCTGCAAACGGCGTAAATGATGCGAATCCTCGTCACCGGCGCCTCGTCGCCACTCGCAGTTGGCGTAATGCGCCAGTTGCTCTTGAATCGCGACGTTGAGATTTGGGCCGGCCGTCACCGAAAAGACATTCCGCTTGCCGATCCGAGGTTGCATGTGATCGATCTGGATCTCGAATCCGAGTTGAGTCTGTCGCCTTTTGATATGGTGATTCACTTTGCGGGAGTGACGCACGCCTCTGATGAGCAGCAATACTGGAACGTTAACCTCGAAGGCACACGTCGACTCGCCCAGGCCGTGCACGAAGCTGGTTGTCGCCGCTTTGTATACATCAGCACGCGTTGTGCGACTCACGGCAGTGGCGCGTATGGTGAGTCGAAACTTGCAGCCGAGCAGGAGCTTCAGAGTTTGGAGTGGAAGAGTTTACTGATCATTCGCCCGGCCGAGATCTACGGAGGTGGAGGCCAGGAGGGAATCGATCGCATGTTGGCGGTGGCGCGCAAGTGGCACGTTATTCCAGCACTTTTCGGTCACACTAATTTAAAGTTCGCACCGATGCATGTCGACGACTTCACGAGCCTCGCAACCGAGCTGATTCAACAACACCAGGACGGCATTAGAATCGAAACCGTCTGCGGTCCTGAAGACTTAACCGGAATCGCCCTCGCATCACGCATCGCCAAACATCATCGCGCCCTTCCGTTTCCACTGTGGTGGCCGGCAGTTGCTGTTAGTCTCAAGTTACTGCACAAACTCGGATTTGCAATCGTCAAACCGGATCAGTTGACGCGCTTAACCGGTGAAAAGACGGGAAACGCTACGAGCGCTCGAGAGGGATTAAGGCGTTTCCTGTCAGTTGGAACTGATAGATGAAAGTTTGGACTTAAATCTATCTACATCCGGGGCGAGCTCCGGTTGTTGGACCAACAACTCGTCCAGATCCTTCAAGGCATCTTCAATCGTACTCTTCTGAACTTCCGTCGACATTGTGTTGCAGATTTTGATGGCTTCGTCATACGCAGCCTCAGCCTTGTCCAATTGGCGCGACGCGATGTACGCAAGCCCAAGATTGAATGCGACCATGGCCAAGGATGAATTGAGACCTAACGCGATTCTCGATTCCTCAATCGCCCTCGGATAGTCGCCGGTCTTATATGCGTACCAACCCACACCACCGTGGGCCTCTGCGTTACCCGGCTCGTATTCCACTGCTTTCAGTACGGCCTTCAGTGCTTTTTCATTTTGCCCGAGATTTCCGCAGACATGTGCATATCTCATCCGCATCGAAGCATTATCGTATTCCAACTCCAAAGCCCGTTCGTAATCGTCGTGAGCTTTGTCAAAACGCTGTCGAGCTTCGTGGATGGACCCCCTTATCGCAAAAAGATAACCATTGTTAGGAAGAAAGGGTTCGTCCTCCCCGATGAGTCCGATTAGCCGCACGTATTCGCCGGGATCATCGATGTAGTCGAAAATAGGTTTGAATAGTGCGTCACTCCCGCCTTCAATAAACTCTAACTCCTTCGCCGCTTCCTGCCGCAGAGCGACTCTTTCGCTATGCCATGCTATGTCGACCAATACCGGTATCAATGCCTCCTGCGGTTCAGAATAGCGAATCGTTCTCATCGCTTTGACTGCTTCAAGTCGCACCTGCTCGTTGGGATCATTTAACGAACTGGTCAGAAGTGCGAACACTTTATCTTTTCGTTTTTCGGCAGGAGTATCTTCTTCAAAATCTCCGAACGTGAAATTTCCACCAAGTGCTGCTATGGCCCTTATTACTGCTAATCGCCGGTCGAGGCCCTCCTGTTGCAGAATTTGCGACAACTGATCGACTGCCGGCTCGGTAAAAGCTCGTAACTTTACGGCCGCCAAGTTGCGAACATTCGAATCCTTATCCGATAAGGCTGACTCTATGAGGACAGCCTGAGCCCCGTCCATGTCGCGATCTGCCAATTCATTCAGCACTGCGCCGCGCACTTTGGCGTCGTCGTCTTTGAGCGAGTCCTCGAAGAGACGTTCGAGATCTTTTATTGCAGTTGTTGTCTTAGCGACTTCTTTCAATGCAGCGGCCCGCACAATACCCTCCGGGTCGTCCAAAGCTTCGCGAAAACTGCTTTGAATATCGAGACTTGTGTCTTCTAAGCTGCCTAATGCATTGATAGCGTTTGCGCGTACAGATTTATCCTGATCTCGAGCAGCTTCCCGCAACCACGCAATCACCTGGCTCGCGCCGGCGGCTTCCACAACCTTTGCGATCAAGCGCCTTACGGTATGCCCGTCATCGCGCGCGAGGCTATCATCCAGCGGTATCATCGATTGGCGTCGAAGTATCAGATTCAAGAGTGCTTCATTTGCACTCTTTGATTCCAGGAAGGACAAAGCGAACAGAATTGTGAGGAGAACCTCGTACTCAGTCTCTGACTTTACAGCATCGACTAAAGCCGCGACGGCCTCATCGCTTCCGCACATACCAAGCACTTGGGCCGCGCTGCTCCTGAACGCTGCATTTTCCACTCTCAGCGCTTGCTGGACGAGAGCCAGGGAGTCGAAATCACCCATTAGACCTAAAGCAACTGCTGACCTCGTCTGCTTTGCAAAGTCGGAGCTTTGCAGCCCCTCTCGCAAAAGTTGCGTGGCTCTGTCTCGATCGAGGTCGTCGAGGGAACCTACGATTGGGATGATATTAGCTACAATGTGTTGGCGGTAAAGCGCCTCAATTAGTGGCTCAATGCATTCTTTTGATCCTCGTTTCCCGATCTCAGTAGCAATCTTACCGGCTACATAATTCTCCTGATTCAGGTTTTCGATTAGATCCGGGATAGACATCTCCGGCACCGCGTTCGAGAGACCTTCCATCGTTGTAAAGAGCTTTGTAAATTCTGAGGCATGAGGGATGTTGGAAATCTCTTTCTGATATGACTCTTGCCATTCGTCCAACCGCTCGAGCGCCTCTTTTGCGCTTTCGCTCGCGGCCGTATCTCCTCGCCGGATCGCGTCAACCCTAATAAGCCAGAGTTGATGTTCGATCATCTCCTCTTCCCACGACTGTGGCGTCAATAGTATTTCTGCCCGGCGACGCTTTGCGCCGTCGGCTTCCGGCCTTCGCCACTCGTCGAACACCAATCCAACTGTTGCGCTGGGATCAATGTCGAATAAAAGGTCTTTAGCATTCCTCAGCGTCTCTTCCTTATGCGCTTCGCTCAGTACGAGATTCAACACGTAGTTGAAGGTGAAATCGGACTTTGTCTGCGCCAGCGATTGATTAGCGGTCAGCCGAACCTCGTAATCGTCATCAAATAGCGCCAGATTGATGAGGTCGCACTGAAACTCTTCGCTTTGAATCCGCGCGGCTCCCAAACAGGCGCAAGCCAGTTTGCGAAGCTCGGGATTCTGCCGAGTGAGCATTGTTTTCAACTGGCCCAGTAACGTTTCGAGACTTCCCCGCGGCGCCGTCGAAGCAGCCGCGAAGCAATGGGCCGCCAGCAACGGATTGTGATCGATCAGCGCGGTCAATAACTCTTTGGTGTCCTTCTTTAGCCCCGCCAACATAATGATGGCTTCAAAACCGTCACTGCGCTCAAACCTGCGCCGCGACGAAGAACGTGGAGCCAGTTTCAGGATTTCATCTGCTTTCCAATCGAGCATAGCCGCCGCCGCGAAATAGTCCTGAACTGATTGGTGCATGAACTCAACCGTCTCTCCGACTCTTCGTAACACACCGTTGAGCACGGTCTCGTCCATGATTCCTTTTGCCGACGGCGGGTCGGGCATTAGCTCATGCGGTTTAACGTCGAAGATGCCTTCGTATTCGGTGCGAATCTGTTTGAGTTGCGTGTGTACTTCCCTGAGGAGTTGGAGGTCCTGCACCTTTCGGGTAACGCCCTCCTGGATCATTCGCAAGGCGACCGACGCGAGCACGGGTTTCTTCACGCGCTCATAGTTGTATTCGGTAGGACTCGGTGCTTTGTGCGCCTCGTGTATCTCGAAGAGGTACCTGTCGATGAGGTTTCGATATAACTCTCCTTTGTTACGCGGCAGCTCGGATTTGGTGAGCCCGGCACAACTCTGCGCCAGCGCCCAAAGCAGAAATGGAGTGCGAACAAGGTCCTTCAACTCTGATTCCATCTGCTGATACAGATGGGCTGCTCCATGTCGCGCGAGTAGATCTTCCAACTGGCTGTCGTTCAACTGGACAAATTTCAATTCATCCATTTTGCAACGCTCAACCAGTGAATGAGCCTGACTCGTGGGCCGAGAGGTAATGACGAAGAGGTGTTGAGGACGTTGGAGAAGCGCTTCGAGTGCGAGCGCGCAACTACTCTGAAAGTCGCTGCCGACTTCATTGAAACCGTCCATGAGAAACAGAATCGGACGCGAATCGTCCTTCCATAGCGAGAGAACGCGATCGCGGTGCAACCCGGTAGACGCGGCAATGATCTCGATGAGCCTGTCGAATCCGGTTTCCCTCGTGTCGAAGAAGTTAAGCTTGGTGTAGATAGGAATGGGTGCGGTTGGATCTGATTTGGCCCTGCGAGCCGCATCGAAGCCAAGTCTCAGCAGTGAGATTGTTTTTCCGGTTCCTCCATCGCCAAACACGACGAGCTTCGTGCCTCGCTGAACGACATATTCTGACAATGGACGCGCCGGCGCTCTTTCTTCATCGGGCCCGGTTTTTTTCTCGACTAATAACTGAACATATCGTGCTGCTGCCTGATCAGCCGAAAGCCGATCCACTCCACTCATGTGAGAAATGAATTCGCTTTCGGTCCGGTTCAGATGTTTTTCCAACCAGCCACCCGAACGTTCGTCTTCTTCGTCCTCGATCTCTTTGACTTTGTTTGTGACTGCGTTACTTACGAGGGTAGCCAGGTTCTCGCAATCCTTGAAGAAACTTACCGTTTTGCTGTTTGTCAGCTCAGCGCGCAGTAAATCGATCTTTTTGGATTCCTCGCCGCGGTCTACATATTCCATAGACCAACTGGCGGCTCTGTCTAAGATAAAAATGAGCGTTGGGATTTCATGTTTGCAGGCGTGTCTATATTCCAGTTCGGTGATCGATTTTTGATCCGGATTGTTTTCCTGGGGAATGAATCCGTAACGCCAGGCGAATATACCCACGTAAATATCCGAGCTAGCGACGTCATCCAGACACTTTTGCAGTGGTCGCCTGTCCGTCGCGACATAGTCTTCCATCGCGACAACGTCGTGCCCCATTTGTCTGAGCGCGCGGTAAACCCGCTCTCGACAGGCCTGCAAATCGGAGTATGTTGAGGAAATATATATTCGAGCCATTCGGCTAACTCGCTGGACTAGAGGTCTCCGAACGAGTATGACTCAAGCAGGGCTCAATGCGGAAGAGCATAAGTCTTTTGGATACTGCCTCAGTTTTAAATTTGGATGAATACGCCGAAGGCGTTCGCTAATTTGAGCCCAGGGTTCGAGCTTGCGACAACCCTGGGAGTATCATTAAAGAATATTGAACCCTGAAAGGGTTCGGCGGTTGGCGAACCCTTTCAGGGTTAGACCGTCTTTAAGGTGATGGTCCCCAGGGTTCTCGCAAGCTCGAACCCTGGGCTGAAATTAGCCAACGCCTTCGGCGTATGTTCAAAGTGAACGGTACTAGTTCAGAGTCAATCCCTATTGCCTCACGTAAAAATGTACTCGAAATGAGCAGTCTTTGATCGTCGTCTTGACAGCTTCCATTGAACGGTAATACGTTAGCCTTCCTCGCGATGAAACAAGATAAATTCGCATCCCTCATTCACTCGCTCGAGAGTTTCGCGGCCGCCAGACCAGGACTATACCGTTTACGTGTAGCTCTGCTCGCGGCGCTTGGCTACGTGTACCTGCTGCTAGTCGTCTCGCTCTTGTTGGTCGTTGTGGCAGCGACGCTCTACTACCTGCAGCTCAATTGGGCAGCAATAAAAATAGTCTGGATACCGCTGGCCCTGGTTGGACTAGTACTACGTTCACTCTGGATCACAATTCCCGAACCGGATGGCATCGTGTTGACGCACGACCAGGCCCCGGAATTGTTTGATCTGGTTAGTGAAGTACGCAAGACGCTCGCTGGTCCAAAGATCGATCACATTAAGGTGTCTGACGAATACAATGCATATATCGCTCAGATCCCGCAGTTTGGCATGTTTGGCTGGCTGCGCAATTACCTCGTGGTTGGTCTGCCGTTGATGCATGCGCTCAATCCGGCTGAGTTTCGTTCGGTGCTCGCACACGAGGTGGGCCATCTGTCGGGAAAACACGGCCGGTTTTCGGGTTGGATTTATCGCTTGCGTCAAAGCTGGGTTGAGGTTTTGACCAACGTCGAACGGGAACGAGATTATATGTCATTTCTCTTCGAGCCCTTCATCAAGTGGTATGCTCCTTATCTGAACGCTTATTCGTTTGTCCTCGCCCGCGCGCAGGAGTGGCAGGCGGATACCTTCTCCGTTCAACTCGCAGGCAAAGAAGTTGCCGCTGTCGCTCTGGTGCGACTGGCGACAAAAGAGCGGAGCCTGATGGAGAACTTTTGGCCCAACTTCTTTCGACAGGCAAAGCAACAACCTAAGACTCCAACAGACCCATTCGTGCAGATGTTGGGCGGGTTGGACCAGCCGGTCGGGCCGACGAATACTCAAAAATGGTTTTTTGAAGCGCTCCGCGTTCCGACAGAATACCAGGATACTCACCCGGCACTCGGCGATCGACTCGCCGCAATGGGATTTGCGAAGGAAGGACCAGAAGTCACAGCTCTGGTCGATGACTTGTTGAAGGCTGATGCGAACCAACAGTCAGCAGCTTCGTTCTATTTAAAGAATCTACCAGAGGATTTCCTGCTCTCATCAAACCGTCTTTGGCGTGAGCGGATTGCGCGCTCCTGGACGGAGAGTCACAACGAGCTTCAGAAAGCCCAAAAGCGTCTACAGGAGTTGGACGAGCAGTCAAAGACGCGTTCCCTGACGCTTGACGAGAGCTGGGAGCGTGTGACGCTTTTGAGCCGGGTTGAGGATGCGAACGCCGCGTTACCCTCGCTCGAAGCACTCCTGCGTGACAATCCAGACCTCGCCAAAGCTCATTTCGCTATGGGTGCGATTCTTCTCGAGCAGCGTAACCCGGCCGGCATCGAACATCTCGAAAAGGCGACGCAACTTGAGCCAGCCAGCAGCGGATACGCGAGCACACTTCTCTCAGGGTTTTACTTTGAGCAGGGAAACAGGGCGCTGGGGGAAGAGTTTTCGAAACGCGCAGCCGAGCACCTGGAGAAAGAGCAGAAACAGCAAGAAGAGTTGATGAGCTTTTCACCCACGAGTCGTTTCAGGTCGCATGGACTCGATGAACAAGCGATTACGAAACTTCAGGAACGGCTCAAGAAGGTCCATGGTTTGAGTGAGGCATATTTGGTCCGCAAAGTTCTGGAAGGGTCGGAGGCGTCCGTTTACGTTTTGGCGGCTACTGCGGGCTACACCTGGAGGAACGGTGAAAGTGCCAAACACGTAAATGCGCTGTTCCAGGAGCTGATGGAAATAAAAGATCTTCCCGAGCCACTCATCTTTTTGTCACTCGATGGTCAACACGGTTATCTGACGCCGGTAATGAAAGCGATCCCCGGAGCGCGCCTCTTCGCCACCGAGCCCTAGCCACAAAAGGCACAAAAGTCACAAAACAAAAATTACTGGTCCACTGCGATTGTGTCAGTGCCCCAAACAAACTGTCGATTAAAGGTCGTCCCTTCCACCACGCATTCGTTATCGAAGTTGGGTTGCAGTGCCGCGGTGCTGACGTGAACAACCAGATCGAGGAGTCCGTCAGCGTTGATATCTTCCAACGACGACATTGGGGTTCCGTTCGGTTTCAGAATCACAGGCGCACCCGCAACGGTAACGGTGAGAGGATCTATCTCGCTCGCATCGAAAGCTGCCGTGCTTAAGATTGCAACGGTTGTCTTGCCACGCGATCTGAGATTGATCTGATTGAGATCATCACCCGGCTTGATGTCCACGCCTGCGTGGATACCAAACCTGTAAGTAAGCTTTCTGAGCAGATAGACCTCTTGGCCGTTGACTTGGATGTTGCTCCGTACGAGAACTATAGTGCCGATTCCTGAACCCGAGAGATTGATTCCAACCCCGTTCGGCAAATCGGATGCTCTGCCGCTGATACGACCGTTCATTGAGGATAGCGCTTTGAGCGTAACGGTTGGAGCATCGTTGAATGGAATCATAACGCTTCCTCCGCCGAAACCAAGGTCGCCACGGCCGGCAAGAGACGGCAACTTCGGAAGAAATTGGTTAACCAGAGAGTATGATGTTCCATCAATGGTCATACTTCCCGACATATCGCTAAAGTCCCATTGCCCGGACATCGCCCGGAGCTCGATGACCTGGCCGGCAGTACAGGGGAACACGATGTCGATACAAGGCGCAAAAGCAATTCTCGCAAGGTTACTTCCACCGACGCTAACACTAAAGTCTTTGCCAGCAACGTTCACCCCGAACCCTATAAATCCAAAAGATTGCGTTACTTCCACGATACCGTTTGTGATCTCTCTCGAGCTTGCGGGTACAAATGAGAATAGAACGAAGGAAAGAACGAGCAAGAATCTTTTAAGCATGGTGAGATCCCCCTTTTTTCGTTAGTGAAGTTTGAAGATGACTGAGAAAGCGAGTTTGCGAGGACGCAGAGGCTCGGGTTCAGCCGTTCGAGTAAACAGCGTGAGGCTATTCCTGCGAGTTAGAAAAGTCAACGTTCATTTGTGTGCTTTTAATAGCAGCTTTGTGCCTCTTTGTAGGAGCAGTTAGTATCAAGGGGAGGGCCACCTTAAAATGGACGCAAAGACACTTCCGATCATCACTACGCCACGCTTAGTTCTGCGTTGGGTTTCTGAAGACGACATCGACAGTCTCTACGAGATCTTTTCTGTTCCAGAGGTGGTGCGATATATGGACAGAGGTCCGCTGCCGGATCGTGAAGCCGCTGTCGCATTCCAACGCGAGATCGCCGAAGGGAACGAGAGCGGAAGGATGTTCAAGTGGGGAATCGCTTTGCGCGACTCCAACACTCTCATCGGCACCACGACGCTCTTCAATCTCAACCTCGACAATGGCCGCGCCGAGCTCGGTTACGCAATGGGCCACGCTTACTGGGGCAAAGGCTACATGAACGAAGCGCTAAGGGCGTTGCTCTCGCACGCTTTCGAAGTGATGGAGCTGCGCCGCCTCGAAGCCGACGTCGATCCGCGCAATGCTGCCTCCATTCGCACACTCGAGAGACTAGGTTTTCAACGTGAAGGCTTTCTTCGTGAGCGTTGGCACGTGAACGGCGAAATTCAGGACGCATTCTTCTACGGACTGCTGCGCCGCGAGTTTGTCATAAATTCTCTAGTGTCGTGATTGAAAAGTAATCCTCTGTGTTCTCTGCGGCCCTCTGCGTTCTCTGCGTTAAAGGGCTATTTCAACGCAGAGGTCGCAGAGTTACGCAGAGGCCGCAGAGAGTTAAGCCTCCTCAGCTTCAAGGGCGGGTTCTTCGGTTCGTGCGGCCCGGCGCTCGACCCATTCATAGACCATCGGCAAGATCACGATCTTGATGGGGCGTGTTACGAGGCCTCCGACCACTACGATCGCGAGTGGCTTCTCGATTTCCGCGCCGGTGCCGGAGGAAATGATGAAGGGAATTAAACTAATGCTGCCGATCAAGGCGCTCAATAACTCAGCGCGCAGACGGACGCTCGCACCAGTGATTACAGCTTCGTGCAGCTCCATACCTCGATTGCGCAGCTTGTTCATATAAGACACCATCACCATTCCGTTTTGTACGGCGACGCCGAAGACCGCGATGAAACCTACTATTGCGGGAACGCTCAGCGGAAATCCCGAGATCAGGA